>Ga0080064_1000196_pt1 | contig 179793 bp, 152 predicted proteins | sample Subgrocontami54m_FD_69260 | JGI IMG/M metagenome (GOLD analysis project Ga0080064, IMG submission 69260) | Subsurface groundwater microbial communities from S. Glens Falls, New York, USA - GMW46 contaminated, 5.4 m (SPADES assembly) (version 2) ...
CAGCACCAGACGCTCGCGTCCGCGCGACGCACGCAGGTGGGGGCGGCGCCGAGCGCAATCGACGTGACGTTGTCGAAGCCCGGCAGCATGGCGGGACGCTGGCGATTGGTTGCGCCCTGGCCGAGTTCTCCATCATCGTTTGCGCCCCAGCAACGAATCGTCGCGTCTTCCATGCGCGCGCAGGAGTGAGCATCGCCCACGTCGATCTCGGCAACGTGCTCGAGCCCCTCGACCTGCACCGGTGCCTCGCGACTGATCGTGGTGTCGTCGCCACACTGGCCGCAGGCGTTGTGTCCCCAACAACGGATCGTGCCGTCCCGCAGGCGAGCACAGGAGTGTGCGAACCCCAGCGCGATTTGCGTCGGGTTCTGCAGCGTCGGCGCGAGCGTGGCGGATCCGACGGGATCCGTGCATCGCACGGTCCCTGCGCTCGTCGTGCCGCAGGTCATCGATGGACCCGCCGCGATCTGAACGTAGCCAGCGCCACCATCGACCGTCGCGCTGCCGGCGGCCGTGGTCGCACTTGCATCCGACAGCGCGCTGGCGGGCGCCGCGTCTGGCGGCGTCATCGCGTGCTCGGACCCGACCATCGAAGCAGCCCCAGCCGATCCGCTGGCTCCCGCCGCGGTCTGCACCGATCTCGCTCCACACGCCACCATCGTCAGCGCGACGAACCACGCCAACGTTCGAACCGCTGCCCACGCCCCAATTTTCATGCGCGGCGAGCGTATCGCCGGTCGGACGTCGCGTCCATGCGGGACGCGAATTGCAAGCTTCATCCCTCGTCGACTCAATCCTCGCTGTCGCGCAATGCAGAGTGCAGTTCCTCCCACGGCACCGCTGGCCACGCGGGCGCGCGCTTCTCGAAGAACGACACGATGCCTTCGCGCACTTGCGACTGTTGTCCCATCCAGAAGAACACGTCGTCTTCGACAGTCTTGTGCGCCGCCGGCGACGGCTCGGAAACTCCTCGCCACACGAGCTTGCGCGTCGCCGCGACGGCCAACGGCGAGGTGTTCTGCGCGATGTCGTTCGCAATCGAACGCGCGGTTGCCATCAGTTCGTGCGGTGGCACGACGCGACTGAGCAAGCCGGCGTCGAGCGCCTCGCGCGCCGGGATCATCCGTCCGGTCAGCAGCCACTCCATCGCGCGGGACATCCCGACGAGGCGCGGCAGGATCCACGTGCTGTTGGCCTCCGGTGACATTCCTCGGCGAACGAACACGAACCCGATCCTCGCGTTGTCCGATGCAATCCGAATGTCCCACCACAGCGGCAGCGTCGCGCCGATGCCAACCGCGGCTCCGTTGATCGCCGCGATGATCGGTGTGCGCATCCGCGAGGGTTGCACGGCGCGCTCGATCTTCTCGTCGCCGACCCACTTGCGTCCGTCGCCGAATGTCTCTCCGCCGGCTTCGAGGTCGGCGCCCGCGCAAAACGCACGCCCCGCCCCCGTGACGATGATCGCCCGGACATCGTCGTCGCGATCGAGTGCGGCAAGCGTCGCAGACAACTCGTGGCCGAGCTGCGGCGTGTACGCATTGAGGCGATCGGGACGGTTGAGCACGACGGTGGCGATGCGGCCGTCACGCTGACACTCGATGCAGGTTCGATCCATGGCGTGCAGCTCCGTGGTTGGAATCTCGAGAGGGCTATGACGACGATCGTGGCGGCGCGCCGGCGACCGCGCCATCCGCGGGGACATCGGCGATGAGCACGCCTGGATTCATGATCCCGTGCGGATCCAGTTCGCGTTTCGCAGCACGGAGCGCGCGCCCGAACGCTTCCGGTCGCTCCCGTTCGTACCAGGGTTGGTGCAGCCGTCCAACGGCATGGTGGTGCGTGATCGTGCCGCCATACTGGATGATCGCGTCGCTCGCCGCGCGCTTGATCTCCCACCACTGCTCGATCTCGTCGCCCGCGCGGCCCGGCGCGACGAACGTGTAATACGGCGCAACCCCGTCGGGATAAACATGGGTGAATCTGCACGACACGATGCCGCCGCCGCACACGCGTTGCATCGCGTCGCGCACCGCGGCGGTGACGGACGCGTGGAACGTTGCGAATCGATCCCACGTACAGGCCGTCTCGAACGTGTCGACGACGACGCCGAGACTGACCATCGAATTGAACAGATACGGCGCATCGAGGAACGCGGACCGCCATTGTCCGGCAGCGCCATCGCGCGCGGCCGCGTCGCCGGCGCTCACTCCCCCCATGTCCTCTCGAACGTCGCCGCCGTGCGTGCGACAAATGGCAAGGGCGCGCTCCATCCACGCGTCCACGGAGTGGTCAGCCGACTCGAATGCGAGCAGCAGCACGTTGTCGCCGGTACTCGACACGCGGTGGATGAACGCCTCGGCCGCGTCCAGCAGCCGACAGTTCGATGGATGCAAGCCACTCTGCGCGAGCGCACGAACGGCGTCGACCGCGGGAACGAAATCGGAAAACGTCACGTTGGCCGTCGCCCGATGCGTGGGTCGAACTTGGACGCGCATCCACGCTTCGGTGATCACTCCGAATGCTCCCTCCGAGCCGATGACGAATCGGTCGGCGGACGGACCCGCGCCGGATGCCGGCAGCCGTCGGGTTTCGAACACTCCCGTCGGCGTGACCATCCGCAGCGACTCGACGAAGTCGTCGATGTGCGTGTGCAACGTCGCGTAGTGTCCGCCGGCGCGCGTCGCGATCCAGCCGCCGAGGGTGGAAAACTCGAACGATTGGGGGAAGTGTCGAAGCGTCACACCGTGCGCACCGAGCTGCGTCTCCAGGGCTGGGCCCATCACGCCCGCCTGGATTCGTGCAGCGCGCGAGACGACGTCGACCTCGCACACACGGTCGAGGCGACGCAGGTCGAGGCTCACGCTGCCTTGGAATCGCGCATCGACGTCGGGTTCGACGCCGGACACGACGCTGGTGCCGCCGCCGAACGGGATGAGCGCGAGCCCTCGTGCGCCGCACCACTCCATGACTCGTTCGACGTCGCGATCGTTCGCGGGAAATGCCACGACGTCCGGCGCGCGCTCGAAATGGCCACGAAATCCCCGCACGAGGTCGCGGTAATTCTTGCCGTACGCGTGCGCGGCACGCGTCGTGCGGTCGCTCGCCGCGATTTCCGACAGTTCCGCGGGGACGTTCACGCGCGGGGCGCCGATCTTCCATTGCGCGGGGTCTGCCGGCGAGTGCACTTCGAGCCCGTCGAGACCGAGCATCGGCGCCGTTCGCCGCGCGAGCTTCGAACGCTCGTCGGGCGACGCGAATGCATCGTTCCAGCCCCAACCCCAGACACTTCGCTGTCGTTCGCTCACTTGCCCACTCTCACGCGGCATTGACCCGAGGACCGCGACTGCGCCACGCTCGAGCGCAACCGCCGAGCGCCAGCAGACACGGCTGCGAAGCGTGGCGTCAAGAGGGAGGGTGGACGTGGCGCCAGAGTTCTTCGTTGCCGAGACCACCGCCCTCGTATCGACGCAACCGACGGCGACGACGGATTGTTGGAACTTGCGTGCTATCCTGTACGTCCAATGGGCGCACACACACGCCGTGCGGGAGAAGACTGATGAACACCCGATGGAGCTTGGCCGGATCGTGGACGTTCGCGGTGGTTCTATTGGGTGCGTGTGGCGGGCGCGCCGCCACCAACGCCGCAGCACGCGGGTCGACGACGATCGCCGCCGTTCCAGGCGGAGGGAGCCCAGGCGAAGCCGCCGGCGGGATCGCGCGCGAGGGAACCCCCGCGACGAGTGGCGGAAGTGCAGCGAACGTTGCCGCCGGCCCGGGCGACAGCGCAGGGAGCTCGGGTGGGCCTGCGCCGTCCGCGACGAGTCCTGACGTCGGCAGCAGCCGCGAGAATCCGGTGATGCGGTGCGGACCGCGGGATAGCTATTACTACGTGGCGACGGAGTTTCGCTGCTCGGACGGAACCAATCCTCTCGGCGGTGACGTTCGAATGGGGTCGCAAGCGCGTCTCGGAAACGTCGGCCCGAACAGCACGGGGCATATCATCGATCGATACAGTGTCCCGTGTCCCGAAGGTGCGCGTGACGTGTTCGTGGACATGTACGGCTGTTCGCAGCCGCAGCACTTGCCGGGGATGAACTGAGGGGAGAGTCGACAGTCGGCAGTTCAGAGTTGAGAGTGCAGCGGTCGGAGCCAGGTATCCAGCCGCGCGATCGAAGAGCAGTCGATCTACGCCCGACGCTCGTCGCGATTCAGCGCGCGGTCAGGTTGGCACCACCCAGAATGCGATCATCGCGAAGTGAATCGCGGCCGCCGTGATCACGAGCGCGTGGAAGATCTCGTGATAGCCGAACACGTCGGGCCACGGATCCGGACGGCGAATGGCGTAGACGATCGCGCCGACCGTGTAGGTGCCTCCGCCGAGCGCCATCATCGCGAGGCCCGACCAGCCGATCGTTCGCGCGAGGTCGGGCAGCACGAGCACGCTCATCCATCCGACGGCGAGATACACTGCCGCCCGCGCCCACTTCGGCGCCGCGGTCCAGAACATCGTGATGAGAACGCCAATCGCCGCCACGGCACAAACGGATGCGAACAGCCAGCCTCGTCCGTGACCCTTGAGCGTGATGAGGAAAATCGGCGTGTAGGTTCCCAGGATCAGCACGAAGATCATGGCGTGATCGAGGCGACGCATGCGCGAATACCACGGCGGCGACCACGCGACGCGATGGTAGAGCGCGCTCGTCCCGAGCAGTGCTGTGACGCTCGAGGCATACACGAGGGCCGGCCAGGGCAGCGGCCCGCGTCGAACGAGAACGAGGAGCGTGCCCGCGACGAGCGAGGCGAAGAATGCCCACACGTGCAGCACGCCGCGAAGTCGGGGGCGCGTGTCGGGCAGGGTCGCGCTGGAGTACGTCACCGATCGAGGGTACGTCGGCGGCGCGCGGCCCGCGTCACGGCGGCGTCACGAATTGGTCGTCGGTTCGCGCACACACGGGGCTAGGGCGCGAACAGCGTCAGTCGCAGGCTTGCACTGAAGGGAGTGCCCGGCGTGAAGTGAATGTCGGACACCGCCCGCGGCTCACTGCGGAGTCTCGACTCGCCGGCGAACTGAGCTTCTCGCCACGACGCGTCGAAGAAGTTCTCCGCGAGCATCGCGATCTCGAACAGCCGCTGTCGGTAACCGAACTGTGCGGAGAAGATCGCGAAACCCTGCGCGGTCAGCGACCGGTCCTCGATCGCCGGGCGGTCACCGATCGCACGGACACGAATCGCGCCGAACAGTCCGCGCGGGTGCTGAACGCTTACGCCCGCCGCCACGGTGAACGGCGGCGCGAGCGCGACCGCGTTCGCGTTCGGCGCGTTCTGCGTGTAGGTCGCGTTCACGAGCGCGACGTCCACGTCCGCGCGCAGCCACGGCGTGATGTCCGCGCGCCCCTCGAACGTGATGCCCAATCGCCGCGTCGGTCCCCGAGCTTCCGTCGTACCGGCGTCGCCGACCCACACGATTTCCGACTCCAGTTCCAGTCCCCAGGCCGCCAGCGCCAGTTCGAGACGTTGCGGAATTCGCCAACGCGCGCCGACTTCGTATCCGATCGCGCGCGTCAGCGGCGTCACGCGATCGCGCAGGCGCACGACACCGCGTGCGTCGTTGCTGTGAAATCCGGTGCCGAAGTTCAGGTAGAAGTCCAGATTCCGCGCGGGCGTGAGCACGACCGTCGCCTTCGGGCTCAGCAAGCCGGCCGCTCGCGTCCCCGCGCGTTCCGGGTCGGGCAGAACCGCGCCCGTTCTTCGGTCTTCCGCCGCAAACGCGAACAGATCGGCCCGCAGGCCGAGCACTACTCGAAACCACGTCGTCGGCCGAATGTCCTCTTGTGCGTACGCGCCCACCGCGGTTTCCTGAATGTTCGACTGATTGACCGTCGCGTACCGCACCCGCGCTTCGTCCCGATGCAGGGAGTTGTCGATGGCATCGTGCCGGAGCTGCGCGCCGACGATCGTCTCGAATCGCCACGCTCCCACGGTGTGCCGCACGCGATAGCTCGCGCGAAGTCCGCCGAGGACGCGCGCGTCGTTCTGTTCGATCATGTCGCCGCGGTCGGGGTTGCTTGCGAAGTATGTGAAATTCGAAAAGAGACTGAGGCGATAGGAGACGAGATACGCGAGCGCCTGAAACTCGTTCCCGGCCGCTCCGCGCACGCGAAGGTCGGCGGAAATCGAATCGCGTTGCGACTGCCCCCCTTCGGACGGATCGATGGAGTCGAACGGCGAAAAGAACCGTCCGAGATACGAACGCCCGATGAGCCGCGCGGGCACCGGGCCGGACGCGTTCCAGCCACCCGCGTAGGACATGATCGTCGCCGTGAGATCGATGTTCGAACGGAGCGCAGCGGTCCATCGCCCGATCGCGTTGTAGCGGTTGAAGTTCAGCGGGTTCACGAACGGACCATCGAGATGCGCGATCTCCGCGGCGATGTACCCGCGGATCGGCCCCACATTCGTCTGCGCGATCCCGAGCAGTCGAAGCCGGCCGAACATCCCGGCCTCCATCGCAACCGAACTTCGCGCGACGCTCGTGCGCAGCCGCAGGTCGATCGCACCGGCCGTCGCGAAGTCACCCGACGCCGCGAAATACGGCCCTTCCTGCACGTCGACGCGCTCGACGAGTTCGGGAATCAGGAAGTGCGGATCGGTGTAGCCCTGTCCGTGTGCGTGCGACACGTTGTTGATCGGCACGCCGTCGACGCTGAACGCGAAGTCCGTCCCGTGGTCTGCGTCGAATCCGCGCAGGAAATACTGGTTGGATTTTCCGCCGCCCGCGTGTTGAACCACGATCAGGCCGGGAGCAACCTCGAAGATGTCGCCGGGCCGCGAGCGCGGGCGCATCGAGAGGTCGCGATCTCGCACGGTGGTCGCAGACGCCGTCGAAAACGGCCGGTCGGCGCGAACGGTAATCCCGCGATCGTCGTCGTCGGTCCCGGACGGGTCTGCGGCGTCGACCGCGCTTGCATCTACGCTGGCGTCGGTTGCAACCGCGGCCGCAGCGTCCTGCGCCCACGCGTGTGATGCGTGCGTGAGCGCCGCGAGGATCGATGCCATCGCGACGCAGGCTCGTCCGCGGACGCCGAAGCGGTTCACCGAGTCAGAAGTAGCCCATCTCGATCGCGCGTGTCACGAACATTGAAATCGTGTCACGAACGCGGTTGGGACCAACCCTCGTGGATCGGTTCGACGCGCATGGGTGATTTTCGTCGTAATGCGCGCCTGCGAGCCACGCGCCCTCCTCGCAGCCCCGCTTTTGCACGAAATCCACAGGGAATACTCTCTACTTATTAAAAGGAGAAATAATCAATCTACTATCCTTTCTCAAAGGACTATTTGGCTTGCATTGGTCCTTTTGATAGTGTGAAGTAAACGCGCAACTCGAAACTCGATGCGTTTGTTGCTTGTCGCGCCCGACCACGCCGCGAGCGGTGCAAGTCGAACCCATGGCCACCGGACCCAACGAATCCTTCCGCAGCGTTCTCGTCGCGAAGCTCGACGAGGCCCTCGATGTGCGACCGCCGCCCTCCACCGAGCGGCGACTGCACGGTGCCCTATCGCTGCCGGGAAAGGCGACCGCTGCGATCGGTGTGCGACGCGCCGGCAAGACGACCCTGCTGCATCAGGTCCGCAGCAAGCGACACGACGAGGGCGTCGCGCGCGAGCGGCTGCCGTACGTGAACTTCGAGGACGAGCGGATTGTCGGGGTGACTGCGGCGGAACTGCACTTCCTGATCGAGGAATACTACCGTCGATATCCGCGATTGCGCGGCACCGAGACCGTCACGTGGTGTTTCGACGAGATCCAGGTCGTCGCAGGGTGGGAGCGATTCGTTCGGCGACTGCTCGATACCGAGAAGATCGACGTGTTCCTGTCGGGATCATCGGCGGCGCTGCTCTCGCGCGAGATTGCGACGGCGATGCGGGGCCGCGCGTGGGAGGTCGTGATCCTGCCGTTCGGGTTCGACGAGTTCCTGCGACACCATCAATTGGAAGTCCCGACTGCGCCCGACCGCCTGCGCGTCGCCCAGCGGTCCGCGCTCGAACACGCGTTTCTCGACTTTCTCGTCGTCGGTGGTTTTCCCGAAGCGCAGCGGCTCGACACCGCGTCGCGCGCGCGGCTGCTGACGGACTACGTCGACGTGGCGGTGCTTCGCGACGTCGTCGAACGGCATCGCGTGACGAACATCGTGGGACTGCGCTGGCTCGTACGTCACTTGCTCGCGAACGCAGGTGGACTCTTCAGTGTCGAGAAGTTCTTCCGGGCACTGAAGTCCCAGGGCGTGGCGATATCGAAAGGCACGCTGCATGAACTGCTCGCGCAGCTAGAGGACTGCTTTCTCGTTCGCACGCTGTGGATGGAGGCCACGTCGGAGCGACAGCGCATGGTGCATCCGAGAAGGGCCTACCCAATCGATCCCGGGCTCATCTCCGTCTTCGACCGTCAGCGGCGCGCGAACCAAGGGCACGCACTCGAGACGGCGGTGTTCATCGAACTCGAGCGCCGTCGCATGGCGGTGACATACGTCGGCACGGAAAGTGGCTTCGAAGTCGATTTTCTCGCGCGCGGGCCCGACGGCACCGAGGAGTTGATCCAGGTCTGTGCGGACGCTTCGGATCCTGGCGTTGCCGACCGCGAATTGCGAGCGCTCGAGGAGGCCGGCAAAGCGCACCCGCGCGCGACGCGGCGGTTGCTGACTGCCACGCGGGATGCGTTGCCACGGACCGTGCCGAAGAAAGTCGTCGCGCAGGCCGCGTACGAGTGGATGCTCGCCGATCCGTCAACCCGTTAGTCCGCAGTCGACGTACGGCGTTTCACTCACATCGGAGTGAACCGACGCGCCATCGAACTCGTGACGCCCGCCGTGTTGCACGAGTGCTGCGTGAACTGCGTCGCCGTCGCGCCCTGAACGCCGATCGTCGCCGACGTGCCCGTCGCGCGCGCCGCTACACCCGTGGTCATCGTTCCGTACACGAGGTCGATCAGCCCCGTCGTCTCGTACAAGATCACCGAGAAGTTCATGTTGCCAGTGTCCCCCAGTGGGTACACGCCCTGCCAGGTCACCGTGTACTGTCGATTGGGCGCAGCGCCGGAGACCGCTCCGCAAACGTACATGCCAGTTGTGACATACAGATCGTCCCAGAACGCGAGAATGCTGTTGGGGAACGTCGTCGCGGGCAAACACACGTTCGAGTACACGGCCGACGCCGCACCGAAACCCACGGCGCCGTTGCTGCTCGCCCACACGCTCGAGTACGCCGTGCCGTAGAAGCGAAACGAGAACGGGAGCGCCGCCGTTCCCGTGGTGTCGTCCACCGGCCCCGTCACGAAGCGGGTCATTCCCACCATCGTGCACGCGTTGGGCCACGCGCGTGCGATCGTGCTCTCCACGTAGCGGATCCCCGCCGCCGCGCACATCCCCGCCGTGCACGCCGTGCCGGCCGCGCACGCGTTGCCACACGTGCCGCAGTTCGCCGCGTCGATGCTGGTGTTCACGCAGACGGCGCCACAGAGTGTCGTGGGTGCCACGCACGTCGTTCTGCACATCCCCGCGGTGCACGTTTGTCCTGCTGTGCACGCGACGCCGCACGCTCCGCAATTGGCCGTATCCGTCGCGGTGTTCACGCACACGCCGGTGCACAGCGTCTGCCCCGCCGCACACGTCACGCGGCACATTCCCATCACGCATGATTGCCCGACGGCGCAGGCCGTGCCACACGCGCCACAGTTTCGCGAGTCCGTCATGAGATTCGCGCAGCCCGGAACGCCCCCGGTGCTGCACGTCGTCAGACCCGCACCGCAGGTCGATTGACATACTCCCATCGAACACATCTGGCCGGCGGTGCACATCCGCCCGCACGCGCCACAGTTGTTCATGTCCGTCATCGTCATTGCGCACGTCGCGGTGCCCCCGGAGCCACAACGCGTCTCGCCTGCGGCGCACATCACGCTGCACGTCCCCAGCATGCACACCTGGCCTGCAGCGCACATCGTGCCGCACGCACCGCAGTTCTGAGAGTCCGTCTGCGTGTTCACGCACGTGCCGGAACACAACCGCTGCGCCGTCGGACACATCATCACGGTGTCGGTCGGCGGAGGAGTGTCCATCGGCGCCACGGTATCCGGCGCGCCACCGGTGTCGTCGGTCGCCGCGGTGTCCGTGGGAATGCGGACGACGTCGAAGCTTGCGTCGGCCAACCGACCGACAGCGCATCCCGCGCCCGGCAGCAGCGCGAAGACGAGAGATAGGCGAACCGCGAACGCTCGAGCTGCGCACATGACGCGCCGAAGGATACCACCGTCCGCGGTTCTCCGCGCGAGCCGGGAAACACAGTGAAACTACGGCATCCCGTTGCGCTTGACGACGAACGGACCGAACGCCTGCGCCTCGCTCATGACCTCGAGCACGTTGATGTTGACGTGCGGCGGCAGCTGCGAGAGCCAAGACACGATGCCCGCGATGTCTTCCGCCGACAACGGCGTCGTGCCGCGGTACACGGCGTTGGCCTTCTCGGCGTCGCCCTTGAATCGCACCAGCGAGAACTCCGTCTCGGCCAGCCCAGGTTCGATCGACGTCACGCGCACACCGGAACCGACCAAGTCCGCGCGCAGGTTCAATGAGAATTGGTGAACGAACGCTTTCACCGCGCCGTACACGTTTCCGCCCGGGTACGGATACGTTCCCGCGACGGAACCCATGTTCACGACGAGTCCCGATCCCCGCGCGACCATGCTGGGGAGCACGGCGCGGGCCATGTACATCAGTCCTTTCACGTTCACGTCGACCATCCAGTCCCAGTCGTCGAGATCCGCTTTGTCCGCGGAGTCGAGGCCGCGCGCGCCGCCGGCATTGTTCACGAACACGTCGAGCGCGGCGTACTCCCACGGCAGATTCCGCACCGCCTCGAGGCACGCGTGGCGATCCCTCACGTCGAACTCCAACGCCAAACAGCGATCGGACCCGAGCTCGTCCGTCAGCCCATCGAGGCGGTCGCGACGCCGGCCCGTGACCGCCACGCGGAAACCGTCGCGGACGAGTCGGCGCGCGATCGCGGCGCCGAAGCCCGAAGTCGCGCCGGTGATCAGTGCGGTTTTCATTTCGGTCATCGTGAACTCGCTCGGGTCGCACGGACGCTCTTGAAAAGCGTGCGCGCTGGCATGATCGTCGGAGCGGACAATAGCAGGGCGTTCCAATCGGCGCCGCAGTCTGCGGAGCTAACGTCTCGCTTCCCGGCCGACACGATGCGATGCTCCGCGCGCATGCGAACCGAAGCGCTGACCGTGACCGCCGCCGACGGCACGCCCCTTCACGTCTACCACTGGTCGTCGGACACCGCCCAGTCGCCACGCGCCGTGGTTCACATCGCGCACGGGCTTGCGGAACACGCCGCACGGTATTCGCGGCTCGCGGAGGCGCTCGTGGCCGCGGGCTACGAAGTGTACGCCAACGATCACCGCGGCCACGGCAAGACGGCCAGCGGCGCGGCCGACCTTGGGTTCTTTGCCGCGCGCGACGGGTGGCGCCGCGTGGTCGACGATCTCTGGCTTCACGTACGCCGCGCGTCCGAGCGACACGAGGGCAAGCCCGTCGTGCTGCTGGGTCACAGCATGGGATCGTTCTTGTCTCAGCAAGTGATGTACGAACACGGCGATGCGCTGGCGGCCGTGGTGCTCTCGGGATCGAGTGGCAAGCCGCCGGCGATTGCCGCGGTCGGTGCAGTGCTCGCGCGCGGCTTGCGGATCACGGGCGGCGCTCGAGGTCGCAGCGACTTGCTCAACGGCCTCGCGTTCGGCGAGTACAACAAGCCCTTTCGGCCCAATCGAACGGCGTTCGACTGGCTCTCTCGAGACGAAGCCGAAGTCGACAAATACGTCGCGGATCCGTGGTGCGGATTCGTGTCCACGACCCAACTTTGGATCGACGTGATCGGCGCGCTCGGCGCGCTGGCCCGTCCCGAAAACCAGGCACGGATTCCAAAATCATTGCCGGTGTATTTGGTCACCGGTTCCGACGATCCGGTCAGCGCGCAGACTCGTGGCGTCGAACAACTCCGCGGCGCGTATCTGGCAGCGGGCATGACCCGCGTCGCACACCGGTACTACCCCGGCGCGCGTCACGAGATCTTCAACGAAACGAACCGCGATGCCGTCACCCAAGACGTCATCGACTGGCTTTCGTCCGCGGCCTAGAACTCCGCGGCGCCGATGTCCGGCGCCGAACCGCGCGGACGCATCGTGCCATAGAAGTCCACGGTCGGTGCGCCCGTCGCTGTGCCCGCGTTCACGCACGGCGAAGTCATCTGCAATCGATAGTTCGGCATGCCGACAAACAGCGGGTCTGCGGAGATGTTCAACGCCGCCATCGTTGCGGTGAGCGCGTTGACCATCGCCACCATTGCGAGGTTGGTCGCATTCTCGTCGCGGTACAGCGGATCGCCCGCGGTCTGGAACCAAAGGTCGTTGTTCTGCAGCAACCGCGGATCTGCCGCAATGTTTGCTTCCTCGATTCCGTACCGCGTGTTGCACCGTCCCGGGTGCACGACGTTGTTTCGCACCACTCCGCGCGGCGCCGTCGGCGGCGCGCCGCCCGTCAGCACGTCGAACGTGATTCCGTGCGATGTGCATGCACCCATCAATCCCACGGGCGGGCCCTCACCGAAGATGTCGTTCGAGTGCAAGTCGATCTCGTTCGCTCCGGCCGCTAGCAAGACCCGCACGCCCCAACTCGCTGGCAGCATCGCGCCCGTGTTTGCACACCGATTGCCGAAGACGAGATTGTTCTCGACTCGCGCGTACGAGTTCTCGCTGCGGATCCCGGTGGCTTCGCGCGTTGCGCAGCCGCCCTCGATCGTGTTGAGCCGAACCACGGCGCCGGTGTTGACGAGCGTGAGCCCGAACGCATTGACGCCGCTCCGCCCGGTGATCATCGCGTTCGACTCGACACGAATGCACGAGCCGTTTTCGCATCGCACGCCTGTCGCGTTCGGCGGGAATCCACCGCCCGCGCCTTCGACGGACGTGTTTCCGAGCACCGTGCACCGACTCGCGACGCCGGCGGAATCCGCGGCGCACAACACACCGTTGGCGTCGTTGTTGGCGCTTTCGACGCCCCCCACGATTCGAACGTTGCTGTCGACAACGGGGTGACACGCGCCCACGGCCCGCACGCCGTCAGCACGCGCGCCCGGCATCGGCGAACTGCCGGACAAAAACGTGTTGTTGACGATCCACGGCGATGCGCCGCCGCACGGGTCCATCCAGATGGCCACGGCGTTGCTACCGCCGCCGAACGCGCCGACGTTGCTCCCGCGCACGACCGTGCCCATTGCGTTGCCGGAGATTCGCACGCCCGCGACGTCCGTCGTCCCGGTCCCTGTGCAGACGCCGGAAGCGTCCACCAACGAGCCCGGTGAGTCTTCGAGTCGAATGCCGTACGCTTGCGCTCCCATGTTTCCGTTCGCGCGCCCACGGATTCCGCGCGACCCGGCCGGACAGCCAGACGTGCAGCGGCCCATCGCGTCGGTCGTGTTGCAGTTTGCCTGAATGACCGGTGCGCTGCGAAGCGAGTGCACACCGATGGCGACCGTGCTGCCGGTGCCGCCGACGATCGTGTTGCGCAGGATCTGCGGCGTGGCGGCCATGCCTCCCATGCCCAGCACCTCCACTGCGATCGACGTCGTACCCCCGCCGCCGGTGATGATGTTGTTGCTGATCACCGCCCCCGTGCTGCCCTCGACCGTCACCGCAGCATTCGCGGCGCCGTTCGTCGCGGTCAGCGTGAATCCGTCGAGAATCGTTGGCATCGTAACCGTCGGGCCGAAGTACACGCCGCGGTCCATCGTCGAGGCGATGCGCGAGACGGTCGGCGGTCGCGGCCACGGCGAGGTCGCGGCCGTCATGTAGCCGCCGTACACGTGGATGCCGTTGCGCATCACGACGTTCTCCGTGAAGTCGCCGTTCGCAACGCACACGGTGTTCGGCAGTCCCATCGTGCCCGCGCGCGCGATGCCCGTCACGATCGTGCGGAACGGTGCGCTCGCGCTGCCAGTGCCCGTCGCGTCGTTGCCGCTGGTCGCGACGTACGTACACATGCACCCCTCGTCGATGGCGCCGTTGCAGTTGTCGTCGATGCCGTTGCCGCACATTTCCGCGCCCGCCGTTCCGGGCATGCACATCGCGAGGCGACCCATCACGCAGGATGGCACCGTCCGTCGACACGCGCCGATTCCGCACGAGATCGTCGGGAGCCCTTCGTCGATCATGCCGTCGCAGTTGTCATCGCGCCCGTTGCACGCCTCGGCCGTCGGCGTGATCTCGCCCATGCACGTGCCAAACGTTCCCGCAATGCACATCTGGACGCCAGCCGCGCACACACCCATGCCCATCGTTCCGGCCGGTCCGCTGTAGCAACTGCGCGATGGCACCGTGCACGCCATGCCGACCGTGTCGGCACCGCCCGTGTCTGTTCCGCCGGTGTCCGTTCCGCCGGTGTCGCTACCGCCCGTGTCCACTCCGCCCGTGTCGGTCCCCATCGCATCGTCGGAATCGCCACCGATTCCGTCCCCACCACCGCCCTCCGTTGTGATGCCGTCGCCGGTGCCCGTGCCGTCTCTCGCGTCGCCACCGTCGCCGACCTGCGTGCCGCCGGCGCAGGCTGCGAACGCCGCGATCGATAGCGTGGAAGCGAGAATGCGAAGTCGATGGGAAGTCATGATCCCTCCAAGAATGAGTGATGGGCCCCGCGCTCAAACTCCCTGCGCGGCGAGCGTACGTCGGTCATGATCGCAGGAACGTGCGGGATCCTGCAAGCGCTTGTCGCGTCGCGGACGGGTCCACCAACGTCGTTCGCGATACCGGAAATACCGCACGCGTTGGGGATCGCGCGCGGAACGTCCGCTGGCGTATCTTCGCCGCGTGAACGAGCCCACGCTGGGGACGATCTCGTGTGCGCACTGCGGCGAGGAGCACACGGTGGGAGCGCCTCGGTGCCCCAGAACCGACGAGCCCTTCGAGCGCGCGGGACCGTGCGGAACCCGCGTCGATCGCTACGTCATCGAGCGACTCGTTGGTCGCGGCGGGATGGGCGCAGTGTATCAAGCGCGTCACGAAGTGCTCGGGCACCGCGTCGCCATCAAGTTGTTGCCGGCGCTCGGCGCATCCAGCGTCGAGGCCATCGCTCGATTCGAACGAGAAGCTCGGGCGACGGCAGCAATCGGCGATCCGCACATCGTGAAGGTGATCGACTTCGGAACGACGCCCGATCAGCGCACGTTCATGGTGATGGAATTGCTCGAGGGGAGATCGCTCTTCACCGTGATTCGCCGCAGCGCTCCGCTCGAACCTCGCCGAGCGGTCGGGCTCGCCGTGCAGATTCTCGACGCGCTCGACGCCGCGCACGCAGCCGGCGTGCTTCATCGCGACATCAAACCGGGCAACGTGTTCGTGACCGACGTGCCAGACAGGGACGGAGCCGTCACGGAATTCGTCCGACTTCTCGATTTTGGGCTGAGCAAGTTCGTCACGGAGGAGCGGCAGATCGTTCTCACCCGAACGGGCGTCCTGATGGGCACGCCGCGATACATGTCGCCCGAGCAGGTCACCGACGCACGCAGTGTCGATCCGCGCACCGATGTCTATGCCGTCGGAGTGCTGCTGTACGAAATGCTGTCGGGTCGCGTCCCGCACAGCGGTTCGGACCTCGAAGAACTTCTTCGCTCGCTCGCAACGCGCGACGCGCCATCCGTCACGACGGCCGCACCCGGCTTGCCGGCGCCGCTCGCGTCGGCGGTGGATCGAGCGCTCGCCCGCGACCCGGCCCGACGTTGGCCGTCCGCGCGCGCGTTCGCCGACGCGCTGCGCGCAGCGAACCCTGTGGCGCGACCCGCGAACCTGGCGCTCGTCGTTCCGGCAGTCGTTCGCACGCCGCAAGACGATCCGACGCGCCCAGCGCGTCCTGCGGCGATGCCCGTGGCGGTCCGGTCCAACGTTTCGCCCCGCGCTCCGCGGCGAATCGCGATTGCCGCGAGCCTCGCGGCAGCTTCCATCGTGGCCGCCGGCTCCTGGTGGGTGTTCTCTCGCGACGACGCCGACGGCCCGGCAACCGTCGGGGGAGTGCGCGCCCCGGACGGCCCCAGCGCACCCGCCGTCCCACGCGCCAGCACTTCTCCCCCGAGCGGCAGCACTTCTCCACCGGGCGGCACCACGACCATCGCCGTCGGTCAGTCGGTGGGGGTTCGCAACCGCGCGAGCCTCGACGGCGCACTCGCGCGGATCACGCCCGCGCTCGACGCGTGCCGTGTCGCGCAGACGCCGTTTCGCTTCACGATCGTCGTGGGTCTCGGACTGACCGGCTCGACGCTCGTGCGACAGGAGACCCGATGGGCGTCGACCAACCCGGGGCTCGAGGCGTGTGTGCGAAGTGCGCTGCAGTCGCTGGGCACGGTTTCGGGAAACGGCCCCGGGTTCTTGCAGCTCAACATCTCGTTGCCGCCGCGCTGACAGGAGGGTCGCGTTGTGCCGTTGCTGGCCTGCGCCGCGTCGCCTAGGATTGGCTTGCGCGAGGCAATCCGTTGAGTGAAGGCCCTTCCGATCGCGACGACTCGACGTTTCGGTTGCCCCCCGATTCGGCGTCGACCGCCCTGTCGTTCACCGTGATTCGCGGTGCGACGGCCCACGTGCTCGCGCTTCCGGAAAAGGGTCGCTTTCGCGTCGGACGCGGCGACGATTGTTGGGTGCGCATCCAGGATCACTCGGTCTCGCGTCAGCACGCGGAATTCGACCGCCGCGACGTGTTGCGTGTTCGCGATCTCGGGAGCGTGAACGGAACCGCCGTCAACGGCCAGCGGCTCGCGCAGAACGATTGGCGCAACGTCGGCCTCGGGGACGTCGTCGACCTTGGCGGTGCTCTCTTGGTCCTCCAGGCGTCGGTGCCACCCGTAGAGGAACCATCTCCCGAGCAGGCCAGCATCATCGGGGGTCGAACGCAGCGGCTGAAGGCGGTCGTGCCCGAGCCACTCGCACCCGCACCCGAGCGTCCCTTCGTCGTGCGGGACGCTGCCATGGAACGCATTCACCAACTGATCGAGTGGGTCGCGCCGAGTCCACTGAACGTACTCGTGCTCGGTGAAACCGGCGTCGGCAAGGAAATCGTGGCCGAACAGATCCACCGCCGTTCGAAGCGCGCGCCGAGAAAGTTCGTGCGGCTGCATTGCGCCGCGCTCGCACCGACGCTGCTCGAGTCGGAACTGTTTGGTCACGTGCGTGGCGCGTTCACGGGCGCCGACCAGGATCGGATGGGCTTGCTCGAGAGCGCGGAGGGCGGAACGGTCTTTCTCGACGAAGTGGGGGACATACCGCTTTCGGTCCAGGTGAAGCTGTTGCGGGTGATCGAAGAGAAGATGGTGCTGCGAGTGGGCTCGACTTCGCCGAAGACACTCGACGTCCGCTTCGTGGCCGCGACGCACCGCGACTTGCGTGCCGCCATCGCGCGCGGCGAATTCCGGGAGGACCTCTTCTATCGCATCAACGGTGTCACCATCGCTGTGCCCCCGCTTCGCGAACGTGTGGGCGAGATCGCGGACCTCGCAACGCACTTCGCCGCGCAGCTCGGCACGACGATGCCGGCCGTCGCGCGCGTGACGTTTCATCCCGACGCGATCGTCGTCCTGCAGCGATACCGTTGGCCGGGGAACGTTCGCGAATTGCGAAACGCCGTCGAGCGCGCGGTCGTACTCGCGCGCGGGGCCATCGTGCTTCCGGAGCATTTGCCAGACGAAGTGCGCGGCGAGAGCGACGGGGACGATCCGTACGACTCGGGCGAGAAGGTCGTGGCGCCCGCACTCCGCGATCAGATGGCCGCGCTCGAGCGGCAGCGAATCATCGAAGCGCTGCGACGCCACGACGGCAACCAGACCCGCGCGGCGGAGGCGCTCGACATGCCGCGCCGCACGTTGATCAAGCGCATGCACGCGTACGGAATTCCCTTCGCGCGCGACGGCAAGAGCGAAGGGTGAACCGGTCGACGGGCCGCCCGGGGACGCTTTGACGTGCGCCCGGCGGGCACACTACCGCGCCCGCCGCTTGTGCACAGCGTGCGCAGTCGCAGCGTGCGGCCCTGAAAATTCGCTGCGTTCTCCCGCGCGACGGCGGACGCCACGCGCTGGCCAGAGGTTTGCTCTGTGTCCCGGCGTGGAGGACATCATGAACCGACTCGTCGTCTCGCTCTGTGTCGTATCCGTCACGCTTTGCCTCGCGCCGCGCGGCGCGCTCGCGCAACGTCGCGCGCTGCGTCCGCCGTCGCGCGCTTCCGTCGTCGCGTCTGCCGGTACGCACGCGCCGGCCGCCGCGCAATCGTCGGCCCGGCAGGAGCGACGAACGGGGACGCCTTCGGGGAACCAGGACGTCGCCGCGCCCGCACCGCGTGCAAGCGATAGCACGGGTGTCATTCGACCGAGCACGCACCCTGCGTGGTTGACCGGCGGCCTCGGGTTTGGTGTTGGCACGGGAGGCGGGGGGGAATTTCGATTGAGCCAGTCGCTCGGATACCACTTCTCGGGAACCGGCGCGGGACCGGGACTCAGCCTCGAACTCGGCGAGGGAATCAGCGGCGCGTTTCGCTTTGCGTTCGGCGGACGATTCGGGTGGGACATTCAACCCAGCGCTGCACACGGGATCTATGTCCAGCCCAACGTCACGGTCGGCATGAGTCTCGTGGGCGCGCAGCAAGTGCTCGCGGTATTCGAGACCAGCGTGGGCGTCGATGGACGGTTCGTACTCAACGATCGAGTGATGTTGTTCGTGCGCCCGCTCTCCCTGGGGCTGACCGTGGCCGATTTCGGCGCGGGAATCGCCGCTGGGTTTCGATACGAGTTCCTGCTCGGCGCTGGCGTGACGTTGTAGCCTACCGCGACCCCGCCGGCCGCATCTGCAGCGAGAGCATGCCATCGAGTTCGCGCGCGTCGCGTGTCCCGTGACAATCGTTGCAGCCCACGTCGCCCGCGAGGTACTCATCCGGGTGGTCACTCTGTGGTTGCTCGCCACGGCCCGCGATGCGCACCCGTCCCGACCGTTCGATCACGAGCACGAAGAACTCCCAGTCGACGGCGCCTTCGGAATTGAATCCGCCGCCACGCTTGACCATCGCGACGACATCCCAGTCGCGCATCGAGTGCCCGCGCTCGACGACCTTCACGACGATGCTGCCGATGGGATACCGCCGCTCGCTGCTGTGCAACATGCGATTGGCATACACGTGACGATGACCTTCTGGGTGCCCGCCGACTGCGATCACACCGAGGTCCACGTGGGGCCACTGCAGAAGCTCCGAGAAGTCGCTCGCGACCGCAACGAACTCCGCCGCTCCGTGCGTCGGGGACCGATCGAATGGCTGTCCCGAATACGCCGGAGCAAGCAGCGCGAGGAGGACCGGAGTCGTCCAACGGAGCATGGCAGTTTGAATCGAACGTGCTTCGCGATGGGTCCGGAGTCTACAGCCCGCCGCTGCCCGGAAACAACGCGGTGCATCGGGTCTGAACGGCGGGATCCGGACGCGAACTCGGGAGGCCCGCCGGCGGTGTCATGAAGGGTGGATTCGCGAAGTCGAACATTTCGTACGGCGGCGTCGCGTTGGCGTCGCGGTGCGTCATGGCCGGCAAACCGAACCGCGCTTCGATGAAGCGAAGCACGGAGCTGTGATCGTAGTTGCGATGTCCGACGAAGTGACTCCTGGCGTACGGCGAGATCACCATGAACGGCACGCGAATGCCGAGCCGATCGAATCGTCCACCCGACAGTGGCCTCCCGGCAGCATCCACCGGCGGCGAGCCGTCCGGCGGGCAGGCCTCCGGCGGCGCGACGTGGTCCGCGAAGCCACCGTGTTCGTCGTACAGAATGAACAACGCCGTGCGGCGCCACACCGGGGAAGCGAAGAGCGCGCGCACGATACGTTCAGCGTTGGCTTCGCCGGCCTGCGGCGTGCCGGGAGGATGCTCGTCGGTTCGCACGCCCGCTTCGCCGGTATACGCCGGCTCGACGATGCTCAAGGGTGGCAGGGATCCCGCTGCGAGGTCCGCAATCAGTTGATCGATGTTTCGCAGATGAGGGCGAGTTTCGCGCCGCAGATTTCCATAGTACGGATAGTACTGAATCATGCGGAGTCCGGGAGAGTAGTCGCGCCACTCGATCTGCGCGGCGTCCATGAGAGTCATGACGGTCGGCGCCGGCGTATCGCGCGTGTCCGACGCGACGAGCGTGTTCGCACCGAGTCCGAACGACGTGCCCGACAGGAGGTACAGACGATTGGGGACCGTCGGACCGAGGATCGAGCAAAAGTAGTGGTCGCCAATCGCGAACGTCGTGGCCAGCGCGTAGTAAAATGGAATGTCCGTCGCGTCGACGTAGCCCATCGCGCGCTCGCCGAGTGGCTCGTTCGTGGTCACGAAGCCGTCCATCGCGCCGCTGTTGTACTGGGTGTGCACCGGGTTCCAGCCGTGCGCGGGATCGCGCACGCACATTTCGGTCGTGTGGAACCTCGCGACGCTCCGCCCGTCCGAGTGGGCATTCGCCCAGTCGCGTGCTGGCACTTCGGCATCCATCTGTCCGGCTTCGCGCAGGTTCGAAAAGTAGTGATCGAACGACCGATTCTCCAGCATGAGCACGAGCACGTGATCGATGGGAATGTCGTTCCCGACCGGGACGTCCATGCCGAGGGTCTCCGCAGCCCACGCACCGCGGCCGAACTCGCACGCCCGACGGCGAGTCTCGAGCGCCGTGTCCGGCATCGTCCGCTGGATCATTGGCGGCCGCACCGGCGGCCCACGGTCCACTGGAACATCCGCGACGACGATGTCCACGGGATCCACATCGGAAGTTGCGTCCATCGGGACGTTCGTGTCGGCCACGTCCGGCAACCCGGTCGCCGAGCACGCCCCGAACGCAAGCGCCGCCACGAGCACGGCGGAAGTCGACCTCGGACACCAAGCTGTCATGCTGTGGAGAATGCCACACTCCACACGGCGCGTCTCGGACGGGACTATGGCAATGGGTCCATCCGCGGCACGGACGCGCCGAGTGTAGGTGAAACCTCGATGAACGCATGCTGCGTCGCCAGGTGACACCCGTTGCAGATCGTCGCCGCGTGCGCGTACGCCCGCGCAATCGCGTCGGCGTCGTGGGCACGTGTCGCGTTTCGCAACGCAGGAATTGCGGACGACGCGAACGAGACCCGGTGCGTTCGCAAGATCTCCGCGTCGACGTCGTGCGGTCGAATCGCGCGTGGCAGGTCGTCGTGAAAGATCTCGCCGATCTCGTCGAGTTCAAAATACGCCAGTTCGTATCGCCGAGCCTGCGCCGCGCGACCAAACAGTTCGAACCGCCGCGCGAGTTCCGCCATGAGCGGCCCCCAGCGTTGACGCGGTGCTTCGCTCGCCGCCGTAGATTCACGCGCCGACGGCCGCCCGCAGGCCACTCCCCAAATCATCATCACCGCCAGCGCCGCGCGACCGACTCTCACTCGGTCAGCCTACCATCGCCGGCTGCGATTGACCGGGTCGCCGGCGCGACCCTTCCCAGGGGCGCGGTGTTGCATTCACTGTCTCCACCACGGCGCGCACGCGAAGCCTCGCGAAGGCGAGGCGGTCAATGTCAGCCAGCCGCTTCAGCGGCCAGGACTCCCACAGGATTCCCCCCTCGCGGCGCGGGGCTTCTCGTCTACCCTTGCGCGATGCCGCCCGAGGATCGTGCACCGCCGGTCATCGTCGCCGCGGCCATCGTGATCGAAGACGACCGCGTCCTGCTCACCCGTCGCCCCCGCGGGACGCACCTCGCGGACCACTGGGAATTCCCCGGCGGAAAACTCGAGCCGGGCGAAGCTCCCGCGGACGCCCTCGTCCGCGAGATGCGCGAGGAAACCTCCGTCGAGATCACGGTCGACGACGTCGTGGACGTCACGTATTGGCGCTATCCGGGCAAGGATGTGCTGCTAATCTTTTATCGTGCGCATCGAGTCGATTCGTCGCGCCCCGTTGCGAACGTCGGCATCGCCGACCACGTTTGGGCGCGAGCGGACGAACTCGATGGCTTCACGTTTCCCCCCGCGGACGTGTCGGTGGTTTCCAAGGTCCGTCGGCTGCTTCGAACCTGACGCGCGCGCGATCGCCCGCTGCGGCCGCGAGTGCGGCGACGAACGCGACGAACACCATGCGCCCCGGAATCTGGTCCGCGTGCTCTGCCGAGTAGATCAGCGCAACGATCGTCGCGATCGCGACCGGCGCGATGGGCCTGCCGCCGTTGCGCGCCTCGAGCGCATCGCGGAACGCGACCCACACTGCGAGTGCCCCGAGAAGTTCGCGGGCGTCGCCCTGCCACGTCGCGATGAAGAGCAGCACGATGGTGAGCCGCAGTGTCGCGACCATCGCCGCGAACGCGCGTCCCATCCGCGGCGCCACCGCGGCCGCGAGAACGAGCACGCCGACGATCACACCTCCCGCAACGCGCACGGGCCAGGCAGGACGCAGAAGGATCCCCGCGCGCGCAGAGAGCCACACGAGTCCCGCGAGCGAGAGCGCCGCCGCCAGGCCCCATCGGAATCGCAGTGCGCGCACCGCCTCCACGGGCGCTCGCGTACCACAACGATGGGCGCTGCGCGCGGGTTCGCTTGACCCTCGCCCCGCAACGCTTCTACGGTCGACGGATGTCCGCGGCGATTCTGACCATCGGTACGGAACTCACGCGCGGTGAGCTCGTCGACACGAACGCAACGTGGCTCGCGTCGTCGCTGACGGCGCTGGGATTCACCGTCGGCGAAATCGCAACCGTCGACGACGATCGCGAACACATCCGCGACGCGATCCGTCGGCTTGCCGCGGCGTTCCCAGTGCTCCTCGTCACGGGCGGGCTGGGCCCAACGACGGACGACATGACCGCCGAGTCCGCCGCCGCCGCCGCCGGTGTGCTGCTCACGCGCGACGCCGGGTCGATCGAGGCGATTCGCCGGCGATTGGCAACCCTTGGTCGCGCGTTGACCGCATCGAACGAGAAGCAAGCCGACGTTCCGCTCGGCGCCGAAGTCCTCGGCAACCCGGCGGGCACTGCGCCGGCATTCAAACTCCGAATCGGGTCCTGTGACGCGTTCTTCCTTCCCGGGGTGCCGCGCGAGATGCGCCACATCTTCGAAGAACTCATCGTGCCGCGCATCGGCCCGCTTGCATCGGCGGACTCGTATCAGATCGTTCTGCGAACGTACGGGCTGCCCGAGAGTCTTCTCGGCGAGCGCCTCGACGGTCTCGAAGCGCAATATCCCACACTCACGATCGGCTACCGCGCGTCGTACCCCGAAGTCGAAGTGAAGATCTTCGTGCGCAACGGCGATCGCACGTCGTCGCACGCCCTCGCAGAGGTGATCGCGAACGACGTTCGCGCGAGGCTTGGCGATCATGTCTATGGCGAAGGCGACGATACGTTCGCGGGCGCGGTAGGACGCGGGCTTCGTGCGCGCGGGTTCACGCTCGCCGTTGCGGAATCGTGCACGGGCGGACTAATCGGTGCGCTGCTGACGTCCGTTGCGGGCTCCAGCGACTACCTCCTCGTGGACGCGGTGACGTACTCGAACTCCGCGAAGGAACGATTGCTCGGCGTACCCGCGGAAACGCTGATTGCGCACGGCGCCGTAAGTCCCGAGTGCGTGCGCGCGATGGCCGACGGTGTGCGTCGAATGTCCTCGGCCGATGTCGCGATCGCGGTGACTGGCATCGCGGGACCGAGCGGCGGGAGCGCGGAGAAGCCCGTCGGGCTCGTGCACTTCGCGATCGTGTCGCCCACCGGTGTCGAAGTCACGCAGAAGGTATTCCCGGGTGACCGCCAGCGCGTCCAGCGCGGCGCCGCGTACTTCGCGCTGGGTCTCGTGCGCGCCGTGTGCGCTGGCCCCGTTTCGGCCGGCTTGGTTCCGGGCTGCGGCTGAACGACCGAGGTCGTTCGCTCACGCAGTGTGGCCTTCGCCGACGAACCGAGTGTGACAGAATATGTCCAAAAGTCGGATCTTTCCGGTGGCGTCGCCGCGCGCCGCACGTTACGAGAAATACCGTCAATCGGCCGTCGAATGACGGAGGTGGTCCCGGGTTACCGAACACAGGACCTTTACATCTGTTCAGATATAGGCGATAGATCGTGCGCCTGCGGGCGTCCAAGGAGGTGTGTGGTGGAAGAAGAGCGGAAGAAGGCCCTCGAACTGGCGGTACTCAGCATCGAAAAACAGTACGGCAAGGGTGCAATCATGCGGCTCAACGGGGACAGCCGAGACGCCTTGCGGCCGGATGCCGGGACGATTTCCAGCGGGGCGATCTCCCTGGACCTCGCGCTCGGGATCGGCGGGTATCCTCGCGGGCGCATCGCGGAGATCTACGGTCCGGAGAGTTCGGGCAAGACGACGCTAACGCTCCACGCCATCGCGGAAGCGCAGCGCGCCGGCGGCGTCGCGGCGTTCATCGATGCCGAGCACGCGCTCGACGTGGGCTACGCCCGCAAGCTCGGTGTAAAAGTCGAAGAGCTGCTCGTGTCGCAGCCGGATCACGGTGAGCAGGCGCTCGAGATCGCCGACATGCTCGTGCGGTCGGGCGCCGTGGACATCATCGTGGTCGACTCGGTCGCGGCGCTCGTACCAAAAGCCGAAATCGAGGGCGAGATCGGCGATCAGCTGCCCGGCCTCCAGGCACGGCTGATGAGCCAGGCGCTGCGCAAGCTCGCGTCGACGGTTCACCGCTCGAACACGCTGTTGTTCTTCATCAATCAGATCCGCATGAAGATCGGCGTGATGTTCGGCAGTCCCGAAACGACGTCGGGCGGCAACGCGCTCAAGTTCTACTCGTCCGTGCGTCTGGACATCCGGCGCGTGGGTGCGCTGAAGAACGGCGAACAGATCATCGGCAACCGCACGCGAGTGAAAGTCGTGAAGAACAAGGTCGCAGCGCCGTTCCGCGAAGTCGAGTTCGACATTCTGTACGGCCACGGCATCTCTCGCTCGGGCGATCTGCTGGACCTTGCATCCGAGGCCGGGATCATCGAGAAGTCCGGCTCGTGGTACTCGTTTGGTGGCGAGCGGATCGGCCAGGGTCGCGATCAGGCGCGGCAGTACCTCGACGAGCGCCCAGCGTTGATCTCGAAGATCGAGGATGCCGTGCTCGTGAAAAATGGGATCCGTCGCGCGGCGGCACCTTCCGCGGGTTCGAACGGCAAATCCGACGCGGGCGTCGAAGCGCCAGGGCAACGCAAGGAACGTCCCGCCAAGGCACAGGCCTGACTTCGTCTCACGGCGCGGGCGCAGTTTCGGCCCGGACGTTCACCGCATTCGTCGTCTGCATCGTTGTCGCGAATCTCAGTTGCGCGGCAGCCCATACGTCGGCCGCTCGCGCAGCTTCGACGGACGACCTGCGCGCGTGTCCGACGGGCGTGTTGGCCGTCACGCCCGTCGCGGCGGATCAGTGGCTGTTCGCCCGCCCGGCGGCCCTTCTCGGGCACCCCCGACTCGGGCCCCTGCTCGCGCGAACGTTCGACGACGCAGCGGAACGCGCGCTGATCCGCCGCGCTGAGCGCACAGGGTACGACGTGCGCGCACTCGAGCGAGCGGCCATCGCGTGGATGCCTCGCGGGACGGTGTATGTCTCGCTGGGTCCACTCGATGTCACTCAGGTCAGCGAGCGACTCTGGAACCGAATGCTCTCCCCGAGGCGCCGGGCGAGTCTCGGGCCAGCGGTCGCCCGTACGGAAGGTGTCATCGGTTCTTCTGTGACGTCGCTGCTGGTTCGATCCGACTGTCGGATGGCCGCCTACGCGGAGACCGTACCGACGTTGGTCGACCGGATCCTGTCGCCACGAAGCGCCGAAGACCCGTCGGCGTTGCTCGTGTGGGAAACCCGGCAGATTCCCGCCGACGCGGCGCCGGACGACGCGCCGCTGATCCAGACCGTCCGCCGCCTGCGTGTGACGGTGGTCGAGCGCGAGGGCGTCGACGTCTCCATCGACATCGACGGATCGATGCCGCCCGACGCGGCACTTCGCTTTCAGCGGGCGATCGCTGCGTTCATTCGTTCGCCCCTCGGTGAGCTGATCGGCGCCGTCCAGTGGATGGGGAGCACCGCGAACTCCGTGCGCGTTGGGACGAATACCGCGAGGATCGAACAGCACGTGTCTTGGCGGGTGCTGGAAGCCGTTAGCGACGCGCTTCGCGGACAGATCAATTGGAATTCCCCGCGAGGACGCACCAGTCCACCATAGGTAGTGGTAGGGCATGGTAGGTCACCCAATGGATTGTGTTTGTACTTTGGTCGCGGCTTTGACGCAGCGCGCGCGATGTGATAGATACGCAAGGCTGTCATGGGTGTCGCCAGAACTCTTCTGACGACGGTTCGCCGACCGAGGCGAATGCGACCATCAGTCGAGGCCTCGTCGTTGCTTTGACTACTGATAGGGGACGGCCCGGACCGCGGAGCGGAACGCGGTCGGACGAGAGCGGACGCCACGTGGCTCCGCCGGCAAGGAGATCCGGGATGCAATCAGCGTTCAAAGTTGGCGACAAGGCAGTCCACCCGGCACACGGTGTGGGCGAGGTGACGGGGATCGAGAACCGGGAGATCGCCGGTTCGAAGGGGACGTTCTACGTCGTCAAGATCATCGAGACGGGCATGAAGGTGATGGTTCCAACGACCGCGGCGGAAGTGGTCGGGCTACGCACGGTCATGAGCAAGCGCGACGCCGAAGGGGTCATCGCTGTGTTCAAGATCCGCGAGAAAGCCGTCGGCGGTGGGCCGTGGAATCGCCGGCAGCGCGCATACAACGAGATGATCAAGTCCGGGTCGCCGACGGAGGTCGCGAAGGTCCTCCGAGACCTGTACGCGATCAAGTTCCGCAACGAGAAGGACCTGTCCTACGGCGAACGTCGATTGATGGATCAGGCCAAGAGTCTGCTCGTCAAGGAGCTGGCGCTCGCGAAGAAGACCAACGAAGCGGCGGTCGAGAAGGAAATCGAGGCGTGTTTCGGCGCGCCCATCGTGCCGACGCAAGCCGCCAGCATGCGCTGAGCGAACGCCGAACGGTCTCTACGCGCGGATATTGCCCAGGATCAAGCTCACCAGCTGCGCGTGGGCTTGGCGCGCCTCATCGATTTTCTGCAGCGATCGCTCGGTCCGTTGCCGGCCGCGATCCTCGGCTGCGCGGGCATCTTCCGCCGCATCGTTCGCGCGCTGAACGGTGTGCGCGGATTCCTGCGCCGACGCGTCGAGCATGCTGGCGTGGTAATTGATGCCGGCGACCGCGCAGTCTGCCGCGCCTCGCGCGATGCTGCTCGCGGCGCCCCACTGCGTGGCCGCGCCCTCGTTGCGTGCGAGCTGATGGCCGCCCTGGACCATCCCGCAGGCGCCCTGGGTCATCTGCCCGGCGGAGCCCACGATTCCTGACGCGAGCCGCGCGACCGCTGACTCACGGATGCGTCGAACCTGCTCCTGCTGCGCCGCATCGCGCTGCTCGCGGGCCGCGCGCCGGGCGACCGCGGCGGAGTCTTGCTGGGCGTACTCGCCGTCGAGCATCGCCGCTTGAGCGTCCATGATGGGATCACCGAACACGGCAGGAACGGATGGATTGGAGGCGATGCGGGTGGTTGTCATGCGATTCTCCTCGTGGGTGCTTGCTATGCGCGAGCAAGATTTGCGACGACGAGTGCGGTCGTCTGGTTCTGTGCCGACAGCGTCGCGGAAATTCGTGACGTGATGCGCTGATACGCTTGCAGGACGTTTCGCATCAGGTCGGTCGCCTCCGTCTGACGGTCGAGTGCGCTCTCTCGTCGGTTCGAGTGCTCCGTTGCGTTGGCCCTGTGATTGGCCTCATCGAAGTGAAATCCCGTCGCGATGCCGGTGGCCGCACCCTGCAATACGCTCGCTGCCCCGGCCGTGATCGACGCTGCGCCGCGGCCGATCGCCGCCGCGGATTGGGCTGCGCGCGCTGCGCCAACGGCGGCTTGCGCACCTCGCGCCGCCACGGATCCAGCTTGCGCGACGCCCGCGCCCAGCGAAATAGCCGCGAGTGCCGCGGTGATCGCCAGCGAGATCCCCGGATCGATGTTGGCGCCAGCGACTTCCATGATCTGCATCAGACCCGATCCCGCGCCGGCGACGAGTGCGGCGGCACATGCGATTCCGCCGACCACACTCAGTCCGCCCGAGAACGCAGCCCCCGCGACGCTGGCGACGATGCCTGCAACTGTCGCAATCGCCTGGCCGATCTTGACGAACACGTCGAAGATGCCGGCGGTCTTGGACGACTCGATGGCACGCTCGAGCGCGGCCAGTTGTTCGTGCAGCTCCTGCCGTGCGGTCGCCGATGCGCCCTGCGCCGTCGCCTGCGCGGTCTGGCTACGAGCGGTCCGGATGCGCGATGCAGCAGCCTGGAGAACCAGCATCGGATCCCCCGACTCGAAGGCTTCGCTGAATTCACGTCCCAGCGACGAAAGTTCGGCGAGGACTCGAAGCGGCGGCGCGGCAGGCCCATCCGGCAGCGAGAGCGTAGGCATTGGCGGTTCAGCCTCGCGCGCCGGACGCACCGCGAGATTCAGAGCCACGTGCGCAGCGGATGCGGTGCGTTGAATGTTCTGCGTCATGACGGCCTACCTTCGACTGGGTTGCAAGACTCCACGATGTCGAGCCATGGCCGAAGATCTGACTCGGATCGCGTCCGCGCCGCGGCGTCGGCGGCGAGCGCTCTCGCGCGATCGAGTTGGCCTGCCCTGCTGAACGCGGCGGCAGCGTATGCGAGCGGCGCCGGGTCGTCCGTAAGGATCGCCGCGAGCTGATAGTACTCGCCGGCTTCGTCGTACGCGCTGGACCCGAGTCGGGCGGACGCAAGCGCGATCCAGTACGAACTGCTTCGAGGATCGAAGAGTACGCAGCGCCGGAACACGGAGGCGGCGCGTTCGAAATCGCCGCGCTCGTGGAGCGCCACGCCCATCGCGTACAGTCCCCGCACGGCGCTCGCAGACACGCCGAGCGCGTCGGCGGGCGTCAACCGACCGGCGAGTACCTCTCGGAGAGCAGACTGAAGGCAGTTGGCATCGTTCATGGGCGTGGTCTCCACTGGAGCAGGATCAGCGACCGATGTTCTGGACGACGGAGTTCTGGCCTTCGCTGAGCTTGTGCAGCATGTTCGTCGCCATTTGCACGATCTGCTGTCGCTGCGTGACGGCTTCCTGAAGCCGCATCATTAGCAGGTCGCCGTCGCGCGTGACGTTTTCGGACGCGCCCCGGAGGATCTCACGCAACCGATCCATGTCCGCCGTGCCGACGTGGTACGCGGGAACCGAGGTGCGCTCGCCACGGTTCGACTGCAGCGCAGTGACGTCTACGCCCTCGCGCTGAAGCAACGCGAGCAACGACATCGGCTGGCCTGTCACGGGGTCGTCGATCATCTCCCTCTGCAGCTCCATGTGCTGGGGATCGTCCCGTCCGACATTTCGCCCCTGGTTTGTTTGGCTCCATTCCTGAAGCCGTCGGACTGCGGCGGTCAGCGCTCCGAGGCGCTGGTTTCGCGTCATTACCGCTCCCTGCATCTCGCGAATGCGGGCATTCGCGGAATTCAGCCCCCGTTCGGCAAGCGCGATGATCCCTTCCGGGGACATGCCTGCGGCATCCGCGCCGAGGGCGTCCAGGATTCCGGACCACTGAAACGTCGCCGACATTGCCCGTCGCGTTCCCTCGGTGATGTGATCGATGCCGGGCGTCGTACCCGGTAGACGTGTGCCGGTAATTTCTGGGGGCATTGTCGTTCTCCTCGTTCGCTACGCGCGCGTCCCGATTGCGAATCCCCGCACCTTGCGAGCCTTCGCCGCGCGGCGGATTTCCGGGAACAGCGACTCGTCGGCGTCGGTCTCGTTCAGCGCGTCGAGGAGTTCCTGGTTCTGTCGTTCGATCTCGCGATCGATCGCTGCAGGGAACTCGGTGAAGCTCTGAGCTGGTCGGCGTGGATTCATCGTCGTCCCGTTTTTGATCCGCCGACGCGTATTGCGCCGTGCGCGGTGGGTATCGGGACATCGGTAGCTTCGGTTGCGTCCAAGACGAAGAGGGGCGCCGAAACCGCACAGCCGGCCCCGACGCCGTCCCCTTCGGCCGAGCTCCTCCCTGCGCTCTGCGCAAATCGTGGGCTACGTCGCCTCATCACAGCCCGCGCGGACAGACACGCTCGTGGCCCGGTCGATCAGCCCACGCTCGGATCGGCGCGATCCGCGCGTAGCGGCTTGTGCGCAGCGAATCCCTCCCGCACGATCGCGTCCGTGAGCACTTCTCCGCAGCCTCGATCCGTTCCCGCCGAGATCGAAACCCTCGTCGCGACCGTGCGATTCGACAGCGCCGGCCTCGTGCCGGCAGTCGCCCAGGACGCGCTGACCGGCGAAGTTCGAATGGTCGCGTTCATGAACGCCGACGCGCTGTGCGCGACGTTCGCGACCGGCGAAGTGCACTTCTACTCGCGCTCGCGGAGCGCGCTTTGGAAAAAGGGCGAGAGCAGCGGAAATACGCTCGCCTTGCGATCCGTTCATCTCGACTGCGATGGCGACGCCGTGCTGGTGCTCGTCGAGCCCCGTGGACCGACGTGTCACACGGGCGCGGCGAGTTGCTTCTTTCGAACGCCGAGCGTCGAGGCCGGGGCGACCAAGAACAATGCACGCGGTTGGGTCGATGGCAGTCGACCGTTTGCGATGGCCGAGCGACTCGAGCTGGCGCTCGAAGCGAGACGCGCGCGGAGTGCCGACGGGTCGTACACGCGCCGGCTGCTCGACGCGGGCGCCGACGCAATCGGAGCGAAGATCCGCGAAGAGGCCGACGAACTCGCACGCGCAATCGCGAGCGAGGACGACGGTCGCGTCGTCGGCGAGGCCGCGGACGTCGTGTACCACGTGTTCGTCGGGCTACTTTCGCGTTCGGTGCCGTGGCGCGCGGTGCTCGGCGAACTCGCTCGACGGTTTGGTGTCGGCGGCCTCGTAGAAAGGGCGGCGCGGGCGCGCAGTGCGCATCGTGACGAGTGACCGCGGTCCATCGTGTCTCGTCTTGGACGGGATTTTCGCGTTCTGTTAGCGTCCGCGGTCGGATAGGAACTTCGGGAGGTTCTGGATCATGCGAACGTTGCGTGCCGCGGGGATGTCGGCCGGCCTGGGAATCGCGGTGCTGCTCGGCACTCCGACGGTTCTGGCACAGACATCGAGCGGATCGACTGGGGCTCCCGCGGGCGGCGTCGCGCCGCCAGGCGGCACAACGACAGGCGCATCGACGCCGGGCGCGGGTGGCGCTGCGCCTGGGACGCCAAGTGGAAGCGAAACGTCCGCCGGTACGACGACGGCGTCGCCCGACCCGAACAGTTCGTCCGCTGCGGCCGCGGCGTCGCTTCCCCCCCCGACGACCGATCCAACCGAGGAGCCAGGGCGCTGGGGGCATCAGCGGCAGCTGACGGTGCGGTTCGGATTCAGCGGTGGGTACCGAGTTGGATTTCAGTACGAGCGCACCGGCGTCGCGCCGACGCCGTGTACCGAACCCGGGATGATGGGATCGGGTCGGATCTGCACCCGCGCCGTGGCGAATTGGGACGCTGCGATCGGCTACGGCATCGTGTCGATCTTCGAGATCGAGGCGCGGTTTCGCTTCGGGCTCCAGGACTTCACGGGGACGATTCCCATGGCTGCGGGTCTCGGCATCCGCCTGTATGGCGGGGACACGTCGCGGTTGAAATTCGCGTTCGGCGTGGCGGGGCTAGTTGATTTCACGAACGGGGGCTTGGTGCGCCCGGTGAGCACGGTCGACGCGCAATTTCGACTCGAGCAGGGGCTGCACTACGACGCGCATCGGATGTTTGGATTCACCGTGATGTTCGGTCAGACCGTGTCGCCTTTTCGCGAGGCGCTGTTCTTTACGATCGACGCCGGCATCTCGTTTCAGCTCCGGTTGCCGTAGCGAGCACACCCGCACTCCGACGACGCCGCCGCGTGAAGGCGATCTAACCCAACGGCTGGTCGCAAATGTGCCCGTCGGTGCAGACGTTCCCGGTGCAACAGTCGCTGTCAGTGCTGCACGAACTTCCGCGCATGCGGCACGCGCCGCGCGGTGGTCGGCACACCGACGCGCCGGCCATGTCGGGTTCGCAGTTGCCTGTGCAGCAATCAGCACCCGTCGCGCACGCGCTTCCCGTCGGGCGGCACGGAGGCGGCGCCCAATGCGGCGAGAGGTTGGTGATCGCTTCCTGACCGTCGAGGTAATACGGCACTTCGGATGGGTCGCACATTTCGGGGGGACGCCCCATGCAGTATGCGGTCGGGTTGTTGCGGATCGCGGCGATCCAGATCAGTTTCTGGCCGGCGACGCCCGCCGTCGCGTTGCCGTACGTTCGCGTCGACGTGAACAGAATCCAGAAATACCCACCCGAGTTGAACGGCGAGGCGACGGCGCGATAGTTGTTCGTCGCCATCGCACCGGTGAGAGTGGTGAGCCGCATCGGCGTGCCGCCGGCCCGCGGCAGCATGAACAGCGTCGCGGCACCTCGCGTGTAGTTTCCCTCGCCGTGCTGGAAAATCAGCCAGTTCGAATCCGGCGTCCACGTAGGATGCCAGTCGACGCTGCCCCCGGGCGTCGACGAACCCATGTGCAACATCCGCGCGGGCGCAAACATGTCGCCGGGCATCGTTCGAATCATCATCAGGTTGCCGCCCTGCGAGTACGCGATGTCGCCGGCCGTCGTCATGTTGCTGTCGGGCGACCACTCGGGATCCTCGCCCGTGCCGACGGGGCCCGGCGAGATCATCGCTCCCGTCGTCGCGTCGATGGCGTTGAGCGCGCCAGCACCGTGCGGTGCTGTCACCAAGCGCGTACCGTCGCCGTTGAACGACTGAGTGCGCATCGTCTGCGGAGCGCTGGTAAAAATTCGCGGCGGGGGATTCGTCGTCAGATCGCGCGTGAGGTCGAAGACGGACAACGGGCGTCCGTCGTCGGTGATCGCCGAGAGCCGTCGGCCGTCGCGCGACACGGCGTGGCACGCGATGCAGCCGCCCTGGGGGTTGGGCATGAAGTCCACGCGATTGGCCGTGTCGACGTCGATGCGCGTGAGTCGTCCGCGCGGCGGCGACCAGTAGTACACGGCACCCGCGACCACGCCGTCGACCGTGCGAAACGAGACTGGCGCGCTGTCCCGCACCAACGCGCCGCTCAAGACGCTGACCGTTACACTGATGTTGCTACCGACGTCGCTGTCGGACAGCGTGCGGAACTCGGCGGCCGGAATGGACCACGAGTTGCGATTCATCGCAGTGTTGAGGAAGTACGCCTCGAGCACGGCGCGCGCGCGGGCCAGACGAACGCGGAAGACGTCTGTCGCCGCCACGGTGTGCCGAGGTGTCCACATCACCGTCGGCGGGTGGACGTTGCGCGGCATCACGGCACGGTCGAGTGGATAGTCGACCGACGATCGCGTCGTGGCTTCGTCCGGCGCGTTGACTGCCATCTCGAAACGCCTGCGAACGTCCACGACGTCACCGACGCCCATCCCGACGACAGTCCGGCGGACGATGACCGTCAGGGCCGTGTCCGCGGAGAGTAACGTTCCGTCGAGTGTCGCCGCGCGTACGCGGAGTAGCCCACCAACGCCCGCCGGCGTGAAGACTCCGGTCGCGCCGTCCATCGTGCCGATCGCTTCGATGTCGATCGAGAAGCGTACGCCGCTCGCGAGCGTGCGCGTGCGACCGTCTCGCTGCATCGCAATGGCCGTGTACGACACGGTCGTCCGAGCTGCATCCTCCAACGTCAGCGTGACGTTCGCCGGCTCGATGCGAAGGCCAACGAGATCGGTCGGCAGCGGGCCGAACCGGACGTCATGGTTGCTGGCGTCCGTACTCCCCGCATCGCGGGGTCGACATCGCCCGCCGTCGACCGTCGACGTGCACATTTGCGCGGCCTCCTCGCCGCAACCTGGAGCGAGAATCGCGCTCGCGGACACGACCGTCAGCACGAGCAGACATCGGGTGGGGTACGCGAGGGGCTTCATACCTGCCACCATAGCCCCCAATGTGGGGTGGTGTCAACGGACGATTCTGCCAACACTGTTGCGCAGCCGTGCCGTCCGCATGGACCCCGATTCGAGCCGGCGGGAGCCGCCGGCCCACGGTTCGCGGCTACATCATCGGTTGGCAGATGCCGAAGTCCATCGGCAGCATGTTCACGCCGCCGCACATGAACCCCGTCGGACACATCGCGAACATTCCGCCGCCGTCCGTCGCCGCCGTCACGGTTGGGTCGCAGATCCGTCGACAGGCGAACGGACCGCCCGACGGTCCCACGCACAAGTGGCCGCGGATGCATTCTGGCATCCCCGTTCCGCACACAGCGCCCTCGGCCGTCGGTCCCGACGCGCGGCAGGCCGTGTTGCCCCGGTCGTCGACTGGAATGCAGCTCTGCGTTGCCACCATGCAGTTCTGCTGACGCCAATCGCAGTTCGCGGACTGCACGCAGCCCATGAAGCTCAATGGGTTGCCCATGGCGTCACCGATCGTGATGCTGCACGCACCGCCGACGCGTCCGCCCATCGTCGTGTCGCGGCAGCGGTCGTTGTCCGTCGCGCCGCAGCACAGCTTCACGCATCGGAAGGTCATTCCGCGGTCGTTCGTGAGGCACGCGAATCCTTCGCGACACGCAGGCATTCCCATGCCGCACGGCGAATCCCATCCGCCGGTGCCGGCCGCGACGCACTGGGTCGTCCCGCCGCCCAACGCGCACGCCTCGCCCATCATGCAGCCCGTGTTCGTCACGGGGTTGCACGGGCCGAGGCCTTCGCCGCATCCCATGGGCCGCACGTCCGCCGCGGGGCGGTCCGACGTCGGTCGATCGACCGCGTCTGTCCCACCACCGGTGTCCATGACGGTTCGCACGTCGACGCCGCCCGAGTCGCCACCCGCATCCGTCGGGGCCGGATCGCCGCACGCAGCGAGTGCGAAGCCCGAGAGAGAAATCACCGCAAACGCACCAAGCCATCGACCCATGGACGCCTCCAAAAGCGCGACTGCGGACAACCGCCGTGCCCGCACCTCGCAGTCACGTCCGGCCCGCCGTCAAGGATTGTAGGCCACAGTGTAGCGCGTCACGCAAGAGAAGCGCGAATGCTCGCGGATCAATTTGGGCGGGTGGCTTCCGCCACGACGGCCGAGAGTGCGACCTCGTCGTTGGTGCCGCGGGCCGCGAGCTTGCGATTTGCGGCTTCGTTCGCGTGGGCGAGGGCTGCGCGGACGAAGCCCACGAAGAGTGGATGGGGGCTTGCGGGTCGGCTCTTCAGCTCCGGATGGAACTGGCAGCCGATGAAGTACGGATGTCCCGGAAGCTCGACCATCTCGACAAGCTTCTTGTCTGGCGACGTTCCACTAAGTCTCAGACCCTTCGCGACCAGCGCATCGCGCAAATCGTTCGAGACTTCGTATCGGTGGCGGTGACGCTCGGAAATATCCGATGTGCCGTACACCTCGTGAGCGAGCGACCCCGTCTCGAGTCGGCACGGATACGCGCCCAGCCGCATGGTCGCGCCCTTGTCCCGAACACTACGCTGTTCGGGCATCAAGTCGATCACTGGATAGGGTGATTGCGGGTCGAACTCTGCGCTGTTCGCGCCTTGCATTCCGGCAACGTCCCGCGCGAATTCGACCACCGCCAGCTGCATGCCGAGGCAGATCCCGAAAAACGGCAGCTTGCGTTCGCGCGCATGACGGATCGCGAGGATCTTGCCTTCGACTCCGCGCTCGCCGAACCCTCCGGGGACGAGCACGCCGTCGACGCCCGCGAGCTGCTCTTCGACGTGCGCACCGCCGTCCCGCTCGAGGTCTTCACTGTTCACGTACTGCAGATCGACCCGACAGTCGTTCTGGATCCCACCGTGAATCAACGCTTCGTGCAGCGACTTGTACGAATCGCGGAGGTGAACGTACTTGCCCACGACGGCGATCCGTGCGGCGCCGCGCGACGGACGTTGAACCCGCTCGCAAATGCGCGTCCACGTCGATAGGTCGGGCGTGCGAGACCAGATGTTCAAGCGCTCGCACACTTGATCGTCCAAACCCTCGGCGTGCAGCAGGATCGGCAGTTCGTAGATGCAGCCCGCGTCCACGGCCGCGATCACGGCTTCGACGGGCACGTTCGAGAACAGCGAGATCTTCTCCTTGATCCCACGCGAGAGCGGCCGATCGGCGCGGCACACGAGGATGTCGGGCTGGATTCCGATTTCACGCATCTCGCGCACGGCGTGCTGCGTCGGCTTGGTCTTGAGTTCCTCCGCCGCGGCGATCCACGGCACGAGCGTGACATGCAAGCTCACGGCGTTTCCCGGACCGAGCTCGAGCTTGAGCTGACGCACGGCCTCGAGGAACGGCAGCGACTCGATGTCGCCGACAGTTCCACCGATTTCGACGATCGCTACGTCCACGCCCTGCGTCGCCTCGAGAACGCGCGACTTGATCTCGTCCGTTATGTGCGGAATCACCTGGACGGTCGCGCCGAGGTATTCTCCGCGGCGCTCTTTTGAAATCACGGCTTGATAGATCTTGCCGGTCGTCAGGTTCGACGATCGGCTGGTACGCGAGGCCGTGAACCGCTCATAGTGCCCGAGATCGAGGTCGGTCTCGGCGCCGTCGTCCGTGACGAAGACTTCGCCGTGCTGGTACGGGCTCATCGTGCCCGGATCGACGTTGATGTACGGGTCGAGCTTCACGAAGCACACCCGAAGTCCGCGAGCCTCGAGCAGCGCACCGAGCGAAGCCGACGCCAGGCCCTTGCCGATCGACGACACGACGCCGCCGGTGGTAAAAACGTATTTCGTTCGCTTCGTGCTCATCGTTCCACCGCCACGCACGATGCACCCCGTTGGTGATCCGTTGCGCTCGCCTGCGGCATGCGCAGGGCGGAGGACGCGAGAATCGCCCGTGCTTGATCGGCTCCCAGCACGGGCCGACACTCTACCGCGCGCTGCCGCGGTGTCAATCGCCGAGACACGTGTTGACCAGCGTCATCGACCGACGGACGTGCTGACGATCTACGGCGCGCAGCGCGGTGGCGCCGGCATGACCTGCGTGCACCGCGCGAGCCCAAGGGTCATGCAATCGAGACGCGCTTCGAGCCCGTCCAGGCAGTAGACGATGGCCGATCCGTCGCAGTGCTCCGGAAATACGCTGCCGTTGATCGGGTCCGCCATGCAGACGGGCGTTGCCGTGCGCGCACACGCGGGAGGCATGCCGCTGACTTGCACACACGTCAGCTGCGGAAGAATCGCGGCGCAGTCGATGTTCGCGGCGAAACCGCCGAGGCATCCGCGAAGAACTCCGCCGCTGCAGCCGTCTCCGAACGTCTCCGCGTTGCATGGTGCGCCGCGCCCCGCACAACGAGCGGTGGGCACAGCGACGCAGCGCATGCCGGCGCGCGCGCAATCCGCGAAACTGAGTACGCCGTCGATGCACTGCATGAGCCGATCGCGATCGCAGAATGCCGGCTGCCCTTCGGAACACGATCCGAATCCGCACGTTGGGCGCCGGAGGCGATCGAGTGAGCACGACTGACCGAGCGCGGCGCAGTCGACGCGGAATTCGAGGCGCGTCGATCGACGGCAGAGAACGGAGACGTTTCCGTCGCAGCGATCGATGGCCGTCGCGGGGTCACACGCCGGGGGTGCGGTTCCCGTATGCGTGCAGGCTCGCACGGCGTCGCAGTTGGGACCGGCTGCGTTCACGCAACGCACCAACAGCGAAAGCTCGCGAATCTGACTGTCACCCACGAAGTAGACGAACGACGACGCACACACCGAGAGCGATTGCGCGCCCTCGGGGAAACAGGCTGCGAGCCGGGCGCACGCCGCGACGTGCTCAGGCTCGGTCACGGGCAACGGTGGCAGCGGCTCGTCGACGGCGTCGGACGTGTCGGTAGGTGTGCCGTCGGAGGCGGACGCATCGGTCGCCGCGGGGCTCGCGCAGGACGCCATCGACAGCGTGCCGAGTACGACGGTGATGCAGCGGACGCGCGCGGCGAGAAGCATGGTGCGAAGGGTACACGGTCCACCCCCACCCCGACGCCTCCGGCGTCGACCCTCCCCCGAATTTGGGGGCGAGCTGTCGGCGAAGCCGACTGAGTGGGGGCGCGCGCGCTACTCGACGGTGACGGTCTTGGCGAGATTGCGCGGCTGATCGACGTCGGTGCCGCGTTGGTCGGCGACGAAGTACGAGAGCAGTTGGAGTGGGATGATGGAGATCAGCGGCGTGAGTTCCTCGGCGGTCGATGGAATGACGATCGTCCACGCGGCGAGTTTCGCGGCGACGGCCGCGTCATTCACGACCGCGAGCACCTGCCCGTCGCGTGCTCGCACTTCCTGAACGTTCGACAACATCTTCTCCAGCGTCGAGTCGCTCGGGAGCAGACAGACCACGGGCATGTGTTTGTCGACCAGCGCGAGCGGGCCGTGCTTCATCTCGCCCCCGGCGTAGCCCTCGGCGTGGAGGTACGAGACCTCCTTCAATTTCAGCGCGCCCTCGAGTGCAACGGGAAAACTCATTCCGCGGCCGAGAAACAGCGCATCGGTCGACTGCGTGAGGTTCTTGGCGATCTCGTGCACGGCGTCCGCACCCGCGAGCGCCTCGCGCATCTTCTCCGGAATCTTTACCAGCTCGCGCAGCAGCGTCTTCGCACGCTCGGCCCCGATCGCCTGCCGCTGCACGCCCAGGTGCACGGCGAGCAGAACCATCGCCGCGAGCTGCGCCGTAAAGCACTTCGTGCTCGCGACGCCGATCTCGGGACCGGCGTGCGTGTACAGCGTTCCGTCCGCCGCGCGGGAAATCGCGCTGCCCTGCACGTTGACGACGGCGAGCACGCGAGCGCCCCGCGCGCGCGCTTCTTTCAGTGCCGCGAGCGTGTCCGCGGTTTCCCCCGATTGCGAGACCGCGATGACCCAATCGCCCGCCTCGATCACTGGCTGCCGATACCGAAATTCACTCGCCAGTTCGACGACAGCCGGAATCCGCGCGAGGGATTCGAGCAAGTACCTCCCATGCATGGCCGCGTGGTAACTGGTCCCGCACGCGAGGAGCACGATGCGGCGCACCGCGCGTGCCGCTTCCGCGTCGATGCCCATCTCTGCGGCGTTGCATTCTCCCGTCTGCAAATCGATCCGGCCTCGGAGTGTGTCTTCGATCGCGCGCGGCTGCTCGTGGATCTCCTTGAGCATGAAGTGCTTGTATCCACCCCGCTCGGCCTGAACGAGCGACCACGTGATCGTCTGCGGCGCACGCTCGATCCGTACGCCTTCGACCGTCTCGATGCGAACGCCGCTACGCGTGATCTCGGCCATTTCGCCATCGTCGAGAAAGATCACCTGCCGCGTGTGATCGAGCACGGCAGGGACGTCGCTCGCGGCCAGCATCGCGCCGTCGCCCACGGCGATGACCAGTGGCGAGGCGTTCTTCGCGAGCACGATGCGGTCGGGCGACGAAGCCGAGATCACCGCAATGGCGTACGCCCCTCGCATCTCGCGCAGCGCGTGCCGCGTGGCTTCGAACACGTCCAGGCCCCGCGTGACGCCCATGTCGACGAGGTGCGCGACGATCTCCGTGTCCGTGTCGCTGACGAACACGCGCCCGAGGTCCTGCAGGCGCGATTTGATCTCGACGTGATTCTCGATGATTCCGTTGTGCACGACGGCGACGTCGCCCGACACGTGAGGATGGGCGTTGTGCTCCGACGGTTTGCCATGCGTCGCCCAGCGCGTGTGGCCGATGCCGATCGTCCCGGGCGCGGGCGACTTGGCGAGTGCGTGCTCCAGCGCCGAGAGCTTGCCGGCCGCGCGGACTATTTGGAGCTCGCGGCCGTTGTACACCGCGAGCCCTGCACTGTCGTAGCCGCGGTACTCCAGTCGGCGAAGCCCATCGAGCAAGAGTCGGGCGCAGTCTTCACGGCCGGCGTACGCGATGATTCCGCACATGGGATCTCCTTCGGGATGAGTCGCCGGCCATCATGCGGCACCGGACGCGCAAGCGGTGTGCCGTTTCGCCCGAACGGATCGGACGCCCGACTGATCGGTTCGTGACGGGCCGCCAACGGACGGATGTGTGCACGGTTGGATGCGCGCGCCGCGTGGGATTTTCAGGTCACCGACGCGGGGTGGCGGGACGCACGCCGCGCTGCAGGTACGCTTCGAGCCGGCCGTGTTCGCGTTCGCGCAGCGCGATGCACTGCTCGGCGCGCTCTTGCGACTCGCGCAGCGCGCGCCCGGCGCCTTCGAACGCGGCGATGTGTGCACGCAGATACGCGCCCATCTCGTCGAGCTGTGGCCGCGTGCAGGCCACCGAGAGCATGTGCGCGAGCCGCCCCGTGTGCTCGTCGGTGAACCGTTGTCGAATGGCCTCGAAGTGCTCGCGAACCCACGCAAACGTCGTGGCTCGGCGTTCGGGAGCGCCGTACGCGTTGAAGACGACGCCCATCGCGTCGTTCGTTCGCAGCGTCGGCGTGAGGGCAGCGTCGAGCGACTGCCGCAAGACGGTCGGGTCGTCGAAGCTGCCGAGAGCGCCCACGAGCATCAGTCGATCGGCGGGAACCGTCACGCGAGCGAGCGCTGCGACGAGCGCCCGGTATCGGTCGGCGCCGGCGCGAATCGACGCGAGTGGCAACGCGAGGCCGGAGATCTCGCTCTCGATGCTATGCGGGTCGGCGAGCCAACGCACCGCGCGGCGATCGGCCTCCGAGAGCACCGCGGCATCACGCGCGGTTCCGCCGAGGAACCCGAGAACACTGCGACGGACCAAGCGCCGGTCTTCGTCTTCGTTCGGCTGTAGATCCCAGCCGACGGTTCGCGCAACCGGTTGGAGGTACTGCGACAGCCACGCGCGGAATCTTGGCCGCAATGCATCGTCGACGACGTCTTCCGCAATCGCTCCGAGGGACCGCAATTGGCTCTCGATCAGCGGACGCTCGACTTGCCCGCGAAACGCAGACAGAACGTCGATGAACTCGTCGACGTGCAGCCGGCCTCCCCGAACGAGCGACCACGCATTGTCGAGAAACCCGACGCGCGCGCGAACGTCGAGGCTCGCGAGCGCGGCGCCGGTCGTGGATGCACGCACGATGGGTGTGAGTTCGTATCGGTAGTATCCGCTCTCTTCGTCGTTGGGATAGACCCACCGCGGACAGCGCGTCGCGCCCGTGAGGGGCAACGTCGCGGACGCTTCGGTCAACATCACGCAGGCGTGACCGGGCTGGCGGTCGGCGTCGAACAGAACGCACACGGGAAGTCGCCAGAGTCGCGTGGAGTCCGCAGACGTCGTTGATGTCGCTGGAGTCGCCGCGATGCCGGCCACGCGATACTGCGATTGCGCGAGGCGCAACGACGGCGTTCCGCTCGCGGGGCAGTCGACTTCGAGCCGAACCACCGGAACGCCCGACTGATCAAGAAACGACGACGCCACCGCCGCGACGTTCTGCGTGTTGCCGCGTCCGAGCGCCAAGAGCAGATCGTCTGCGCTCGCGTTGCTCCACGCGTGCGCGCGGATGTACTCGCGGATGCCATTGCGGAACGCGTCCGCGCCGAGCCAGTGCTCGATCATCCCGATCACCGCAGCGCCCTTCGAGTACGTGATCCCATCGAACGCCTCGAGCGCCTCGCTGGTGTTGCGCACGGGCTGTCGCACCGCGCGTGCCGTCGGGAGCGAATCGATTCCCATCGCCCACGCGCGCCCGCCGAGCGCGTCGAAGCGCGCGCCCATCGCGGGACGCCACTCTTCGACGACACGCGTGGCCATCCACGTTGCAAAGCCTTCGTTCAGCCAGAGGTCGTTCCACCACGCCATCGTGACCAGATCGCCGAACCAGTGGTGCGCGAGTTCGTGCGCCATCACACTGGCCATGGCTCGGCGCGCGCGGGTCGGCGCATGATTGGGATCGAGGAGCAAGAGTTCGTCGCGAAACGTGATCAATCCCGGATTCTCCATCGCACCCGCGCCGAACTCGGGCACGGCGACGATGTCCAGCTTCGGGTACGGGTACGGCCGATCGAAGTACCGCGCGAGAATCTGAATGTGATCCGCCGCCGCTTCGAGCGCGAGGCGGGTGAGAGCGCCCTGACCATGCACGGTGATCGCGCGCACGGGCACCGGGGTTCGCGCGCCCTCGACGACGTCGAAGTTTCCCACGCCGAGCGCGACGAGATAGCTCGACGTCGGCGGTGTGGCGTCGAACTCGAACGTGTTGGTGTGCGTCGCAGCGTTGGGCGTGCGCGCGTGCTCGGGCATGTTCGACACGGCGATCATCCCGTCCGGAACGGTCACCGTGAGTTGCCAGGGAACTTTGAATCCCGGTTCATCGAAGCAGGGAAACGCCCGGCGTGCGTCCACGGGTTCGAACTGCGTGTACGCGTACCACTCGTCCTGCGCCGGCTGCGTGCGCTGCACGTGCACGCGATACAGACCCCGCAGCCCAGCGGCAAACGGACCGTCGTACGCGATTTCCAAGTCACCTTCTCCTGCGGGCAGCGTTCGTTCGAACGTGATCGCGAGTTCCTCCGGCTCGCCGCGCCCGCCGGTGGCCGCGCGCTCGGTGCCCGCGCCGGTGATCGCGGTGGTCCCGCCCTGCGGCGTGAACCGAATCGAGCGCAATGTCAGTCCGCGCGCGTGCAGAACGACGTGCCTCGTGGGCGACGCCACTTGCAGGCGGATTCGCACGCGTCCGCCAAACCGTGCGATGCGCGGATCGACGTCGAGGGCAACCGCGTAGCGAATCGGGCGCGCGAGCGGCGGAAGCCGACCGTCTTCGCGCGGCGCCGGTGGCGGGCTCGCTTCGGTCCAGACAGGAGGCGGCTGTCCGGCGGGCGATGCTCCCGACGTGCTCGGCGGTGCGGTGGCGAGTCCCGGAGTTGCGGGCGATCCCGCGCAGGAGAGCAGCACGAATGCCGCGGTGAATGCGACCGCGCAATCAGTTCGGTGAGCCATCGTGCGCGCACCTTCGCGCCGCGGGCGGGCAACGTCAATCGCCGTCGTCGTCCGTCGGTCTCGCCCGCTTCAGCCGGCGCGCTTGAAAATCATGTCGCCCCACGCGTACACACTGCGATCGCCGGCCTCGAGAATCTTGCGCTCGGGCGTGTCGTCGACGTGCACGAGATCCCAGCCCTCGGCACCGAGGCTGTTCAGGATCTCCGCGTAGCCCTTGGGTCCGCCGTTGCGAATGGCGATCCGACCGTGCAGCGACGACTCGAACCACAGTTCGCGTTCGCGCCGACCGAAGTGTCCGACGATGTACTCCCAACGCTGACGTTTCGCCGCCATGTCGCCCCGAGTGTAATCCCGCCCGCCGATGCTAGTCTCGCGCCGCGATGGATCCGGCGTTTGCATCGGTGCGCTCGGACTGGCCTGCATCGCGGGTACTCTACGAGGACGACGATGTCATCGTCGTGGACAAGCCGGCGGGCATGCCAACGCAGGCGCCCGAGGTCCGTGGCGCGGGCGACGTTCACCGCCGCGTACGTGCGATGCTCGCAGCACGCGCGGGCCTCCGCGACGAAGACACGTACGTCGGCGTGATTCATCGCCTCGAGCGAGATGTCTCAGGCGCGTTGGTGTTGAGCAAGCGCCGCGAAGCGAACGCGGCCCTCGCTGAGCAACTCGAGCGCGGCGAGTGGTCGTGGACGTACATCGCGATGACTCCACGCTCGGTGGAGCCTTCGCGCACGCGCGGTTGGCGGGCGCTGCCGGGCGCGCACGAGGACCGACGACTCGTTCGGTCGCCGACGTCGCAGCGGCCCGCGGCGGTGCGCGCCGAACTTTCGGGACGCGACGCCGATCGGCCCGGGGCGCGTCGCGGCGACGCGGTTCCGGACGAAATCGCTCTGCGCATTGCGAGCGTCTCGCTGCGACATCCGCGGACTGGAGATCGGCTCGACGTTTCTACCGCGACCGCCGTGCGCCAGACCGATCGAGACGCACTGGTCGCGCCGGCCGAAATCCTTCGCCGCTCGGCCGACCGCCGGTGGGTGCTCTCGCGCGAGGACGACGTGACGGCGTTGCGATGGATCAACGCCGCCGGCGACGGTGCGACCGGCGTGACGGTGGACCTGTACGGTCCGTGGGCGCTCGTCCAGTACTACTCGCCGCCGACCGCCGACGACATTGCCGCGTGGTGCGACGCGCTGCAAGCGTTCGGTGCCCGCGGTGTGTACACGAAGGTTCGCGCGAAGGACGCGAGGATTCTCTCTCCCGATGCGACGGAATCGCTTGCGCCTTCCCATGCCTCGGCCGGCGACGATGCACCGACCGAATTCGAGATCTCCGAGCACGGATTGCGCTTCGGGGTTCGTCTGGGCGACGGAATGTCCACCGGGATCTTTCTCGATCAGCGACGCAACCGCGTCGACGTGCGCGCGGTCGCAGGCGGACGGTCCGTGCTCAACCTGTTCTCGTACACCGCCGCGTTCACGGTGGCGGCTGGCCTCGGTGGCGCGCGGCACTCCTTCTCGGTCGACGCCTCGGCCCACGCGTCGGAGCGCGCACGAGACAACGTGCGGCGCAACGGGCTCGATGACGGTGTGCACGAACTGGTCACGGCCGATGTCTTCGTCTGGCTGAAAGGCGCGCGGGCGAGGCCGGACCGCTTCGATCTGGTCGTCGTAGATCCGCCGAGCTTTTCGACAACCCGCGACGGCTCCCGCTTTCGGGCGATCGACGACTACGCCGAACTGCTGACGGACGTCTTCGCGGTGACCGCCCCTGGGGGTCGCGTGCTCGCGTGTTCGAACCATCGTGGGCTTGCGCCGCGTCGGTTCCACGCGATGATCCGAGAAGCTGCGACACGCGCGCGTGCGCCAGTGCGTACGATTCGCGACGCGCCCGATCCGGAGGACTTCCCCGCCCCGCCGGGCGAGCCGTGTCACTTGAAGAGCGTGTGGATCGAGATGTGAAAATCAGTACACGTACCGTCGCCACTCGCGTTCGTAGTACTGCACGAGTACCTGGTTGTTCAGCCGGTTGACCTCGGCCGGCACCCGCGTCATGTCGCGAGGGAACACGAAGACCGTCGCGAGCACATCGTCGGCGAGATACCGCAGGCCCGGCAGCGTGTGCGTCGGAATTCGAATCGCAGCCCGCGACGCGAGCACGTAGCCCCACTCGCCAAACGACGGCACCGGCACGTGGTACGGCAGCGTGTGAAACCCAACGGCCTCGAGCGTACCCACGACGCACCAGTACGACTGCCGCGCTTGCATCGGCGACGTGCTCTGCACCGCGACGACGCCATCGGGCGCGAGTCGGTCTCGCAGCAGCGCGTAGAATCGCGACGTGTACAACTTGCCGAGCGCGTAGTTGTTCGGATCGGGGAAATCGACGATGGCGACGTCGAACGTATTTCGCTCACGCGCCAGCCACACCATTGCGTCGTCGTTGATCACCGTCACTCGCGGGTCATCGAGTGAATTGCGGTTCAACCGTGTGATCGGCGCGAATTCGCGCGCGAGTCGAGTCATGTCGCGATCGAGATCGACCAGCGTGACGTGCTGCACGTCGCGGTGTCGCAGCACTTCGCGAACGGCCAGTCCGTCGCCGCCGCCGAGAACCAAGATGTTGCGGTGCTGCGCTGCCGCGGCAAACGCTGGATGCACGAGCGCTTCGTGATATCGGTACTCGTCGCTGCTCGCGAACTGCAGGTTGCCGTCGAGAAACAGCTGCACCGACCCGCGACCCGCGGTGATCACGATGCGCTGGTACGGAGTCTGCCGAGCGTAGATCACGGGGTCCGGGTACATCCCGTCTTCCGCGACGGCCGTCGCGCGTCCTGCGTACGCGAAGAGCACAGCCAGCGCCGCGATGACCGCGACGCCCTTGATACGCAAGCCGAGCGGCGGACCGACGGCCGGCCCGAGGACCCACGTCGCGGCCAGCGCGGCGATGGCGTTGAGCGTCCCGAACAGCAGCGCCGTGCGAACGAACCCGAGTCGAGGCACGACGATCAGCGAGAATGCGAGCGACCCGAGCACCGCGCCCGCGTAGTCGACGGCGAGTGCCCGCGCCAACAACTGCGGCATCGCAACGTGACGCCGGAGGATGCGCATCAGAAGCGGCAGCTCGAATCCGACGAGCACGCCATTGGCCACGACGAGACCGTACAGCGTCGGTTGAAAGAACCGACTGCGTGAGAACGCGACAAACAGGATCTCGATCGCGACGCCGCCGACGACCGCGGCGGTGTAGCTGACCTCGACGAATGCGCGGCCGGGCGATTGCTCGACGAATCGGGAGAGCCATGCGCCGAGTCCCAAGGCCGCGAGGAACACGCCGAGGACCAGCGAGAAGTGGGTGACCGAATCCCCGAGGAGGTAGCTCGCCACGGCGCCCGCGAGCATCTGGTAGACGAGACCGCACGTGGAGACCACGAAGACCGTGACATAGAGCAGCAGGGCGTACACCGACGCCGCGCTACTTTCCGCCAAACCCGCCGAAGCCGCCACCGCCGCCGCCAAAGCCCCCAAACCCTCCGTCGTCCGAGAACGAGATGCACACGAAGCACACGATCACGAACACGATGATCGCCACGATCGTCCCGCCGCTCATCGCGCGGGCGCCGCCGTCGGAACTCGTGCCGAACCAAGCGCCGCCGACGCCTGACCCGGGCAGCGCATAGCCTTCGCTCGCACTGTTGCCCGGCACGTATCCGGCGCTCGTTGCGATTCCGAACGCGTGCGCGATGTTCTTCCAGGGCACCGGCGTCGAGTAGGTCCACTGGACTTCGCCGTCGCCCACCTCCCGCGAGAGCACGTCGCCCCCACTGATGAAATCCGTGGCGCGTGTCGTCTCGCCGACTTCGACTTTCCAGTAAAACTCTCCGAGCACGTACTCCACGCGAGCGTCGTTCTCGTTTCGCACGGAGAACGGCCGCCCGTGCCAGACGACGGCACCACTGCCTGATTGCAATTCGCCGCCTGCAATCGGCCGCGCGAACAGCCAATTTCCCTCGTCTTCGACGAGCCAGCGGAACCCGAGGCTTTCCGCGAACATCAGGTACTCGTGCCACGCGAAGCGCTCGCCCTCGATCGACGCCGACCGCCGCATGAAGCCGATGACCACGTACTTGATGCCTTGCAGCGTGGCGGTCGAACCAAGCGGAATCTTCGGGATGGCGGCTGCGGCGGCCTGCCTCGCAACGACCTTGAGCGAGGCGACCTCCGTGATCGCGTGGCAGTACCGGCACGCGACACGCTCGATCGAGCGATCCGCCGGCGCGGGGAGCGCGCCACCGCACGACGGGCACGCGATCGCGTCGAGCGAAACCTTCTGCGCGCCGGGACGTTCGCCACCGCGCGGCACGACACGCAGTTCCGCCAGCGGCACCTGGTGGCCGACGTACAACTCGGGCGGCCGTGTGCCATCATTGTAGTCGAGGGTCGCAAACGCGCCGGCGTCGCCCGTGAGGTCCGCGTACAGTCGCTCGCGCGTCGGCTGCGCGGGAAGCTCGCCTTCTGCGCTGAGCACGCGAGCGGTGCGACGCTCGGATACCCGAAACGCACCGTACCCACCGAGCGTCACGCGCTGATCGGGCGCCAGCGACGCGGCTGGCGGAAGCTGCGGGACCTGCGACGTCAGCATCGTGACGTAGAGCTGCCCTTGCGCTTCGGCGATCCATCCGCGATCGCTCGTCCCGAACAGACAATAGTACTCGTCCCAAGGACCGCGGCCGTAGTCGAGCTGCACGCGCCCCAGCACTTCGAACGCGACGCCACGAATCTCTCCACGATCGCCGACGGCCACGCGCGAGGGGGTGTTCGCCAGATCCGCCGCGCGACCCACGTCGCGCCAATCCCGGTCGGTGCGAACGACAACGTGACGACAGTACGGACACACTTTCGAGAGCGACGACGCGACGCCGAACTCGATCGTTGCGCCGCAGCTCGGGCAGGGTCCTTGCGCGACAGCCATCGACCGCCCCCCGCTAGCCCCGCCGCGCCTGTGCGGATCGCGTCATCCTTCGATCGCCGCGGCGAGGATCATCGCGATGCCGACGATCACCGCGCCGATGAGTATGCCAAGCGAAGTGTTCTGATCGTCCTCGACCTCCTTGCGCAAAGAAAACGGCATGGACTTGGCGAACAGCCAGAAGACCACTGCAAATACGATCAGCCCCAGCGTGCCGAACGCGAGGGACGAGAGGGCGGTGCGAAGGATGGGTCGCAGGTTCATCGTCGCGCCGCAGCGAATCGCGGTTGCAACGGTGTACCACACGCCGACGTCAGAGTGGGTGGCTCGCTCGGCGCTGGCGCGTGTGCAGCGCGCGCTCGAGTTGTCCTTGCAACTCCGCATCGCCTTCCACCGGCAACACGACATCCGCGCCGTAGCGCCTGAATGCCGCCACTTCCTCGTGGTACGCAACGAGCGCGACGATGACCCGGTCGTCTGCGCCGGGGCCGAGCCGCAAGCATTCGACGAGTTGGCGCGCATCGCATCCGCGACTCGGAACTGCGGTCACGACGGCGTCCGGTTGTGCCGAGCCGATCGTCAGCAACGCGCTTGGGCCGCCCTGCAACCGCGTGACGTCGAAATCCGCGATGCCTTCAAGCGTCCCCGCGACGGCCACCGTCCGAACCCCGCCGTCCGTCAGCACCATCACCGCGGCGCGCTGCGACGCGACCCGTCTCGGAACCGGATACCCGTGGCGCCCGAGGAACGCAGCGAGCGACGCACGCGGGATGCGCCGGTGTCCGCCACGCGTCAGGCGCGCGGTCAACTCCGAGCGGCCGATCCAGTCGGCAACGGTCACGCGCGTGACTCCGCACAGCGTCGCGACCTCTTCGCTCGTGAACTCACGGTCTGCGAGTGGCATCGCTCACTTTCCCCTCACCCATCGTGACGCTCCGAGCACATCCGCACATTGTCGCCGTTCGGGGCCGGCGGATCAATGGGCTGTCGCATCGAAGTCGATCGACGCCTGCGCGAGTGATTTGTCATCAAGCGCAGCGACAAGCGGTGCCGTTCTCGCGTACGCTGGTGGGTTGAGGGGAGTGCGGCATGCAACGATATCTACGCGCGGAAGAAGTGGCGCGACTGGCGGGCGTAGCGAAGTCGACCATTCTCGCCGCGATCCGGCGCGGCGATCTCGAGGCGAGCCGGACGCTCGGGCGCGGAACTCGGATCTCGTTTGCGGCCGCTCGATCGTACCTGGCGCGGCGTGGCGTCGAGGTCCCACCCGAACTTCAAGACCAACGCGAGAGTCGCATCGCGGTGGTCACGGACCGGGACGACATTCTCGGCGCCGTCCGCGCCGTCGCCGGCGAACGCGCCGACCTGCACGGAACGGGTGCGTACGCAACGCTGCTGTGGACGGGGGCTGCGGCTCCCACACTCGTTCTGCTCGATCTCGAGCTGACGTCGTTTCCTGCGCTCGACGTGCTCATCGCCCTGCGGCGTCACGCGCAAGATTCGTCGAAGTGCGTGCTGGCGTTCGGTGGTTCGGACGTGCTGCGCGACGCCGCAGTCAAACTCGGCGCGGATCGTGTCGCGGTCGACGCCGTGAGCGGTCTTCGGGAGCTGGAGGACCTGCGACGCGCCGTCACGACTACGGCGTGAGTGCGCGAATCGTTGCGAGCGTGACATCGATGCCGCGCGACAGATCGTCTTCCGTGATCACGAGCGGCGGCGCGAGTCGGAGCACGTGCTTGCGTGTCTCTTTGGTGAGCACGCCATTTCGCGCGAGCGCTTCGCATAGACGGTGGGCGCCTCCAAAGCCTGGATCGAGTTCGATGCCGATCAGCAGCCCCTGACCGCGAACGTCTCGCACGGCGGGAAGGCCTGCCGCGCGCAGTCGCTGCATCGCGCGCGGACCGAGTTCTGCAGCGCGCTCGGGAAGCCGCTCCTCGACCAGAACCGCCAGCGCTTCGTTCGCGATCGCCATCGCCAGCGGCGATCCACCAAACGTGCTCCCGTGCTCACCCGGATGCACTGCGTCCATGACCTCGCGCGTGCCGACGCAGGCCGAGACCGGCATCACGCCACCGCCGAGCGCCTTGCCGAGCACGAGCACGTCGGGCCTCGCGTCTTCGTATTCCCAGCGGAACATTCGTCCGGTGCGTCCCAGCCCGGTTTGAACTTCGTCCCAGATCAAGGCGACGTTTCGCCGCGAGCAGATCTCCCGCACGCGCCGCATCCAGCCGTCGGGCGGCACGACGATTCCGCCCTCGCCTTGCAGGTTTTCCGCGAGAAACGCGACGGTGTCCGGCGTGATCGCGCGCTCGAATGCGTCGGCGTCGCCGAACGGCACCAGCGAAAAGCCGGGCGTCGCGGGCGCGAACGGATCGCGGTAGTTCGCCTCGGAAGAGAACCCGACGATCGTCGTCGTGCGTCCGTGGAAGTTGTTCTCGCACGCGAGGATGTGCGCCCGGCCTGCGGGAACGCCGCGCACACGATACCCCCACGCCCGCACGATCTTGATGGCGCTCTCGACGGCCTCGGCACCGGAATTCATCGGCATGACCCGATCGAGTCCCGTGAGACCGCACAGCCGCTCCATCAGATCCGCAATGGGCTCGTTCAAGAACGCTCGTGCGACGACCGACACCGTGTCGAGCTGCGCATGCGCGACCTTCATGATCCGCGGATGACGGTGTCCGTGATTGAGCGCCGAATAGCCGCCGAGCAGGTCCAGGTACGCCCGACCCTCTGGATCCCAGACGTGGGCGCCGTCGCCGCGCGCGATGACGACGTCGAACGGTGCGTAGTTGGTCGACCCGAACCGCTTGACCCGTTCGATCACGTCGTGCGTCGAAGACATGGTCAGCTTATAGCAGGCGCGCAACCGTAGGGCGCCGCGGACCGGCGTTGGATTGAATTGCAAGCGCCTTCCTCCCGTCGGACTGGACACCGGTGACGCGCTCCGACCCAAGATCCTCTTGGTTGCAACGCACGAACGTACTTCCGATCGGCGGCTGCAGCGGATACGTTATCGGAACTTGGCCTCGCGCGACGCTTCGCGTGCGGCGAATCGGGCACACACGTACGAAGCGTACGAGCGGAGATTCAATCCATGGTCCTGAGGCATCGATCGTTCGTTCAAGGCACACGGGGGGATGTTCTCGCAGTTTGGTTGATCGCAAGCGTCGCGCAGGCCTGTTCGGTGGCGCACGCGCAAGGAGCCCCCGACGCACGCGCCGCGACGTCGACCGATGCATCTGTTGCTGCGAGCCGTCCCGACGCGTCGGTTGCAACGACTCGTCCGGACGCCTCCGCGGTGACCGCGCGCACGGATGCGGGCGCCGCGAGCCCCGCGATCGCAGCGGCCCCGGACGTCGTCGCGGCGCCACCACCGCCGCCGCCACCACCGCCGCCCTACACGGGCCCACGCCCCTACGTCTTTCTGCGCCCCGCGCGGGTGGGTCCCGGCCTCGTGGCGGATCAGATCGCGCGACTGTTCCGCCGCGGTCTTGCCACCGTCGAGAGCTGCTACACGAGTGTGCTCGCGACCGAGCCGCAAGCCCACGGCCTCGCCACCGCGCGCGTTACCGTGATTGCCGGCGGCGTCGGAACGGTCGACAGCGCGCGCGTCGCCCCCGCGATGACGGGCTTCGACGCGTGCCTTCGAGCCGCGCTCGGCGCGTGGGAGTGGCCCAATCCCCGCAACCAGCCGGCCGTGTCGGTCACGATGCAAATCGAACTTGCGCCCGTGCCGCCCGCGAACCCCGGGCACCACTGATCGCTTCGGACGAGCTGCCGCTACGTCAGCACCGAGCGGAAGTCCCACAGGGTTGGGAACGCGCGGCTGTTGCGCATGGTCGTATGCAGGTACGAAATTCCGCCGCCGCCCGTGCCCGGTCGCGAACCGATGATGCGCTCGACCATGGGGATGTGGTTGGTGCGCCACGCGCGGATCGTGTCGTCCAGATCGAGGCATCGCTCGAGCAATTCGTGTAGCCCGGGGCGCGCCCGCGGACGCGTGTACATGTCCGCGAGGACGCTCGTCTCGGCGTGGACGAGAATCTCGTCGATGCTGCGCCACCGGTTGTGCAGGCTGTTTTCGACATCGCTGCCCTCGCCAAAGCGCGCGAGCGTCCCCGCGAATTCGTCGTGGAGCAGCGCGAGGTTTCGCGACGCCACGCGATCGGCGCGCGCGGCGGCTTCGGCGTGTGTGCCGCGGACGTCGGCAGCGTTGAGTAGTGCGTACACGAGATCGCGCAGGGACGGCTCTTGCATGCGCCCGCGCATTCGAGTCACTTCGTCCGCGGGCATGTGTCGCAGGAACGACAGTTCGCCGTCCGACGCGAGCTTCGCCCGGTGCATGTCTTTGAGTCCGACGCTGATCTCGATCTCACGAAATTGCGTGGATCCGAACCCCGACGCCGGATTGAGCCGCGAGCGGAAGCCGAGAAATTCCTCCGGAGGCATCGTGCCGAGAATGTCGAACGCGCCGGTCGCGTGCCGTAGAATCCGTGTCGCGCGGACGATGCGACGCGAGAACAATGCGAGCGTCGCGTCATCGAACCACTCGAGTCGCAGGGCGTGGGTCTGTGGCGCCGTCTCGCCGGGCAGCACTCCGGGCGCTCGAAGTTCGCGCACCCACCGCGTCTCCCAGACGTGCCCCGCGTTGATCCGCGCGACGACGGCCGCCGTCTGCGGGTACCTCGCGAGCGCATCGTGCAGCGGCGGCGCGGTCGCCGAGTCGCGGGTCGCGAGCCCGTTGTCCGGAATCGTACCGCCGTGCTTGGCAACGATGTCCCGCGCGTGGAGCAGCACGTCGTCGAGGTCGTGGAGCAACTGGCGGAACCACAGTTCGAACGTCTGGTGCGTGATGATGAACAGCAGCTCTTCGTACGGCCACTCCCGCGGCCAGCGATCGCCCTCGGTCCATGTGCGTGTCGCACCGGGCTGCGTCGGATCGTTGATCTGCGGGCGTTCCGGCCATTCCTCGCGCCGACGTCCCCGCGGAAGCTCTGTCGGCAACCGCTGCGAGCGCAGGAGCGCCGGCACGTTGATGTACTCGGAATAGGTCAGTTCGCGGCCGTCGCGGCGCCGCCCCGTGTCGTCGAAGTCCATCGCGCGCGGGGGTTATACCAAGGCCGCCGTCCGAGCGGGGGAAGCTTGCATCGCGGCCTGGGACGGTGGTGGCTGGCGCAACCTGCGCTTCGTGTATACTCCCGCGCCATGCGACGACTCGTTTTGATTCTCACGTGCGCGATCTTCCTCGTTTCGGCGACGGCGGGTGCGCAGCGGATTCTTTCGATGGCCACGCTCGCGCCGAGCGGTTCGACCTGGATGCGGGTGTTCGACGCGATGAATCGCGAACTGCGGCGCCGCACGGCCCAGCAAGTGTCGTTCCGCTGGTACGCCGGTGGCGTGCAAGGGGACGAAGCGGAAGTCGTTCGCAAGATCCGGTCGGGACGGCTCGACGGCGGCGCGATGACCGCGGTCGGCCTCGGGCAGATTCACCGGCCGGCGTTGGCGTTCCAAGTGCCCGGGCTGTTTCAGAACCCGGCCGTGCAAGTCGCCCGCGCGCGCGAGACACTGCGCCCGCAGTTGGAGGGCGCGTTCGAAGCCGCCGGATTCCAACTGCTCAGTTTCGGCACCGCCGGCGCGCCGCGCTTGATGTCCCGCCGTGTGATTCGAGTGCCGAACGACTTGCGTGCCGCGCATCCGTGGGCGTGGCGAGACGACGTCATCGGTCCGGCGCTCTATCAAGAAGCGGGAGCGACGGCCGTACCGCTGCAGTTGCCCGAAGTGCTCTCCGCGTTGCAGACCAATCGCATCGACACGATCATTGCTCCGCCGCTCGCGGCCGTCGCACTGCAGTGGTCGTCGCAGATCACGCACATGAGCGAGCGTTCGAACGCAGCGTCCCTGGGCGGGCTCGTGTTGTCTCGCGCGCAGTTCCAGTCGCTGACGCCCGAGCAGCAGACGATCTTGCGCGAGGTGATGAATCAGTACAGCGTCCTGCTCGCGCGAAACGTCGGCAACGACGACAATGCAGCCGCGACGACGTTGCAGACGCGCGGGGTGCAAGTGATCGCGCTCAACGACGGTGAGCGCGCGCAGTGGACGGCGCTGTTCTCGCGGGTGCGAACGCGGCTCGTCGGGACGGTGGGTGACGCTGCGTGGATCGCGCGCGTGCAGGCGGCCGGCGGAAACTGACAGACTGAGCACGAACGCCCGGGATCCCCCGTGGTCGTGGTCGTGGTCGGAGCGCTTGAGCGTGGACGATCAGGTCGACGGTGGCGTTGCCGTTGACGTTGAGGTTGACGTCGACGTCAAGGTGAGGGGGCACTCAGAAGCAGACGCAGAGAACATCGCGGGCGCGGACGCCGCCGCAGCCTCCGCGTGGTCGTAGCCGTGGTCGTGGTCGGAGCGCTTGAGTGTGGACGATCAGGTCGACGGTGGCGTTGCCGTTGAAGTTGAGGTTGACGTCGACGTCGACGTCAAGGTGAGGGGGCACTCAGAAGCAGACGCAGAGAACATCGCGTCCGCGGACGCCGCCGCAGCCACCGCCGGCACCGCGGCAGATGGCGGGGAAGCACGGGCACTCGGGCGCTGCGGCGCACGAGGACGGTGGGTCGAAGCAGAACGGTGGCTGCGGATTGCAGCCGGGCGAACTGCAGCAGGGGCGAACACAGAGTTGGCCAGCGCCGCATGTCGTGACGCCGCACGAAGTCACGGGCGTCGCGTCGGATCCGTTCGCGTCGGGGGCGCCGCTCGCATCCGATGGCGCGATCGAGTCGCTCCCCGCGTCGAACAGAGGAGGACACGCTCGCAGGGTGCACTGCGCGAGGCCGTTCGTTCCGCACGAACACACGTTGCAGCCGTCCCCGGCCGGACACTGCTCGCCGGTGCCGCATTGCGCGCCGTTGGGCAGCGTGCAGTGCGCGCTCGACGTTTCGCTGCGCGTGGCGTCGCGACTGCTGTCGGGGCCGACGGTGCTCGCGCAGGCCAGTGTGGCCGCGGCCCAACCCCCCAACGACCACCACACCACCACAGACCGCATTGGCAACGAGGGTACCGGATCCTCGCGTGAGGCGCGCGGTTCAAATCCCGGTGACGATCGTCGAGGGGACGGGAGCTGGGGAAGGGCTACGGGCTTCGGGCTGCGGGCTTCGGGACGGACCGCGACTGCGCTCGTCATTCGAACCAGTGACAGTCTATGTCACGTCCGCTCCGTGCGCGCCTTGCCGTTCCTCGAGCCCGCGCCATGATCCGGCCCGCAATGCCCTCGGCCGTGCACGAAGCCATCCGTGATCTGTTTCGCGACACTCCCGCGTTCGCTGCCGAGCTACTCGCCGACGTCCTGCGCGTTTCGCTCCCTTCGCACTCCACGGCCCGACTTGCGGACGTGACGTATCCTCAAAACTCCGCACCTGCGCTCACTGCCGACGCCGTAGTCGAATTGGTCGCGGGCGACGCCGCCGTCCTCGCCGTGGTCGTCGAGGTGCAGCTGACACGCGACGTCGACAAGCGCGCAGTCTGGCCCGTGTACGTCACGACGCAAGCGCGACTGAGCAAGTGCCCGGCCGTGATCCTCGTCGTGGCGCTCGAATCGGACATTGCGGCTTGGGCGAGCACGCCGATCAATGTCGGACCCGGATCCGTGGTTACGCCCTGCGTCGTGGGACCGTCGGCGGTTCCGCGAATGATCGATCCGGTTGTCGCTCGCGACCACGTTGAGCTGGCGGTGCTGGCCGCGATCGCGCACGGAAACGCGCGCGGCGGTGAGACTGCGATCGCCGCGGCGCTCGTGGCGATTGGTGGTCTCGATGACGACCGGGCGCGGTGCTATGGTTCGGCCATCTACCGCGCGTTGAACGCGGCGATGCGGCAGACGATGGAGGAGATGATGCAGCGATCCCATGCGATGAAAGAGGCGGAAGACGTTTTCGTGAAGCGCCTGATCGCGATTGGTGAACAGACTGGCGAAGCACGGGGCGAAGCACGGGGCGAAGCACGGGGCGAAGCGCGGGGAGAGGCGCGGGCGCTGATCCAAGTGCTCTCGGCGCGCGGGCTGGTGCTGTCGGACGAGCAGCGCGCGCGGGTTGTCGCATGCGCGGACGCGGCGGTGCTCGATCGTTGGGTCGTTCGCGCTGCGACCGCAGCGACGGTAGAAGAGGTGTTTGCGTAGGTGCGGGCGGCGGAAGGCTTCGCGAGGAAGGCTTCAGGCTGCAAGCTACGGGCTACGGGACGGAGCGCGGTTGGGTGCGTGGTGGCAGGGGAGGATGCCGGTGGCGTTGAGGTTGAGGTTGAGGTTGAGGTCAACGTCGACGTCAGAGTAGGTCAGAGTCAACTCGCCCGCGGCGCCGTCGAACACATCGAGCACGCGATCCGAATGGTTCGCGGGCAGAAAGTCATCCTCGACGAGGATCTCGCCGCGCTCTACGGCGTGCCCGCGAAGCGGCTGAACGAGCAAGTCCGGCGGAACCTCGACCGTTTCCCCGATGACTTCATGTTCCAACTGACCGCCGCCGAGTTCGCAATCTTAAGGTCGCAATTTGCGACCTTAAACCGTGGCTGGGGACGGCACCGCAAGTACCTGCCGTTCGCCTTCACCGAACAGGGCGTCGCCATGCTCTCCAGCGTGTTGCACAGCCCGCGCGCCGTGCACGTGAACATCGAGATCATGCGCGCGTTCGTGAAGCTCCGTCAGATGCTGCACGCAAACGCCGACCTGGCGCGCAAGCTCGCCGCGCTCGAGCAGAAGTACGACGTCCAATTCCGCGTCGTGTTCGACGCGATCCGCAAGTTGATGCGCCCGCCCGTCAAACGTACGAAGCGCGTGGGGTTTCGCACCGAGCCGACGTGAACGCGCGGCGCGTGCTCAGCACGCCCAGTCGAGCAGGCCGTTCTCGAGATCGATCTGGCAGTTGCCGGAGCCGTAGTTCGCGCCGCCGACGCCGTCCTCGATCTCGAGGACCATCTCGCCGAACCCGTCGACCTCGGCCTGCACCCAGTGGAGCGGCGTGCCGAACTGGATGTACGGGCGCTCGGGCTCGGTCGTCGCGAACGAGAGCGGCGATGCGTCTCGCACCGGCTCGTCGAGGAACATCGCCTTCCCGACGATCCCCTGCGGCAGCTCTTCGGAAGGCCGCGGACAGCGCGGGCCGGCGAGCGTCGCCTCCGTGTGCCAGACGATCGCGTGCGTATGCCCCAGGAGATCCGTGAACCGCTGCGTGTTCGGCTGCGCCGCCTTTGCGTGCTCCGCGATCGCACGGAAGAACGCGCTGTCGCGTTCGTCGCCCTCGAGCGGAGCGCCGTCCGACAGCGCCTCGATCCGCGTGCGCAGCGCGGGCTTCGGGTAGAACGACTCCGAGTCACCGGGATGGAAGTAGGACAAGGCGACGTTGTCCGCGCCGCGCGCCCGGTACGCCGCAGGGACGCGCACCGTGAAACCGTGCACGAGCGGCATCCCGTTCCGCCGGTGCCGAGGCCAGGTCACCTCCGTGACGCCCGGCGGCAGCCCGTGCTCGCACCCCGCATCTCCTGCACCGCCCGCGACAATCCATTCCGTCATCCGCGTATGCTCGATGCGGCGCGCGATCCTCGTCAAGCGCCCGACGCGACGCGAGTCTGCCGTCCATCCGCGGAGGAGTGGGCGGAGCCAAGTTCCTCTCAGTGGCGCCCCCACTGTGCCGCGACGTGCCAACGCCCGGACGCGTCGCCGGGGTCGTGCGGCGCGGACTCGCGGGAACACTGGACTCCGCGTGGGCGCAGTGGGCGGTACGCTTCGTGCTCTTCGCCGGACGAGGTGTCGATGTCGCCCAGACTTCGCAAGTTCATGAACGCCCTCGTGAGCGCGTCCAGCGGCACGGTGGTGATCGTCGGTGCTGTGACCATGGGATGCGGTGCGACCGTTTCGCCGAGCGGTGACGGTGCTCCGGGTGACGGTGCGCCCGACGCGGTCGCCGAGACTTCGACTTCGTCGGACGCCGCGAACGACACGACGTCCGAGACGACGGCGGACGCGCTGGTCTGTTCCCCGCTGTCGACCTCGTGTCCCGCGGCGAGACCGTTGGCGACGTCGTGCGGCTTCGGCGGTGACCCGCGCAACGCGTGTCCGTGCTTCGCCGGAATGAGCTGCGCGTATCCCGAACCTCCCGGCGGTGGCTGCGGACCGGAGACGTGTACGTGCGTCGTCGGGGATGCGGGGCCGGTCGGTCATTGGGAGTGCTGTTCGCCATGCGTGGGACCGCTCGCACCCCCGGAACTCGCGGCGTAGCGAACGAGTGGCCATGCTCGATCCCGCACCCTCCGCGGACCCCAACGGCGGGAAGCTTGCGTGCTTCGCGGGGGGGCGCAACGCTAGCGGGATGCTCCGGGGACGGACCGCGCTTGCCGCAGCTCTCGGATTGGCGTGTTCCCTCGCGCTGGTCGCGTGCGGATCGAAGACGGGGCTTCGCGTCCCGGATGCTTCCGATGTCGCGAACATTCCGGACGAGGTTGCGCCCGATGTCGTCGACACGATCGACGCAATCGACGTTCCCGACGTGCAAGACATCGTCGACATTCCCGACGTGCCGGACATCGTCGACGCGCCGGACGTTCAAGACATCGTCGACATCCCCGATTCGTTCGAAGCATGCGTTCCCGGACGGTTCGTGCTCGAGCGGCGCAATGCCGAAGTGATGCTCGTGATCGACCGCTCCAGTTCCATGCGCCTGAACCTCGAGGGCACGGCCGCTCCGCCGTCACGCTGGTCGCTCTTGCGCGACGCGCTGTCCACGGCGTTGCCGCCGTTCGAGGCCACGGTCGAACTCGGCGCGCTCGTGTTTCCAGCGGTGCCGCCGCTCGGTTCGACGGACATTCGCGATCAGTGCCGCGTCGACCCGGTGGCAATCGACGTGCCGCCGGCGCTCGGAAACAGCGCCGCGATTCTCAGCATCTTCACCGCCACGGGACCGGCCGGCGGGACGCCCACGTACGAAGCAATGACCACGGCGGGGCGCTTTCTGCTCTCGCGCGGGATGCGCGGATTGGGTCGATACATGGTCCTTGCGACCGACGGCGGACCCAATTGCAACTCGACACTGATCGCGGCCACGTGCGCGTGTACCTCGCGTGACGGCGCGGGCAACCCGAACTGCTCCGCGATTCCGACGGGCGCGTACAACTGCCTCGACGACGCACGGACGCTTGCGGCCATCGACGCGGCGTTGCGCGTCGGCGTTCCCACGTACGTGATTGGCATCGACGACTCGATGCGACCGGATCTCACGGACGTTCTGAATCGCATGGCCGTCGCGGGGGGCCGCCCGAACACGCGGCCCGGTGCGGCGAGGTACTACAGCATCCGTCGGTCGGAGGATCTCGCGGCCGCATTCGATTCGATCCAGCGCACGATCGCTCGGTGCGTGTACGTCACGCCGTCGCGACCCGACGACCCGGACATGATCGCGATCGAAGTGGGCGGCATGCTCGTGTCGCGGAACGCAAGCCGGACCGACGGGTGGGACTGGACCGATCGCGCGTTCGGAGAAATCACGTTCTTCGGCGCGACGTGCGATCGCATCGCCGCGGGCGCACCGGTCGTGACCGCGCGCGTCGGCTGCAACGACTTCTGAGTCGCAGTTGCGTGCACGCATGATCCGCGCAACCCTTCACCCGATGCTCCATCGATCCCCGCGTGCGACGCATCGCGCAATCGTTCCGTGCGCTCTCGCGATCGCTCTCGCGACGGCCGGGTGCGGGGCGAAGACGGGTCTGCGGCTGAACGACATCGAGTTCGACGCGATGGACGCCGTCGACGTGCCGAATGTCTGCGTGCCGGGACGATTCGTGCTCGAGCGGCGCACGGCGGCGGTGATGTTTCTGCTCGACCGGTCGACGTCGATGAATCTCGGAATCAACGGCATGACCACGCGGCCGACGCGCTGGGAAGCCGTGCGGGACGGGCTAGCGATCACGCTGCCCCGATTCGACGCGTTGATCCAGACCGGCGCCGTGTTCTTCCCGCGTGTTCCGCGCGGGAATGACATCGGGGCGCTTTGCGAAGTGCTCCCGAACGTCGACGTGGTCCCCGCGACGAATCGCGCGGCGGACGTTCTCGGGATTCTGCGAAGCACCGGACCGATGGGCGGCACGCCGACGTTTCAGGCGCTTCGTGTCGCCCAGTCGTACTTCTCGAGCGATACGTCGCGTGGGCGCGCGCGGTACATCGTTCTTGCGACGGACGGCGGACCCAATTGCAACGAAGCCCTGGATCCCATCGGCCCGCCACCGTGCACGTGCACTTCGACGAACATGGCGGGAATGCCGACGTGCTCGCTGTCGGCCAACGGGCGCTACAACTGCCTCGACGACCGACGCACGCTCATGGCCATTCACGAGGCGGCGGTGCAGGGCGTGCCGACGTACGTGATCGGCATCGACGATCCGTCTCGACCCGAGCTGACCGACGTTCTGAACCGCATGGCCATCGAGGGCGGACGTCCCAGCGTTGGCACCGGCGTGCAGCGGTACTACTCCGCGCGTCGCGCCGAAGACCTGCTTCGTGCGTTCGACACGATCACGACGGCCATCGCACGGTGCGCGTACGTCACGGCGTCGCGGCCCACCACCGTCGACGACATCAGGTTGAGCGCCAATGGATCGCCACTTTCGCGGGACACGGACCACCGCGACGGCTGGGACTGGACCGACCCGAATTACGGAGAAATCACGTTGTTTGGCGCAACGTGCGATCGCGTGGTCGCTGCGAACGCGCGACTCGAAGCGCAGGTCGGCTGCCACGACGGCGGGGACTGAGCGGCCCGGAAACGGTCACACGAGCCCCACCCACCGCCCCGTGGCGCGTTGCGACGATTCCTGTACGCTACTGCGCCGATGGACTCGCGGACGATTGCCGGTGTTGGTGCGCGCCCGGCCGCGCAGATCGGCGGGCTGCGGATGCGGGTTGCGGTTCTTGCGGTGGGCGCGCTTGTCGCGAGCGCGTGCGGGTCGAAGACCGGGCCGCTAGTTCCCGACACGGAACGCGGCGACGCGACGGTGGAAGACGGGGAGTTCCAGCGGTTCGAGGCGTGCGTGGCGGGGCGCTTCGACATGGTGCGGCGATCGGCCGAGATCCTGTTCGTGATCGACCGATCGGGTTCGATGTTCGAGCCACTGGAAATCGGCGGCATTCGCCGGCGCTGGGACGCCCTCGGTGACGCGCTGCGCACGACGCTTCCGCGGTTCGAGCGCGCGGTGAATCTCGGCGTGATGTTCTACCCGCGCGTTCGTTCGGATGGCATCGCGGGCAATTTGCAGTTCTGCGATCTGACTCCCGGCATGAACGTCGACGTCGCGCCCGGGCCGATGAACGCGAACGCGGTCTACGACGCATTCCGTGCCCATTACCCGGAGGGCGCGACACCCACCGCGGCGGCGATTCGGCGTGCGACCACGTACCTCGCCAGCCGAGAGGCCCGCGGCCGCGCGCGGTACATCGTGCTCGCGACGGACGGCGCGCCGAACTGCAACGAGAGCATTCCGCTGAACGAGTGCATTTGTCTTCAGGGCATGGGCGGTTGCAACGCGGGTCCGAATGCGCGGCGTCAGTGCTTGGACGACCGCGCGTCGATCGCGGCAATCGGCGACGCACGGAATCTCGGCATCGTCACGTACGTCATTGGGCTCGACGGCTCGATCGACGCGCAGTTCATCACGGTGCTCGACCAGATGGCGATCGCGGGGGGCCGACCCCTTCCGACGCCGCCGCGGTACATCAGCATTCAGAGCGAAGTCGCGCTCAGCCAGTCGTTCGCGGGCATCCAGCGAACGGTCGTGCAGTGCTCGTACGTGACACCGTCGCGTCCCGACGACCCCGACGAGATCACCGTGTTCCTGAACGGAGCGCCGGTGCCGCGCGACACGACGCGTGCGAACGGCTGGGACTGGACCGATCGCGACTACGGCGAGATCACGCTGTTCGGTGCGACCTGCGACACGGCCATCGCGACCAACGGTGCTCTGGCCGCGCGCGTGGGTTGCAACGGCGGATAGAAGCGCCACGTCGCGCTTTCGTTTGGGCGGGCGTCTGACGTACGCTCGACAGGTTGCAAGGAGAGATCGGACCCATGACCACGGCGCTGCCCGAGCTTCGCAAGACCATCGAGAGCTACCTCACGGAAGCGAACATCCCGTTCACCGACCGCGGCGCGCGGGTGAGCGTCCGCCACGGATCGTGCGCGGTGTTCATCAAGCCGACCGAGTGGCAGGGTGGGCACACGATCGTCGAGTTGCTTGCGCCCGTGCTGTCGCACGTCGACTGCACGGAGGGACTCCTGAAGGAACTCAACGACCAGAACATGCGACTCTATTTCGGCAAGGCGTACTGGCACGATCACACGGTCTGGATCGCGCACAATCTGCTCGGGGACCACGTCGATCGCGACGAGTTGATCGCGGCGGTCGGGATGATCGTGAGCGTCGCGGACCGAATCGACGACGAGCTGAAGAGCCGATTTGGCGGCACGCGCTGGATCGAGTCGTAAGGACCCGTCAATGCGCGACGCGGTTGCGACCGCCGCGCTTGGCTTCGTACAGCTTCTCGTCGGTGACCTTGATGAACTCCTCGGCCGTGCGCATCTGCGGTTCCGCGAGCGCAACGCCCACCGACATCGTGATCGGCATGATGTGCCCGTCGAACTCGAACCGGTGCGACGCGACTTCGCCGCGGAGATCTTCGCCGAGCGTCACGGCACCCGACAACTCGGTTTCCGGCAGCAGAATCGCGAATTCCTCGCCGCCGTACCGCGCAAACACTTCGTCGCGCCGAATCCGCGTGCGGATCACCGACGCGAGCTCGCGCAAGACGTAGTCGCCGGCGAGATGCCCCCACGAGTCGTTCACGTTCTTGAAGTGATCGATGTCGAACATCACGAGCGCGAGCGGACGCTCGTGGCGTCGTGCCCGTAGCAGTTCCTTCTCGATCTGCTCGACGAGGTGCCGACGGTTGTGCGCCTGCGTGAGACCGTCGGTCACCATGATGGTGCCGATGGTCTGGATGAACTCGGCTTCGACGTCGGAACCCGCGAGGAACTTGAAGATCGTGTCGCCGATCTTGATGTGATCGCCGCGGCGCAGGACCGTGCTCTGCACGAGTTCGTCGTTTACGAACGTCCCGTTCGTGCTGTTGTTGTCGCTGACTGCCCACTCCATGCCCTGACGCGTAAACCGCGCGTGCCGGCGGGAGACTGCGTCGCTGTCGAGCACGACGGCGTTGTCACTGCCTCGGCCGACGCTGCACTCGGGCGCGCTCGGATCCAGCATGAAGCGACGCCCCAGCTGGTTCGTGTTGCGCGAGTAGATGATGACCAGGCAATCGCCGCCAGACGGTTTGGGGCGTGCGAGCGGGTTCTCGCGAAGGATGTGCGTCCGCGCCTGCCACTTCTCGTCGCTATCTTCGTCCTCAGGGCGTCCGGACATGGACAGACCAAAGGCTCGGACGGATCGGCCACGGGGTCAAGCTGCGATGCACGATTCGCCCTCACCTCTCGCACCCTCGAACACCTTTGCATGCAGCGGCCACGTGCGCGAATCTCGCGGGTCCCGATGGCCGAATCCATTCCCGTGAGCGAGTTTGCGCTGCGAGAGGCAGCCGAAATCCGCGGCGCCGTCGTCCGGGTGGCGTTCGACACCGGCGATTGCTGGTGCCGGCTCGTGCGGGTGCTCGCCCCGTCCCGGAAGACCGGCAAGATCCTCGTCGTCGTCGACCACACCGGCATCCCCCGCCGCGTGCCGCTGTCGAACATCCGTGCCCTCAATCGATGAGCGCTCGGACCACCGTCGCGGTGCCCGCTCAGCCGCTGGCCGCTCACATGTCGCTGCCGATGGGCGGATACGTCCCGCCGGTACACGAACTCTTCGGTCCGCGACCCGTGCGACGCTGCACGAACGCTGCGAGCGAAGCGGCATCGAAACAGTCCGCGCGGTACGTCCAGCCCCAGGCGGCCGCCGCGACCATCGTATCGATCAACGGATCTTCCGTGAGAAGCACGCGACGCGCGAACTCGCCGCCGACACAGATCGGCTCGGGCGGCAACGCCCGAACGAACGCCTCGAGCTGCGCCCGCAGCGTTTCGCACGCGCCACTGCAACGGTAGAGAACCGCGACGCCGCCGTGCTCGATGGAGTGCACCCAATTCCCGCGTGGAACGACCGAGTGGTAGATCCCCCATCGCGCGGGATCTTCGTAGTGCGGACCGGACGATGGTGGATTCGTCGGCCAGCGCAGATCGGCGTCGGGCGGCAGGTGCATGCCGGGGTCCTCGTCGTGACGGCGAAAGTTCGCGCCACATGCGGCGTCCTCGAAGATCGGCACGTCGTCGGGAACGTCGAGCACGTCGAAGTACTGGATGTCCAGCCGCAGCACGTCGGTCCGTTCGGAGATGGCGTCGCCCAGCGTCGCGTCGAAATCACCGCCGTCCGGGGGTTCGCGGCCACTGCACGCTGCCGAAATCAAACCGAAACACGCGATGACAGCCATGGCGCCCGCCGATCCGGCACGGCGCGCTCCCACGCTGCAACCACGGGTTCGCTTCGTTCGAATTCGCGAGTGCATCGACACGACCCGCGCAGAGCCTAGCACCGAGCGGGTTGCCGAACGCATTGACGCCGCGCATCTCCTCGCACGATCCTCGCGACATGTCCGTCAGGTCTGCCCTCGCTCACTTGCGTCCATTGGCGGCTCGGCTCCGGCAGAAGAGCCTGCCCGATGGACGTGACCCCGATGTGATCTTCGACGCGGTGGTGGAAGCCGCATACCTGGTCGCGGCCGCGGACGGCACCGTCGACTCGCGGGAGCTCGACTTGCTCAAGGAAGCGGTTCAAACGATTTCCGACCCCGAACTCGCAGACGAGTCACTGGACGAATTGCTCGCCGACCTTGCGGATCTGCGGTCGGCCGAGGGCGTCAGCGCGCGCTGCGCCGCGGTCGGGCAAACGCTGCTCGCGTGCGAAGCGGTGGACGAAGGGCTCTACCTCGCGGCGTCGATGGCGTACGTCTCACAGGCGATCGCGCGCTCCGAACTCGGCGTGTTGGAGAAGATCGCTGCGGCCGCGCACGTGTCGGGCGCGCAAGTCGCCACGATTGCCGCGAGCGCGCGTGACGAAGTCGGGCGCATGTCGTTGCTGCCGGGCGGGTGAACGCGCAGCGTTGTCAACGGACGCAGTCCTTGGCACCCTCGGCGCGTGGAGAACAAGCCGCCGTTGCCGCCCCCCGTTGCGCGTCGTCCGCCGCCGCCCCCGCCAATGGCATCCAAGGCGTCGCCCGCGGGCAGCGCATTGGTGGGCAGTGGCGCAGGAGGTTTGCTCGCGCCGGATTCGACCCAGGGGAAGGTCGAGACCGTGGCGCGCGCGCTCGCGCTGCGGGACGAACAGATCCAGGCCAAGATCATCTATTTCGGTGCGGACCAGGAGACCAACAAGGAACTCGATGCGATCACCGAAGGCGTGATTGCGGAGCTGATCGCGCTGCAGGCCGCGAGCGCAAAGGCCGCGTCGGCGTCTGACCAGACGGGCGTCGAAATCGAACTGATCAACAACCTCCGCGGATTTCTCGAGAAGTTGTTCTCGCCGCGGCGCGAGGGCTTTCTGCGCCGCAAGATCGAGGACATCCAGCGACGCATCACGACGCTGTTTTTCAACTCGACGCTGTACACGAAACTGTCTGCGACGAACTCTGCAGCAAAGACCATGACGTGGCCCGACCAAGCGGTGTTCGTCGTGCTCAAGACGCACGAGGCGACGTTGCTCGACGACCTGAAGACGCTGCCGTACGCGAATCCGGGCGTGCTCGAAGAAGCCATCGAGCGGTATCACCGCATCGAGAAGGGACTTCGCATGGAGTACCTCTCGCGCACGACGCCGGAACTCGAGCGGCTTCTCGCGGTCTACCGCGAAGAACTCCAACGATTCTTCGAGAACGACTTTCGCGCGACGATGGGTGAATTCTGCTGGGAAGTGATTCGCGAGTCGCGCGTCGCGGCGGGCAAGCCGTTTGGATACAAGCTCGGGGCGGACGCGTTCCAGTCGTTCCGCGGTGCGTTCGACAAGCATTTTCTCGAGAAGCTCGTGCTCAACGTGCAGGAGCCGATCCTCGCGAAGGCCAAGGACCTGAAGGAAACATTTCGAGACGAGACGCTCGCGTTCGTTGCCGACCCGCACATCTTCAGCGAGGTGTGTGCCGTCGTCTGCGACTCGATCTACGACTATCTGCACGGCGAGGGTTTTCTCGAGTTGCCACCGCGATGGCGTGCGCACTTGTACCGGCAACCGAACACATGACGTCTCGCGTCGCGTTCGCGACCGTCGTGGCCCTCGGGGTCGTTGCCCACACCGGCGCGCTCGGGGCGCAAGACCAGCGACGCGATTCCGAGAACATTTACCAGCGCACGCACGGAATGGATGGCGCCGACGCACCGAGCCCGCCCCCGCGGGATCAGCGCGCCGCGATCTGGGTTCAGCCGTTCCTTCCGGTATTCGGCGCGGTCGCCGAGGCGGTGGGCTCGTATCCCGGTCGCGGCTTCGTGCAGGGAAACCTCGGGTTCAACCTGTCCCTGACCCGCGGGCTCGACTACTTCGCGACATTCGGTGTCTCCGTGCCGACGAATCCATTCGGCTCTGGATTCGGCATGGTCCTCAGTACGGGCGTCGCGATCCTGCTGACCGGCGATCGACGCCTGAATGGCCTGTTCGTCGCACCCAAGCTCGAAGGCGGCGTCTCGATCGTGAGTGGCGGCGGCGGCGGCGCATTCTACTTCGGCCCCGGCGTGGACGTCGGCTATCAGGTCACCGTCGGCGCGTTCTTCTTCGCGCCCGTTTTTGGGCTCACGCTCGGGACGGCGTTTGCCGGGCAGGTCGCGTACACGCCAGTGTTCAATCTGAACCTGTTCCGCATCGGGGTCGCGTTTTGAATCGCGGGCCCTCGCCCCGCGCGAGTCTACGGGCGCTGTTCGCGCTCACGCTGGCCGCGGCCGTGACCGTCGCGCGACCGACTCCCGCTTCCGCGCAAGCGGTGGACACGCCGCTTCCTGCGACATCGATCGTCGCGACGCCCGTCGCAACACCCCTCGCGACCCCCGTCGCGGCGCCGGTCGCAGCGGTCGCAGATCGCGGCTTCGATCCCGCGCGCGACGCTCGCAACTCCCGCGTCGCCGTGTGGTTGCAACCGTTCTGGATGGCCGGACTCGGGCCGCTGCTCGGTCGATACAATGTCACCGGTGGCGTCTCGATCGCACTCCGACGCAACATCGATCTGGTCATCGAGGGCGCATACGAATTCGGTCGATACTGTTCCGGCGTGCTGTCGGGCGGCGGGTTCGGCAATTACTGCCACGGTCGCGACCGCGGGTATGTCCTTGCGAGCGTGAGCGTCGGTGTCGCGTTCCAGTTGACGGGTCGACGCAACTTCGATGGATGGTTCGTTCAACCCAAGCTCGTGCTCGCCGGCTACGGCGGCAATCCGCTCAACGCCGTGAGCCCTTCGTACGACGTCGGCGCGTCGATGGCCGCTGCGGTCGACTTTGGATACCAGCTCTCGCGCGGGCCGTTCTACATCGCGTTGGTCGCGGGCATCGGCGCGGGATTCGGCCCCGGCGGTGATCGCACACCGGTCCATGGAGACTGCGAAGGCAGCACGTCCGGACTGTGCGTCGCGTTCATCGCGAACTACGTGGGCCCCGTGCGCGGCTTCCTGTACGGCTACAACGCCGCTGCGGTGCGCATGGGCGTGGCGTTCTGAGCCGGCGGTCCGCTCACCGATCGACGAGACGTCACCGCCGCGCAGGCTTCGAGGGCTTCTTGGACGCTGCGCGTGCGGGCACAGCCTTGCCCTTTGGAGCGACCTTGGCCGGCTCGCCCTTGATCGTGGCGAGCACCGCGTCGACATGGCCGTCGACTTTCACGGGCGACCACACGGCTTCGAGCTTGCCGTCGCCGCTGATGAGAAACGTCGAGCGAATCGTGCCCACGACCGCCTTGCCGTACATCTTCTTCTGCCCGAATGCCCCGTACGCTTTGCCGACGACGTTGTCGGGATCGCTCAACAACGGGAACGTCAGTTCGAATTTCTGCCGGAAACCCTCGTGCGAACGGATCGAGTCCTTGGACACGCCGTACACTCGCACGCCTTTGCGCTTGAGCTGGTCGTACTTGTCCTGGAAGTCGCAGGCCTCGCGCGTGCATCCGGGCGTGTTGTCTCGCGGGTAGAAAAACAGCACGAAGCGTTCTCCACGGAGCGACTGCAACGAGACTCTGCCGCCGATCGTCGACTCGAGGTCGAACGCGGGAACCTTGCCACCAACTGTGAGCGTCATCCCAGGCTTCTCGCACGTCTGCCTGTCAGAATCCCGCGCGTTCCGACGCTCTCGGTTGACGCCACCCGCCCGCCGTTGAAATGTCTCCGCCGGACCGTCGCGCGCGCGCCTCGTCGCGATGGGTCCCTTCCGATGAAGATTCCGCACTCGGCCGATGTCGCACCGCTCGATGTCCTCGCGCACGACGCGATCGACGTGTGGTTCGCGCCGGTGGACGACGTCTTGCCCGAAACTCTCGCCGCTTGGGACGCGACGCTGTCCGGCGACGAGCGCGAGCGTCGCGATCGGTTTCTCTTCCCCGAACATCGGCGGCAGTTTCACGTCGCGCACGGATTGGTACGTGCCACGCTCTCGCGGTACGCGCGCATCGACCCCGGCGACTGGGCGTTCGACATCGGCGCGCATGGCCGTCCGGAAATTCGCGACACGTCGGGCGGACGTCGGCTGCGCTTCAATCTTTCGCATACCCACGGGCTGGTCGCTGTCGCCGTGGCGTGGGAGCGGGACATCGGTGTCGACGTCGAGGCGGCGGACCGACGCGCGGCCACCCTCGCGATCGCCGATCGTTTCTTTGCGCCCACCGAAATCGCAGCGCTCCGGGCCGCTCCGGCCGAGTCGCAACAGGATCGATTCATTCGAACCTGGACGCTAAAGGAAGCGTACATCAAAGCCCGCGGGATGGGCCTGGCGCTGCCACTCCAACAGTTTGCGTTCGAGCTGCACGAGCCGGACGGTGCCACGGTCGCCTTCGACGCACGCCTGGTCGACGATCCGCGCGCGTGGTTCTTCGCCGAAGTCCGACCGCTCCCGGGTCATCGACTTGCGATCGCCGCGAGACGGTCAGGCGCAGCAGCTCTCGCGCTCCGCGTCCGGGTGTGGGGCGAGGTTTAGTTGCCGACGTAGATTCGCACGCCGCCGTACATCGCGGGTCGCGTGTACATCCCGGTCGGGTTGTAATAGTAGCGAGCCGGCGGGGCGGAATACACGGTGGGTTGCGAATAGTAGTACGCCGGCCGCGTTTGGTAGACCACCTGGGGCTGCTGATAGACGACCTGCTGCTGCTGGTACACGACCGGTTGCTGTTGGTAGACCACCTGCGACTGCGCGCCATAGTACGCGGGGGAATAGCCTCCGCGAGCGTAGCCGAGACATCCGGCCGTGCCGGCGATGAAAGCAAGAACGGCGAACGGGAGCAGCTTGCGCATCGGAACCTCGCTGGGAACGTGACGTGCGGGACGCTTGAGCACGGTGCGTGCCATGCGTGGAGACCGACAGATTGTGCCCCATCCACGCGGGCGCGGCCATCGCGTGAGACCGAATGGACACAGTCGACCGTATCCGTTGATTCACGCTGGGCCGGCGCGTTTGCCGGCCACTCGGCAGCAGGCACAACCCGGGGCCACGCCGTCACGGGTTTGGCTCTTTCGCGCCGACCCGGGGCCGGAGTACGCTTTCGGGGATGAGCGGCGGAAACGACGACAAGACCGGCCGTTCCCCCGATTCGTCGGCTTCGCAACGACAGATCGAAGTGGTGGACCTCGACGACGCCCTCGTCGAAGCCGAGTCCACCGGACCGCACGGGGCGCACGACGGACCGCCGCCGATCAAGCCCAAGCGTCTGTCGATCCCGCCGCCGCCACCGACGCCCTCGTCGAGCGCGAAGCGGGCCAGCATTCCGCCGCCGTCGCCTGCCGCGAACACGATCGCGAAGCGAGGCTCGATTCCGCCGCCGGCACCGGTTCCGGGCGTCGGCGCGGCGCCGAAGCGCGTGTCGATGCCACCGCCGTCGCCGTCCGCAGGTGGGGGCCCAAAGCGTGTGAGCATGCCGCCGGGCCGCGGGGGCAGCCGCGCTGCCGACGCCGCACCGGTGGGCGGTCCGCCTCCGCCGCCGCCACGCAAAGCCTCCGACCCGAAAATGCCGGCCGTGAAGCCGCCGCCGTCGCCCGGTTCGCCCGGCGCCGCAACGCCGGTGAACCCGAGTGTTTCAACCTCCGCGCACGTCGCGTCGCCGCCACACGCGAGCGCGCCGGCGTTCGTGCCGCCGCCGCCGACACCCACCGGGCCCGCGCGGAAGGCGTCCGAGCGCGGGATGCGCGCCGTGCGACCCGACGGTCCGCCGGAGGCCGATCCCAAATGGGCCGCGCTCCGTGACCGATGGCAACGCGAGTCCGATGCGCTCGCGAGTTCGCACCCGGCGCGCGCGGCCGAGCTGTCCGCGCTCATCGCACGTGTCGCGCTCGACACGCGGGGCGACCTGGAACTCGCCGACAAGTGCGTGCAGCGCGGGGAGACGCTTGCGAAGGCCACGGCCGTCGTCGCGACCGCACGTCGATGGCTGGCCGAGCGACGAACCAAAGCGTCCGACGTTCTCGCGGCCGCGCGGAGCGAACTGACGAACGCGGGCGATCTGCGCGAACGGGGCGCACTGTTGTCGCTCGCGGCGGCCATCGAAGCGCACGCGAACAAGGATCCCGAAGCGGCCGAGAAACTCTTGCGTGAGCGTGTCGCGCTCGACCCGCAGGACTTGGGCGCGTGGGACGTTCTCGCAACGAACGCCGTGCGCCGGAAGAAATTCCGCGAGGCGACCGAAGCGTGGGAAGCGCTCTCGGCGGCGACGGCAGATCCCGCGATGGCCTCCGCCGTTCACGCGGCCGTGGGCAACCTGCGGCTTCTGCATCTGCACGATCCGACGGCGGCGCGGGCGTCGTTCGAACGCGCGATCGCGGAAGATCCGACCAATGCGCATGCGCAGGCAGCGCTCGAGCCGGTGCTGTACAAGGCCAGCGCGTGGATCGAGTACGCTCGAATCGTCGTTGCGCAGGGCGATCAAGTCGGCGAGCCCGCAACGGCGCGCGAGAGCTACGAACACGCCGGCGACGTGCTGTGGGAGTGCGCGCGAGACGGCGCATCCGCCGCGGCGTGCTTCGAACGCGCAGCGGCGATCGCACCACGCGAACTGGCGCCGTTGGAGAAGTTTGCCATCGTGCTCGAAGGCACCGGGCGCTACGTCGAATTGCCGCGCGTGTACGAACGCATGCTGCAAGTGATGCGCGATCCGCTTCAACGCGCGGGGGTGCTGTACCGCCTCGGGATCCTGTACGAAACGCAACTGGCGCAGCCCGACGAAGCCGTGCGTGCGTACCAGCGCGCCGTCGACGCCGTGCCCGCGTTCGGTCCTGCGCTCGACGCACTTTTGCGACTGCACCGCGCTCACGGTCGATGGGCCGAACTGGCCGCGCTTCTGTCCGACGACGTCGAACGTTGGACCGACGGTCCGCAGCGCGCGGCGCGTCTGGTCGAGATCGCGGAGTTGCACGAGGGACCCATGGCGCGCGGCGACGCGGCGGTGCCCTACTACGAGCGAGCGCTGTCGCTGGATGCGCTCTGCGTGGGCGCGTTCGACGCGCTCGACCGGATCTACCGAGCGAAGGGCGAATGGGATGCGCTCGTGGCGACGTACGAGCGCTTGCTGCCGCGCGTGAAGGACCCGCGTCGACTGCGTGCGCTTCGCGTCGAACTCGCGGCGTTGCTCTACGGCCGCGTCGGGCAGCCCGAGCGCGCAGCGACGCTGCTCGAATCCACGCGCGGCGGCGAGCAGGACGAGTTTCCGACCCTGGTGGCGATGGCGCGGGCCTATGCGGATGCGGGCAAGTGGGCGGCATTCGTCGAAGTGCTCGAAGCGCAAGTGAAACTCCTGCGCGACGAGCCGGACATCGTTGCAATGCTCCTGCGCATTGCGTCGCACGTACGCAGCCGGCTGGACGACGATCACCGAGCGCTCGCAGTTCTCCAGCGCGTTCTCGAGCGAGCGCCACGCTGCGAACCGGCCCTCCGCATGACGTCGGAAATCCAGCGAGCGCGTTCGCGCTGGGACGACGCGGTCGGCACCGAACGAAAGATCCTCGAACTGGTCGGGCTGCCCGACGTTGCCGCCGCGACGTTGTTTCGCATCGGCCGGCTGCTCGAGGACCGACTGGGCCGCGTCGAGGACGCCATCCGTGCGTACGAGGAGGCCGTTGTCCGACAGCCAGCGTACACGCCCGCATTCGCAGCGCTCGAGCGGTTGCTTCACGAGCGTCGAGAGTACGGCAAGCTCGGAGCGCTGTTCGAGCGTCAGGCGCTCGGCGCGCGGGACGCCGGCGACCGGGCCCGGGCGCTGTCCAGCGCGGCGGTGGTCTACGAACTTCACATGAAGGATCTCGAGCGCGCCGCATCCACGTGGGACAAAGTGCTCGTGCTCGCGCCGGGCTCGACGATGGCGCTGTCGGCGCTCGTGCGTATCCAGTACCAGCGCGGCGATTGGCGCGCGCACGAGTCCGCGCTGCGGCAGCTGCTCGCGGGCGCAGAACACTCCGGCGCGCGGTTGCGGTTCCTCGTGCGTCTCGCCCGCGTACACGAGGAACGGTTGGCCACGCTTCCACAAGCGGCCGTGTTCTACGAAGAAGCACTGCAGACCAGCCCGCGGGCGGCGTACTTGGCGTTCGATCGACTGCGCGTCGCGCGGGCCGAAGGCGCACTCGAGAGCATCGCGACATGGTCGGACACGCTTGCGGGCTCGACGTCGGACCCGCGATGGAGCCTGGCACTCGCGCGGGAGAGTGCGCTGTCGATCGAGTACGAGGGCGCCACACCGGCCGACTGCGCAGACGCCTACGCGCGCGCACTCGTGCACGCGGGCGACGATCCCGCTGCGCTCGATGGTTTTGCGCGCAGCCTCGGACGAATGGACGGTGACGCCCGGCTTCCCGCGGTACTCCGAACGCGGGCGTGGGCGACGCCCGATGTCCCAACGCGCACGGTTCTTCTCGTCGCGGCGGGCATGTTGCACGAGAAGTCCGTGCACGGCCGCGAGGCCCAAGAGAGTTTTCGCGAAGCGCTCGACCAGTCCAGCAGCTTCCTGCCCGCGATGGATGGCATGCGGCGCTTGCACGACGGCGCGAGCGACGTCGGCGGCGTCGCTGCGTGGAGCATGCGCGCCGGGCAGTCGTGCCAGGACCTGCAGAACCGTTCCGAATCGCTGCTCGAAGCTGGCGAGCTGTTTGCCGATCGCATCGGGGACGCGGTCCAAGCCCTTTCGTGTTTTCGTGCCGTACTCGAACGCGAACCGGGGCACCGCCGTGCGTTCGCGCGCGCGCTGCAGTTGCTCGAAGCGCGGAACGACCACGCCGGAATGGCCGCGGCGATCGCGCAACACGTCGAGGTCCTCGACGACGACGTTCTCAAAGCGCGCCTGCTCGGTTCGCGCGCGATTCTGCTCGCCGACCGGTTGGGCGAGGTCGACACGGCGATCGCGGACCTCCGCCGGGCGCTCGCGCTCCGACCCGATGAGCCCGTGCTTCTCGCCGCGCTCGGGCGATTCCTCGAGCGCACGCAGCAGTGGCAGGACGCGGCGCAAGCGTACGAGCAACTCGCGCGCACCGGTGGCGACGCCGTCATGCGTCGCGAAGCGGCACTCGCGCAGGTTCGGATCTGGACCGAGCACGTGCGCGACGACCAGCGCGCGCTGCAGATTCTCGAGGCCCTTCACTCGCGAGAGCCAGCCGATCGCCACGTGACGAGCCGATTGGCCGACGTGTGCGTACGCGTCGGTGACGCGTCGCGCGCGCGGGATCTGTACCGCGAGCTTTCTCGCGATGGCGCCGCACCCGAACGAGCCAAAGCGCTCTTGGCGCTCGCAGAAGTCTACCGCGTGGGCCTCAACGATCTGCCGGCGGCGCACGCGTCGGCGGGCGAAGCCTTGATGCTCGCGACCGGCGATCCCGCGGTCGTCCCGATGATCGAGCAGCACTACGAGCGCACGGCGGACTTCGGCGCGTTCGCGACCCTTGGCGAAGAGTCGCTCGGTCACGCCGTGCCGAACAGTCCGGGCGTGCTTGCGATGCGCATGTGCCTCTCGAAGGTCTACCGAGAGCGCTTGCGGTCCGTGGAAGCATCCGACCGGCACCTGCGCGCGGCGATCGACGCGTTCCCGAATGCGACCGAGCCGCGCGTGATGCTGGCGTTCAATCTCATCGGCGGCAACGACCACGCGGCCGTCGTCGAGTTGCGGCGAATTCTGGACATCGATCCGTGCAACGTTCAGGCGTTCCGCGGACTGCTGTCGATCTGCCAACGCGTGGGACTGCCCGCAGCGGGCGCAATCGTCGCGAGCGCCCTCGCGCTTCTCGGCGACACGGGGGCTGCGATCGACACTGCTCTCGCCATGGCCGTCAACGTGCAGCCGCTGCCGGGCTCGCTGCCACCCGACGAGGCGCTGAGCCTCTTGGTTGGACCGACGCGCGCGCGTTTTGTTCGTCGTGTAGCCGCCGCGCTCGATCCGTTCGTTCACGAGATTCTGCCGGGCGGCCAAGAGGCGCTCGCAGGCCGTACACGCATTCCGGATGCATACCCCGCGGCCACGCGTCTGCGAGCCGTGGGTGCGTCGCTCAACGCGCCGAACGTCGCGCTCTACCGGAACACGGGGCGCGAGCCGCTTCTGGCGTTGTCCGATCCTCGCGCGCTGCTCCTGGGCGCAGATCATCTGAACGAAAACAGCGAAACACGACTGTTGTTCGACGGCGCCGGCGCACTGGCTCGCATCGCGGCGGCGTCTTCGTTGACGGCCGCGGTGAGTCACGAACAGCTGTTGGCGCTGCTGGACGTCTCGACCGAACCGGTGGCCGACTTGCCCGGATACCGCGAGCTACGAAAGAAAGTCGGCTCGGTGTTGCCGCGACGAGCGCGCAAGGATCTGGAGCGCATCGTCGAAGAAGGCGGCGGCGATGTTCGACGAGAGTTGCCGTTGTGGGAAGACGAAGAGCGTTCACGCGCGGTGCGCCTAGGCGTGTTGTTCTGCAAAGACATGCGCGTCGCGGCGCAGTCTCTCGCGCCCGAGGCGGCGGCCACGGCGCAGCCCGAAGAGCGGCGCCGACTGCTTGCCGCCGTTCCCGCCATGGCCGACGCACTGCGATTCTGCGCGAGCGAAGCGTGCTGGGGTACGCTGCGTCGACTGTTCGGTCAGGCATAGCCCCCGTCAGCGGTCCAGCATTCCGAACGCGCCGTCACGAGTGACGGAGATCAGAAACCTGCCGACCCGCGTCGTTGCGACGAACTCGGCGTCCTGATCTCCCTCGATCGTACGTGTCGCCGCGATGTCCACGCCATCTGCCACGCGCAACGCCGCGCGCGGCGTGACGATCAGTCGCGTCGGACCCCACGCGCCGATCGCGTGGCCCGGGTGTCCCGGGAGAAGCTCCTCGCGCACGTGGCCATCGCGATCGCCCCACGCGACGAATCCATCATCTCGTCGTCGCAGCAGCACGGCGAACGCGCCGTCCGCGCGAATCCGTACGTCCACCGGACTCCCTCGCGGCGATCCGGGGACGAACGCAAGGGACTCGCCGGCGGCCGCTCGACGAATCGTCTGCTCGTCCTCCGCGCGAACCGATCGCGTTCCTGCGACGGCGACGACTGCGCCGCGCGCATTGCAGGACGCCGCGCTGACCGACTGCTCGTAGTCCCCACGGAACGTCGCGAACATCGTCGCGCCGCCATCGCGCGTGCACTGCACGTCGAGCGCGAACATCGCGATCGCGCCGTCGCCACTGCCGAGCCCGTCGATCCGTCCGCGGACGTGTGCCCTTCGCCACCGCGGAGTTGCGTCGTCGAGCTGCGCACAGAACGCACCCGCCGGGGCCTCCGCGCTTCCATCGTGCAAACAGCACGCGTGGCCACGACCGTCGAGCGCGATGCGGGGCGGGATGGTCCAGGTCGTCGAGTGTCGCGACGCGTCGAACACGCAGGGCGAACGACTCGCACGCACGACCGGCTCGCGGTTGCCCGAACGCACCCAACGAATCGGCCCCCCCGGTTCGATCGCGGCGGCCCAGCCGTCCACGGCCGTGATGAACGGCGCCATCATCCGGTCGTTCGACAGCCATCGTAGGAGGTGTGTGCGTCCCGTCGGTGCGTCGGCGAAGAGCGCCGGAATCGGAACCGTCCGTGCTCGCGCGAAGCGGCGACGTCGATGACACGCGGGGGCCACCGCGACCAGAACACAGAGCAACATGCACGTTCGGCGCACGATGCGCAGGCCCATAGCACGACCCCTCGCGCGCGCGTACGGCGCTACGGAACGAACAGTGTTTCCAGGCGAAGCATCCGTCGCGCCGGCGGCCGCGCGAGGAGATACAGCACGCTCTGCGGATACGCGTCGCGCACGGCGTCGTCGGTGCGCGCCCAGTGTTGCTCCGGCGGGAGCGGCGTTCCGCGTTCGAGCAAGACGCCGTTCTCGACGCCCGCCGTACGCAGTGCGGTCGCGAAGCCGTCCGCGTCGCCGTTGCCCCAGACGTACACGAGGTGCGTCCCGACGAACCCGAGCGCGGCGCGCGGGCGCAGCGTCGTGCCCGCGTCTTGCCGAGGCGGTGCGTCGGTCAGCGCGTGACCCTGGAGCGCCCACTGGATTTCGTGCGGAATCAACTCGCCCGCGACCACGCGAACGCCGTTGGGATCGAACGCGAGCGCGGGGTGACCTGGCACGAACGGCGACGTGACGCGCCCGTCGATCAGCAGACCCGCGGGATCGCTCGGGCGTGTGAGCCCGAGCATGAGCGCACCGACCACGCGACGCGCATCGTCGGCCGAGATCGTCGTGTCGTCCGGCGTGCGAGCGCCGGGCTCTTGGAGCCCCGCGCGGAAACGCAGCTCGATCCGTCGAAGGTCGACGGCGAGCATCCGGCCACGGTGCGTTCCGCCGAGCGAGACGTCCGTCGTCGCGATCGCGGGCAACCACGTGGGCGCGGGTTGCGCCACCGTGTCGGTCTCCCACGTCGCGCCCGCGAGCCGGGCCGGCGCCGGCGACGGAACGCGTCGGAGCGAAAGGTAGAAGAAGTCCTTGGGCGACCAGTACACGTACCGGTCGTCGGGAATGTCCATTTCGACGGCGAGCTCTGCGTATTGGAAGCGACGATGTGCCAAGTCGTCGATCCGCAGAAAGTGAAATCCGGTGTGAAGCGGATTCATGTCCAAGTGAATTCCGTACGCACAGCCGGCAGCGTTCATTGCGCGACCGAGCATCCGCCCCGAGATGTCCTCGCTCCAGAAGTACAACAGCTGCCCGCCGGCGTGCATGCACGTGCCCGAGCGCATCGTCTGCAGCGACTCCAAGCCGCCGCCCGTTGCACCGAGCACGAACCCCCACTGCATTCGACGCGCAGGATTTTCGATTCCGTCTGCAACGAGTGGATCGAGGTTCTGCCGAAACGACGTGACCGTGTCGGGAATCGTTCGCGTCGCCCCCCAGCTTCCGTACGCAACCCGACCGTCGGCCAGCACCGCCACCGTCGCCGCGCGAGGTTGCGGCGGCAGCAAGACGCGCCGGTCCACCATCATGCCGTACTGCCCGTGTTCGGTCTTGAACGCGCCGTTGAACACGGCGACCACTCGCGACTGCACATCGGGATCGCGCGGCAGCCGTCCGTCGCCCGGCGGACCGACGAGCGGTTGCGGATCCTCGGATCCCGCGCGCATCGCCAGTTCGAGCTGCCGCATGTCCGCCGCGACGATGACCACGCGTGTGTACGGCCGGTCGGAATCGACTCGAATGAACGTGCGATAAAACGTCGGCGGCGCACCTGGAATCGTTCGCAACCACGGAAGCTCGACCGGACGCCACAGACCCTCCCAGCGTTCGGCCGTGCGAAGCCGCGGCCGGATGGACGGCGGCGGCCAGTCGGTGTCGCCGCTGAGCGCGCGCGCGATTTCCGTCCCACGTGTCGTGGGCGGCGCACCCCCGAGCGCGTCGTCCGCCGGCGCAGAACGCGTCTCGCGACCGAACCAGCGGTATCGCAATCTCCGCCCGAAGTCGCGCGCAGCGAACGCCAAGCGCTCGGCCCACGCCACGGGTGCGGCGCCGATCCACGCAACGGCCCGCACGCGGTCGACGAGCCAGAGAACGAGTGGCTTGGCGAGCCGTTCGCCGCGCGTGACGACGATGCCGTCTCCGTGCTCGACCGCGCCGTCTGCGAGCGAGACGTCCCAGCGGCGGTGGGTTTCCGGGTCGGCAAGCGTCGCGCGGGCCGCGTCGAGGGACAGTTCCGGTGCGCGGGCCGGACGATCGAGTCGCAGGTCCATCCGTTCGAACCCGCGCCACGACCCTGTGTCCGCGAGCATAGACACGTTCGACCTCCAGCCTCCGGCCACGGACCTCGCGCCGCGCAAATCGAGCACGCTCGCGGTCTGCACCTGCCCGTACGCGCGTGTCCAGAACGCGGCGTACGGCGGGCGCACGACGAGCCCGGCGTCGTCGTCGAGCGGCGTGCGCGTGACGTTCGTGACTCCGCGCATTGCAATCACGTCACCGCGTGGCGTGACTCGCACGACGGCGCGAAACACGTCCCGCCCCGGCGCGCCTCGCGCGCGCGCCACGAAGATCACCCGTCGACCCACGGACCACCCGTGCGCCGTGCCGACATCGCCTTCCTCGAATGCGACGTCCGCAGCGTCGACCGTGAGCCCCGCCGAGATCCGCGCCGCGCGGGCGATTGCGCTTCGCGCCTCGCCCCGCACCGGATGCGATTGGGCTGCAGTGAGCATCGCGCTCGCCGCGGCCAGAAACGTCGCGCAACGCAAGACGGGCACAGTGTCGCGTCGCGAAAATCGTCGCACGGCGAGCGCGCTTATCGCCTGCGGAAACGCTCGTGTCCAACCGAAGACGCGACCGGCTCCCTGTCGAGGCGCCGCCCGTGTACGCTTGCCCCAATGCCAGTCAAGACGCCGTGGTCTCGGTTGCGAGCGCGCCCGGTCGCCGGTGCGATCAACGTCGTCGTCGAGACGCCGCGCGGATCTCGAAACAAGTACAAGTACGACGAGAAGCTTGGGGTGTTTCGGCTCAACCGTGTGCTCGGCGCGGGCATGTCGTTCCCGTACGACTTCGGTTACGTACCGCGGACACGCGCCGGCGACGGTGATCCACTCGACGTGCTGCTGCTCATGGACGAACCGGCGTTTCCCGGATGTCTGGTCCGCGCGCGCGCCATCGGACTGCTGAGGGCAACGAAGAATGGCCGCGAGAACCATCGGATCCTCGCCGTGTCTCTCGACGCCAAGACGTGGAGCTACGTGCGCGACCTCGTGGATCTCCCGCGACGCCTGCTGCGCGAGATCGAACAGTTTTTCATGGCCAATCTCGACACCGAGGCACGACACAGTCTCTTGGGCTTTCGCGGCGCGCGAGAAGCCGAGCGGGTCGTCGACCGCGGAATCCTCGGCAAGGCCAAGCCGTCCGCGAAGCCGAAGCCCGGTCGGAAGAAAGGCTCGCGTCCCACGCGGCGTGCGCGGGTCGCAAAGCGCAAGGCCAGCGCGAAGCGCGTGGCGCGACCGCAGAACAAGAAGAAATCGCGCCGGTGATTCCGTCCGGATTGCCCATGCACAAGATCCTCCTCGTGCTGCACGCAGTCTGCGCCGGCGTGCTCGCGGGCTCGACGACGCATCTCGCACTTCAAGCGCGCGCCGTCCTGCGCGGCCGACCCAATCCGCGCCTCGTGCGACTGCACCCGCCGATTGCGCTCGCGGCGTGGGCGACGACGACCGCACTCGGATTCGTTCTGTATCCCCGTTATCGAGTCTTCGTGCGCGCGGCAACGTTCGACGTCTCGATGCCCGGCATGGCCCGGTGGTTCGACGCGAAGGAAATGTTGGCGCTGTTCGTCGGTCCGTTGCTGGCGGTCTGCGTGGCCCTCCGTTCGGCTGCTCTCTCGCGTGATCGCACGAGACTCGCGTCGTGGTTTGCAGCCAACGCCGTCGTTGCCGCCGCGCTCGTGTGGTTCGCACTCGTCAGTGGACTTTCGATTGTCTCCGTGCGGTCGGTGTAGCGATGCGAGCGTCGCGCGTTCTGGCAGCGGCGACGATGTGGCTTGCGTTCGGCGGCGCAATGCTCGTGCAGATCAGTGCGCGCACGTCGCGGCTCTGGTTTCTCCCCACGCTGCGACGGTGGACCTGGAATCGGGGGGATGGGCCGTACGCGATGGAGTTGTTCTTCGTTGCGGGCGTCGCGTTCGCATGCGGGTGCATCGGTTGGCTCTTGGGTGCGTGGCTCGGTGCGCGGCTTGCGGAAGCGCGGGCGCTGCGCGCGGCGGCGTTCGTGCTCGCGCTCGCGGCGCTGGTGAACGCGTGGGCCGCGGTGATCGCTGTTGTGAGCGTCGTGCAGGCGCCGGTGGAGCGACGGGTGCAAGGACGACCAGGGACGCTGGGGCGGGGGAGGGAGAGAATTTGAACAGGAAGATCGGGAGGCGGGAAGAGATGAGTTGGGGGTTATGCTTACCGGGATGAGCGCATCGTACGGTTCACGTTTCCCACCGCGCGTTGCAATCGCGCTCTTCGCGTTGCTCGTTGCCGCACTCGTCAGCGGCTGCCCCGACGATCCGCGTCCGGACGTGTCCCTTGATGCAACGATGGACGCGGGCGGATAGCGGTGGCGTATTCTGAACGAGTCGTTGATGCGTTCGCGTTCGCTGCGCGCGCACACGCAGGCCAGGTGCGCAAGGGCAGCGATGTGCCGTACGTCACGCACGTGATGGCGGTGGCTGCCATCGTCGGTGAATCCGGCGGTGACGAGGACGCCGTGATCGCGGCGCTGCTCCACGATGTCGTCGAGGACCAGCCGGTCACCGTGGCAGAGATCGAGCAGCGGTTCGGTCGAGCCGTGGCGGACATCGTCGAGGCGTGCTCGGACGCCACCACGCGCCCCAAGCCCCCCTGGCGCGAGCGCAAAGAGCGCTACGTGGCCCACCTGCGGACGGCGTCGCCGTCGGTGCGCCTCGTGTCCGCCGCGGACAAGTTGCACAACGCTCGCGCGATCGCTCGAGACGTCCGCGCCCTCGGCCCCGCGCTCTGGGCACGATTCGGTGCGCCCAAGAACGACATCGCCTGGTACTACCGCCGCGTGCTCGATGCCCTCGCCGACGGGTGGGACCACGCGATTCTTCACGAACTCGCGCAAGCGGTTGCCGAAGTCGAGCGGTGCGCGAGCCAGGAGTGACGATGAATCCCTGCAATCGACGGATCGCCGTCGCCGTATTTCTCTTGTCCCTCGTGTGTCTCGCGCCCGGCATGGCCCGCTCACAGGTCGTCCCGATCGCGCTCCGAACCGAGACGCTCGCCAACGGACTGCGCGTGGTGCTGTTGCCCGAGCACACGTCGCCCACCGTCGCGATCGCGATCTACTACGACGTCGGATCGCGCGTGGAAGAGCGCGGCCGATCGGGGTTCGCGCACTTGTTCGAGCACATGATGTTCGAGGGCAGCGCAAACGTCGGCGACGGCGAACACTTCCGGCTGATCTCTCTGTACGGCGGAGATTTCAACGGCACGACCAGCGAGGACCGCACGAACTACTACGAGACCCTGCCCGCCAACGCGCTGGAGCTGGGGATCTTTCTCGAAGCCGACCGCATGCGCTCACTCGCGATCACCGACGCCAACTTCGAGAACCAGCGCGAGACCGTGATGGAGGAGCGGCGCGAGTCCTACGAGAACCAACCGTACATGTTGTCCCTGCTGCGCCGCGACGAACTCTCGTACGGCGACTACTTCCCGTACGCCCACTCGGTCATCGGCGATGTCGACGATCTGCGGCGCATGGACATCACGCTCGTCCGTGCGTTTCACGATCGGTACTACCAACCCAACAACGCCGTCCTCGCGCTCGCGGGGGACCTCGATCCCGATCGCGCGCTCGCCCTCGTGCAGCAGCATTTCGGCCGCATCGCGAGACATCCGACGCCCGCGTGGGTCGATCCGTCGTTCAGCGGACAGACGGCCGAGCGACGCGAGCAGCTCACCGACCCCCTCGCGGATCTGCCTGCGTTTCACATCACATATCACATCCCGCCGCGGCGCACGCCGGACCACTACGCGCTCGAGATCCTCGCGTCGGTCCTCGGCGACGGCGAGAGTTCGCGGCTCTACCAGGAACTCGTCAAAGTGCACGAGGTCGCAAACTCGATCGAGGTGACCACGGAGCGTCGCCGCGGCCCCGACTTGTTCACGTTCTTCTGTGTCGTGTCCCAGAACCACACGATCGCCGACGCGCGCGCGCACATCGAGCGCGTGCTCGCCGACATCGTTCGCACTGGCATTCGACCGCGCGAGCTGCAAAAGGCGCGCAATCGCATTCGCGCGGCGTACATCTTCGACCTCGAGTCGAATCTGCAAAGGGCGATGCGTGCGGCGGAATTCGAGATGTACGACGGAAATGCGAACCTCGTTCGCACCGAACTCGACCGCACGATGGCCGTCACGCTCGCCGACGTCCAGCGCGTCGCCGCCCGCTACCTCGTCTCCACCAACCGCACCCTTCTCGACGTCTTACCTCCCTCCCACTCCTCTGCTCCGTTGCCCTCTCCGTTGCCTTCCCCGCTGCCGTCGCCGTCGCCGTCGCCGTCGCCCTCGCCGTCTCCGCGAGGCGCCCCATGAGCCCGCGAGTCTCCACTCTCGCTCTCGCGATCGGGCTCTTCGCCGTGGCCTTCGCCCGCTGCGCTGCGTCGCGTCGCCCACTCGCGCCCACGCCCGGCGCACGGTCCGATGCCGCGTCCGTCACGACGGATGCTCACGATCCCGACGCCGCAACGGTCGCCGCGGCCGCGGCCCCGCGCGAACCGCAGCCGACGGTGCCGCCCGCTCCGGACGTTCACCTTCCGGCGGTCGCCCGGTCGACGCTGCCCAACGGTCTCGAACTGGCGTTGCTCGAGTATCACGCGCTCCCCGTCCTGCACATTCGGCTGGACGTTCGCGGTGCGGGAACCGCCGCCGACCCGCACGATCGGCCGGGGCTCGCGGCGTTCGTTGGCGACATGCTCAAAGAGGGCTCGCGCACGCGGACGAGTGGGCAGATCGCGGATGCGGTCGAATTCGTCGGCGGGCGACTCAGCGTCGTGACGCAGCCGGATTCCACGACGGTGTCGCTGGCGGTGCTGGCCGAGCATGCCGACACGGCGCTCGCGATCCTCGGCGAGCTGATTGCAGAGCCGACGTTCCCGCAGACCGAGATCGACAAGCTGCGCCGCCGCGAAGTCGATCGATTGTCGCAGGAGCACAACGACCCGGTCTGGATCTCCCGCCAGGCTTTTTACCGGGAAGTGTACGGAACCCACCCGTACGCGGCGTTTGACGCGACGCCCGAGTCGCTCGCGGCGATCCGGCGCGACGAGATCGTGGCGTTTCATCGTCGGACGTTCGTCGCGCGGGCCATGACGCTCACCGTCGTCGGCGACGTGCAGCCCGCCAACTTCCGCGCACTCGTCTTGCGTCACCTCGGTCGCATCGTTCGCGGGCGCGCGCCCGCCTCGGTGTTTCCAGTGCCGGCCGAGGGGACGGCGCGACGCATTGTGATTGTTCATCGCCCCGGGGCGCAGAGCGTGATCCGCATCGGCAATCTCTCCCTGCGTCGGACCGCCAACGACTTCGTCGACTTCGCCGTTGCGAATCAAGTCCTGGGCGGCGGGCCGTCGTCGCGGCTCTTCACCGACCTCCGCGAGCGCCGATCGCTCACGTATGGCGCGTACTCGCGCACGACCGAAACCGTGGACATCGGCACGTTTCAGGCCTCCGCATCGGTGCGAACCGCCGTGACGGGCGAAGGGCTGCGCGCGTTCATCGAACACCTCGACCGCATTGCTCACGAGCCGCCGCCCGACAACGAACTCGACGAAGCGCGCCGTTTTCTGACGGACTCGTTCCCACTCACGTTCTCGACGCCCGACGATCTCGGCCGCCTCGTGTCCGAGATGCGAACGTTTGGTCTGCCCGATGGGTACTGGGACTCGTACCGCACGCGCGTTCGCGCCGTCACCGCGGCTCAGTCACTCGCGGCGGCCCGCACCTACATTCATCCGGAGCGCGCCGTGATCGTCGTGGTGGGCGACTCGGCGGCGATCGAGAACGACGTGCGCGCATTCGGGCCGGTGCGCGTGCTGGATCCCAATGGACGACTCCTGCGCGAGCTGGCGGCACGACCCTGACGAGTCAGTCGTTCCGCAAGCGCGGTTGTCCCGTCGTCTCGGTCACCGCGAGCCAGAGTTCGCCGTCGGTGTCGACTCGCTTGTGCCGAACCGTGACGAGCGCAAGCGGAACGTGTGTGAACACTCGATGGCATCGCCCGATCAGCACGTCGGTCTTGCCGGCCATCCCGGCGTGAACGGCGTGCCGCGCGAGCTGATCGCAAAAAATGCTGTCGATCGCGTTCGCGGGGACGCTGCGGAGCATGTAGCTCGGATCGATGTATTTCAGCGTGCACACCAGGCCGGCCGCACGCATGTGGCCTTCGATCGCGAGGCGCAACATCGGTCCGACGTCGAGCGCTCCGGTTCCGTACAGGACGTTGCCCGACGCGTTGCGCTCGCGGCTGGCTGCCGCGAAGTGCTCGGCACATCCCTCGGCCACGACGACGACGGCATGTCCCCGCGCCCGCACCCGACGCTCGAGCGCGGCAAGCAAGCCGTGCTCGCCTTCGAGATCGAAGCGCGCCTCGGGGATCAGGCAGAAGTTCACGTCCGCGCTCGCAAGTGTTGCATGTGCGGCAATGAACCCGGCGTCCCGCCCCATGAGTTTCACGATCGCGATCCCGTTGCGAACGCCCCGAGCTTCCGTGTGCGCGGCGTCGATGGCCTGGCGCGCGACGTCGACTGCGCTCTCGAAACCGAACGTCTTGTCGACCATGGGCACGTCGTTGTCGATCGTCTTCGGGACGGCGACGATACCGATCGGCAAACCCCGCCGCGCGATCTCCGCGTGAATCGCGTGTGCGCCGCGGAGCGTCCCATCGCCGCCGATCGAGAAGAGCACGTTGACTCCGAGCGTTTGCAGCGTATCGACCATCTGCGCGGGGTCATGCGCGCCGCGCGACATTCCCAACACGCTGCCCCCTTGCGCGTGGATCGAACGAACTTGCGACGGACCGAGGTGCACGGGCGGCGGGTCCGCGCGATCGACGAGTCCGTCGTATCCGAAACGGAAGCCGAGGACGTGCTTGACGCCGTACTTGTGGTGCAGCTCGAGCACCATGCCGCGGATCACGTTGTTGATCCCGGGGCACAGCCCGCCACAGGTGACGATGGCCGCACGCGTCTGTGCAGGATCGAAATAGACGTGCTCCCGCGGTCCGGCGCGTTCCAACGTCGGGGGCGCGAATGCCTCGCCCTCAAACGTCTCCACGAACAGGGCCACGCGGGAGTCGTCGCGCACATAGTCCGCGACGTCGTCGTTGGGCACGGTCGACAGTCCCAGGGGCGAGCGAATCGTGCGCTCGCCTAGCGCCAACACCCGAAGTTCGTCCTGCCGAGGTGTTTCCACGGACCTAACGCTCGACTGCTACGTTGACGACTGCGCCGCCGACGCGCAGCACCTGGCCGTCACGCAGCGGCACGGACTCTCCGCTTCCGAACGGCAGCACGGTCATCTCACCGTCCCGCGCACGAATGCGCACCGCGTCGCCGGCGGCAATCGCCGCGGGAAGTGCGATGGCCGCGTCCGCACCCGACGAGATCTTGGCCTCGGACAGCACGAGCACCGTCACGACTCCCGCGCCGTTTGCGTCCACGCGCACCAATCGAGCCCACGCCGGCAAGACGCCCGGTGCTGCCGCCGCCATCTCGATTCTCATCCGCGCGACGGGGCCGAGCGAAATCACGTCGCCCGGGTGCAGTTCGACGCTGTCGGCTCCCATCGGTCGTTCGTTGACCGTCGTCGATCGCGTGTTGGACAGATCCGTGAGAAACGCTCGTCCGCCGCGCCAGTCGATCCGGGCGTGTCGTCGCGAGATGGTTCGTGAGAGCTGCGCAGTCTGCTCGTTCTGCGGCATGCACTTCACGACGACGTGCACCGCCGGGTCGCGCCCGAGGATCACCGACGGCGAGGCGACGAGCTGCACGGGGCCCGGCCAATGTTCGCAAAGCAGTTCGGCGCGCATTCCTCGCGGCGCTTCGGCACTCGGAACCTCGGGCATGGAGTCCGTCGGAATTCGAATTCCCGAAATGCCCTCCAGGGCTTCGCGCATCGCAGTGGCCGTGACGTAACGGTCTTCCGGTCGCTTGGCGAGCGCGCGCTGGATGATCCGATCGTACGCACGAACATCCGTCGGCAGGGTGTCCGGGAGAAGCGGTGGCGCTTCGGTCATGTGCCGAACGCACATCACGTGGACCTCACGAGAGTAAAACGGCGTCTTGCCGGTGATCAGCTCGTAGAGAAGCACGCCGACGGAATAGAGATCCGCGCGGGCGTCGAGCCGCATGCCTTGCCACTGCTCGGGCGGCATGTAATCGGGCGTGCCGAGAATCATGCCCTGCGCCGTTCGGAGATTGAACGATCCCTCGAGGTCCAAATTGAGAACCTTCGCGAGTCCGAAGTCCGTGAGTCTCGCGATCTCGCCATCGGCTGTCGGATCGAGAAGGATGTTCTCGGGCTTGACGTCGCGATGCACGATGCCGCACGCGTGCGCCTCGGCGAGCGCGCAAAGCACGTGCAGCGTCCAGCGCGCCGCCGACTGCGGATCGACACCGCCGTACTTCAGCGCTTCGTCCATCGCCCGGCCCAGCACTGGCTCGGTCGCCATGTAACGCACGCCGTCGTCCGTCTTGCCGACATCGAAGACGCGGACGGAGTACGGCGAGCGCAGAATCGACGCCGCTTTTCCCTCGCGCGAGAAGCGCGCGGCGAGCGTCGGATCCGTTCCAGGGCCAGTCTGAATGAGCGCGAGTGCGACTTGCGGCCCTGCGAGGCGATCGTCCGCGAGGTACACGATCTTCGTCGCGCCCTGCCCGAGCTTGCGCACGATGCGGTACCGCCCCGCGATCACCGTCCCGGCGGGAAGCTCCATCTCGGCCGGGAGGATAGCAGAGTCGCCGCGGCGCGCGCGTCCGGCAACCGACGTGCAACGCCGCCCGTGTCAGACCGTGAGTTCGGGCGGAGCGAGCGGACCCGCGACAGGTTCCGGGCTCGTCGTCGTCGTGCTCGCGCTCGAACCGCCGTCAGCATCTGTGGACGCAGTCGTCGTGCCGCCCGACGTGCCACTGCCGGTCGTCGCGGTACCTGACGTGGCGCCGCCCGATGATCCCGAACCACACGCCGTGAGGCCGATGCCGCCACACGCGGCGAGAATGAGAGCGAATCGCACCGATCGATTGGATTTCATGTCCGTGAGTCCTCCGAAGCCCCGAGGGTCGCACGACGCGCGGCGAGTGCGCACGCCCATTTGAAGGACGGACCGGCTCGCGTCTGGACGTTCGCCGGGTGGACCATGCGATACTCTCGCGCCGTGAACGCCGGGGACCTCGTCGCGGATCGTTTCGAGATCGGCTCCATCGTGGCCGGACGGTACGTCATCGAGAAGCTCGCGGGGCAGGGCGGCATGGGATCGGTCTATCGCGCACGGCGACGAGATACCGATGCTCTCGTCGCGCTCAAGATGATTCACGCGCCGGGTCGCGAGATGGTCGAGCGCTTCGAACGTGAGGCCGACGTGCTCGCCCGGTTGAGTCATCCCGCGATCGTTCGCCACATCGAGCACGGGCGCACGGACGCCGGCGAACTGTTTCTCGCGATGGAATGGCTCGAGGGCGAAGATCTCGCGGCGCGACTCAGCCGCGGGACGCTTGGAGTCGAAACGGCCGTCGGTCTCGCGAGACAAATCGCCGACGCGCTCGGTGCCGTGCATGCACAGGGCCTCGTGCATCGTGACGTCAAGCCGTCGAACGTATTTCTGGCCGGCGGGTCGACGGAGCGTGCGGTGCTGATTGATTTCGGCATCGCGCGGCATGCGGCCGCGGGCTCTTCGCTGACACGCACGGGCAGCATCCTCGGAACGCCGCAGTACATGGCTCCCGAGCAAGTCCGCGGCGGTCGCGACGTCGACGCACGCGCGGATGTCTTCTCGCTCGGCTGCGTGCTCTTCGAGGCCCTCGCAGGCAAACCAGCGTTCGCGGGTGAGCATCCGATGGCGGTGCTCGCGAAGATCCTGCTCGACCAACCACGATCGCTCCGCGACGTGCGCTCCGACGTGCCCGAGGCGCTTCGTGGTCTCGTCGATCGCATGCTCTCCAAAGTTCCTGGCGAGCGCCCTCGCGATGGTGCGGAACTCGCATCCGAGCTTGGGCGTTGCGCGCGCGACGCGGCGACCTCGTCCTCGACGTCCGACACCCGAAGCACGGGGCGCGACCGGGCGACGGCACTCACAGCGCGAGAACGGCGACTGACGTGTGTCGTCCTCGCGAGCACGGGACTCGACGTGTCCGCCGGCGCGACGATGACTCCCGGTCAAATTGGCGCGGAGCACGACGCCGTTCGCAGGGCCATCGAGCCACACGGCGGCCAGCTTGCGACGCTGGGCGGACACGACGTTGCGATTACCGTCGCAGCGCGCGGGGTCGCGTCGGACCAAGCGGCGCACGCTGCACGGTGCGCGCTCGCAACGGCACGCGTGATGCCGGGCGCACGCGTGTCGATCGCGATGGGCTGGGCAGAGGTCGATCCGATCCCCGTGGGCGAAGTGATCGACCGAGCGGCTGCGATTCTCGCTCGCGTCCGGTCGACCGCACCGAGTGCGGACCGCGGCAACGATTCGGCAAGCGTGGTTGTCGACGACGTCAGCGCCAATCTCCTCGAGCTGAGGTTCGACGTTGCGCGCACGTCGGACGCCAACACGCTGCGGGGCGAGCGCACGGGCATCGAGACGCCCCGCACGCTCTTGGGCCGACCGACCGCGTGCGTGGGGCGCGATCGCGAGTTGGGAGTGCTGGCCGGACTTCTCGGCGAGGTCGTCACGGAGGGCGTGGCGCGGGCGGCGGTCGTCGTCGCAGCGGCGGGCGTGGGCAAATCGCGACTCCGACACGAGTTCATGTCCGCCGTGCGTGGGCGCGACGACACCGTGAAAGTCCTCCTGGCACGGGGCGACGTGCTCCGATCGGGTTCGCCGCTCGATCTTGCTGCGCAGTTGGTGCGTCAGTCCATCGGCATGACGGAAGGCGATGCGTCACCCGACGCGCGCAACCGGCTGCATGCGCGGGTCGACGCCCTGGTGACGGGGCGCTTCGACGTGTCCGACGCGACGGCGTTCATCGGCGAGATCGCCGGAGTTCCGTTTCCCGACGACTTCAGCGCGCGCCTCGCCGCCGGTCGCCGTGACGCGCGGATGATGGGGGACCAGATGCAGCGCGCATGGCTCGCGTGGCTCGATGGCGAAGCGCGCGCGCAGCCCGTGGCGCTCGTCCTCGAGGACCTTCACTGGGCCGATGCGCACTCTGTCCGGTACCTCGACGCCGCGCTGCGCGAACTCGCCGACCGTCCGCTCTTCGTTCTCGCGCTCGCGCGGCCGGACGTCTACGACCGCTTCCCCGCCCTCTGGCGCGAACGCGGCACGCAGGAATTGCGTCTCGCAGGGCTGACCCAACGCGCCTGCGAGCGTCTCGTGCGCGGCGTCCTCGGCGACATCGATCCGGCGTTGCAAGAACGGGTCATCCGCCAGAGCGACGGCAACGCGCTGTACCTCGAAGAGCTGATCCGCGCGGCCGCCGGCGGACGCATGACCGAGGCGCCGACATCGGTCGTCGCGATGGTCCAGTCGCGGTTGTCCGACCTCGATCCGTTGGAACGGCGGACGCTTCGCGCCGCGAGCATTTTCGGCGAGTCGTTTCGTGCCGACGACGTCGCAGCGTTGGTCGGTGCCGCCGACGGCGAGGACGTGCCTCGCGTGCTCGCGTCCCTGGTCGCGCGCGAGGTGATGGCGCGACGCGAGGACGCAGACCCCGGCTCCGATCTCTCGTACGCGTTCCGTCACGCCCTCGTTCGCGAAGCCGCGTACGAAATGCTCACGCCGGACGACCGCCGACTCGGCCACCGTCTCGCGGCAGAGCGACTCGAGGCTCGCGCGTTCGGCGACGCTCTGGTCCTCGCGCAGCATTACGATCACGCGGAACAACCGTTGCACGCCGCGCGGCAGTGGGCGGTCGCGGCGCGGCAGGCGATCGCCAAGAACGACTTCGAGGGCGCGAGTGCGAGCGCCGAATGTTCCATCGCACGCGGCGCGGAAGGCGACGTACTCGCCGAAGCGCTCGCCGCACGCGGGAGGGCGCGCGCAGGTCTCGGGCGTTGGCTGGATGCACAGCGCGACCTGGAGACGGCGCTCGAACTCATCTCACCGAACGCGCAACTTCGGCGACTCGAGTTGCTGCAAGAACTATGGCTTGTCGGTGTGTTCCGGCAGGACTCGGGCGTGCTGCGGCGCTCCGGCACCGAAGCGGCAACGATTGCGCGGAGCATCGGCGGACGGGACATCGAAGCGAGCGCGAAAGCCGCACTGGCCGTGGCGCACTTCGCGGACGGCGAATGCGCGCGCAGTGCGACGATGTACCGCGAAGCCGTCGCTTCCAGTGGCGATCGGCCGGCACCGGTGATGGGGCTGGCGGGCGTGTTGCTCTACCACTGCGGCGCGCACGCGGAGGCCGAGGAGATCAGCACGCGCATGGTGCGCATCGCAGACGACGTCGGCGACGCGACGACCAGCGTGATTCTCCATGCGAACATCGGATTGATGAAGTCCGCGCAAGCTCGATACGCCGAGGCGGACGACTCGTTCGCACGGGCCAGAGCGCTGGCGACACGCTACGGACTGCAAACGCTGCTCGCGCGATCGGTCTCGACGTCGGCGGGATACCACCTGGACGTGTTCGACCTCGAGACGGCTGTCAGCATCGCGTCCGAGGCGCGCGACATCGGCGGGACCCTCGAATTCGTCACTCCCCGCATCAGTGCGTCCCTGGACATTGCCACTGCGTACGCTCGCACGGGCGATGGTGATCGCGCGGCGGCGATTCTCGATCCCATCGCCTCCACGATTGCCGCGGGCACTGGCTTTCACGGGTGGATCTGGCGAATGCGGGCGCGGACCATTCACGGTGAAATCGCGCTTGCGCGGAGACAATGGGATGCCGCGCTCCGGCTCGCCGACGAGAGCATCGAGGAGTGTCGACGACTTCTTCGCGTGAAATACGAAATGATCGCGCACGGAATCCGCGCGCGCGCCCTCGTGGGTGTGGGCCGTCTCGGCGACGCGGTCGACGAATTGGACACGAGCATTCGCGCGGCCAGTGCGACGGACGAACCCGCGGTGTGGCTGCGACTGTGTCTCGCACGCTTGCAGTTGGGACAGGACAACGCGACGCGCGATCGCGCGGAGGAGAGTGCCGCGCGCATCGAGCGAGGCCTGCCGCCGGGGCAAGCAAAGGAGAAACTTCGCGCGGGGGTCGCGGGCGCGGGGCTGCGGGCGTGACGCGGGGGAGAAAGAGTCAGACGACAGGAAGGCGGGGAGGCGGGAAGGGGGATTGTAGGTCGGAGGGACGCGTGGATCGGGCGGGTGCATCGGAGTGAATGCCGAGCGTTGGCGCCGTGGGCGGAATGTGCGCAATCGAGTAACCTGACGATGTGAACGTGGGTGGATTCCGAACCGCACAGGTCGTCGCGGCCCTCTCGACGTGGGGTTTGCTTCACGCGTGCGCTGGATGCGGCGATCCGGTGCCTGATCGCGCTGACAGCGGTGGCGTGGACGCTCCGACTTCTCGCGCGGACGTCGGCGACGTCGTGCGTCCCGACGTCAGCGACGTCATCATGCGCGGGACACCGGAGTGCCCTGCTGTGGTCTTTGTCGACACCGACCACGACGGATACGTCTCGTGTCGCGAATTGACCGACTGGGTGCGCCATCCCGGGATGCCGTCGCTCGATCCGCGGGGCGCTTGCCTTCCATGCGACGAGGCCGGAGTTATTTGCGACTCGATCTTTCTGTTCGAGTGTTCGTCGGACGCTGGGTTCGCAATCTGGCTGACGGCGCACTGTGAGAGTCGCGGCGCGCGGTGGCGTGTCGACCTCGGGATGTGCCCCTGAATACCGCACAGACCGCGGCCTTTCGCGTCTCGCGCTCGCGCGCCCTACTCCGCGTCGGGTACGTCCACGGTAACGACGTCCACGACATCCGTCGCGGGTACGTCGGGTCCGCTGTCGCGCACGTCGGCGAGGACGTCTGCGGGTGGACGCACGTCGGGCGCGTCGACCGGCGTGACCGTGTCGACGATGTCGGTGGGAGGCGGAGCGTCGGGAACGTCCGCCGGCGGCATACGGTCGGTCGGTGTGTCCGTCGTTGGCGTGCGGTCGCCAGTGGTGTCCATCGAGGAAGTGCCATCGCGTGCGGCGTCGGGAACGCCGGCGTCGATCGGGATGCACGCGTGCAGTTGTCCGCACACCGTTCCTGGCATCGACGCGCAGTCACTGTCCTGCGCGCACGCCGTCGCGCAGCGGTCGTACATGCACGTCAGTCCCGCCACGCAATCACTGGTGCGCGAGCACGGGCCGCCCATCGACTGCGGCGCAGTGCACGCGCCGGCGCCAAGCGCAGAAGCAAGGAGGGCGGTCGCCAGTGGCCAAGCAAGGGGCCCGGACGGTGTCCGTCGTGTGCATCGGCGTCGTCGTATTCGCGCAGATTGGAGCATCGGGTTTCGCGATCGTAGCCCGTCCCGTTTCGCGCGCGCCAGAGGTGTCGCGAGGCTGCGCCGAAACGCCGCGTCGTGAGTTGGCAGTCCATCGCGTCTTCGTACAGGCACCGTATCGAACGCAGTGCTTTCATTGCATCGCATCCATTTATATTATTGCCTCAATCATACTGCTTCCGCTTCTTGTCCCGTGGCGTAGTCTTTCCTTGTCGCCCCACTTCCTCTGTTCGCAAGGAGACATCGCCATGCGCAAGACTTGGACTCTCTGGTTGATCCTTTCCTCCCTCACCGGCTGCGCCGTGCTGCCGTCCGATCCGACCTACCCGGAGGCGAACGCCGCGTCGCCCGCCAGTGCGATTCCGCCGGGCACGCTCGAGTCTCCTTCTTCCCTGCCGCCGCGCGATTCTCGGGACTCGGTTGCGCAGATCGATGCCAACCTCGCACGGCTTCGCGGTTTGCACGTTGTCGACGTGGGCGAGTTGATCCTGCGCGCACCTGCGGGGGCCGCGAATTGCTACAGCCTCGCGTGCCCCGGCGACGAAGACCGCGCCCGTGTCGAAGCCGCTGCCCGTCTCGCACGGCTGGCCGATGCGGCCGACACCGCTGCGACATGTACGCCTGCCGATGCGTGCGCGCCCGAAGTGATCGATCACAATCTCGTCGCGCTCATGTCGCTGCAGCTCGTCGAAGTGCGTGGATTGCTGCGTGCCGAGCCTGTCAACAATCCCAATTGCTACAACCTGCCGTGCGAGTCCGACATCGAGGCCGCACGCCAGCTCACCTGCGAGCGGGCGGGCCGACTCGCGAACATCGCGGACGCTGCACGCGGGCTGTGAACGTTCGTCGTCCGCGCGTCGATCGACGGTTGGGTCTCGGGGTCGGTCTCGACTTGCCGTGGGGAGCCCCCATCGGCTTCGCCACCGATCCCGCGCGTGGCGACGTCGTGACCGACCGCGTCGTGCGGTTCCTCAGCGCGCACGCCGACGACTTCGGCTACCTCCTTGCGTCGTGGCAACCGCGCGGGCGCGGCCGTCTGGATCCGCGGGAGTATCACGCCGCATTCGACGATCTCTTTGCGCGGGCACCCCGGTATCGCGTACGGGCGCTGCACCACACGGCGCTCAATCTCGGCGCGCTCGAGCGGTACGACCGCGCGGAGTTGATCGACTTCACCAACGCCCTCGTCGAGCGGTACGACTTCGCTTGGGTGAACGAGGACGTTGGCCTGTGGTCCCTCCACGGTCGTCCGCTGCCGTATCCGCTGCCCCCGTATCTCACGGACGCCGGTCTTGCCGCGTGCGTGCGCAACACGAACGAAGTGCAGAGGGCACTCGCCGCCCCGCTCGTGTTGGAGTTTCCCGGCTTTTCCGAAGGCGCGAGTTTCTGCATCGGCCGCGCGCACGCGTACGACTACTTCCGCCGACTCGCCGAGGACACCGGCTCGCCCGTCACACTCGACGTCGGACACCTGCTCTCGTACCAGTGGATGCTCGGCCGACGCGGCGAAGCGCTCTATGCTGAACTCGATCGATTGCCACTCGCCCACGCGTTCGAGATTCACTTGTCTGGCTGCACGATCGATCGCGACCGATTCTTCGATCACCATCACGGCGTCCTGCTCGACGAACAAGTCGAGTTGCTGACTCGACTGCTGCCACTGTGCCCGAACGCCCGCGCCGTCACCTACGAAGACCCCAAATTCGCGGACGACGGCGCGCTGATTCGACAGGCCCGTGAAAACTTCAGTCGCGTCCGCACCATCGCAACGGAGTGGGCTGCGTGATTCCGCTCGACGCCGCGCTCGACCGCATCCTGCGCGATCGCGAGGTTCGCGAGCAGTTCGTGGCCGGTCGATTCGACCAGCTCAATGTCGGACCGGAGGACGCGGAAGCTCTGCGCGCGATCGACATCGAACAACTGCACAAGATGGTTCGACGCATTCGCGATGACGTCCTCGGACGCAGGCATCGCGGCAGTGGCGGTCTGGAACAGCTCTTTCCGCGAACGATCGCTGCGTGGCGCGAACAGAACGAGAACGACGCGCGACTCGACGAGCTGACCGACCGGTTTCTGGCTTCGACGTCGTACGGGCTGTACCGCGAAGTGCCGTACCACCGGACGGGTGCGTGCATCGAGGAGGCGTTCTATCGCTTCTGCGAAATCGACGGCGTTGGCGATGCGATCGTTCGCGAGAGCGAGTTCCTATCTGCAATCGTTCGCGCGCTGGCCGTCGATCCGATTCCGGCGTTCAACGTCCCGAGCGAAGTGCGTGCGGTCGCGAACGGCTGGTTCGCTCTCACGACGCGGGGACCGACACCGATGTTGCACGCAGCGGTACGCGGCCGGGTCATCACGGGGGAACTGACACCGTTCCTCGCGGAGTTGCTGGCACACGGCGCCGGCGACGCAGCCCCCGTCGCGCGGAGGCACAATGTGAGTGCCGACGTGCTGAGAGCAGCGGAAGCGCAACTGAGAACCATGGGGTTGAGGGAGGCCGAGAGTTGACAGTCGATACTTGAGAGTTGAGGCCGGAGCGGCGGATCGACGACAGTAGAGTGAGAGACGAGTCGGCGTCGGCGACGGCGACGGCGACGGCGACGGAAACGGGGAACGGAAACGGGGAACGGAAACGGAAACGGGAACGGGAGTGCGCGCAGACGCTCGATCTCCGACTTTCGAACTTTCAACTCTCAACTCTCGACTGTCGACTTCCCTCGACCGTCGACTTCCTGTCAATCTCGCGCGGCGTCGATGCGGACTCCTCCGTCCGTGCAGCTCGGACCGCCGGCGTCGGCGATGGCACCGCAGATCGTCGTCGGAAGCGAGCAGACCCAGCCGACGAGGCCGGACACCGTGGCCGACAGATCAACCGAATTGGTACAGACGGAGCCCAAACACAAACCGCGGTTGCACATCCCGCACGACGGGCCGCACTGGGTGCTCGGAAGGTACAAAATCGCCGACAAGTTGCTGCCGCACGTCGCGCCCATCGTCGGCGCTCGGAACACGACCTCGAGCGTCTGGAGGCTCGCGGGGTTCGTGCAGGCCGTGAGCAGCGGTCCCGTGACTCGCAGATTGCCACTGACTGGGCAGATGCAACTCGGGAGCGGGACGGGCCAGTTCCATCCGCCGCAGTCGGAGACGGTCAGTGATACATTGACCGTCGTTGCGGCGTCGCCCGTTCCGCACTGGATGGGCACACTGTTCAACGTGAACGTGTGCGGCCCGTCGACCGTGTAGTCCCCGCCTGCCGCCTGTCGGAGTGTGATCCGGTCGAGCATCATGTCGAACCGTCGAGCTTCGACGTCGCGCGTGCCGGTCGGGAGACGCGCCACGAGCGGCGCGTCGGAATGGTTGAACAGTAGATCGGTGCCCGATCGAGTCATTCCGAGCGTCCCGGCGAACTGGATCGACTGCGTGTCGCGAACGTACGACACCGCGAACTCCCACACCCACGGTCGCGCGGGGAGGTCACTCGCGGTGATCCGCACGAACCCGCGCAGCCGCCGACCCGACGGTGTCACGCACCCGTCTCCCCACGTGATCAGCGCGCGTCGAGTGCCGCACACGATCGTCGCCGGACACCGCGCGAGCGACTCCGTCCCGGCGCCCACGCACTCCGTCAGCGCTCGATCGGTCACGTTGGGAGCCGTGTCCCGAACGTCGCCCTGCGGAACCGTACGAAGCGAAAGGAACGCCGCGATCGGGTCGTACGACGCGACTTCCGCGAGCAGCGACGCGAGCGCGCTGGCCACCATGCTGCTTTGCGCAGCCGGCTCGACGGCCGCGCTGGCGATCGCAGCGGTCGGCGCCGGTGCGTCGACGGCGTTCGCCATGTCGTCGATGGTGGCGTCCGTACCCTGAACATCCGTCGGCGTCGACGAGGGGTTGCACCCAGCAAGAATCGACGCGGCGACCAGAGCCATCGAGAAGTTCAGAGCCCGCGGAGTAACCATTCCACGATGACATCGCCAACCCGTCCTGCTGTCAACGCCCCCCGTGTGCGCGCACAGGCTCACTGTCGCGTGAGATTGCTCGATCGCGTGAGTAGTCCACCGCCGGTGCAGCCGTCTTCCGTCGTCACGACGAGCGCCTGCCCACACGTGGCGTCAAACGTGACTCTCACTCTCGAGCCGGATTGACTCGGACACTCGTTCGAAGTGCTCCCGGGGCCGGGCGTGAAGCTCAACGTGGTTCCGTCCCACGCATAGGACCCGCGGAAGCGACCGCCATCCGCGGAGTACGCACCGTCCGCACTCAGCACGATCGTCATGACGGTGCCTCCGTTGGTCCGGTAGGTTCCAACGATCGGGCAGCGGCCCGGCCCGACGGACACATCGACACCGGTCGTGGAGTCGCCGCTGAGTACCGCGTCGAATCCCGTGGATCCGTCCAGCGTGCTTGTGCCGTCCGGCAGCCCGACTCCGCGATCGGTCGTCGCGCCGTCCCGCGGGAGTCCGCTGCCGTCGGACGGATCGACGGAGCTTGCGCAGCCCGCGGACGCGAGCGCCAGACACAGCACGAGCGTCTCGCAGCGAAACGTGCATCGCAGACCGGGTGTTCTCAGACTGGCCTTCAAGCGATGTCTCCTCGTTGGCTCCGTTACGGGTTCAGTACGCATCCGCCAATGACCTCGCCGTTCCATTTCGCCCGCATGGCCGTCTTGAATTCCGACAGTGGAAACCTGTGCGAAACGTACGGGGTGATCTGCCCGGTCTCGGCCCACCGCAACACTTGCGCAATTCGAGGCGCACGAATCGACGGGTCCTGAACTGTGGAGATGATCGTCGGACACCCAAGCACGTCGAGTCCCTTCATCATGATCAGGTTCGTGGGCAGCACATTGGCATTCGGGGCGCCGCGCTTCCCCTTGCCCTGCGCGACGAATGGTGTCGCGGCCCATCCGACGATGAGAAACCGCGCGCCGAACTTCACACATCGCAGACTCTCGAGCGAAATGTCGCCGCCCACGCCGTCGTACACGACGTCCGCACCGCGACCGCCGGTCAGCGCCTTGACTTCGCCGCGGAACGATCGAACTCCCGCTGTACCGTCTACACTCTTGCAGTTGATGACGTGGTCCGCGCCCTGCGCTCGGACGACCGCAAGTTTGTCGTCGGACCGGCCCGTGGCGATCACCGTCGCGCCCAGAAGTTTGGCGACATGCACGGCCGCGAGCCCCGTCGATCCCGATGCACCGTGGATGAGCACCGTATCCGCAGCCGTGACGTTTCCGCGTGCGACGAGGCAGTGATACGCCGTCTCGTAACTGCCGAGCAGGCTGCAGGCTTGATCGAACGACAGCGCGCCGGGAATGTGTCTCACCGCCCCGCCTGGCACGACGGCATGCGTCGCGAAACCACCGTTCGACTGATAGGCGCCCAGCGAGCGAGGACCCGCGAGAAACCCGTCGATGATCACCGAGTCGCCCACGCGAACGTCGCTCCCGACGTCGGCGCCCGTCCACGCGACGACGCCGGCAGATTCCAGCCCCGGACAATATGGGGGCGACGGCATGTGCTGGTACTGCCCACTGGTCATCAGCAGGTCCACCCAGCCGACCGATGCACTTCGGATCTCCACGATGACGTCCCGCGGCGAGAGGGTCGCTGGGTCGGGGGGCGGCGTCGACTCGAGCGTCGCAAACTTGTCGATCGCCTCGAGCGGATTCTCCCCGAATTCGGAGATCACCACTCGCTGTCCGGCACGCAGCGGGGCTTGGTTGATCATGACGCTGACTGAACGAATCGCATGCACGCGGCGTCGCCGCAACAGTGCATCGCGAATTGCCTCGATTCACGCACGACGTTCGGGACATCCGTCCGCGCGATTTCCGCAAAACCGAGCTGCGCGAAGAAGTCCCGCGCGGACACCGTGAAGAGGAATACTTCTCGGACGCCTTCGGCTCGCAGCTGCGCGCGTGCAGCGTCGACGAGCGCGCGGCCGAGACCCCGCCGCCGCGCGTCCTCGCGAACCGCGGTGGAACGAAGCAGCGCACGGTCGCCATCGCGCTCCCAACCGATGCACCCGGTGACGCGGCCGTCGACGAGGGAGACGAGCATCTCGACGGCGCGGTCACTGGAATCGGGTTCTGGCAGGCCTGCGTCGCGCAGCAGCGCACACACGTCGGCGGCGTGGTTGATCCGGAACGGCGCGATTCGAGTGTCTCCGATCGGCGCGGCATTCTCCGCCTCGTCCGTGCTCGGCCTGTGAGCGACCTGCACTGGGATCGCCCGATGCACCGTGATCGCACCGGCGGCAAACGACCGAAATTCCTCGAGCGTCGCGCGCATCTCGGGATCTTGCTCGACGCGTACCTGGTCGCGATCGAACGCTTCTCGATCCGCATACGCCGCGATCTCGACGTAACGACCGGGCCGATCGACGTCTTCGTGCAGTGACATTCGGATGCCACCGGGTCGCTCGTAGATCGGAAATGCTCGTGCGAAGAAATCGAGAAGTTCCCCGCGGCGGGCGCCTGGCACTTCGTACTCGAGAACGACCAATGGCCCACGAACCACGCTCGCGTCGTTGCGCATGGGCACGAGCGTACCGCACCCCACGCCCCGTGCGGCGAGTGCATCCGTACGCAGCACACGCGCGACGTGGTGTACGCTCGCCGGGAGCATGACGGGAGCATGAATCGCCCGCGGGCAGGTCGACGATCGCGCCACGGCTCACTCGACTCGGCTGTGCTGGTCCCCGCGCTGTTCGCCGCGGTGGCGTGCGGTGCGCTCGCTCGCGCTCCGGAGACGACCCCCCGTGACTGGCGTCGCCACGACGACCGCGGAATCGTCGGCAGCAACGTGCTGCGCAGCGATTACGTTGGCTCCGAGCGGTGCGCGCCCTGTCACGAGATCGAATACCAACGATGGCGACGTTCTCCGATGCACCGCATGACACGCGCGTCGTCGACCGCGGAAATCCGCGCGCCGTTCGACGGTGCGACGATTCGTGCGGGTCCCGACACGGTCACGATCGCGTCGGACGGTGGCGAACGCTTCATGACGCTGACCGTTGGCGACGCGCAGCCCGAGAGCTTTCGCGTCACGCGGGTGATCGGCGGACGCTACCGCGAGGACTTTGCGGGCATCCGTGTGGCAAGTGCGCGGCGCGGTGCCGCCGTGCTCGGTGACCCGCGGTCCGAGATGGTGCTGCCGGTCTCGTGGGTATTCTCGACGAGGTCCTGGCGACCGAAGGGCTATTCCGTGATGGTGCGCGAACGAACGGGACTGCGCGCCGGTCCACAGTGGCGCACCACCTGCATCTTTTGTCACAACACCATTCCGTTCATCGCGACGGTGTACGACCAACTCCGTGGCACGGGCGCTCCAGCGTTTCAGGGGTCACAACACGACACGCTGCTTCCGCCCGAGCGCGGACTGCAATTCGATGTGACCCACGCCGCGGGCTTGATCGTTGCGCTCGATCGCGAGATCGAATTCCTCGGCGGACGCGCGACCAACGAACGCGACGGCACGCCGGTGACCACGGCCCTCGACCGCGCGATTCGTGCGACATGGAATCGTTTCGACGCGACGGACACCGTGGAACTCGGTGTCGGGTGCGAGTCGTGCCACGGGGGCTGTGCAGAGCACGTCGCCGACACGCGCGTGGTCCCGTCGTTCGGCGTTCGCAGCGCGCTCTTTCGAGTGCATCCGCCGGGACGCACTGCGGAGCCGTCGGACGCGACGGCCGCGAATCGCGTGTGCATGCGCTGCCACACGGTGCTCTTTTCCCACTATCCGTACACGTGGGAGGGCGGCCTGCGAAGCGATTCCGTCCCGGGCGGCAGTCACATCAACTCGGGCGAGGCGCGAGACTTTGCGCTGGGGGGCTGCAGTCAGCACATGACGTGTACGACCTGCCACGATCCGCACGGGGAGGACTCTCGAGAACGGCTGCACGCGCTCGAAACGACGCGCGGCAACGCGACGTGCACCGCATGCCATGAACAGTACGCGACGCCCACCGCGCTGCAATCGCACGCGCACCACAGTCCGACGGGCGAGGGCGGCGTGTGTGTGAACTGTCACATGCCGCGGAAGAACATGGGGCTCGCGTACGACCTCGTTCGCTATCACCGCATTGGCTCTCCCACCGACCGCATGCGCGTCGAGCGCGACCGACCGCTCGAGTGTGCGCTCTGCCACGGCGATCGGAGTGTGTCGTTCCTCGTCGAAACGATGGAGCGTTGGTGGAATCGAACGTTCGACCGCGGGCGGCTGCATACGCTCTACGGCTTCGATCTCGGCGTCAACGCCATCGACGCGACGTTTGTGCGCGGGCTCCCCCACGAGCAGGCCGTCGCCATCGGAGTCTCCGGCCGCGAGCGCAACCGCGACCGACTGCCGCGGCTCGTCGAACAACTCGACAATCCGTATCCTCTCGTTCGCTACTTTGCACACCACGCCATCGGAGCGATCATCGGTCAGCCACCGCCGCTGGACATGACGCGGCCGGGAGCCGATCTGGTTCGCGACGCACGAAACTGGCTATCGGCACACCAACGTCCGGGAGTTAACTTTTTAACTTTTTAACTTTCGGGCGCCGCGACCCCCGAGCCCGCCGTCGCGAGGGTACACCGGCGCGATGCACTCGTCCGCGGACCCGCGCCGCGCGCGTGTAGGTCGTGCACGCGTGCTACCGTCCGGGCGACGTTCCGCGTGCGCGGCGCGATGCACCCTCGACGATGTCGATTCCTCCCCACCCTACGCCGCACGATTCGAGCGCCGTGGATCTGTCCACCCCGCTCTCGCGGCGAACGTCGTTCGCGTTTCCGTTGCAGAACGCGCTCGCGCGCCGCGAGATCGTCATCGGTGCGCTGTTCCTCGTGCTGCTCCCGGGCATCGGCTGGCTGCTGAACATGGGGCATCGCATCGCGATGGTGCATCGCATGCAGAATGGCCAACCCGCGTGGCCGGCGTGGCGCGACTACCCCACGCTCTTGCGAAACGGGTTCGTGACGCTGCTGGGAATGATCTACTGGCACGCTCCGGGCGCTGCGCTCATGGCCGCGGGCTGGTTCACGCACTCTCGCGTGCTCATCGCAGCCGGTGCCGTGTTGTTCCTGGGCGGCACCGTCGCTGTTCCGGGCTACATGACGCACTACTGCATCGCGTTCGACGCGCGGGAAGTGTTCTCGCCACGCCTCGCGCTGCGGCGAATCCGCGCGGCTGGCGGCGCGTACTGGCGCGCGTGGGGGATCGCACTTGCGGCACTCTCCGTTTCGTTCATCGGTCTGCTGGGGTTCGGCGCGGCGTTCTTCGTGACGAGCGTGTGGTTCTGGCAGGTCGCAGGCTTCAGCTTCGCGAGCGTATTCACGCAGCACTACGCGTTGGCCAAACCGTCGGAGAGCTGAGTGTCCCGGCGACGGTGCCCTCGTGATCGTGCGAAACTCCCCGCGTGAATCGCGTCCTCGTGTTGACACTCTGCATCGCATGCCATTCGACGCCGCGCTCCGCCGCGCAGCCACGATCCGCGCCGCGCGCTGCACTGCCCGCTGCACCGCCCGCGCTCGCGCCGATCTCGCCGGACCTCCCCACCGTCTCCAGCGACTCACCGGCGTTCGCGCGCGCGCCGCACTGCGACGCGAATGAATGTCGGCTCGCGGTCCCGGCCGTTGCACCGACCGTCGCCGGCCCTGCGGCGGCGGCGTCGACGTCGCACCCGCTCGCCGCCACGTTCTACCGCATCGCCCGCGGCGCCACGCTCATCGTGCCGCTCTCGGTCGTCCGCGAGGCCGTGGGCGTCGTGCTCGCCGGGGAGGCGACGATCTCCGCGGGGAGCGAGTCGTCGCTTGCACTGCCCTGGACGGCATTCCGTGCGACCGGCGGGCTCGTGGCGATCAGCACGGCTCGCTCGGCGTGGTCGCTGGTCGCTGTCATCGTCGTGGAGGGCTCGGCGGATCCGTCGCCCCACGCTGCGACCGAGATCACGACGCGCGCGCTCGCGGAGGTGCCCGACCTTGCGTGGGCCGGCGGCGGCTTCCACGCGCGGATCGCGTTCGACGGGACGCTGTCGCGCCGAGCTTCACTGGAAATTCTGATGGGCAGCGCCAACGGCCCCGTCGCCCGGCACCAACATCCCGGCGCATGGGAGGTGTTGATGGCCGTCTCCGCGGACGGTTCGCTGGAACGCTACGGCGAACCTGCCACAGACGGCGGCGCTCCGTCGGGCCCCCCGAGCGTTGTCGAGCCCGTTCGCGACGGGGACGTGATGTACGTGCCCGCAAGCGCGTTTCACGCGTGGCACCCGGCCGGCACGCGTCCCCTCGTAGCGATTCAGAGCTACACCCCCCCCGGCGCGGAACAACGCTTTCGCACACTCGCCTCGAGCCCGAGCCCGAGCCCGAACCCGAACCCGCGTTGACGACCGTTCACCGGTTTCTTCGGGTTCAGGGATTCCGTGTTACCCTTTTGGACAATGTCGCGGCCCGACCCCCGTGCGCAGCGCGCGCGCGGCGACAGCCTCAAGACCCTGCCGCTCGAGGAAGGCGCGCGCATTCGGGATCAGATGCGAAGCGAACTCCGCGCGTCGCTGCGTCCGGTGCTCGTCGTGATGTCGGGAAACGAAGTGGGGCTGCGGCGTCACGTGCAAGATTCACTGACGATCGGGCGCGACCCGGAAGCGGGCGTCGTTCTCACGGATTCCGGCGTTTCCTGGCAGCACGCCATGATCGAAGACCACGGAGACTGTTGGGCCGTCGTCGATCTCGGCAGCACGAACGGCACGGTGGTCAATGGCAAGAAGGTCTCGAACGCGCCGCTCGCGCCGAACGACAAGATCGTGCTTGGGCGGACCATCGTGCGCTTCGAGGTTCAGGACGCGCTCGAGCAGGCGTACGATGACGAACTGCAGCGGATGCTCAACATCGACGACCTTTCGGGGCTGTTTCAACGGCGTCGTTTCGACACGGAGCTCGCCGCCTTGCTCGAGGGCGCGCGACAGTCCGACCGGCCGCTCGCGCTGCTCGTGATGGACCTCGACGGGATCAAGACCATCAACGACAGTCACGGCCACTTGTTCGGCGCGTACGTGATCGGCGAGTCGGGCAAGGTGATCGGCAAGACGCTCGGCGTCCGTGGTGTCGCCTCCCGGTTCGGCGGCGACGAGTTCTGCGCGGCCGTGCCGAATGCAGACGCGGCGGCGGGTGCGGCGATCGCCGAAGAGATTCGCCTCGCCATCGCGTCGCACGCGTACACTCGCGAGGGCATCGAGTTGCATCCCGGAATCTCCATCGGCGTGGCGTCGTACCCGGACTCGGCAACCGAGCAAGAGTCGTTGTTCCAACGTGCAGACGAAGCGCTGTATCGCGCGAAAGAAACCGGACGAAATCGGGTGTCACTTTGATCAAGGTCCGTTGCGACGGCTGTCAGGCCACGTTCGAGATGGACGAACGCCGCATTCCCAAGACGGGATTGCGTGCGCGCTGTCCCAAGTGCGGAGCCATGGTGCAGGTCAACCCGCCCGGAGCCCCACCGGGTGATCTACCGGTCCCCGCGGCACCGCCGCGCAAGCCCGGTGGCGCCCCGCGAACGCTGATGTTCGGCGGCGCCGAGCCGAGCGGCGGACCCACGGGCGGTCACACGGATCTTCCTCGACCGGTGGCGCCCGCAGCGTTTGCACATTCCCCGAAAGACAGCCTCGATGATTTGCCGGCTGCGGCGTCGCCCGGCGTCACGGATCTTCCGTCGATCGCAAGAGATGCGCAGGCGGCGGGTCTTCCGGCGGTCGCGAACCGAGCGGCGAACGTCGGACTTCCGGCCGTGGCGAAGCCCGGCAACGTCGGGCTGCCGGCGGTTCGGCACGACGCTGCGCGACCGGGTGCACCGCAGCGCCCACCGACGCCGCCTCCAACGCCGGCAACGGCCAAGCGAACTCCACCGCCGATGCGATTCGACGCGCTCGACGACTTGCCCGTCGCGGCGAGTGCCGACAACCTTCCTGCCCCGAAACCCGCATCGGTCGCGACGGACGCGCTCGACGATCCGTTCGCGAAGGGCTCCGTCGATCTTCCATCGCCCCGCGGCGCGCCAGATCTTCCTGCCGTTCGCACTGCCGCGGACCTTCCGGCAACGAAAGCTGGCGACGATCTTCCCGCGATCGGCACTGGCAAGCGTGTGACTCAACTGGGTCGCGTGCAGCTCGAGCGCAAAGCCGTTCCGATCGATGACCTCGCGTCGGGAGCCGGGCTTCCGTCGCCCGCGACCGGATCTGGCCTGCCGTCACCGTCGATGGGCGCGGGCCTGCCGTCACCGTCGATGGGTGCGGGACTGCCGTCACCGTCGATGGGTGCGGGATTGCCGTCTCCGTCGATGGGCGCGGGGCTTCCGTCGACCGCAGGTGGAGGGACATCGCTTCCGACGCCGTTGGGCGGATCGGCACTTCCGTTGCCATTCGGAGCCTCGGCGCTGCCGTCGCCGTCGTCGTCCGCCGGACTTCCGAGGACGTCCGCACCGTCGGCGCTTCCGCCACCGCCGCCGATGAGTGGGCAGAGCGATGCCGGCTTCGGTGAACTCGACCTCCCGCTGAGCGACGAGCCCAACGTCCCGATCGTTTCGTCGAGTTCCGTTCGCTCGAGCCAACGCCCACTGCCGATGCCAGGCGATTCGATGTCTCCGCCCGACCCGGGCGATCTGCCGCTGCCGCCCGTGCCAGGAGAGGGCAAGAAGCGAACCGGCGCGCGCGGCGGGATGGGCTTCGGCGAGGTCGACCTCGGCGGCGAGAGCGAGCCCGATGCACCACCGCAGTCGGCGCCGACCGACTCGGCCGAGTTCGCGGAGATCCCGCTCGAGCGCGCAGCGCCTCGAGACGACCTGCCCGGCGGCACGGTGGACACGGCGATGCAGATCAAGCCTGCACCGACCGTGACCGGCCCCCGCTTGTCGTCCGCGGGCGTGCAAAGGCCAGTGCGACCCGGCGTCTCGAAGGGGCTCTTGATCGCGATTGCCGTGCTGGGTGTCGTGGTGATCGGCGGTGCAGCGCTGTCGCTGACGCCGTACGGAGCATTTGGAACGAAGTACATCGACGCGCGCTTGCACGGGCAAGAGCGCTCGGCCGCCGCGGCAAACGCAGTGCGCGCGGCCGTGAGGTCCCTCGAAGGCGATGAATACGGTGCCTTCCGCCGGACGCTGCGATCGTTGGACGCGCAACAATTGTCCACGCCCAACGAGCCCGAACTCGCGGCGTTCAACACGTACGCGCACTATTTCGCACTCGCACGATTCGGAAGCGATTCGGCGATTGCATCGCGCGCGCGCGCGTTGTTCGACCGAATGGCGTCGTTGCCCGCCGGAACGCGCTATGCGGCGGCGGCACGCGCCGCGCGCGACTTGGCAACCGGACACGCGGCGAACACGCAACGGGCGTCTCGGACGGACTCCGCGACGCGGGATCTGGTGACGATGGCGCTGCTCGAAGGCGGGGATCCAACCGCCGCGCTCGAAGCCGCCACCGCTGCACGCACTGCGCACCCGTCGCCGCGCACCCGCTTTCTGATGGCACGCGCACTCTTCGTGTCCGGCGATCGAGCCGGTGCGCGACGGGAAGCCGAGTCGCTCGCGAGCGAAGCGCCGCAACATGCCGGCGCACGACTGCTGCTCGCGTCGATCCTCGGGGAGACGCAGGAAACGCGCGAGCGCGCCATCACGTACGCACACGACGTCGAGCAGCTCGCGACGGCGGCCTCGGCGGACGAGCGCGTGGAAGCCGCGGTGCTCGTCGGACAGATCGAGGTACGCCGCGATCGAATCACGGCCGCACGCGAGGCGTTCGACCGCGCGTTGCAGATCGATCCGCGGTCGCCGGCGGCGCTCGTCGGCGCGGGAACCATACTGTACCGGCAGAGCAGTTTCACCGACGCGCTCGCGAGGTTCCAGGCGGCGCAGACCGCGGACGCCGAGGACATCGACGCGAAGCTCGGGATCGCGATGGCATCGATTTCACTCAATCGACCCGGCGACGCACGACTGGTGCTCGAACCACTCGTGAGCGCGACGTCGCCGGACGCGCGGGTACACTTCTGGCTCGCGCGCGCGCTCGTCGCGATGAACGAGCTTCAGGCCGCCGAACGGGCATTTCGCGAGTCCATCCGGCTGGACAATTCGAACCTCGATTCGTACACGACGCTCGCGTCGCTCTTGTTCAGCATGCAGCGGCCCGAAGCGGCCGAGGGCGTGCTGCAGGACGCGCGCGCACATGTTACGGACCTCAGCTCGATTCACCGCGCTCTCGGTGAGGGTCGAGCTGCGCGAGGCGATCTCGCCGGCGCCGAGCGCGAGTTGCGGGAGGCACTTGCGGCGCGTGCAGACGACCACCGGTCACGGTTCGTCTTGGCGCAAACGCTTCGCCGATTGCGTCGATTCGACGAGTCACAGCGAGAGCTGGAGGGCGTCAGCCGGGCGGATCCGAATTACCCGGGATTGCTCCTCGAGCGCGGACTGCTCGCCGAGGCCCGCGGGGATGCGAACGCGGCGCTGGAAACCTTCCGCGCGGCGCTCGTCGCGGACCCGCAGAACTCGGAACTCACCGTGCGGGTGGCCGCGGCGCTGGTCGCAACGCAGCAGTATGCCGAAGCGGAAACGATGCTGTCGCGATTTCTCGTCGAACACGGAAACGTGGCGGAAGCGCACTACGTGCTCGGTCGCGCGAGGCTCGCGCAGGGCAACACCACCGAGGCCGTGCGTCTGCTCGAGCGGGCGACGGAGTTGGATTCCACGCGGGCGGACTTTCGTGCGTACGCGGCGCAAGCGAATCTCGAACGCTCGCAGTTCTCTCGGGCATTGGAGCATGCCAATCAGGCCGTTGCGCTCGACCCGAACTACGCGCGCGCGTTCTGGGTCCGAGGCGAGGTACGGGTTCGGCAGGGCGCCGTGCGCGAGGCTCTCCTCGATGCGAATTCGGCCCTGCGGCTCGAGCCGGCATTCGCGCCGGCGATGGTCACGCTGGCCGAGGCGGACGAGGCACTCGGTCACATTCCGGAGGCGGTGATTCTCTACCAGCGCGCGGTGGCCATCGAGCCGAACCGCGGAGATTGGTTTGCGCGTCTCGGACAGTTTCAAGCGGACCTCGGACACGCGCCCCTCGCCGTTCAGGCACTGCAGCGAGCGACGAGTCTTGGGGACGGACTCAACGAGCCTCCCGCGTGGCTCGGCCGCGCACATCGCCAACTCGGCGACTTGTTGCGCCCGCGCGACCTCAACGGCGCGCGACGGCACTACCGACGGTTTCTCGAACTCACAGTGTCCGGCCCCGGTGTCAACGAGGTCCGCGGCATTCTGTCCGAGATCGGCGGCTGACGCGTGTGGACGCCACGGGCCGCACGCTTCGCTCCGTGGTGCTCACCCTCGCAGTGATCGCGGCGTTCGCCCTGGCCCTCGCACGGTTGCGCCGGGTGCGCCGGCCGCAGTTCGTCGTCCACCATCGCTATGCCGCGGGTGTCATCGAGTTTGGTCGGGTCGTACTGGCGCGGCGGGGGGAAGTCGTCGATGCACGTGCGGCCCACGCGCTCGAATCGATCGGAGCAACGGTCACGTGCCGCGGCCGAGAGGTGCTCTCGCGCCTCGGGCGGGATCCACTGCGGGTCCTCGCCGCGGATGAGAACGGAATTCTCGTCGCGGCGCGCGTGCGATCCGCTCCCGAACGCGTCGTGAGAATTCGTGCGACGGATTGCAGTGTTCGATGGGCTGCGCGCGTCGAGGACTTCGCGTTGCCCTCCGGGACGCCGTGAGTTCCCTGGCGTTCGCTACCACTGGACGCGAACGGGAAGCGGTCGATCCACGACCGTGCCGTCACCACACTGGCCCTGGTCGTTCCAGCCCCAGCACGAGATGTCCGCGCGGTCGGACAGTGCACACGCGAAGTAGCCTCCCACGGCGAGTTCGACGATGTTCGAGAGTGCGGTGACCCGCGACGGCGGAACGCCCTCACCCAACATTCCATTTCCGATCTGCCCGCGCTCGCCGCTGCCCCAACACCAGACCGTACCGTCGGTCAGCAACGCACACGTGCGAGTGCCACCGGGCCGCAGCGATCGCACGGGCGCCGGCAACACGACTCGCACAGGCGTCGTCCGATTCGTCCGAGTGCCATCGCCGATCTCGCCGCTCGAGTTCTTGCCCCAACACCACCACGATCCGTCGGTGTCACTCCCGCACGTGTTCCAGCCCGCGGCGGACAGCGTCGTGAAGCTCTGTGTGCCTGCCACTCGCAACGGAAGAAACGAGTTCGTCATCGTCCCGTTGCCCAGTTGGCCACCCTGGTTGTAGCCCCAGCAGAACGTCGCGCCCGGCAGCCGCGCACACGCGTGATGATCCCCACACTCCACTTCGACGGATGCGGGAATTCCCTGCACGAGCATCGGGGTGGAATGCGACATCCCTGTGCCGTCGCCGAGACGGCCATACAATCCCGAACCCCAACAGCGAATCGCGCCGGCGTCGTCCCGCGCGCACGCGAATGAGTCCCGAAAGTGGGCAAGCTCCGACCCGCTGCTAAGCGTCGTCCCGCGCGCACGCGAATGAGTCCCCCGTCGAGATTTCACGTGTGTTCGTTGCAAGGGACGCGATCCGTCGCGGCGCGCCTCCCGTGGTCGTGCCATCGCCGAGCTGTCCATCGGCGTTTCGTCCCCAGCACCACACCGCCCGATCGTCGCGCTGCGCGCAGCCGAACGCCACGCCGAGCGCGACCGTTACGACACGATCGAGCGCGGGGACGAGCGTTGGAGCCGCGCGATCGGTGGTTGTGCCGTCCCCGACCTCGCCGTTGTCGTTCATGCCCCAGCAGCGCAGTCGACCGTCCGACCGGAGCGCGCACGCGTGCGCGGCACCCGCGTAGATGTGCACGGGGCGAAGACACGATGCGCCGTCACACGCGTCGGCGATCGCGTCGCTGCGACTCGCGTCGTCGGGTGGCGGCGAGTATGCATCCAGATCGGAGAGTGGAGACCGCGCGCCGCAGCCGATCGTCACGGCACCCAGAATGCAAACGATTGCGCACGAGCCAACACGTGCGGGAAACCGTGACGCCCCGGGACCACGGATGGCCGTCACGGCGCGTGCCGGCGCATGTCGCTCGCGCAAGGCGGACCGTTGCACGGTTGTCGACACCATGCGGGGCGCTGACCGCAAAACGACGCGCAGGTGTAGTAGACCGTCGCACCGGTGCGCGCGTCGCGCGTGACGCACGACGAACCCGCAGGGCGACACGCGGCGCCGATCGAAAGAGTGCTCGGTACTCTCGGGCACGCCCGCGGGACATGCGCGACCGACTGCGCTGACACGGGCGCGATCGCGGCGAACGACGCGAGACCGAGCGCGAGGAGCAGAGGCGCAATGCGCTGTTCGGGCTCGATGTTCATTCCGTCCGTCGCCGCCGACGAGTCTATGCCAGTTCAGGGGGCGAGAGGGGGCCGACGTCACAATTCGGCGCGCACTGCCAACGCGTCTGTCCCGTCGTGTCGGGCACGCATCGGCAGAAGATGTCGCGGTCGGTAACGCAATTGCCACCACTGTAGTCGCAGGTCATCGCGCCGGAGCATGCCTGTCCAGACAATGGCAGTTGCGCGGGGCAGCCGACGCCAGCGTCAACCGGCCGCGTGTCGGTCGTCGCGACGTCGGCGACCACGGAGTCGACCGCTGCAGCTGAGTCGGATGCGACATCGCCATTCGCGACGTCGAGATTCCCAGGATAGACACTCGCACTGCACGCCGGCGCCGCACCGACCGCCAGCAGTGCGAGCGAACGCGCATTGCGTACAAACCGCGCCCTCTTCGTGCGATCGCTCATGGGATCAGCCTACCACACGCGAGGCACTTCAATCACACGCGGTCGCGACGAATTCGACGTAGCAACACGCGTCCGGCACGTCGCGACGCGCTTCGCGGGATCGCCGCGGGCTGAACCACGCCTGTCCGCCACCGGGGCCGAGCGAACGGTGCGTGCCCGGGATGCTCGTCGGACACCACGAGTACGGCGATTCGCCGATCGCCGTGCGCGTCGGCCGCCCGTGCACGCATCGTTGGATCGCGTTGTACGCGCACTCGTTCGCGGGTGCGGCGGGCTCTGGCCGCGCGTCGCCGCGTCCCGTTGGAGGGAGGGGACGCGCAGTGTTCGTCGCGCCCGCGGGCCGTGGCGTGGGCGGCATGACGTCGGGCGGCGTCGACGCGAGATCGGCTCCCGCACAATCGCGCACGGTGATGCGATACGCGCCGGGCATGTACGCGTTTCGCGTGCACATCTGCGTGCACTGCGCCGAGCACGAAAAGCCGGTCCATGGCACAGGACGAATGAACTCGCCCGGATCGAGTCGAATGCACGCGCCCACGGCCATCTCTGCGCACGACGTGACGGCGTGCAGGTCGTGCACGCTTGTCGCCTGCCAGGCTGCACCGTTCCGTCGCGAGAGCACCAGTTGGCCGGAGATCATTGCGGGCTGCGATCCGGTGTTCTCGATGACGATGGCACCGGGTCCGATGGTGCGCACCGTGACACTCGCGAGTGGCGGAGGTGGCGGGGGTGGAGGCGGCGGGGGTGGCGCCGTTTGCGCGACGAGCGAGAGGTACAGCAGCGGTGCGGCGACCGTGCGCGCGGCTGGGCTTCGCGGCTGGGGACTCGCGTTGAGTGCATTGCACATCGTGTCTCGAACCGAGAGAGTCTCTCAGGCCTCCACCAGGGGGTTCACGGTGCGTAGCGACGGGAAGCGTGAGAAGTCACGGTCGGCCGTCCAAAGCTCCGTCACGCCGCTGTCGATGCAGAGTGCAGCGACCCGGGCGTCATGGATGCGAGGGCCAGTGATTCTCGCCGCGGAAGCCAGCGCTGCGAGAGTGGCCCAATGGTCCGGCGACTCGCCCAACATCGTCAGCGTCGGTGAGCGCATCCAATCCTCCACGGCTCCGAGAGCGTCTGCGAGTGGCGTTGGAGGATCGAAGATGCGCGGATGGGTCACGATCGCCACGAACTCGTGAACGCACGGCCACGGAATCCCCCAGGATCGATCGCGCAGTGAACCGAGTTGCGCCACGGCCCGTTCGTGGAACTGCGATTCCACGCGATGGGCGTGTACGAGAATGTTCGTGTCGACCGCGATCACACCCCGCGACCCTCGTACGCGCGATCGAGCAGGGAGCCGAAGTCATCCCAGGAGAGACCGGCCTGCAGCCCGCGGCCAGCGAACGTCCGTGCGCGAACTTCGGGATTCGATCGATCCGACGACGTGTCCCGCTCGATCTCGTGCCGCAAGGCGCTCTCGATCACCGCCCGTAGCGTCGTCCGTCGGCGCGCTGCGAGGCGCTTTGCGCGGCGTAGAATCGGATCGGCAATATCGACGGTCGTCTTCATATGGGTGACCCATATCACGTGGCTCGCTCGGCGGCAATCGCCGCAGGCTTCTGTGCAGTTGTCGTGGTGTGAAGCTGCGGCAACGTTTACAGTCGCCCGCACGGTCGGGGGGTGTATTCCCTCGACGGCGTTGTGCGGCGTTCGCCAGGCGGCGTCGGGGAGAAGGATTTCATGGCTCATTCGATCACTTGCGCACGGAAGTTCGCACTCGCACTCGTCTGCGTGCTGGCCGCCGGCAGTGTCACGTTGCTTCGTCCGTCCGACGCCGAGGCGCAACGCTCGATCTTCACGATCCGCGGCGAAGGCTCGGTGGGCACGGTGCTCAACGATCAAACCCAGATGATGGGATTCAATTTTCTGCACATCCAGGCCACGGGACGCATTGGGTTTTCGCTCGTCGACTCGTTTGCGATCCAGCTCGGCGTCAACAACGGGTTCTTCCTCTCGAACGACTCGACACGCGAGCTGGGTCGCGTGTTCGCGCCGCACGGAGGCTTGCGATTCGAGCCGCGTCTCGGGGAGGTCGCCCGGTTCTGGATCGACGCCAATGCGAATCTCGTGTTGCTCGGCCTGAACTCGCCCTTCGGCGCACTGCGCTTCATGTACGACGTCGGCCTCGGCATCGAGTTTCAACCGGCGCGCTGGTTCGGCATCGGCCCGTTCGGGCGATTTCACCACTTGCTCAACGAATCGCCTGATCCTGGTGGCATGGACCCGATGTACTGGTCTGCGGGGCTGTCGTTCGCGTTCCGCGTCAACTCCGCCGCGCCCCCGCGTCGCGCACCGCCGCCTCTTGACTCCGACGGTGACGGCGAGATCGATCGCGACGACCTGTGTCCCTTCGAACCGGCCGGCGCGTTCCCCGACACGACGCGTCGCGGGTGCCCACTTCACGACGCGGACCACGACACCGTGTCCGACTCGCAAGACCAGTGTGTGAATGTTCCGCGCGGCGACCATCCCGATCCGGATCGTGCGGGCTGTCCCGACGGTGACGACGATTCGGACCGGGTGCTCAACCACGACGATCAGTGCCGCACTGAGGCCGCGGGCGACAACCCAGATCCGATGTTGCCCGGCTGTCCGCTGCGCGATCGCGACCACGATACGGTCGCTGACCCCGTCGACCACTGTCCCGACCAGCCCGGCGCGCCGCACCCGGATCCCGAGCGCAACGGATGTCCCGGCCTCGTCGAACGCCGCGGCGGCCAACTGCACATCTTGCAACAGCTGTTCTTCGCGACGAGCCGTGACACGATTCTCGACCGCAGCTTCCCAGTGCTGCAGGCCGTGGCCGACGCGCTCCGAGCGTCGCCCGACATTCATCGGGTCTCCGTCGAAGGGCACACCGACGACGTCGGCCGGGACGAAGGCAACCTGCGGCTGTCGGAGAGTCGCGCGCGCAGCGTGGTCGCATGGCTCACGCAGCACGACGTCGACCCTGGTCGGCTCGAGGCACACGGCCTCGGCGAGACGCGCCCGCTCACGCCCGTGACCGGTTTGCGCGGCGGGCCTCGGCGCCTTGCGCGTGCGCAGAACCGCCGGGTCGAGTTCCGAATCATCGATCCGGTCGAGTCGTCGGACGCGTCCTCGGGAGCATCGTCGGGATCGAGTGGAACTCCGTCGTCGGGCGCAGCACCGTAGTCGTGCGATGCTCGACGGGATGGTTCGCCCCCACGCCGTCGCGCTCGTCGTCGTCGCTGTGGTCGGCGCATTCGCGACAACGCTGCGGGCGCAGGCAATGCCCGAGCGACCGATCGCCGCGGCGCTGACGGTGAGCGACCCGGGGGGCTGTCTCGATCACGATGCACTCGTGCGCCACGTGACGAGGCTGCTTCGCCGCGAAACGATCGACGCTTCGATCGGAATCGTGGTCACCGCCGCGACCGAAGGCACGGGCGCCGTTCGGATCGCGATGCAACGCGGCGACGGAAACTACGCCGAGCGCCGCCTCGATCACATGCCTCAGGATTGCCAGGCGCGACTCGGTGCGCTTGCGCTCGTCATCGCGATCGCGATCGACCCCACCGTGATCGAGTCCGTTCGAGTCGAGACGATTCGCGCACCGAGCATCGTCGTTCCCGCGGAACGGGCGACGTACGAGCGCGCTTCGCTTGCTGCGATTCAGCCTGTTCCGGCACCGCGACCGGCTGCGAATCGTCCCGGGCCGACGGTGCGGTCACGCGTCGCGGCGTTGATGATGTTCGAAGTACTACCAGGCCTAGCGTGGGGCGCGACCGCCGGGCTCGGCGTCGGACTGCTTTCCTGGCTCGAACTACGATTCGATCTGTTCGGCGCTGCGAGCGCGTCGCTGTCCGTCGGCCGCGGAGGCGCCGACGTGACGCTCATCGGTGGGGGCGTGAGTGCGTGCGTACTTCGTCGTCTGACGGGAAGCGTGGGCTTTGTACTCCGCGGCTGCGGCGGATTGGCGGCCGGATCGCTCGTGGCGCGCGGCCGGGGCTTCGACCTGCCGTCGACGGCGTATCTTGCGTGGCCCGCGGCCCGCGCGAACGTGGAAGGGGAACTGACCATCGGCCCGCATTTCGGGCTCTCGCTGGGCGTCGATGCGTGGGTCCCGCTGATCGAGACGCGAATCGCCGTGCAGGACGGCAGCGGAGCGACACTCGACGCTGTTTCGTTGGCACCGGTCGGTGTCGGTGTCACGTTGGGTCCTGCGATCACTTTCTGAGAAGGGCCGATGGTCGAGAAGCATCCAAGAAGCGAGCCTGACACTGCGGGCTCGGCCATGCCCGAGGATGCAATCGACGCTGGGACGCTCTTCCGGTCCCACATGTCGTTTGTGGCGAATTTTGTCGCGCGACTCGGCGCGCGGCGAGAGGACGTGGACGACGTGGTTCAGGACGTGTTCTTGATAGCGCACCGGCACGGGGGCTTCGTTCCCGGCCCAGCGCGTCCGACGACGTGGCTCGCGGAGATCGCAGTTCGAGTCGTTTCGACGCGGCTACGCACGCAGCGGCGTCGGGACGGGCGCACCGACGATGGCGCGCTCGGGGCACTGGCGACGCACGAGCCCGACCCGGCTCGCGCGGCCGAGACGGCGCAGCAACTCCGGGCAGTGCAGAACGCGCTGGACTCGATGGACATCAATCGCCGCGCCGTGTTCATCCTGTTCGAGATCGATGGCGAATCGTGCGTGGACATCGCCGCGGGGTTCGGCATTCCGATCAACACGGTTTACACACGCCTCCACGCAGCGCGACGCGAGTTTCTCAACGCGATGTCGCGGCTGGAGGCGGTCGAACGTCACGGAGCGAGCGTGGCCCTGTCGAGGTCTCGAGCATGAGCGACGACCCGCCGCGACTGCGAGACGACCGGAGCACGCCTGCGTGGGTGCGCGAAGCGCTGCAGCGTTCGGCCGCCGTGCCACTGGTCTCGCCCGACACCGCGGCGGCACTGGCCCGGTTTCAGTCTCGCGTTGCAACCGGCGGTCCGCCCGTCGCGATTGCATCCCGCGCAGGTCGGTGGACGCTGGGGGGCATCGGTGTGGCCGCGGTGCTCGGCGCGCTCTGGCTCGGCACGCGCCCGGTTCATCGCGCGAACGTTCGAAGCGAGCGTCCGGCATCGGCTCCCGTGCGTGCGGTCGCAAACCCCGTGACGCAGCCAGCTCCAGCGCTCCTGCCCGTCGAAACGCCCCGCCAAGCTCGTGCGCCCGAAGCGCCGCCTCCGTTGCCGACGCGCGAGACACGGGATCCCGGCGGACCGTTGCGCGCTGCGCCGCAATCCGCGCATGCCCCGGCACCGAGCGATCGCGACGATGTTCAGCGCGAGTTTGCGCAGCTCGCGAGGGTTCGTGCGGCGCTCGAACATGGCGCGTCCGCCGCGCTCGCACTCGCGGACGCGGGCAACCGCGAGTTTCCGCACGGCATGCTCGCGGAAGAGCGCGATGCGCTCGCGATTCGCGCGCTTGCGAGGCTCGGCCGGATCGCCGAACTGCATCGCCGCGGGGCGATCTACCTTCAGCGGTTCCCGCGGGGCATTCACACGGCCGAAGTGCGGCAGGCGCTCGCGGCCGCCCCAACGGCGTCACCGCATTGAGCACGGTCGATTCCGAGAAGGAGTCGCGCCGTCCCAACCATCCACCCATGTGAACCACTCGCGCGACGCACGGAATCCTCGGACGCGGCGCTCGCCGTGGCCGGTCTTCTGCATTTCGCTGGCGGTCGCATGCACACAGACGGGTGTGATCGGCCGCGAAGACGGGCGCAGCGGCGACGCAGGATTGGACATCGGCGGCGACGGTTTCGTCGACCTCGATGCGCCGGTCGACACCGGAAACGTGATGGCGCTCTCGATCGACCCCCCCACCGCGACGCTGCGGGTCATCGATCGGGTCACGCCCGTGACGCAGCGGTTCACGGCGCGCGGTCGAACGAGCGACGGACGCGACGTTCCGGTCGCTGCGACATGGTCCATCGACCGGACGGATGTCGCGAACATCAATGCCAGTGGCGACGCGACGACGACGAACAACTCGGGCGGCGACGCGGTGGTCACCGCGCGGTTTGGTTCCCTGTCCGCGACGGCGGCGCTGCGCGTCATCCTCGACCTCAACGTGGTTCTGCCGGGTTCGCCGCCTGGCATCGAGGCGTTCTTCCCGCCGGGCGTGATGCCGACGGTCGATGCGATGCGCACGCCTGCGTGGCTGTATCCTGCGAATGGAGCGATCTTTCCGCAGAACGTTTACAAGGTGCTCTTCCAATGGCGGCCAGCCGGGAACGATCGGTTCCGGCTCACGTTCGAGAGCGATCGGTTGCGGCTGTCGCTGTACTCGGACGGAGTGAACCCGATCTGCGTCGGTGCCCGCACGGGCTTGACGTGCCTCGAGCCAACGCTCGAGATCTGGCGGTTCATCGCTGCGTCCAATCCACGTGCAAGCGTTCGTGTGACGATCGACGCGGCGTTGTCCACCGCGCCGGGTCGGTTCTATCGCTCGTCCGCGCTGACCATCGGCTTCTCGCGCGGTCCGGTGCCCGGCGCCATCTACTATTGGTCCACGACTGCGCGTGGCGTTCGTCGCGCGACCGTCAGCGACGCCGCGCCCACCAACTTCCTCACGCCGGACCAGGCCGATGGGGATTGCGTGGCGTGTCACACGTTGTCGCGCCGCGGCAACCGCATGGCCGCCGACGTGGGTGGCGAGCACTTGTGGGTCGTAGAAGTCTCGCCGACGTTTCCGCCGCCGCGTGTGTTCACGCAATACCGCGGTGCTCCCATCTCGAATTCGTGGAGCACATTCGCGTTCGACGAAACGCGCGTCGTGAGTGCGACCAACGGTGTCATGACCCTTCGCAATTCTGCGGATGGCGCACCCATCAACACGGTCCCGCTGCCGGCCATGCGCTTTGGCACTCAGCCCGACTGGGCCCCAGACAATTCGCTGATGGTGTTCGTGCTCAGCACCGCCAATCGCGACCGCGGCGTCGACGGTGGCCAGATCGCGACGGTGGAGATTCGGCCGTCCGACGGATGGGGCACCGTTCGCACGCTCGCGGGTTCCGGCATTCGCGGCGACACCAACATGTTTCCGTCGTTCTCGTGGGACAGCCAGTGGATCGCGTACGCGCACTCGACCCGAAACGGAGAGAACGACCTCACCACGGATCTTTGGCTCATGCGACGCGACGGCATGGATCCCCGCGCGCTCGCGCGTGCGAACACCGTGGTCAGCGACCGCACCGTGACCACGGCCACGATTCAGGACAACATGCCGACGTGGGCGCCGTCGGGCGTGCCGGACGACTACGCGTGGATCGCGTTCAGCTCGACGCGTGACTACGGCGGCGTGTTGACCACGGGATCCGCGTACGGTCAACGCGAGCAGCTGTGGGTGGCCGCGATCGATCTCACGGCAGCCGCCACCGGCGCAGTCGATCCGAGCGCGCCGGCGTTTCGACTGCCATTCACCGAACTCGCGGAGGACACACATCGTCCGTTCTGGGCGGAAGACCGCGTGCGGCCAGGGCCGGACGCCGGGGTGGACTCCGGCGCGGACGCTACCCCGACCGACGGCGCCACGAGCGACACAATGTGCGCGATGCGCGGACAGGTGTGCACACGCGATCCGTGCTGCGGAACACTGACCTGCTGGAGCGACGGCCGCGGCGGCTTCGCGTGTACGGACACGCCGATGTAGTTCGGCACCGACGTCTGCGCAGGCGACGAAATCGGCTCTCGAGGGCCGAACATCGTCCGTGGTCTTCGATTCCGAGAAGGTTGCGAACGTGTCGCACATTCAATGCCATGGAACTCGTACGCCGTCGCTTCACCTCGCTCAGCTCGCAATCGATCGTTCTTGCGCTCGTGAGCGCCTGCACGGTGTTTCTTCTTGGCACGCGCGCACAGGCCGAGCCGGTGACGTTCGCCCCGAATTCGCTGATCGTGCCGATGGACACGACGTACCAGGACAATGGGATGTTGCGCGCGTACGGGCTCGTCTACGCGCTGTTGCAGGCCGGCGTCCCCGTCGAGTGGGTGATCCTGCCCACCAAGCCGCACAACGGTGTCGATTTCACGGCGTCGTCTCGCGACAATCGAACCAGTGCGCTGATCACGGCGCATGGCTATCGCGGGGGACCGTTCGTGATCGACTCCGCGAATACCGCCCGAGCGACCCCCATCGTCGCGAGCTGGCAGGCGCGCAATCCGAGTGTGAACGTGCACGTCGTGACCTCGTCGTTCACGGGCTTCGTCGCGAAGCACCTCACGGCGGCGCCGACCATCGCTGTCTTCTCCGACGGAAATGAGCCGATTGCCTTCGGCTATCTCAACGCCGCGGGGATTCCCGACTCGCGCGGCAACCCGTGGCCTTCGGCGCGCGATTCGTCGTGCGGCTATCCCACATATCCCGACGTGCTTTGCCCAATGGAGGTCGCGGGCGGCATGGTCTCTCACACGGATGGGGGGCTCTTCGACGCGGCCGGCCGACCCGTCTACTGCCAGATGATGAGCATGCACTGGGCGGTGGCGGACGCGATCTTGCCGCTCGGCACCGAAGTCGTCGCGGAATACCGATCGTTCCTGCGGCACCCCGTGCACCTGTTCGCAGAGTGTCAGGCGGTGAACGCCATCGAGAACAACACGAACGGTCACTTCCTGACGACCACGGGATTTGCAATCGGCAATCGACCCAGCACGTACTCGTATTTCGACGATCAGCTCGCGTACGCGCAAATGGACGGGGCGTTCCTCTCGGTCGGCGGATCCGAGCCGAGCTTCTCGATCCCCGTGGGCGGACGGTACCGAGCGATGGACACCGTGATGATCACCGAGGGAAGCTCGCCCGTCGGCGTGAACGACGTCTGGATGACTGGCTACCTCGACGGGGGTTGCAGCATTCTCGACGAGACGTGTCTCAGCGCCAATCAAGGCAAAGTGAGCTACTTGGGCGGCCATCAATACTCCACCTCACTTCCCATCAGTCGCAATCCATCGACGAATGGAACACGCCTGTTTCTGAATGCGCTGTTCGAAGCCGACTGCGCAACGGCATCGGGCTCGGCGAACGTGACGCTTACCAAAGGTGCGCCGGCGTACACCGACAGCGCGAATGTGACGTTCACGATCAACTACTCGAATGCAGCACCCGGCGTGGCGCTCGCAGTTCAGATCCGCGATCGATTGCCTGCCGGAACCACGTTCGTGTCCGCGACCGCGGGCGGCACGCTGATGGGGACGGACGTGGTGTGGAACATTGGCAATCTCAGCGGGGGCGACAGCGGTACGGTCAGCTTCACGGTCACACTCTCGACGCCCGGGCACTACACCAACCAGGCATCCGTGACGTTTCTGGCGGGTACGACGCGCCGAACGGGAACGTCGAACACGACGGACACAGCATTTCGTCTCGACCCCGACGGAGACGGTCTGACGGATTCCGAGGAGATCGCGATTGGCACCGATCCCCTCGACCCGGATACCGACGACGACGGCGTGTCCGATGGTCTCGAAGTTCGAACGTTTCTCACCGATCCGCGGCGTGCAGATACCGACAGCGATGGCCTCCAGGACGGCACCGAATTGGGGTTCGTTCGCATGTGCGTGATGACGTGTCACACGCCGCCTCGCTGCGCGACCAGTGGCACCGGCGCGTCGTTCGTGCCCGACACGGATTGTTCGACCACCAGCAACCCCTTGGATGCGTGCGACCCACCGCGATGTGGCGATCGTTGCTGCAACGGTGCCGAGACCTGCGCGACGTGCGCGGGCGACTGCGGAGTGTGCCCGCCGCCCCCGATCACGTGCGGTGACGGAACATGCAATGGCACGGAGACATGCACTTCGTGCGCGAGCGACTGCGGTGCTTGTCCGCCCCTGTGCGGCGACGGCATGTGCAACGGCAGCGAGACGTGCTCGACGTGTCGTGGCGACTGCGGCGCTTGCCCACCTCGCTGCGGCGACGGAGTCTGCAACGGCATGGAAACATGCACGAGTTGTGCAGGTGACTGCGGCGTGTGCCCGCCCCTGTGCGGCGACACGATGTGCAACGGAACGGAAACCTGCACGACGTGTCCCGGCGATTGCGGCGTGTGCCCCCCGCGGTGCGGCGACGCGATGTGCAACGGCACCGAAACCTGCACGACGTGTTCGGGTGATTGCGGCGTGTGCCCCCCGCGGTGCGGCGACGCGATGTGCTCGGGCGGCGAAACGTGTACGTCGTGCGCGTCGGACTGTGGCGCGTGCCCGGTCGTGTGCGGCGACGGCATTTGCGCAACGGGAGAATCGTGCATGTCGTGCCCCGCAGACTGCGGCTCGTGCTGCGGCAACTCGGTGTGCGACCCGGGCGAGACGTGCCTGTCGTGCACGTTCGACTGCGGCTCGTGTCTGCCCGTGTGTGGCGACGGCGCCTGCAATGGCACAGAGACCTGTTCAACTTGCCCGGGAGACTGCGGGATGTGCGCGACCGACGGCGGTTCGTCCAGCGACGTCGCATCGGACAGCAGCGGTGCCGATGTCGCATCGGACAGCAGCGGCGGAGATGTCAGCGCGACCGGCGATGTCGTCGGCGATGTCGGAGCGGAAGTCGCTGAGGACGGATCCGACGGTGCCAGTGCGGGCGACGACGGTCTGGCGGACGTCGTCGTTGCCGATGCTTCGGACGATGCGGGCACGAGCGACGGCGCCGCGGTGGATGCCGCGAGCGACGGACGATCCAACGACAGCGGTGGATCGATGACGGGCGATGGACGGGGCGCGACGGACGGAAGCGGCGACGGCGCGCGCCCGCCGCCGACCGGGCAGCGAGGCGGCTGCGGCTGTCGCACGGCGGGCACCGAGGGCACTGGACGCATGCTCGGGGCAGCGCTCGTTGCGTTGGCGGCGTTGTCTGCGTCACGACGTCGGCGACGCGCGTGACGTTGGCCGCTACGCCGACCGCAGCCGCGACGAGTTCAAGACGACCGACACCGAACTGAGCGCCATGGCTCCCGCTGCGAGCATCGGCCCCCCGAACTGCATCAACAGTCCTGCCGCTGCGATGGGAATCCCGATCGAGTTGTACGCGAGTGCCCAGAACAGGTTTTGCCGCACGATCGACAGCGTCTTCTCGGACAACTCGATCGCTTCGACGACCGCCGTGGGATCGCTGCGCATCAGCACGATTTGCGCACTCTCGATCGCGACATCGGTGCCCTGACCCATCGCAAATCCGATGTCTGCAGCCGCCAGCGCCGGGGCATCGTTCACGCCGTCGCCCACCATGCCCACGCGCCGTCCGAGCTTGCGCAGCGACTCCACGTGAGACGCCTTGTCCGCGGGCATGACGGGTGCAAACACGTGTCCGGCGTCGACGTCGACGCTCGAGGCAATCGCGAGTGCCGTCACGCGATTGTCGCCACTGAGGACGAACGACTCGATGCCGCGCGCGCGAAGTCGTGCGATCGCGGCGGCGCTCGTCGGGCGGACGGGATCCGACACTCCCAGAACGCCCGCAGCGCGGCCGTCGACCAGCACCAGCGAAGCGCTCCGCCCCGATGACGCGAGCCGATCGAGCAGTGCGCGCGCACGCGGATCGAGGGCTTGCTCACTCCCGTTCATGATCTTCGGCCCACCAACTGCCACGGGCCGCCCATCGACCATCCCCTTCACTCCGAGCCCCGTGACGGTCTCGACGCGTCCGGGACGCACGACGGCGACTCCGCGCGCCATGGCTCCACGAACGATCGCGCGCGCAAACGGATGCTCGCTTTCGGACTCCAGGGACGCTGCGAGTCGCAGCACGTCACGAACCGTCCAGTCGCCCACGGTCTCGACGTCGGTGAGCGAAGGCCGACCTTCGGTCAACGTGCCAGTCTTGTCGAACACGATGGTATCGAGTGCGTGTGCCGTCTCGAGACTCTCGGCGTCCTTGATGAGAATCCCGCGCTGTGCGGCCCGTCCGGTTCCCACCATGATGGCCGTCGGCGTCGCGAGCCCGAGCGCGCAGGGGCACGCGATCACCAACACGGAGATCGCGCGAAGCAGGGCGTCGGCGAACGCCAGGTGCGCTGCAAAGTGCCACCCGATGAACGTGAGAACCGCGGCGCCCACGACCGCCGGGACGAACACTGCCGAGACGCGATCGACGAGCCGCTGCACGGGCGCCTTGGAACCCTGCGCGAGTTCGACCATTCGAACGATCTGCGCGAGTTGGGTATCGCGCCCCACACGACGCAGTTGCACGGTGAGCGTCGCGTGTCCGTTGAGCGTACCGCCGGTGACCGAGTCGCCCTCGGCCTTGTCGACCGGAAGGCTCTCACCGGTCAGCATCGACTCGTCGACACTGCTCGCGCCGTCGAGCACGACGCCATCGGCCGGCAAGCGCTCGTGCGGATGGACGCGGACACGATCGCCCACGAGGAGCGCGTCGATCGGCACGTCCGTCTCGACGTCGCCCGAGACCCGGTGGGCGATGGAGGGACGGAGTTGCATCAGGGCACGGATGGCGTCGCCGGCGGTTCGCTTCGCGCGTGCTTCGAGATATTTCCCAAGCAGGACGAACGCGACGATCATTCCTGCGGTCTCGAAGTACAAGTGCGACATCTCGCCGGGTCGCTCGCCGCGGACGATCAATTCGTACAGGGAATACCCCCACGCCGTGCCGGCGCCGACGGCGATCAGCGTGTCCATGTTTGCAGCACCGTGTCGGAGGCTGCGCAGCGCACCGGTGAAGAATGGCAGTCCGGCGCCGAACGTCACGACGGCCGCGAGTCCGGCCTGCACCCAACCCGAGTGCGGGAACGCCAGCCCGGGCACCATGGCGATCAACATCAGTGGCACGCCGAGAGCCATCGCCATGGCCACCCGCACTCGAGCATGCAACTCGGCCGACGCCGCGCGCGTCGTGGCCGCCTGCGTCGACGCGTCCGTCGGCGGCGGTGCGGGCGTGGGTTCGCCTGCGGATCGCACGCGCGGCATTCCCTCGCGTGGCGGATGCGCGACGTAGCCCGCCGCTTCCACCGCGGAGGCGATCGCCGGCCAATCGGGACCGGTGGGGCCCAGCCGAACGGTCGCGCGCTCGGTCGCGAGGTTCACGCTCGCTTCGTCCACGCCGGGCAACTTGGCGAGCGCCCGCTCGATGCGTGCAACACACGATGCGCAGGTCATGCCTTCGACGTCGAAACTGACGGACTCGGACGCGGGTAGCGCAGGTTCCCGAGGCACAGACGCGGACGGTGGGTCGGACGACGCGTTCATCGTTGCAGGGCATACCACTCTCTCAGCGCGATGCCGACGACCCGTCGCCGCGCGGGCGTGTATCATCCCCCGCGATGGCCACGGAATCCAAACTCGATACGCTCACGGCGCTGCACGTCGGCTTCCGCTCGCGGTACATTTCGTACGAAGAGCTCACACAGCAGATCCATGCGTGGGCGTCCGCATTTCCGGAGTTGGTCCGGGTGTCGTCGATCGGTCGCAGTGTCGAATCGCGCGAACTCTGGCTGCTCACGATCGGTCCCGACCCCGAACGCACGCGCCCCGCCGTGTGGGTGGACGGAAACATGCACGCGCAGGAACTGTGCGGCTCGTCCGTCGCGCTCGCGATCGCCGAGGACGTCCTTCGATTTCATCTCGCACCGGAGCAAGAAGCCCACGGTCTGCCCGCCGGCGTGCGCGAACGGCTGCGGGACGTTGTCTTCTACATTCTCCCGAGGATGTGTCCCGATGGGGCCGAGTGCATTCTCACGACGGGACGCTACGTGCGCTCGAACCCGCGCGACCGTCGACCGCCCGCACCCGAGCCGCGCTGGCTCTCGCAAGACATCGATGGCGACGGCGTCGCACTCTTGATGCGCAAGCCCGACACGACCGGCGAGTTCGTTGCCTCCGCGGCTGCGCCGGGTCTCATGGTCCCGCGGCGCATCGAAGACGATGGGCCATTCTACAAAGTGTTTCCCGAAGGAATGATCGAGCACTTCGACGGCTCGAGCGTGCCAGACCCGTATTTCCTCGGCGACAACGACACGGACCTGAATCGCAACTTCCCTTGGAGCTGGATGCCCGAGCCGACGCAGGAGGGCGCCGGACGCTTTCCGCTCAGCGAGCCGGAGTCTCGCGCGGTCGTGGAGTTCACGACGCAGCATCCCGAGATTTTCGCGTGGCTCAACCTACACACGTTCGGTGGCGTGTACATTCGTCCGTCCGGCCACGAGTCCGATCGGAAGATGAATCAGGAAGACCTCGAGTTGTTCCGTCAGATCGAGGAATGGGGCCAGTCGGTCGGTGGCTATCCCATGGTCAGTGGTTTCGAGGAGTTTCTGTACGAGCCCGACAAGCCGCTGCACGGCGATCTGGCCGATTATGCCTATCACCAGCGCGGCGCCATCGGGTTCGTGTGCGAACTCTGGGATCTGTTTCGCGAAATCGGCATGGAGAAGAAGAAGCCTTTCGTCGACCACTACAGCCAATTCAGCGTCGACGACATGGTGCGATTGGCGAAATGGGACGCCGAGAAGAATGCCAGTCGCGCGATCCGTCCGTGGAAGACGTTCGAGCATCCGCAGATTGGCACGGTCGAGTTGGGCGGAATCGACCCGCGCGTCGGACTCGTGAATCCGCCGTTCGAACGACTGGCCGAAGTGTGTCAGCGTCAGACTGACTTCCTGCTGCGGCTCGCGGCGCTCGCACCGCGGATCTCGATCGCCGAGACCCGGACGATGCCGCTGGGCAATGGTGCCTGGCGCGTGGAGGCCACCATCCGGAACGATGGCTATCTTCCCAGCTACGTGCTCGCGTCGGCGAAGACCCTGAAATGGAATCACCCGATCGCGGTCGACGCGACGGGCGTCGGGTGCCGCCTCGCGGATTCGTCCATGGCGCGCCGCGACGTCGGGCATCTGGAGGGCTGGGGACGCGGGCGATTTGGGCTGAGCGCGGCGGCGTTCTACCAGCGCAGCCGCGGAAGCGTGTCGTCGAAGACCATGAGTTGGGTCGTGACCGGCGAGGGAACGCTCACGCTGCGTGCCGGGAGCTGTCGCGTCGGGTGGGCCGAACAGACCGTGAACGTCACGCGCTGACCGTGTGACGACGAAATGCCCGTTCCGCGCGCCACGCGGCTCGCGTACGATCGCGCCCCTGATGAGCCGTGTCACTTCGTCTCGCACCTCGCGAAGTCTCTCGCGACACTTCTCCGCGCTGCCGCTCGCCATTGCGACGACCGTCGCGGCGTTGATCGTCTTCGCCCCGTCTCGTTCGGACGCACAAGCCCTCCAGCGCTTCTATCTCCGCGGGGAGTTGGCTGCCGGTTGGATGCTGAACGCGTACCAGAATCAGGCCTTTGGCTATGGCTTCGTGCTCGGAGGCGCGGGCCGCGTCGGGGTGGTCGTGGCCGATCCGTTTGCGCTGCAGTTGTCGTTCGGAAGTGCTTGGTTCCCGTCGTCGCGCGGAGACGGCCAGTTGTTTTCGATCCAAGCCGGCGCCGCCGTGCAGCCGCGCCTGGGGACCGCGGGCCGACTCGTGGTCGATGCCAACGTGGGCCTCGGATTGACGGGCGGACTCGCGCGATTTGGTTTCGACCTCGGCGTAGGGTTCGAGTTCGCACTTGCACCCTTCTTCGGTCTCGGTCCGTTCATTCGGTACAACCACCTCGTTGCCTCGGGCGACGACAATCCCAACCACGCGCTGTTTCTCACCGCCGGCGCGATGTTCTCGTTCCGCGTGCCGCCTCCGCCTCCGCCGCCCGCCGTGGTCGAAGCTCCTGCGCCGACCGACACCGACGCGGACGGTGTCATGGACCCCGAGGATCAGTGCGTGACCGTCCCGGCCGGAGATCATCCCGATCCCGCGCGTCGCGGATGCCCGATCAACGACACCGATCACGACGGCGTGCTCGATCCCGACGATCGCTGCGTCAACGAACCTGCTGGCGATCATCCCGACCCGGCGCGTCGTGGCTGTCCCGCGGGCGATGTGGATCACGACGGCGTGTTCGATCCAGACGATCTCTGCCCGACGACTCCGCAGGGCGACCATCCCGATCCAGCGCGTCGCGGTTGTCCGGACGGTGACGACGACAACGACACGGTGTTCAATCACGACGATCAGTGTCCGAACGAGCACCAGGGCAGTGAACCCGATCCGAACCGTCGCGGCTGTCCGACCCCCGACCGTGATCACGATGCCATCGGCGATTCCGTCGACGCATGTCCCGATCAGCCGGGTGCGCCCTCGTCGGACCCGCGTCGTCACGGTTGCCCGGGTCTCGTTCGGATCGACGGCGGCCAAATCAGGATCATGCGGCCGGTGTTCTTCGCGACGCGGCGCGACCGCATCCTCCCGAGAAGCACGCCCGTGCTGCTCGCGGTGGCCGAGGCGCTGCGACTGATGCCGCAGATCCGACGGATCTCGATCGAAGGGCACACGGACGACGCCGGCGACGATGCCTCGAACATGGATCTGTCCCGACGTCGCGCAACGAGCGTGGTCGAGTTTCTCGCTCGCCACGCCATCGATCGTTCCCGGCTGACGTCGGAGGGTCTCGGCGAGAGCCGTCCGTTGCACCCGATCACCGGTCTTCGCGGCCTGATCTTGAACGCCGCGCGTGCTCAGAATCGGCGTGTCGAGTTCCGCATCGTCGACCCTGCGCCGACCGCTCCGAGTGCTCCGTCCGGGTCGCCGTAGGCCGTTTGCGCACGCGCAGGTTTTCTCCGACAATTCGATTCGCTTCGCGATCCTTCGAAAGAACGAGTGTCCGACATGACCGATCCCGACATGCATCGCCTCGTTGAACCCAACGACGTTGTCCACGCGCCGCCCGACTTGGGGCGATTCGCGCGGCTGCGACTGGTCGCGGCGCTCGGCGTCGTGTCGCTCGTCGCGGCGTGCGGTTCCCGGCCGATCTTGGGACCGCGGGACGGCTCCGTCTCGGACGACGTTCGGTCGATGGATGCCGATGTCACGGATGGGTCGCTCACGTGCGGCGCCGGCGAGATGAGCTGCGGCGGCGCGTGCGTCAACCCCGACACCGACCCGGCGAATTGCGGCGCGTGCGGGAGGGGCTGTGCGACCGGCGAGGTGTGCAATCTCGGCCGGTGCTCAGGCATGTGCTCCGCGGGACTCGAGACGTGCAACGGTGGATGCGTCGATCTTCGAAGCGACAGCGCGAACTGCGGCGCGTGCGGAAATCGGTGCACGGGCGGCGCGACCTGCAGCGCCGGAATGTGCGCCTGCGGAGCGGGACAGACGCTCTGTGGCGACGGCTGTGTCAATCTCGCGAGTGATCCGAACAACTGCGGTGGCTGCGGCACTCAGTGCACGGGTGGCCAGGTGTGCAGTGCGTCGACGTGCGCAACGAGCTGCGCCATGGGGCTGACGAACTGCGGCGGCGCCTGCGTCAGCACCGATGGCGACGACAACCATTGCGGTGCCTGCGGAAATCGTTGCGGCGGCGGGACGTCGTGTGCTGCGGGCTCGTGCGTCTGCCTGGCGGGCCAGACACGTTGCGGCGGCACGTGTGTCGACACGCAACGCAGCGCAAACCACTGCGGAACGTGCGGGAACGCATGCACGGCGATGCAGGTGTGCAGTTCCGGAATGTGCACGACGGGCGGATGCGCCACGGGACTCACCGACTGCGGCGGCGCGTGCGTCGACGTGCAGAGTGACAGCAGCAATTGCGGAAGTTGCGGTGTGCGGTGTACCGGCGGACAGGCGTGCAGTGTGGGCACGTGCGTGTGCTCGCCCGGTCAGCGACTGTGCGGTGCGAGCTGTGTCGACGTCTCGAGCGACACGATGAACTGCGGCGCGTGTGGCGTTGCGTGCTCCGCCGGCCAGGTATGCAGCGCGGGCGCGTGCTCGGGAACGTGCGCGACCGGCCTGACGAGTTGCGCCGGGCGCTGCGTCGACCTGACCAGCGATGCGAGCAACTGCGGGCGCTGCGGAAACTCCTGCGGCGGCGGTGCGCGTTGCGTCGCGAGTCGCTGCCAGTGTGGAGTCGGACAGGCGCTGTGCGGCGGGACGTGCGTGGCCGTGTATTCCGACCCGCGCAACTGCGGCATGTGCGGAACGGTTTGTCCTGCCGGCCAGGTGTGCAATCTGGGCCGCTGCGCCGCGGCGTGCGGGGCCGGCCAGATCAACTGTGGCGGCGCGTGCGTGTACACCGCAGTCGATCCGTCGAACTGCGGAGGTTGCGGCATCGCCTGCGCGGCGGGCGCGTTCTGTTTTGGCGGACGTTGCCAATGCGCCGGCGGACAGACACTGTGCGCTGGTGTGTGCGTGAACACGGCGAGCGATCCTGCCAACTGCGGCGCGTGCGGTACGGCGTGCCCGGCAGGTCAGGCCTGTTCTGCGGGCACGTGCGCGACGATGTGTCCCGCCGGAACCACCAATTGTGCGGGCTCGTGCGTCAATCCGCTGTCCGACGGTCGCAACTGCGGTGGTTGCGGCGTGACCTGCACGGGCGGTACGAGCTGCCAGGCGGGCATGTGCCGGTGTGCCGCCGGCCAGACGTTGTGCATGGGAGTGTGTACCAACACCCAGACCGACCCTCGCAACTGCGGCGCGTGCGGCACGGCGTGTTCGACCGGGCAGGCGTGCTCGGCCGGAATGTGCGTCGCGATGTGTCCGGCCGGCACGATGAATTGCTCGGGCGCGTGCGTGAACACGCTCACCGATCCCGCGAACTGCGGCGCGTGCGGAAATCGCTGCGCGGCCGGGCAAGCGTGCGTCGCCGGCATGTGCACGGGCTGTCCGCCGGGATTCATGAGCTGCGGCGGGCGCTGTGTGAATACGCAGTTCGACGCGATGAACTGCGGAGCGTGCGGCCGTGCGTGCGCCGCGGGACAGACGTGTTTCAACGGCATGTGCGCGACGTGCCCCGGTGGACTCACGAGTTGCGGCGGGATGTGCACGAGCACGCAGTTCGATCCACGCAACTGCGGCATGTGCGGCAACGCGTGCGCGGCCGGTCAGACCTGCACGATGGGTGTGTGCTCGAGCTGCCCAGTTGGATTCACGAGTTGTGCAGGTCGATGCGTCAACCTGCAGTTCGACGCGGCAAATTGCGGTGCGTGCGGCATGGTTTGCCCCGCCGGACAAATGTGCTTCGTCGGGCGGTGCGGCGGCTGCCCGGGGGGGCTCACGCTGTGCGCGGGGCGTTGCACGAATACGCAGTTCGACCCGTTGAACTGTGGTAGTTGCGGCACCCGATGTCCGGCCGGAAGATTCTGCCTGACGGGAATGTGTAGGTAACGTCGCGATGGCGAAAGCGTTTCAAACGTGGACCGTGCTGCCGCACGATCCGATCGACAAGGTCGAGAGCAATCTCTGGTACGTGACGGGCATGATGCCGGACGGGCGCACACAACGTGCGATGTGCGTGGCAAGGCGTCGCGATGGTCGACTGGTGATTCACAACGCGATTGCGCTCGAGGAGCCACGGATGAAGGAACTCGAGGCGTTTGGCGAGCCTACGTTCCTCGTAGTTCCCAACAGCTTCCATCGGCAGGACGCGAAGATCTGGAAGGACCGATATCCCAAGATCAAGGTGCTGTGCCCCGCGGGCGGCGTCGAGGGCGTTTCCAAGGTCGTCGCCGTGGATGGCACCTATGCAGGCTACCCATCGGATCCAGACGTCGAACTCGTGCACTTCGATGGATGCAAGGATCGTGAGGGCGTCATGACCGTTCACTCGGACGGCAAGACCACCGCCGTGATCAACGACATGGTGATGAACATCACGCGACGCGGTGGTTTTTGGGGTTTCATGCTCGCGCCGACGGGGCGTCCCGCGGTGCCGCGGATCTCCCGCTGGGCCGTCGTGAGTGACAAGCGAGCGTTTCGTGCGCACCTCGATCGTCTCGCCGGCGACGCGACGTTGGCGCGGATCATCGTTTCCCACGGGAGACCGATGACCGACGACCCGCGGGGCGTCTTGCGCGCCGTCGGCGCGGAACTGTGAGTCGCTCGCGCTACGGTAGCCAGTTGTGAGCGCGGGCGGTTGTGCTCAGTGGAGCGATGTCGAAGCCGACAGTTTGCAGCCCGGGCAGGATGACGTCGCGGAGTGTTCGGCGATAGACGTCGCCTGCGTCATGCAGTGACAGGTAGCCGTGTGTCGTGGGTGCGTCGGGCTCGGGTTTCGAGCGGGACGCGGCGTCGATCACTTCGCCGAGCGCGCGGGCGATCATGCCGGGGAGCGCAGGCTCGACGACGGACTGCCCCCACCCTTCACGACACGCTCCCTCGAGATGGGCCCAGCCCACGCGGCCGTGGTCGACTTCGTCCTCCAATAGCGACTCGATCGCCGAGCGTGCGGATGGATTCGTCGCGCGCTCCAGCATCTCGGTGAGGTACACGCCGGTACACGTTTCGTTCAGACAACACATCTCGACGACGTGAAGTAGCGCTCGCTCCGCGATCGGCCGCGACGTGTCCGCACCCGTCGTCGGCACGCCCCGCAGGCGAGCGGGGACGTCGGAAGTCGGGAGGCACGCAACCGCAATGCGGCGGCAGATCTCCGCGTGTCGAACTTCGTCCATCGACGCGCGCGCCGTGAGTGCGAGAACCACCGGATCGGCTCCGGCCTCGGCCAACTCCAGTGTCAACCGCGCGAACGCTCCGATCGCAAGATGCTCCTGCTCCATCCTCGCGCGCCACGCCCGACCGAGTCGGTGTCTTTGCGCCTCGCTCAGTGCCTCGGCCTCGAACAACTCCCACGCGATCGCTCGACGTGCTCCATCTCGCAGCGCCCGCAACTCGAGAACGTCGACATTCATGGATCGAGCAACACGGGTCCTTCGCGCGGGAATTCGTCGATGACTCCCACGTCCGTTACGGCGGCATCGGTCGCTCCAGTGTCGACCTGTGCGGCATCGACAGCGTCCGCGACCCCGACGCCATCGAGCAGCAGCGGCCCTTCACGCGGCGGCGTCGCGCAGCCGACGAGCACGGCCCCCGAACCCGCTCCACCCGCGAGCCCCAGTCCTCCCAGCACGATCACTCGGAACATTCTCGACTCGGACATGCGTTATCGTATCACGTTGTCCGCGCGCTGCGGTCGTGCGACCGTCACGCGCACGCCATCCGCGAATCCATCGCGGCACGCAGCTCGGCAACGAGCGTTCGCGCCTGACATGCGTTCGGCATTCCTGCGTCGCGCAGGACGTCGGCCGCGACACCATCCGCGACGTCTTCATACAATTCGCCAAAGGCCTCGTGCATCGCCTCCGCGACGTCGCGCCGTTCGGCCGCATCGAGCCTGGGCGTCAGCGTGGCATGGATGCGCCACGCCAAGTCGGCGTGCGCCAACTCGTCGCGCGCAATCGAGCGCATGGCCCCCGCGACGTCGCGATCCCGTGCGGCGTGCGACTGCCACGCAGCGACGACCGCGCCGAACGTCTCTCGCGCACAGCCTTCCACCGCGTTCTCGCGAAGCATCGCGGCGAGCGTCCGCGCGGACCTCGGCTCACGGCCCCGCGGATCGATCACCGCGTCGGACGCTCCGTGGCGTAGCGCGAGGCGACGCATGGTGCGTGCGTGTCGGGTCTCGTCGCGCGCGGCACGACGCGCATCGCGAATCAACTCGTCGGGGGCGCCGAACGTCGCCAGCTCGTCGGCGAGTCGCGCGAACGCAACGACACTCGCAGCTTCGAGATCCGCAGCGTGCGCGAGGTAGTGTCCCAGTGCACCTACGGTGTCGTTGCTCGCCCGATCGGCCGGACTCCAGTTCTCCGGACGCCGACCACAGATGGCCCCCGGCGGCAGCAGGCACGAATTCGTGCGCAACCGACAGCTGACCCACGGTTGCGTTCCGCGATACGAGTACGAGCAACTGTAGACTCGCTCGACGGTACATGACCCACGGCCCGCGCAATCGATCATGCAGTTGCGGCCGGCGAAAGGGTCCGCATCCGGGACGGTCGTCGCGTCGGCCGTTGCGCTGCCGTCGCTCGGATCGGCGTCGGCCGTCGTGCCACCGTCCGGCTCCGGGAGATACAGTTGGAACTCCTGCGTCACGTCGCGTACGTCGCAGCAGCCCACCGTCGCGAGCGGAATCGCCGCCGCCACCAGTCGTCGTACGATCGCCGAGAGTTCGAGGGTATCGCGCGTGGGTGGCATGGGATGAGCAGATCGTATCACCGGGCGGCTGGCGCATACTCGCAGAAACGCCGACACGAGCCGCCCGATGCGCCCGCCGACGAGTCCCGAGTGGACATTCACCGCGAGTCCTGCTTGTCTCTGCGCGCGAATTCCGCACAAGGAGGAACAGGGCAGATGAAGTTTGGATACGTGAAGTTCTTGGTGCTCGGCGTGCTGGCGCTGACGGCGGCGGGCTGCTCGAGCAATCCATTGGTCGGCCGGTGGACGGCGACGAACTCTGGCGGCGGCGTCCAGACCACCGTCACGATGACGCTCGGCGGCGGCGGGAACGCCGACGCAACCATCGTGGGCATGGGTGCGTGCACGGGAACGATGACGTTCACCGGAGCGACGTGGACCTCGACAGCCACGGCGATTACGTTTGCGGGCATGTCGACGTGTGCTGGCATGGTGATGTGCACGATCGCCGGAACGACCGTCAACGTGGACTGCTCGATGGCGGGCAACCTCAACGCGACGTCGGGAACGCACAGCTACACATTGAGCAACAGCAATATGACCCTGGTGGTCGACACCTCGACGTTCACGCGCGCGAGCTGATCGCATCGCATTTCATCGAGCGTCAGGGAACGTACCAAACCGGGCTCGTCCACGCGCGATCCTGAATCGTCCGCCGGGTGGCGTCGCCGCAGTTCGCAGGACGCGATCCCGCCGGCAACGCATTGCAGACGTACGTACTCCATCGACAGGTGGGATTCTCGAGAACCCGCGCGTAGTACACGGCGCGCTCACCCGCGTTGAACTGATCGTCCGTCCACACCGTGCAGAGCGACATTTGTCCGCGCCCCGGCATCGTCATGCACGTGGCCGGGTCGACCGACGCACCGTTCGTCGCCTCACCGGCGATCGTGACGATTCGCTCGTGCGGCCGGCCCAACGCGTCGAGCCAAAGCTTGACGATCTGGATCTGCTGCAGCGGCGTTCGGTCGGCCATCGCCTGCACGATGAACCGCGGCCCGCCGGTCGCGGCCCCTCGCGCCGGTAGATCCGAGCCCATTGCGACGCCGTTCGCGTAGCCGACGGCGGGGAGCATGGGATTCGTGCAAACGTCCGTCGGGTAGTTCCAACCGGCGAACATGCGCACGACGATTCGAGTGCCGCTCGTCGCAAACGTCTCTCGCCGCAGCATCGCCTCGAACAATGCATCTCGGGAGTTCTCGACTGCCCAGATGCCCGCAAGTCCCCCGGGGTTGAACTGAAACAGGGAGTCTCCGAGTTGCTCCGCGGGTTCGTCATCGTTGGTCGCAACGTGACCCGGAAAGTTGGTCTCGCCCGTGTTGCCGGGCGTGGAGTTGTGCGAATCGGTGGCACCGACGAATCCGAGTCGATACGGATTGACGCCGAGCCGTGCCGCCTCGCTCATGCCGGTTTGCAGCGCATAGCGAGCCCAGTCTCCACGCGCGGTGCAATTCACTCCCGATCCGAGGCCCGTCCCGTTGCACGGCATCGTCGTGAGTCGAACGTTTTCAAAACTGCACGCCTCGTCTGCGGAGCCGAACAACCCCGAATCGACGCACTCGGACGCACCCTTGTGCTGGACGATCTCCACGAGGGGCTCGGTCGCAATTCGCAATTGCGCCTGCGCGCGCTGCGAAGCCATGTCCGGAGCGCCGGGATACTCGAGTGCAAACATGCGTCCGTCGCTGAGGTTCGAATTGTGCGGAATCGCGAGGACTTCGCATCCGGTCGCGGCACTCGAGCATTGCGCGCGCAACTCCGTCCAAAGCCCTTGGGCCGTCGGCTGTTCGTAGTAGCTCACAGGCAACGACGGCACGCGGTCGTTTCGGAAAATCACGTTGCGGTGCAAGTTGGCCCCGCCGGTCGACCCGGTCCATTCGTACGCGATCATCGACGTAAACCGACACGCACTCGTGCGGTCATACGCGGCGTGGGCGGAACTCTGCACTTCGGCCCAGACGCGGCCCGCAGCCATGGAACAGTTCCCCGCCGCACAGAGCAGCGGCGGACGCGAGGGCATTCGTTGTGCGAGATCTGCGCCGAACAGCACGAATCCGGCCATTCCAGAGCGGTACGTCTGACACGTGAGCGTGTTGTATCCGGACGCGCCCGGCGTCGTGCACAGGCTGGTTTCGCCGAGAAATTCACTGTGGTCCGTGAGCGCCGCGAAATCGAGGGGGCGGTCGAGTTGCACGTTGCGCGTGCCGTTGCCCATCGCATCGAGCGGGGCCAGTCGCAGCGCTTCGCCTCGCGCGAAGCGATACGCATCCGCGGGACGGAGCCGGTTCTGGAAGATGTACGCGTCGAACGAGAGCGCCGTGTGCAAGTGCAATTCACCGAAATACGGGTTTCGAAGCGCGTTTCGGTTCGCGCACGGCTCGCGAGTCTCCGTGTACCGCACGAGCGGCGCGCCGTCCGCGGCGTCCGCGGCATCGGCGGCATCCCCGCCCACGTCCCCGCTGGCATCTGCGCCGAGATCGGCCGAAGCGTCGACGAGCGCGTCCGTGCTGTCGCCCACGGCATCGATCACACCGTCAGGCGCGACGTCGGCGTCGGCCGCGTTCTGGCTGCTCGCGCAGGCGGTCAGTGCGGCGAATGCTGTGTGAATCATGACCAAGCGTGAGGAACGCATCGCGACCTGACAGTGTGAAGGGGCGAAGAAACGTTACCATAGAACTTCTAGGTCTTCATCGATTCGAGTGGGTACTTTCGGACGAGATGTGTCCCGCCGCGGTACGTGTTGCCCGACGACGACACGACGGGCACGCGTCGGTGAACGATCTCGCTTGTCGACACGCGCAGTGTCGTACTCGGGCATTTTGCCCGTCCGTCGATCCGACGAAACCATTGGCGAGTTCCAAACATGTTGCGGCGTTGTCATGCAACCGTCACTTCGCCGCGGAAGTCTTGGTCTCGCCATGAGACCGCTTCGAACTTGTTGCATTGCTGCGACGTTTCTTTCGTCCGTCCTCGTCCGACCGACGACGGGCCACGGGCAGTCGCGAGGGCAGCTGACAGTTGCGGTCCCGGCATCCGTGCCCGATGCCGCAGTGGATTCGTCGGCGACGCCGGCCGACGCTTCGGGCGCGGCCCAGGCAAGTTCGCAGGATTCGTCGATCGTCGGCGACGCGGGCGCGTTCGCGAACGATGGCGGTGGGCTGGCAACGACCGCGGCAGAACCCGTTGCGGCCGACGCGGGCACCGACGCTGTGCCGGAGTCCGTGGTCGGGATGCATGCATCGGCGACCCCCCTACCGACAACCGCCCCGCCCGGCGGACCCGCTGCGCCACACGCCGACACGCACGCTGCACACCCGCCCGCCACGGTCGCAGCGGAATTCGGTCAGGGTGTCACGGTCACCGCACCCAACGACGCCTTCGCGCTCACGATTCGCGCACGCGTGCAGGCGCGCTTCACGTTGCTCGGTCCGCGCCCCGACGCGATGGGCGTCTACCCGATGGCAGCGCCAGGGACCGAGTTCCTCATCCGGCGGATGCGTCTCGTGTTGCAGGGCCATGTCTTCAATCGGACCTGGCAGTACTACGTACAACTCGGTCTCGCGAACCGGGACATGGAACCCGATCTCCTCATGCCAGTCCGCGACGCGTACATCACGTGGACCGGGCTTCGAGACTTGAACGTGCGAATCGGGCAGATGAAGGTCCCCTTCGGACTGCAACGAGTCGTCAGTTCGTCCGCGCTACAGTTCGTCGACCGTTCGCTTGCGGTCGGAGAACTCAACCTCGATCGCGACGTGGGCATTCAGTTTCTCTCGCAGGACGTCGGCGGTCTCGGCGGAAGGCTTCGCTACCACCTCGGCCTGTTCGGAGGGGACGGCCGCAATCGGCTCTCGGACGTGTTCGGGCTCCTGTACGTCGCGCGGGTCCAGTATCTCCCGTTCGGCCGATTCGATGATCTCGCCGAAGCGGATTTCGACCGCAGCGCAACACCGAGACTCGCGATTGGCGTCGCCGCAGCGTACAACCACCAGACCAACCGGCCGCAAAGCACGATTGGGACACCGTTGCGGTTCGCGCGGTTCGACTATCTCCACATGGCGGCGGATCTCACGTTTCGCTACCAGGGCTTTTCGTTTCAGGCGGAGGTGCTGTATCGAAACTCCACGAGCGGCGGCGTCGTGACTCGAACGCTCATGGATCCGATGATGACGGTCGAGCGCGAGTTCTCGAGGTCGGGCTGGGGCTACTACGTGCAAGCCGCGATGATGCTGACCAGAAACCTGGAGGTCGGCGCACGTTGGGGCGAGGTCTTCGCGATCCGACAGTCGACTGTCGTCGGTGAGTTCGACTCCCGGCAGTTCGACGCAGCCGAACTCGGTGGTGTGGCCAGCTGGTACTTCCAGCGGCACTCGATGAAGCTGCAGCTCGACTATTTCGCACTTCTCGGCAATGCGCCCGGTGGCAACTACCCGGCGTACGCGGGCACGCAGCACCAGGTTCGGATGCAGTTCCAACTGTACTTCTGATGACGTCCGCGGCGCCGCGCGAACCACGAATCGCGGCCGCGCAGCGTCGGGACAGCGTCGGCTGAGAGATCAGTGGCAGTCGCCGCGACCCGTGTCCGTGAACGAAGCGCCGGAGACTGGCACGAATCGCCACTCGTAACTCGAGGGCCGCAATGTCATCTGTAAGACACCCCACGTCCGATCCTCGCGCACTTCGCTGTTCGCCCGAACGGTCACGTACCCACGCAGGTCCGAACCGCCCGTCCCGACGACAAACTCGCGCAGCCCGCGCGAGGCGTCGAGCGCACCGCTCGGGTCCATTGGCGCGAATCGTTCGTAGTGGTGTTCGTGCCCAACGAGTACGACATCGGCGTTCGCGTCGTACAGCGCACGGTACAACGCATCGAGGTAGTCGCCGTCCGTGCTTCGGCCCGAGGTCCAGCGCGGATGGTGCCAGTAAGCGAGCGTGCAACGTGACGTGCTCGAGGCGAGGTCGGCGCGAAGCCAGCGCTCTTGCGCCGAGCCCACGTCGCAGCCACCGACCTCGCCACAGTTGCTGTTGAGCGCGATCAGATGCCACGCACCGAGATTGAAACTGTAGTACCCGCGCGCCGGATCGCCCGCGGCCGCCCCGAAGTACCTGAAGTACGGTGCGGCCCGCGCCGTGTTGTAGTCGTGGTTGCCCGGCGCCGGTCGCGTCCGGCTCCGATGCCGTCCCCAACTCGGCTCGTAGCACAGCAAGAATTCGAGATCCGTTCCGTTCGAGTACACATGATCGCCGAGCGTCAACACGCGAGCCGGGTTGATCGTGTCGACGAGCGTCGACGTGGCCTCGTCGCCGAGGTCCAGGCACTGCACGATGTCGCCAACGCCGACGATCACCGGATCGAGCGCAGCCGAACCGTCGGGCGCGTCGACCGCCGCATCGACCGCGCCGTCGGCGACATCCCGCGGCGCATCGGGCCCGGCTTCGTGCGCGACGGCATCGTCCGCGTCCGTCGGCGCGTCGAAGGCCGCGTCCGAGACCTTCCCGTCCGAGGTGTCGGGCATCGCATCGCTTCGTTCGTCGAACACTTCGACGGCATCGTCCTCGCTGGCATCACGCATCGCATCGGCGATGTCATCGGAAATGGCGTCGCGCCCGACGTCGCCACGATCGGACGGTTCGCTGCAACCGGCGACCGAGCCGAGCGAACACGACACCACCATTGCGCAGAGTGTTGGACCAACCCGATTCGCTGATGCGCGCAACCACTTCGCATTCAGTGGAATGGAACGAAGCCGCTCCGCGGCAGCGTGAGCGGTGTTTCGTTCGCTGTGCTTTCCTGCATCGTCCATCATCGTCCACACCTACAATCCTCGCACGTTCCGCTCGCGTGATCTACGCCGCGCTCGCGAGTACTCGCTCGAGAGAGGCGAAGTCGCGTTCCTTTGATCGAGAGGAAGGCCGGGACGACGCGATTGTCGCGCGGACAACGATTCGACGGTTTCGTACGGTCCCGGCTGACGGAATCATCGTCGCGGTTGCACGATCCCCGCGCGGGGGCTCCGCGTCGTCCAACGCTTGTACGCACGCGAGAACGCCGAGGGCTCGCTGAACCCCGTCGCCGCCGCCACTTCCGCAACCGTGATGTCGGGGTTCGCCAGCATGGCGTCCGCGACCTCGCGCCGGGCCTCGCCAACGACATCGTCGAACGTGCAACCCTGCTCGAACAGTCGACGCTGCAAACTCCGCACACTCAACCCGAGTGCGCGGGCGACCACGCCGGCCCTCGGTGGCTGCGGTAGGCGCTCGAGCACCGCTGCGCGGACCCGCTCGCGATCGCCGCGCTCGTCGTCGCTGTCGAGTTGCACCGGCCGGAGGGAGGCAAGCGTCTGCGTGAGAAATGCGTGCAGCGCCGCATCCGCCCGCAGCAGTGGCCGCGCGAGCAGGGACTCCGGAAGGACCAGGGAGCTGTCCCGCGAGCGGAACACCAGCGGGGCGGAAAAGAAGCGTCCGAACTGTGCCGCAGTGCGAGCCTCGTCGGGCGCCTCGTGCGCGAATGTCACCCGCACCGGCGCGGCACGTGCGTCGTCGGCGTCGATCGCCGCGATGGCGCGAATCGCGCTCCAGACTTCGGCCAGCCCGGACTCGATCTGACAGTTCCGCCCGACCCCGGGAGGCGCAAGCGACGACATCGCGAGCACGAGGCCATCGCCACTCGTTCGCACTTCGATCTCGACGCCGCTCGCGTACGCATGGACCGAGCGCGCAAGAAGCTCGAGCGCGCCCGCCACGCTGGGTGCCGTCTTGCACGCAAGACCGATCACACCGTATCCGTCGATCGTCGTGTTGCGCGCGTACTCGAGGCACACCGCGCGGTCGCGCGTCGCGTCGATCACCCGCTCCCATACGGCAAGATGACGCTCTTCGAGAACAGGGTGACGAGGGTCGCGTCGCGCCTGGTCGGCCGTGATTCCGGCTTCGCTCCACAGAAGCGCGGCACTCAGCCCGCGCTGCGTGCCCGTGAAGATCACCCGCTCGGTGAACATCGCCGAGATCGTTCGATGGACCATGTCCGTCTCGCCGCCCGCTGTCGTATTCGGTCACGAGGGTTGGCGCAAACGGTCATCGTCGAAAAGCGATCACGGCGGCACGATCCTGCACGCCATGACTGAACGAGATACACAGCACCTGCGTGCGCTCCGGCGCGAACTGATCGAGCGCTTCCCTGTCCTTCCGACGCGGTACTGGGCAGACTTCCTCGGCTCCGCGCTCGTGGGATGGACCGCGTTCGGCGTCGCCGCGGTCGTTCCCTGGACCTCCCGCTGGCTGCCCGTCGCACTCGTCGCGTTCGTCGTGGCCGCGATGGCTCTCTTGCGTGCGGGCTATTTCGTTCACGAGATCGCCCACCAGCGCAGGGCCCTTCCCGGCTTCGAACTCGCGTGGAACCTCATCGTCGGTCTGTGGATCCTGGTTCCGAGCTTCATGGTCGATGCGCACGGGGACCACCACCGGCTCTCTACGTACGGCACGGCGCGCGACCCCGAATACGAGCGCGTCGCGCGATTCTCGCGGCCCGTGCTCGTCGCGAACGTTGCGGTGATGCTGATCGTCGGTCCCGCGCTCGCACTGCGGTTCGCCGTGCTCGCCCCGCTCTCGTGGGTGTTCCCGCCATTGCGTGCGCTGGTGATCGGACGGTTGAGTGCCCTGGCGACCAACGAGCGCTACCGCAACGAGCACCTCGACGGTTCGAGCGCGCGGGTCGTGGCGCTCGAGATCGCCGCGACGGCCGTCGTGTGGAGCGTCATCGGCGCGTGGTACGCGGGCGCCATCGGGACGAGGCTGCTGCTCACATGGTACGTGATCGTGAGCATCGCGTTCGTGAGCAATCAGATCCGCACCTTGGTCGCGCACGCATACGAGGGCACGGGGGACACACTTTCGTTCGCGGAACAGGTGGCGGACTCGGTCACGGTGCACGGACCGTGGTGGCTCACGGGCATCGTCTACCCGGTCGGAACGCAGCATCATGCCCTGCACCACCTTGCGCCAAGCCTTGCCTACCACGCGCTGCCCGACGCGCATCGGTGGCTCACCGCACAAGGCACTCCGGCCAGTTACCGCGCTGCGGAGCGCCGGGGACTGATCGACGCCGTCGCCCAGCTGTGGGCGCGGGCGCACTCCGCAGGGGCGCGACTCGTTCCGGGATCGCATCCGGTCGCGCTCCGCACGGGAGCGCGTCGAGTTCATCAAGCGACGGCGCAGCCGGGAGGGTTCGTCGGACACGGCGTGCTCGTACACGTCGAGCCGCCGTCGGAGAGCGGACGGCGGTAGCACTGGGTCGGATTGCCGCCGTCCGGGTTGGATTCGAAATCCGTGTAGCACGAGTCGATTGGCGGACACGACGGGCCGCACGACGCCACAGACGTGACGACTGCGGCGGACCCACCGGCGATCGTGCCGACCGCAACGACGGTGACGGCGAAGGCGCGAGGAACTCGAAGACGCATGGTTCGCCGAGTGTACTGCATCGGGTCCGCGCGCACGATCACCCGGTATTTCACCCCGGGCGGGCAGAGCGTGCCCGATCACTCAGCGCGCTTCGAATGCACCGACCGTCGGCGGCGTGGCGTAGCAACTTCGGTCGAAGTCGCCGGGCACGCCTCCGGGCACGGCGCGACCGGCCGCTCGGGCCGGGCTCGAGAGGGGAACATGGTAATCGCCGGCTGCGCGATTGAGCAGCATCGGGTCACGCTGGATCACGGACATCGACTCCGCTGGAACGCCGTCGGTGTACACGGGCCCCGTGAAACCCGGTCGGTCGAGCGCAAACCATAGATTCGATCCGAATACGAACGTGGCCGGGGCCGTGTTCGGCCCGACGTTCACAAACGTCCCTGCGCGCAGATCGGCATAGTTGAAGACGATCAGATTGTTCACGAACAACCCATTGCGCGAAGGAACGAACCGTGGATCGATGCTCTCTTGCAGAATCCTCGCGACGAACGTCCGCGGCTCGATGAGGGTATTCTGTGCAAACACGCACGCATCGCAGCCGACGTACGCAATGGCCGCGCCGCTGTTGTTGCCGGGGCGCACGAACACGTTGGCGAACACCCGGATCTCCGCTGCCTCGTGCGGTGCGGCGGCCGGACGAAAGAACGCGAGTCCCGTCGACCCACCGGCGTTGATCGCACGGCCGTTGACGTTGACGAAACGATTGCCGTGGATCAGTACGCGTGCACTGCCGCCCTTCGCCTGGATTCCGCCCGAACCGACGGTGTCGTGAAAGTGATTCTGACGGATCACGCCGTCGTGACAGCCCACCATGTCGATCGCGTCCCCCGCGTTGCAGCCGGTCACGTCACTGTCGAGCACGTGAAAATGGTCGACACCCGAGAGCTTGATGCAGTCGTTGTTCCCGCCGGTTCCGACGTTCGAAACGCGCAGATTCCGCAGCACGACGTAGTCGGCAGGCGAATCGATCGAGCCGCCGTCGTCGATGTTCAGTCCGTTGACGCTGGCATTCTGCAGCGTGAGGTTCTCGAGCACGAAGTAGCGCGGATCGCTGACGTGCATGACTTCGCCCATGCCCATGGCGTCGAGCACGACCGCGCCCTCGCCGACGAGCGCGATGGGCCGGCCGGGCATGCCCGACACGTTCGAGAGCGAAACACTGCCGCGGTATGTTCCCGCAAGGAGCACGACGCGGGTGCCGGGGGTCGCGCGAGAAACGCCGACGCGGACGGACGCAAAGGGTCGTCCGCGCGTACCGTCGCCCGTGGCGTCGTCGCCCGTCGTGGAGACGTAGAGCGTACGGTCGTACGTCGCGCCGTCGTCGAACGCGCGCGCGGGCACACAACCAGTGGACGACCCATCGTTCAACGTGTCCGCGGCGGGCGCATCGGTCGCCGGCGTGTCCGTTGCGACGCTGTCGCTGGCCATTGCGTCGTTCGACGCCGTATCGTCCGAGCCGCTGCCGTCGGCCGCCGCGTCGGCGTTGCCATCCGGAACCGTCGGCGAACCGCAGCCCCCGAGCGCGAAGATGAACAGGAACGCGAGGATCGCAGCCGGCGTCGTGCGTGTCATGGGGCGACATCATCGCATGAAACGCGATGTCGTCCGCGCGATTGCGGCGCTCAGTCCAACGGGTCAGGTTTGCTCGTCGGCCGTGTGTACTTCCACGTGCGGCGGAGCAACCCCGATGATGTGCGGTGTCTGCGGCATCGGCGTCGGCGGGACGTTTCGCCGCTAGATCGCCGCGAGTCGCATCCCAACCCACGCCGACGCAGTGAGTCCCATCGCGACGGCCGCTCCGCGTCGCGCCGTGTCGGCCCATGGGCGCGTCGCGATGCGCATCGCGTATGCAAGCGCGAGCGCGGCCATCACGAACGCGAGTTGCCCAATCTCGACACCCAGGTTGAACCACGCGAGCGCCGCGGGAACCTCGCGATCCGGGAGCCCGATTTGCGACAACGCGCCTGCGAATCCGAAGCCGTGGAGCATGCCAAACGCTGCCGCGATCCACCACGGGCGCCGCTCGGTGAGCGTTGGCGGCGTATCCTGCGCACGCGACAACTCCAGCGAGAGAAGCACGATACTGGCCGCGATGAGCACCTCGGTCGGTGCCGCCGGAACCCGCGCGATGCCCAGTGTTGCGGCCGCGAGCGTCACGCTGTGTCCGATCGTGAATGCCGTGATGGTCCGCACCAGCGCGCCCAGCTTGCGCACGAGCAGGAGCAATCCGAACACGAACATCAGATGGTCGGCACCGCGGAGGATGTGTTCGATCCCAAGCGCAGCGTACGTTCGAGCGACCGCCCACCGCGTGCCAGTCGCCGACGAAGGCAGCGTGATCGATGGCGCGCTTGCTCGCAGCACGAACGTCGCGCGTCGGCCGGTGGAGAACCTCACGCGGACGACGACGTCCGCCCCCGAACGCTCGAGACCGTCGACTGCAATCCTCGCTCCGCCGAGTCCGCGCGGTCCACAGTCGAGCGTGAACCGCTCGAGCGCTGCGAGCGGCACGGAGGACATTGTGCGTGTCGCCGTCACGCGGCAGTGCTGCGGAAAGTGTGGGGACATCGGATCCCGGCCTTCGCTTCCGGCTTCTCCCCCGAGCGGCAGCTTCCACACCACTGCCACGCGCCCGCCAGGCGATTCTTCGAGCACCAGGAGCCCTGGGTTGAATCCGTGCGCGTGGGCGGTCGAGCACACACCGACGGTCGTGAGCCACAGCACCACGACACTGACGATCCGGCCCGTGGCACGCGCGCGAATGCGACGCTGAGCGGTCGCGTGGAGTGTCAACGCAGCCCCTCGATCGTGATCCGATATCCCGCACGCAGTCGTTGGATCGCTGCGCGGTTTGCGCTCGCACGAGCGACCTCGCGCCACTGTTCGCGCGCTCGCTCGCGGACGGCCTCGAGCGCCGACGGCCCGCCGGGCGTGCGCGCGTCGAGCCGCACGAGGTGGACTCCGTAGCGCGTCGTGATCGGATCGCTCCACGTGCCAACGCGCATCGCGGAGACGTTTCGGGCGAAATCCGGGCCGAAAGTGGCCTCGATGCGCGCGAGATCCTCGCCGCGAACTTCCAGCCCGCGGGCGAACGGATCGCCGACTGCGTCCGGAGCCGCGCCGGTGCGCAGGGTCGCGAGCGCTGCACGTGCCGCGATGGACGCCGGCTCGAGCCCGCGTGCGCGGTCGAAGAACACGTGTCGGAACGTCACCCGTTCCGGCTCGTGGAACGCGTCGCGATGGCCATCGATGAACGCCTGCAGATCTGCGTCGGAGGGCTCCCGGGCATGTGTCAGGTCCTCGACGAGGAATTCGATCTTCTGCACGAGGCGTCGCCGAATGATCACGTCGCCGCGCTCGAGTCCAAGCGCCAGCGCCTCACGAAACATCACTTCTTCGTTCACGAACCGATCGATCTCCGCTCGCACGTCCTCGGGCGAGGGCGCATGTCCGAGTCTCGACCGGAGGTCATCGCGGGTCGCGTCGACGAACGCACGCGTCACGTGGATGTCGCGCGAGTCCGTCGCAGGTCGACGTCGCCTCGCCCACGCGAACGTCGCTGCCGCGACGATCACGAAGTACAGAATCGGCTCGTTCCACCACGGGCGCCGTGCAATTCCCGCCCGTGCCGCCTCGGTGCCCATCGCCGGGTCGCGAGCGTATCACTCTCGCGCCGCGTCGAAGTGAGCGGAACGGCGCGTCATCTTGATCGAGTTCGACCGGTGCCGGGTCCTCTCGCTGCGAGACTCCACGTGATCGCCCGCGTGGCAGCGCTGGCCCGAATCCTGCGTTGCCCGCTGCGCAGACGATCCACGCACACCAAGGAGCCATCATGGCGACGCCCGTATCCACTGCGATGACGACACCCTCGACATCGAATCGCCCGCCCACGCATCATCCATCGCGCTTCGGCCTCCTCGTCGGCCTCGCCGCGTCGGGCCTCATTCTCACGAGCTGCATGGTCTCGGCCCGGCCGCTCTACGGCGGATACGGTTATGCGACGTATGCATCCCCGGGTGCCGTGTACTACGGCGGCGGGGAATACGGCGGTTCGTACTATCGCGCGGGCTACTACCACCGCCAGGCACCGTTCGTTCAAGTCTATCACCCCGTCGTCGTCGCTCGCCCGGTCGCTGTCTACGCGGTGCCGTCGGCCACGGTGATCGTTCGCGGGAACGAAGGTCACGGCGGCGGGCGCGGCGGTGGGCGCGGAGGGAACGGTCGCTGACGGACGTCGGGCAGGTACGTCCCGCCCTACCGTGCAACGAATCGGTCGAAGAAATCGAGGATCGATTCGTTTAGCCTGGGCCAGACTCCGTGCGCCGAGCTGCCTTGACAATACCGCACCTCGGAGCCCGCGGCGCAGGTCGGATACACGACGCAGCCGTCCGATTCTGGCCCTCCCGGCGTCGTACCGCACATCGCGCACTGGGCCCACCATTGCGCGACCGGCGCGCCGAATCCACGCGTGAGTGGAAACAGCATGTCGCCCGAACTGTGCATCACCATCACGGCCAACGGGTCGCGACACATGATTCGCGCCGTGTTCTGGTCACTCAGTCCCGCAGCGCTCGGCGCAATCGCAGCGACGCGCGCGAGTTGGCGCATTGCGATCAACGTGCTCAGACTGCCACCATCGGAGTGGCCCGTGAGGTACACCCGCGCGGGATCGATGCACCATTGTGCGGCGACCGCGTCCGGCACTTCGCCCGCGCGCGCAATCGCGGCGTCGCTCGCGGGACTGATGTGATCGACGTACGCGACGAGGTAGCCGCGTGCACGCGCGGGCGCGGTGAATCCCGTGAACGACTCGGTTTGCGGGCCGGTCGCGACTGCGGGCGCGTACATCACCACGAGCGGCGAGCCGACGGTCGCGTCGTACATGCCCGCGGGGACCCGGACGAGGAAGCGCGCGCCGCCTATGGTTGCCAGTCCGGTCGCCCCGGTGGAGGCGCCCGTCCGCGTTCCCGGATCGCACATCGCGCGTGGCGGCGGAGCGTCGACCGGCGGCGAATCGTTCGTCGCATCGGAGCCCGTCGGCGTGTCGGTCGTGATGGCGTCGGTCCCGGTCGCGGCATCCGCGTCCGCGCCCGTCATCGGGGGCCCCGAACACGCCAACGTGCCGAGGGCGAGAGACAGGACGCCGAATTGACACGCTCGGTGGATCACGAACGCGATGATAGCAGCGCCGCACGGACGGCGTCATATCGAACGGGCTGTGCCCGCTCGAACCAGTCGACCCCAAAGAATTGCGACAGCAGCGTCGCGCCGCGCGGATGTCGGTGCAGCGTCGACAACACGTCCGCAAGTGCGTCGGCGCGATCGGACGGCGTCGACGGCGACACGACGACGACGTCGCTGGGAATCGGACCGGCGGTCACGAGTACGCGCATCGCGGCCGGAGGTCGCGCATCGAGCCACCCGGCGCGTGCGATTGCGCCCGACGCGCCGTCCGACGCAAACGACAGGTAGGTCGCACCGACATCTGCGCGACCGGAGGTCACCGCAGCGACGACATTCTGGTGACTCTCCAGCATCTCCTCGCTCGCGAACGTGCGAGCGGGATCGAGCCCGAGGCGCTTCAGCTCGAGCCGTGGCATCAGGTATCCCGAACACGACTCTGGAGACACCCATGCGGCGCGGCTGCCCTGCAGATCCGACGCGCGAACGAACGGCGAATCGGCTCGGACGAACAACGCGCCGAAGAAGTTCGCAGTGTGCGCGCGAACGCCCGCGAGCAGTAGACGCGCGCACCGATCGCGCTCGGCCATCACGTACAGTGCGGGGGGCAACCACGCGCAGTCGAGACCCTCGCGGAGCGCCTCCGCGAGCGCGCCGTAGGTCGGCAGCGCGTTGATCTCGACCTCGACGCCCAAACGGCCCGTGAGCAGCCACGCGAGCATCTCGCGCAGGGGTGCAGCCTCGGGCGAGAGTCCCGACGGCCCGGTGGCGAAAACAACCTTGTCGCGGGTGCTCATGCGTGAATACGGGACAAACCTACCACGACCGTCCGGTGCTTGACCCAACAGACGTACGGTTCGACGATCGCCGTCGATGCTTTCGGGAGCGCGGTCGATCTCATGTTGGCGATCGGGGTCGCTCGCGCTCGCAACGGCGCTTCTCGCATCGTGCGCTCCTCCGCGCCGCGCTGCGAACGACCGATGCATCTTCAGCGACGAATGCGCGCAGGGGATGATCTGTGCTGGCGGGTATTGCCGGGTGGAATGCCGCGACGACCGTGACTGCGTGAACGGCTGGCACTGTCTCGCATCGGGCGTCCCCGACAAGCAGGTCTGCCTTCCCCCTGACGCGCCGCTGCTCTGTCTCTATCACAGCGATTGCGTGCCGACGACGTGCGACACGGGCGCGGGCTGCATACCAACGATGCTCTGCAGCGTCGACGGCGTCTGCCGGCCCCACTGCCGTGCTTCCAGGGACTGTCTCGCGTACGACCCGCGAATGACATGCACTGCGAACGTCTGCCTGCTCCCCGGCGAAGGCGACGGAGGTGTGCGACCATGAAGCGTCATCGACCGGACGCCTCGGCAGTCGCCGTGACCCCCGTGGCAATCGGCACCGTGCTCGTGCTCGCACTCTTCAGCGCAACATCGTGCACGGCACCACGCGTTCCCGAAGGCTCGCGGTGCGTCTTCAACGGCGACTGTCGCGATCCGCTCGTGTGCGCGGCGCGCGTGTGCCGCGTTGCGTGCCGAACGATGTCCGACTGCCAGCTTCGTCAAGTGTGTCGCCCCATCGGCGGCGGAGTCTCGGTCTGCGTTCCGCCCGGCGATCCGCCGTTCTGCGGACCCGATCTCGCGTGTCCGTCGCCGCTCGTGTGCGCGATCGACGGCTACTGCCGAGCGGCGTGCAGAACTGACTACGATTGTCGGTTCATGCGTGCAGACACCCACTGCACGGTCGCCGGCGTATGTGAGCCAAACGACGGCGGTGTGCTCGACGGCTCGGCGGACGCATCGATGGACGTGAGTTCGGACACCGGTCTCGATGGGTCGGTCGAATCCGCCTCAATGGGCGACTCCACGGTCGACAATCCCGGTGCGGACTCGCCTGGACTCGATGTCTCGCACGACGTGCCTCTCGATGCCTTCATCCCGGACGACGTGTATCCGTTCGACATCCCGCCAACGCTGGAATACGCGTTTCACACTCGCGCGCCCGGCGAGGCCGGTGCCCACCGATGTGCGGTCGAACTCGGCGGCGGCATTTCGTGTTGGGGAGAGAATCGCTCTGGCGCACTCGGAACCGGCACGGCGTCGATGACTCCGACGCTGTTCGCCACACCGGCAACCGTCTTCCCGGCCGGCATGACCTGGATCTCCGTGCACGGGAGCTGGGTTGGTGGACCGTACCAGTCGACCACGTGCGCACTTTCGACGGGGGGCAATGTCTACTGCGTCGGCGCAGGCACGTACGGACAGCTCGGAAACGGATCGATGGCCAACTCCACGGCGGCCGTACAAGTCGCGGGAATCACGACCGCGCGACAACTCTCGATGTCGGACGGCCACGCCTGTGTCGTGTTGGCATCCGGAAGCGTGATGTGCTGGGGCAACGGCGTGCTGGGGAACATGGCCGCTCCGAGCCCATCGCCGACACCGGTGATGGTCATCGGCGTGACCGACGCGACGCACGTCGCGACGGCGGCGCAACACAATTGTCTGCTGCGTCGCACGGGACAAGTGATGTGCTGGGGATCGGGTTCCAACGGCGAGCTCGGTGGCGGCACGCCCTTGTCGTTCGTCGCCGAGCCCGTCCCCGTGCCCGGACTCGCGACGGCGGTGCAGCTGACGGCGCAACAATCGAACACGTGCGTTCGATTGATGGATGGCACGGCTCGGTGCTGGGGACAGAACACTGCGGGCCAGGTCGGATCGGGCACGACCTCGACGTCCGTCGCGACGCCGACCGCCGTCGTGGGAGTCAGCGGCATCGTCGACATCAACTCCGGCGGTCCGACCACATGCGCAGTCGCTGGCCCGGAACGTCGAGTATGGTGTTGGGGCGCGCCGGGAGCGCTCGGTGCCGGTTTCGGCGGCACAACCGGGCTCATGCCGGTCCAGGCATTGGGCTTGCGCGACGTCGTTGCCTTGACGTCCGGGGGCGACGTCAACACGGCGGGCGGCTACATTGCAAACTTCTGCGCGCTGCGCGCCGACGACACCTTGTGGTGCTGGGGATCGAACACGCAGGGCGAACTCGGAAACGGAACGACGGGCGCCGGCGAACGTCCGCGGCCGGTGCCGCGATGAACCGGCGGATCGCCGTCGGAATCGCACTCGGGCTCTTGGCGTCCGCACTCGCATGCGCGCCGCCACCAGTGCCGGAAGGCTCCACGTGCATTTTCAACAGTGACTGTCGACCACCCATGGTGTGCTCCGGCCGTCGATGCCGACTGCCGTGTCGGGACGATCGCGACTGCGTCGGTGGCTTTCGGTGCCGCCGCTCCGACATTCCTGACGTTCGTGTCTGCCTGCCACCCACCGAGCCGACCCCGTGCCTCTACAGCAGTGACTGCGATCCTGGCCTCGAATGCCGTGGTGGTCAGTGCGTGGCCGCCTGCCAGTCCGATGCGCAGTGCCCGCCCGATTCACGGTGCTCCGTCGACGGGCGTTGCGTCGCCGTCGGTGACGCGGGCGGGCTCGACGGCGCCCCGATCGACGCGGGCGATTCAGGGTTCGACGCTCGCGACGCGGTGCTCGGCGACCTTCCGATTCCCGGAGATGTCGGCGCAGACAACGCCACCGATGCATTGCCCGACACGGGCGGGGACGGGGGAGCGGCGATCCCGCCATTCGCGGGTCTGTGCGCGGGAAGCAACTTCACGTGCGGACTGAGCCGCAGTGGCGAAGTGTGGTGTTGGGGCACCAACACGTCGGGCGTCCTGGGGCGCGGGAGCACGATGCTGTCGTCGAGCCGGGTGCCAGCACCCGTCGTCGGGATCGCCGACGCGGTGGGCATCGCGTGCCACGATGCAGCGAATGTCATGACGTCGAGCGGGCCGCACGCCTGTGCGCTGCTGCGGGACGCGACCGTCTGGTGTTGGGGCGACAACAACCGCGGGCAACTCGGAGTGCCCGCGATGCCCACGCCCAGTTCGGCGACGCCACTCCGCATCCCGGGTGTGACCGACGCGGTCGCCGTCGCGCTCGGCGCCGGCTACGGGTGTGTGTTGAATCGCCTCGCGCGGGTGTCGTGTTGGGGCGTGGTTCCCAACCTCCTACTCGGTGCGGGAATGGCGGGCTCGCCGACGCCGACGCTCGTGCCAGTGGGTGAGCCGGTCGGGCAGCTCGCCGTCGGCGGCGTGCACACGTGCGTGCGGGGGCTGACGAGTGGCAACATCCTCTGCTGGGGCTACGACATCTTCGACGGCTTCGGGGACGGCGCACCCATGACAACCGCCGCGTTCCCGACGCTGATCGAATTTGCGACACTGCCGATGGCCTCGGTCGCGTTGCTGGGCATTGGCGGCGGGACGACGTGCGCCGTGACTTCGGCTGCCGAGCCGTACTGCTGGGGCGCGAATGCGCGCGGAGCGGCTGGAATTCCCCCGTTCAGCGGCACCGTCGCGTCGCCGACGCTCGTGCCCGGCGTCGGAACCGTGCGCGCGATCTCGACAGGGCTCGACTCGTCGTGCGCGATTCTCACCGACCGCACGGTTCGCTGCTGGGGCGACAACGGTGTCGGTCAACGCGGAGACGGGACGACGGGGGGGGCGCGAGGGCTCGGCGGCGTCGTGGCGGTGCGCGACGTGGTGGGCATCGACGTGGGTCAGACGCACGCATGCGCGATCACGAGTGACGGTACGGCATGGTGCTGGGGCGAGGCAGCCAACGGCCAGCTCGGTCCCGGAACGATGGCAAGCATCGTGAACGCACCGGTCCGCGTGGCGTTCTGATCGCGAGCACGCGAAACAGCCGAGTCGGGCAACTCCGATCCCGCGAAACTCACGGACCGCTACCGCACCCGCGGCGCACGGCGCCAAGCTTCGTACGCGCGAATCAAATCCGTTGCGAACGCCGTAGCGAGACGCCCGTGGCCGCGGCTCGTGAGATGCACGTGGTCGGGTGCGGCCAGGGGTGGCGTTTCCAGAAGCCATGTGTCCATCGAACCCGCGCCGCCCATCGCGGCGAGCAAATCGATGAAGAGCGCACGATTCGTGCGGGCGACTCGCCGCGCGGCCTCGACGACCTCGAGCAGTCGCGGCGCGACCTGGTACGCGCCACCGGGTTGGCCGCCGGCTCGCTGCATGACATCGGGCGGCCCGACGATTCCGATCAGTGTGGCGGGAGCCGCAGCGCGCACGCGCTCGATCAGTGTTTCCATCGCCCGCTCGTAGACGGCGGGATCTCGCCGCAGGGACACGCTTTCGTTGGTGCCAAACGCCAACAAGACCAAGTCCGGTGCTCGCTCCCGAATCTCCCGCGTCAGTTCGCTCCAGTCCAGGTCTCGGGCGTGGATCGCCTGCGCTGCAATCATGCCCGCGGACTCGACGACGACGCCGGCGTGCGCGCGCTCGACCGCAATGCCGAACACGTCGATCGCACCGTCGCCTGCCGAACGAACCGTCAGCCGGTGGTTGCCATCGGCGACCGGCACGGACAAGACCGCGGCGGAACCCGACGGCGCGGGCTGCCATGCGTCGGCATCCAAGCGATACTGCAACGACCCACCGTGGCTTCGATAGAACACATCGAACCGCGAGGCCGTCGTGCCGACGCGGCAGCGCCCACAGGCGCCAACGGTGAACTCCGATGCTGGCAGTCCGCCGGTCGCGCGGACGAATCCGAGTCCCACGACGCCATTGCGCGCCCCCGGACGAGCACGCGTGATCGTCCAGGGTCCGCGACTGGAATGCTCGACGTCCCATGCCGGAACCGACGGTGCGACGAATCCACGCCCACCGTCGCCGAAGCGCGTCGCGAGAGCGCGCCGCAGGGTACCGGTGAATGCGTCACTCTCTGTGTGCGAGTCGCCGAGCTGAAGAATACGCACATGGGAAGTCGACGCCGCGGCCTCGGCGCTCGCGAGAAGTGTGAAGAGCGCTGGCAGCACGCCCGCCGTGTCGACCAGGATCGGTCCGTCGGACGCTGCGCCGACGCGGTCGCCCGAATCGTCGTCGTCGCGCGACTGCCCGATGTCCGCCAGATCCGGGGAGTACGGCTCGAGCGACCCGCCGTCTGGGGGTATGCGTCGGTCGCTTTGGCCATCGCTGGACACGAGGTCTTCTGTCGAACCGTCGACGGCTGGCTGGGCGTCAGTCGTTCCGCTCAGCGGTAGCGGTTCGAGTGTGTCCGCGCGGTTGAGGCCCGGTGCGGCAGCCTGACCAATCTGCCAGTCGCGATCATGCGCCCCCGCGGCCGCGCAGCCTGCGACGAGGAACACGAGGGCCGGGGCTTGAAAGCACCGGAGACATTGGGAATGTCCTGCGGACCAACGCTTGAGTCGCGTCCAATGGTCAGGGTGCATGTTGCGTCGTCTCGCGGTCATCGAATGCGTCGTCGCACTTCCCCATGCGGCGCGGCATGCGTCAAGGTCGATTGCTGTTGGACTGTCGTGCCAATGAATCGGCGGGCGAACTTTGGGGATTGCCTGCCTTCGGAAGCGCACCTAATGAGTTGCGTGCAGAGGGCAGACCGTCGCAGGCTCGCGCCGAGAATCGAGGCATTTCTGGAGATGAACCAACCGAGCGAGCGCGAGCGTCCCCACGTGGTCATCGTCGGCGGTGGCTTCGGGGGACTTTTCGCGGCCAAGGCACTGGCGAAGATCAAGGTGCGCGTGACGCTGATCGATCGAACGAATCACCACGTCTTTCAGCCGCTGCTCTATCAGGTTGCGATCGCAGGTCTCTCGCCGGCGGACATCGCTTCGCCGATTCGAAGCATTCTGCGCGGCGCGGAGCACGTCACGGTGCTTCTGGACGAAGTCGTCGACATCGTTCCGAACGAGCGGCGCGTGAAACTTCACTCCAGTGAACTGACGTACGACTACCTGATCCTCGCGACGGGCGTGCAAACGAGCTATTTCGGACACGACGACTGGGAGCACCACGCCGTCGGTCTGAAGACCCTCGACGATGCGCTCGAGATCCGACGCCGCGTGCTCGTAGCGTTCGAAGCGGCCGAACGGGAGTCGGACGCCGCGCGCCGCACGGAGCTGCTGACGTTTGTCGCGATCGGCGGTGGTCCGACGGGTGTCGAGCTGGCCGGCTCCATCGCAGAACTCGCGCGCACGGTTCTCGCGCAGGACTTCCATCGCGCCAACCTTCGCGAGACGCGTGTGATCCTGATTGAGGCGGGTCCGCGAATCCTGTCGTCGTTCTCCGAGGACCTCTCGCGTAGCGCGGTCGAGCAACTGTCGGACCTCGGCGTGGAAGTACGCACCGACACGAAGGTCACCGGCATCGATCACGGCGGCGTGCACCTGGGCGACGAGTACCTTCACGCGGCGACGGTGCTGTGGTGCGCGGGCGTTCGCGCGACGCCGCTGACCGCGAAACTCGGCGTGCCGACCGATCGGAGTGGGCGCGTGATCGTCGGCAAGGACCTGTCGATCACGGGTCGACCCGAAGTGTTCGTCATCGGCGACATCGCCGTGTTCACACACCAGACGGGTCAGCCCCTGCCGGGCGTCTGTCAGGTCGCGATGCAGCAGGGCGTCTTCGCGGCGCGCGCGATCGACGACACGCTGAGAGAACTCCCGCGGGGGACGTTTCGCTATCGCGACAAGGGGAACATGGCGACGATCGGCCGGTCCGCGGCCATCGCGCAGATCGGGGGCGCGGCGCTCACGGGCGTGGTCGCGTGGTTCGCCTGGCTGCTCGTGCACTTGATCTTTCTCATCGGATTCCGGAACCGTCTCAGCGTCCTGTTGAACTGGACGTGGGCGTACTTGAAGTTCGAGCGGGGCGCGAGGCTCATCACCGGCCACCGGCTCGAGGCGGGAACGCCGGAAACGCCAGAAGAAATCGCAGCTCACACACCGCCGCAGACGTCCGCGCGCACACGGTAGCCCTGTCGAAATTCCTCGGAATCGCCGAGCGTTGCATCGCGCGATCCGTCGGTCTTTACACCCGGACCTCCGCCATCTATAAAGCCGCGCTCGCGCGCCCGGGCTCCAAAGGTCCGTTCCGGCGCGTCGATCCACCCTTCGGAGGACTGAGACACAATGGACGCTGCATGGATGCTTCTTGCGCAGGCCGAGGAGACCCTCGATCAGACGCAGGCGAGTGCTCACCACGGGGGCGGCGAAGCCAACCTCGTGCTCCCGGACCTGAGCCGCGGCACTTTCATGGGAATGAGCGGGACCAACCTGCTGATGGGGGGACTGATTGTCTGCCTGTTCGGGCTCGTGTTCGCGCTGGTGATCTACTCGCAGCTCAAGCGCATGCCGGTCCACAAGTCGATGCTCGAGATCTCCGAGCTGATCTACGAGACCTGCAAGACGTACTTGCTCACGCAGGGCAAGTTCATCCTGTACCTCGAGCTGCTCATCGGCTCGATCATGGTGATCTACTTCGGTGTGCTGCAGCACATGGCGCCCGTGAAGGTCGCCCTGATCGTGTTCTTCAGTCTCGTGGGCATCGCCGGAAGCTACGGCGTCGCGTGGTTCGGCATCCGCGTGAATACGTTCGCGAACTCCCGTGCGGCGTTCGCCAGCCTCGAGGGTCGACCGTTCCCGGTGTACGCGATCCCGCTGAAGGCCGGGATGAGCATCGGGATGTTGCTGATCAGCACGGAACTCGTGCTCATGCTCGGAATTCTGTTGTTCGTTCCCGGCCACATGGCGGGCCCGTGCTTCATCGGCTTCGCCATCGGCGAGTCGCTCGGCGCGTCGGCGCTGCGCATCGCCGGCGGGATCTTCACGAAGATCGCCGACATCGGGTCCGACCTGATGAAGATCGTGTTCAACATCAAAGAAGACGACGCGCGCAATCCGGGCGTCATCGCGGACTGCGTCGGCGACAACGCCGGCGACTCGGTGGGTCCGACGGCCGACGGGTTCGAGACGTACGGCGTCACGGGCGTCGCGCTGATCTCGTTCACGCTGCTCGCGGTGAACGAAAACGCGCGGGTTGCGGTTCTCGTCTGGCTGTTTGCGATGCGCATCATGATGGTCATCGCCAGCGGATTTTCGTACCTCGTCAACGAGGCCTTCGCGAAGGCCCGCTACGGCACCGCCGCGAACATGGACTTCGAGGCCCCGCTCACGATGCTCGTGTGGCTGACGTCGATCGTCTCGGTCGTCACGACGTATGTCGTGTCGTACCTGATGATTCCGCACATGGGTGACGGAACGCTGTGGTGGAAGCTCTCGACGGTGATCACCTGCGGCACGCTCGCCGGCGCGATCATTCCCGAGATGATCAAGGTGTTCACGTCGACCAGTTCCGGACACGTGCGCGAGACCGTCAACGCGTCCAAGGAGGGTGGCGCATCCCTCAACGTGTTGTCAGGTCTGGTCGCCGGAAACTACAGCGCCTACTGGATGGGAATCGTCCTGATCGTACTGATGGGCGCGTCGTACTACGTGAGCCTCCAGGGCTTCGCGCAGCTGATGAATCCGCAGGCCGCTCCCGTATTCGCGTTCGGCCTCGTCGCGTTCGGATTCCTCGGCATGGGTCCGGTGACCATCGCGGTGGACTCGTATGGTCCGGTGACCGACAACGCTCAGTCGGTCTACGAGCTGAGTGTCATCGAGTCGATTCCGGGCATCGCCGAGGAGATCAAGGAAAAGTACAAGTTCGAGCCGAAGTTCGAGCGCGCCAAGGAGCTGCTCGAGGAAAACGACGGTGCCGGCAACACGTTCAAGGCAACGGCAAAACCCGTGCTGATCGGCACAGCGGTCGTCGGCGCAACGACGATGACGTTCTCGATCATCGTGATGCTCACGCACAATCTCAATGCCTCGCTCGTGCGCAACTTGTCCGTGCTTCACCCGCCGTTCCTGTTGGGCCTGATCGCCGGCGGCGCGGTGATCTACTGGTTCACCGGCGCGAGCATCCAGGCCGTGAGCGCGGGCGCGTACCGCGCAGTCGAGTTCATCAAGGCCAACATCAAGTTGGACTCCGGCGCGACGAAAGCTTCCATCGAAGACAGCAAGAAGGTCGTCGAGATCTGCACGCAGTACGCGCAGAAGGGGATGGTCAACATCTTCCTGACAGTGTTCCTGTCGACGCTGGCGTTTGCGTTCCTCGATTCGTACTTCTTCATCGGATACCTGATCTCGATCGCACTCTTCGGCCTCTTCCAGGCGCTGTTCATGGCGAACGCCGGTGGTGCGTGGGACAACGCGAAGAAGGTCGTCGAGACGGAACTCAAAGCCAAAAACACTCCGCTGCACGCGGCGTGCGTCGTGGGCGACACCGTGGGCGATCCTTTCAAGGACACGTCGTCGGTGGCGATGAATCCGATCATCAAGTTCACGACGCTGTTCGGCCTGCTCGCGGTGGAACTCGCCGAGCAGATCACCGCGAAGGGCACACGATTTGGCATCGCCGCGGGATTGTTCCTCGCGTCGACCTTCTTCGTGTGGCGCTCGTTCTACGGAATGCGAATCTCGCCGACGAAGAGCGAGGCGGCCGCGGCGACTGCGAAGCCCGTCGAGGCGTAGCCCCAACAAGCCCCCACCCCGCTCCGCTTCGCCGAGCGACCCTCCCCCAGTCCTGGGGGAGGGTGAAGAGGGAGCGACGGGCGCGGGCGGACCGAGGTAGCCTCGGCCTGGGCGGGTGAATCCGTACGCACTCCTTCCGTTGTCTGGCTTCGTCGTGAACCTGGCGCTTGCGGCGTCGGTTTTCGCGCGAAGCCCCCGTGCGCTCACCAACCGGCTGTACGCCGCACTCGCGCTGTCGCTCGCGTACTGGTGCGTGTTGAAATTCGCGTGGCGTCTCACCGGCGACGAGGCGACTGCGACCATCCTGTTTCGCGCGTCCGCGCCGGGTTGGTGCTCGCTCGCGACGCTGTATCTGCACTTCGTGTTGGAGTTCACACGCGTGCCCGGTTCGCCGTCGCGCAAGGCGCCGCTCATCGCACTGCACACCGTGGGCGCGCTCTTCGCGGCCAGTGCATTCGTTCCGGGCGCGATGCTGCACCGAATGGTTCGGGCGCCGTGGGGGTACATCCACGAGCCCGGGCCCGCATACCGCGCGTTTTCGGTGTTCTTCATCGTGACGTTTCTCGTGGCGGTCGTGAGGCTCGTGCAGGCACGCCAGCGCGCGCGATCGGCGTCGATGCGGGCGCAGTGCAGCTACGTACTCGTCGGCATCGCGTTTCCGCTGCTCGGCGGCGTCGTGACGAACATGCTGCTGCCGATGGCGGGCATTCGCGTGCTGGAACTCGGCGAGGTGCTCTCGACCGTGAACGCAGCGGTGGTGGCGTACGCGATGGTGCGGCGCGGCCTGCTCGCGGTGAGCCTCGAAGAGGCGGCAGAAACCATCATCGAGACGATGGGCGACTCGCTGCTGGTGGTCAATCGCGGGGGAGACGTCGTGCTCGCAAACGGCGCTGCGACTCGCTTGCTCGGCTTCGAGTCGGGCGAAGTCGTGGGCCGGCCGGTGGCGCAGTTCGTACGCTCGGGTCTCTTCGCGACCGCAGCGGACTCCACGCAGCGCGGGCTGCTCACAGAGGAGGGCGCGTTTCTCACGCGTGGCGGCGAAGAGGTCTCGGTGCTGCTTTCGCTCAGCCCCGTGCGCGACCCGGACGGCGTGCTGCTCGGGCTGGTGCTCGTCGCCAAGGACATTCGCGAGATGCGGCGCGTGATGGACGCGCTTGCGTCCGCGAACGAGCGACTGGAACTTCAATCGATTACCGACGAACTCACGCGCGCAGCCAATCGCCGTGCCGCGAACCAACGATTGGAAATGGAATTCAAGCGCGCGATTCGGTACGGCCGATCGCTGTCGGTCGCCGTCGTCGATCTCGACGAATTCAAGGCCATCAACGACACGCGTGGCCACCCGACCGGCGACGCCGTGCTGCAAGCTGTGGCGACGGCGATGCAGGCGAGTGTCCGCGCCACGGACGTGGTCGCGCGCTGGGGCGGCGACGAATTTCTCGCGATCCTGCCCGAATGCGACGCGACTGCCGCGCGCGTCGCGTCGGAGCGGCTGCTCGACGCAATTCGTTCGGCCAAGGTTGATGGCGTCGTGCGAATCAGTGCGAGCATCGGAGTTGCGACGATGGATCCAGAGCACGCGGTTGCGGACGCCGACGCGCTGATCAAGCGGGCCGACGACGCGCTGTACGTCGCCAAGCGAGCCGGCAAGGGGCAGGCGTCGCATGGGGCGAAAGAACCGCCCTGAACCGTCGGTGCGAACGTCAGTCTCGACACCTCACACGAACGTGATGCACACGCCGGCGCGCGCGGGGGCTGGCAACGCGAACACACGGCACATGACGTCGACGTCCGCCGCGGTCGCCGTGATCCGCGTCATCGATCCCGAGCGATAGAGACAACGGTACTCGCCGGCCATGCACGTCGTCGGGCTCGGAGCGCCTTCGGGACCGCAGAGAAACATCGCAAACATCGAACGCAGTGCGGTGACCGCCGCCGAATTCGGCATGCAGAGATACAACTCGTCGCAGCCCACGCCCACGCCGAACGTCACGCCCGGCGGAATGACTCGGATGCTTCGCAAATCACACGTGGCGGCATCGCCCGGGACGTCGGCGCCCGCGTCCGCGCAGATGCCTGGGCAACCCGTGGAATCGAGCGACGGTGCGTCGATGGCGGGGGCGTCTGCCGGAACGTCGAATCGGGTGTCGGCAACGGTGTCAGCGGTCGAAGTCACGTCCGTCCGTGACGCGTCCGCGGACTGCGCGTCGGTTGCTTCGCCCGTGTCGTTCGGCAAGGCCGAACTGGCACACGCGGTTCCGAGTGCGAGCGAGCACGCGAGGAGAATGCGATGCGGACGAAACGAGACGACGCGATCGGCGCATGGCGTGTGCACGACGCGAAGGTACCGCGGGTGGCGCGAAGGCGCGATGGCGGCCGCGTGCACTCCCAACGAAAAGCCCGGCCCCGAGCCGCTGCGGCGATGGCGCCGGGCGTGCGCGCACTGAGACCCTGCGCCGGGCGTGCGAGCACTGAGACCCGGCGCCGGGCACGCGCTTCCCGTCGTCCCACGCCCATGACACGCTCGCACCGGCTCGCATGGCCGCGAAACCCGACGTCGATGCGTTCCTCGCGCGCCACGCGGTCTTCACGCTGACCCGTACCGCGCGCCTGCCGTGTCTCGTCGACTGGATCGCGGGCGCAACCGTACGCGGATCGTGGTGGGCGCACCCGAAAGGCGGGGCGATATTCGCCGCGGCGTCCGCGTTGGAGGACCGCGACGACGTGCTGGTCACGAAGTGGGTCGACGGCAAAGTGACGTTCATCCGTCGCGATCTGTGGCCCGCGCTCTACCGCGTCGTGAGCGATTCGGCGCAGCATACGAGCTTGCGCGCCAGCCTCGGCGCAGCGGCCCGCACGTTGTGGGACCGCGTCGAAGCCGACGGCGCGCTGCGATTCGACGTCGTGCGCGCGGAATGTGCGACGCCGGCTGCGAGGCGAGCGCTGAGCCGAGCTCGTACCGAACTCGAACGAGCCTGTGCAATCGTCGTCGCGAGCGAACACACCGAGTCGGGTCGTCACGAAGTAACGCTGCGCTCGTGGAAGAAGTGGGCGCCCCGGGCCGTGGTTGCCGCCGCCGGCAAACTCTCGCTCGATACCGCCCGGGAGCAACTCGAGCGCGCCGGGCTCCCCACCGAGGTGCAACGCAAGCCGCGATCGAAAATCAGCTGATGTTCCGCCGCGCGGTCCGCCGCCTTCCCGGCTGAATCAATCGAAAAAGTCGCTGGCACGCCTCTTGACGTCCGGTGCGCTGTGGCTAGTTTGCCCCCCATCGCGGGTCGGCGGTCGTCGACTCGAAACTTTCCAACCGACAACGGATGTTCAACGCGTCGACGCATCGGGCGATCGGCGCACGCACGGAGCAAGGACCATGGGCAAGATCATCGGCATCGATCTCGGAACCACCAACAGCGTCGTGGCCGTGATGCAGGGCGCAGACGTGGACGTGATCGTCAACGAAGAGGGCGCGCGTCTGACCCCGTCGGTCGTCGGCTGGGACGAGAAGGGCGAGATCTTCGTGGGCCAGCCGGCCAAGCGCCAAGCTGTGATGAACCCCGAGCATACGATCTACTCGGCCAAGCGATTCATCGGCCGGCGGTTCACTGAAGTGGCCGAGGAGTCCAAGCGGGTGCCGTTTCACGTGACGCAGGCGGACAACGGCGACGTGATGATCGACGTTCGCGGCCGAAAGATGGCGCCGCCGGAGATCAGCGCGCACGTGTTGCGCAAGCTGAAGAAGGCCGCAGAGGACTACCTGGGCGAGCCGGTGACCGACGCCGTGATCACTGTGCCGGCGTACTTCAACGATTCCCAACGCCAAGCCACCAAGGACGCCGGCAAGATCGCCGGGCTCAACGTCCGACGCATCATCAACGAGCCGACGGCTGCGGCGCTCGCGTACGGTCTCGACAAGAAGACGGACCAGCTCATCGCGGTCTACGACTTCGGCGGCGGCACGTTCGACATCTCGATTCTCGAAGTGAGCGAGAACCTGGTCGAAGTGAAGAGCACGAACGGCGACACGCACCTCGGCGGCGACGACGTCGATCACTTGCTCATGGACCACTTGATGGCCGAGTTCAAGAAGGAGTCCGGGATCGACGTCACGAAAGACAAGAACGCGATGCAGCGCCTCAAGGAAGCCGCAGAGAAGGCGAAGTGCGAACTGTCGAGCGCGACGGAGACGACCGTCAACCTGCCGTATCTCACGGCCGACGCGGCGGGTCCGAAGCACATGAATACTCGGATCTCGCGGGCGAAGCTCGAGCAGCTCATCGAGCCCCTGGTCGAGCGATCGATGCGCGCGTGCGAATCGGCACTGAAGGACGCCAACAAGCGTGCCGCGGACATTCACGAAGTCGTGCTCGTGGGCGGATCGACTCGGATTCCGATGGTGCAGAAGCGCGTGAAGGAGTTCTTCGGGCGGGAGCCGAACCGCACGGTCAATCCGGACGAAGTCGTTGCGATTGGCGCTGCGGTTCAGGGCGGCATTCTCGCGGGCGACGTGAAGGACCTGCTGCTACTCGACGTGACGCCGCTGTCCCTCGGCATCGAGACCAAGGGTGGCGTCATGACCGTGCTCATTCCGCGAAACACGACGATTCCCACGGCGAAGGCCGACGTGTTCTCGACCGCGAGCGACAGCCAGACGCAGGTCGAGATTCACGTACTGCAAGGCGAGCGGCCGATCGCGAGTGGCAACAAGCCACTGGGCCGGTTCGTGCTCGACGGGATCCCACCGGCGCCGCGCGGCGTGCCCAAGATCAAGGTCACCTACGACATCGACGCCAACGGAATCTTGTCGGTGACCGCGAAGGACGAAGCGACTGGCAAGGATCACAAGATCACGATCCAAGCGGGTTCGGGCCTCTCGAAAGACGACATCGAGAAGCTCGTGCGCGAAGCCGGCGAGCACGAGGCCGACGACAAGCGCCGCCGCGACGAAGCCGAAGCACGAAACAAGGCGGATCAGATCGCGTACCAGGCGGAGCGGCTGCTCAAGGACGCCGGCGAGAAGATCTCGGCCGAGGACAAGACCGTGATCGAAGACGCGATCAAGGCGGCAAAGGAAGCAATCGAGAAGGGCGACCACGAGGCAGTGAATGCGGCGAGCGAGAAGCTCGACAAGGAGCTGCAGCGCGTTGCGATGGCGATGTATCAAGCGGCCGGCGCGAGCGGCGATCCGAACGCATCGGGCGGTGAACCAGGACCGAGCGCGGCGGGCGGTGCCCCGGGTGCGGCAGGCGGCCCGGCGGCGGGGCGTGGGCGAGACAACGTCGTCGACGCGGAGTTCGAAGAGAACAAGTAGTCTACGGCCATCGTGATCCTGTCGGACCGATGGGAACTGCTCGAGCGCCTCGGCGAAGGGGCGATGGGCGAAGTGTGGCGCGGGCGCCACGTCGTCCTCGGCCACTTCGTCGCGGTCAAGATCATGAAGCCAGCGGGCGAGGGCGAGAGCGATCTCGTCGCGCGGTTCGTCCGCGAGGGTCGCATCGCTGCGCGCCTACGTTGCCCGTACATCGTGCGTGTCGATGACTTTGGCACGCTCCCCGACGGCCGTCCGTACATGGTCATGGAGTTGCTCGACGGCCAACCGGTGTCTGCGCGACTCGGCTCCCCCAACGAGCCACCAAACTACGGGCTTGCCCTGCGCGTCGCGCACGACGTCGGCGTCGCGTGTGACGTCGCCCATGCGGCGGGCATCGTCCACCGGGACCTGAAGCCGGAGAACTGCTTTCTCGTCATGGGCGAGGGCGGCAACCTCGTCGTCAAAGTGCTCGACTTCGGGATCGCGAAAGTGACCGACTCGTTGCTGGTTTCCAGCGCTGGAGTCGCGACTGCGGCGCACGCGCTGATCGGCACGCCGGCGTTCATGTCCCCCGAACAAGCGCGTGGCGATCGCGATCTCGACGGCCGCAGCGATCTGTACTCGCTCGGAGTGATGATCTACGAAGTTCTCACGTTGCGACTCCCGTACGACGCTCCCGGTTTGACGCAACTTCTGTTCGCCGTGTTGAATGGACGCTACGTGCCGCCGTCCGCCGCGCGTGCGGGGCTTCCTCGGTCGTTCGATGCCTGGGTCGCACGCGCGCTTGCGCTCGATCGCGGGGCGCGGTTTCAGTCGGGCAAGGAACTCTCGGACGCACTCGTCGCGGCCCTCGAGTCCAGAACAGGTGTCGGACTGCGCGAAACTCTGCCAGCGACGCAACCGCTCACCGTCGTCGCACGGGAGTCGGTGCCGGCCCGGACCGAGGCGCTTCCGGCGTACGCGTTGCCCTCGCAGATTCAACATCCGCCGACTGGCGTGCCTGGGACTGAGTTCCGTGCTCCCACGGTGACGCGCACGTCGAACCGTCGCGCAGCGATGCTAATCGCGGCGGGAGTTCTGGTCGCGGCGGTTGCAACGTACGGTCTGCGTGCGTGGATGCATCGTGAACCTCCCCAGTTCGACACCCCGTCCCGGGCTTCGGCCGCGCTCGCGCCGCCCGTCCCGTCGCCCATGCTGGCGCCTCGCCCAGCGCTGCCGTTGTTGCCACCGATCGCGCGCACGACGCTTCCCGGGCCGGCGGCCGTGGAACGCGTGCCTTCCAGCAGCCCGGCGCCCGCCGTCCGTGCTACGGAAGATCTGCACCCGCGCAGGCGATCGCGAGCGTTCGACGCGGGGCACGGACGCGACCATGAGGGATTCCAGAACGGCCTGCCAACGCAGATGTGATCGACGCGCGGTCGCCTTCGCCGCACTGCTCTCGTGCTTCGTGCCACGTCTCGCGCGCGCGCAGTCGTCGATGGCCGTCGACGCCGCGCAATCACACTTCGATCGCGGCCGCCGCCACTTCGACGCTCGTCGATGGACCGACGCCATGGGCGAATTCGAGGCTGCGCTGCAAACGCAATCGTCGCCGAACACCCGGCTGTATCTCGCGTTGTCGCTCCGCAATCTCGGCCGCGCCGTGCTCGCATATCGCGAGTTGCAGCGTGCCGCCGACGAAGCGGATCAGCGTGCCGTGAGCGAGCCGCGATATTCACGCACGGCCCAGATCGCGCGATCCGAACGTGCGAACACGGCGTCTCGCGTCGCGCTCATCACGTTGGCCATCGAGGACGTCGTCGACGGACTGGTCGTCCGTCTCAATGGCAATCGGATCGAAACGACCGCGTGGAATGTCGAACTTCCGTTCGAGCCCGGCGAACTCATCGTCGACGCCGAGGCTCCCGGGAGGCCGCCGTTCCACACGACCGCGACGTTGGCGGCGGGCACACGGTCGCAGATTGCCGTTCGGTTCGACGCCGCACCGCGACCGGACTTGTCCGCGATCGGCGCGACGCAGCGCGCGCAGAGCGAAGGCTGGGCGATGCGTGTGCAACCAAGCGGACGTCGCCGCGCGAGTGACGACAGCGCAGGTGTCTCCGGTCGCGACACGGCCGCGGGACCCGCGGGGCCGTCGGCGCTCGTGCCGGTCGGCGGCGTGATGATGGCGGTCGGCGGAGTCGCAATCCTCGGTGGCGCGATCACCGGCGCGATCGCCGCGTCGCAGCACGCGACACTCAACGTGCAGTGCCCGGAACCGAGCGCGTCGGGCTGCGTCGACCTTCCGGCGCGGGTCACGGCAGGAAACACGCTCGTGACGCTCACCAACGTCGGTCTGATCGGCGGCGCTGGGGTTGCAGCGGTTGGGCTGACGCTCTTTCTCGTCGGGCGTCTCACGAGCACTGCCGCGAGCGAGGAACTCCCGTCGATCGCGCGTCGTCGACCGCGCGCGGTTCCGTGGATGGATTTCCGCGCGGGCGTCGTCGGGCTGCAGGGGGCGTTTTGAGATGAATCACCCTCTGCGCGCGAAGAGCAAGATCGGTGCGGTCATTGTGTCACTCAGCGCCGGGTGCTCGCTCGACTTCAACATGTTTCTGACGCGCTCAGCCGACGGCGGCGGTGGCGCCGACGGCATCGGTGTCGACGGCGGCGGACCCAACACGCCGTTTCCGCTCTGCACGGAGGCGCCCGCCGGATCCACGGCGCATGTCCGCGTCGTCAACGTGAGCGGCGGTGCGATCCAGGTGTGCGCGGGCGCCGTGGACCTGACACCGATCGCCGGCGGCGGCGGGCTCACGAACGCGTATGCGACCGGTGCGCCGGTGGATCTTGCGAGCGCCGGACGGGTCCGCTTTGGAGTTCGCAGCGCTGGTTCGCCCCGGCAGTCGTGCATGGTGACATCGGGGCTGACCGACACGCCGATGTACGATCTGGTTTCGGGCGCGACGTACACGTTCGTCGTCGCGACCGACGGAACGAACCCAATCTTCCGCATCGCGCGCGATGCGACGTGTGTCGTTGCCGAATCCCTCGTCCGGTTGCTCAACGCGCTGCCGAACGAGACCCTCGACGCGGCGGCGTACGAACGCACCGGCCCGCCGCCGAGCTGGGATTGGCAGAACTTCGCACCGGCCGAGAACGGCATCGCGCGGGCGGACCGTGGTTACGTTTCGCTGCGCCCGTCGTCTGCGGCGAACGTCTGGCTGCACTCGCTCGGGGACAATTCTACGTATCAGTCCAACAGCACGACGACCTACCGTGCGATGCAGCGCCGGACGTGGGTTGTCGCACGCGACTTGCGCACATCGACCAACGTTTCGATCTTCGCGTGCTACGACGATCCGACGGCGAGCGACCAACTGCGCGCGTGCGAATCGATGTCGACGTTTCGTCCGTAGCTCCGTCCGTCAGACGTATCGAACTACGCCCGGGTGCGACGCCGCCGCCGCTTGCCTGCGACTTGCCCGAGCACCGATCGTTCTCCCGCAGTCGCACCGGCGTTGAACTGGATTCCCGCGCCGACGCGGAGACGAAACGGTGCGGCCGGATCGCCGAGGAGGCTCACGCGGGCACGTTCGCGCGCGAGGTCGATGAACCGCTGTTGCGACCGCAACGCGGACTCGCCCTCGGCCGGCGTGCGCCGCGCGTAGCTCCCGTCGGGTTGCATCACGCGAGCTTTGACGTTGTCCGCCAGCATCGTCGCGAGAATCTCGCTCTGCACGTGCTGCGCGAGCGCCTTGTCTTCGATCGGCCACATGGCTTCGACGCGCCGCTGGAAATTCCGCGGCATCCAGTCGGCTGACGAGAGATAGACCTCGGGATTCCCGCCGTTCTCGAAGCTCGCGACGCGCGCGTGCTCGAGGTACCGATCGACGATCGACACGACGCGAATCCGGTCGGACAGTCCCGGCACGCCCGGTCGGAGACAGCAGATTCCACGAATGATCAGGTCGATCGCGACGCCCGCCTGCGACGCGTTGTAGAGCGCGTCGATCACGTCGGGATCCACGAGCGAGTTCATCTTCGCGACGATTCGCGCTGGTCGTCCCGCACGCGCGTGCTCGGACTCGCGGTGGATCATCGCCAGGACGGCCTCGTGCAGCCCGAGCGGCGCGACGATCAGTCGCCGCCACGTCGCGGGCGCGGAGTACCCGGTCAGCAAGTTGAACAGCGACGTCGCGTCCTCGCCGAAGTCGTCGCGCGCGGTGAACAGCGAGAGGTCCGTATAGTTTCGCGCGGTGGAGGGATTGTAATTCCCCGTGGCCATGTGCACGTACCGCCGGAGCCCTGTCGCTTCGCGCCGTACGATGAGCGTGACTTTCGTGTGGGTCTTGAGACCGATGAGTCCGTACACCACGTGCACGCCGGACTCTTCGAGCGATCGCGCCCACTGGATGTTCGTCTCCTCGTCGAATCGCGCCTTGAGTTCGACCAGGGCGGTCACCTGCTTGCCGGTCTCTGCTGCGCGTGCGAGGGCGCGGACGAACGGGCTGTTGGATCCCGCGCGGTACAGCGTCTGCTTGATCGCGAGTACGCGCGGGTCATCCGCCGCCCGTGTGATGAACTCGACGACCGACTCGTAGCTCTCGTAGGGATGCTGCAGCAGCACGTCGCGTTCTGCGACGACGGCAAACAAGTCGTCGTGATCGCGAAACGGCGGCACGACTTGCGGCGTCGAATGTGGATCGTGAAGTTCCACCCGGTCGTCCGCCGCGACGATCGACATGAGATCCCCGAGGTGAATCGGTCCGTCGATGCGATACACGTCGTCGGGCTCGAGCCGCAGGGCCGTGCGCAACACTTGCAGAATGCCGGGCTCCATTCCCTCGGCCGCCTCGAGTCGAACCGCGTTGCCTCGCTCCCGCCTGCGCAGCTCCTGTTGAATCGCGACGAGCAAGTCCTGCGCTTCCTCCTCGTCGACGTCGAGGTCCCAGTTGCGCGTGACACGAAAGACCGACGCTGACTGCACGCGCAACCCCGGGAACAACGAACCGGCGTGGCGGGCAACGACGTCTTCGAGCAGAGCAAACGCGCGGTGCATTCCCTGCACTTGAATGGGCACGAGGCGCGCGAGAATCTGCGGCACCTGGATCATCGCGTAGGAAATGTTGCTGCGCGCACCTTCCGCCGTGAACGTGACTGCGAGGTTCAGCGCCTTGTTCTTCAGGCGCGGAAACGGATGCCCAGGATCGACGGCGAGCGGCGTCAGTACCGGATAGATTTCCCGCGTGAAGTATTGTGCGAGTTGCTCCTGGACCTCGGGCGTCCATCGCTCGGGTGCGGCGATCAAGATGCCCGCCGCTTCCATCGCGGGACGAATTTGCGTCCCGAAGATCGAGAACTTTTCGGCGACCATCTTGTGAACACGCGACGCGATCGCCGCGAGCTGTTCCGCGGGCGCCATCCCATCGGCCGGCAAGTCCGACAGGTCACCGGCGACCTGCTGCTTGAGCCCGGCGACTCGAATCATGAAGAACTCGTCGAGATTCGACGCCGCGATGGCCAGGAATTTCAACCGATCGAGGAGCGGAACGCTTCCGTCGGCTGCTTCGTCGATGACCCGCTGGTTGAACTCGAGCCACGACAATTCGCGGTTGAGATACAGCTTCGGATCCGTGCCAGGGAGCGACATGTCAGAGGTCGCCGTTGAGCGTATAGCCTCGCAACGTCAGCCGGAATCGTCGCGCGTCGCGAGGCCCCACGAGCACGGGAACGATTCCCTCGATCGGCCCCACGTTCGGCGCGTAGAAGAACGTTTCGCGGAACTCCGTGCCGTTGGTCAGCGTCGCATCGGGCGCCACGCGGACGACTTCGATCACGTCGTGAAACGTCCCAGCGGTCACGGTGCGTGTCAGTCCCACGTGACGAATCGTGTACGTGTCGCCGCCGTGGCCGCGCCACGTCGTGCCCCGCGCGATGGGATTCGACAGGACCAGTTCGCCATTGCGCGTGAGCCCCCCTTCGGCAAATTCGTAGAGCGCCGGCGCACCCGGCCCTTGTTGCATGTAGTACCCGCCCGCGCCGTCGTCCCGCACGACGCGCATGGTCACCAGACCCGGGATGCCGCCACGGTCCATGTCCACGCTGGTGAAGCTCCACGCCGCGTTGCGCTGCAGGGGAAAGTAGTCGCGCGCGACGCGGGGCGCTTGCGGTCCGGGGGTTTGTGCCCCCGCACAGCCGGCGACTACCGCGACGACGCAGGCCGCAAGAGACGCGAGTCGGTGCATCACGACGCGCATCGTATCAGGCAGGCACGCCCGTGTGCGCGTACGATCGCTTCAGCGCGCGCCCACATAGAGTGCCGCCAGGACGGCGATGAGAAAGCCCGTCAACGCCATCACGCCCACGATCACGTGGTCGCTGCCCAGTTTTTCGAGCAGTGCGCTCGCCCGGCGGCGGATCGATTCGTCGTCGTCGTTCTGCAGCGCTGCCGCCAGCCGCCGCGCTTGCGCGTAATCGCCCACTTCGAACGCGCGCAGTGCCGGCTCGAGTGCGTCCGGACGCTCTTCGGCAATGGCAGCCGCCGTGTCGGGTTCGTCCATTCGCGGGGAATCGATAGCACCGCGCGCGTCATCGTGCACGCGTTTGCAGGCCGGTCTACACTCGCAACGCGGTTCTTGTCGGAAGGGATGCCCATGCGCTCGATTCGGTTGGGTCTGGTGTGTGCGCTCGCGGCGAGCGCGTGTGGAAGCGCGGTGACGCCGGGCGACGCGGCCGGCACCGACGCATCGAACCCTCGCGATGGCTCCACGCTCGATGCCGCCGTCGACGACGTCGCGGCGCTCGACGGTGCACCGATCGGGGAGAGCGGCGCCGATTCGCCGATCGATGCGCTCGCGGACACCACGAGCGACGTGTCGATGACGTCCCTGGCGGGCACGTGGCGCGCGGTGGCCTTCGAGTTTCGCAACGCGATGGGAACGATGGTCCGAATCGCGGACACGAACACGCCGATTCCAACGCCCGGCGGCGGCACCGTTCCCGTGCGCGCGAACGGCTTACTGACGTTGGGCCCGACACGAGTCGCCGAGGCCTTCGGCATTCTTGCCAACGACCACTTCAACGCCAACGGCATGGCCATGGCATACGAAAACGCGCTGAGCGCGTACGGTTTCGGGGCGGCGGGAGTGCTCACGCCCGATTCGTTCGTCTTCCGCGGCGGGATGATGCTCGCGTTCACGCGCAACGCCGACGAAACGATCACGCAGACCGACCCCATGAGCGGCAACCGAACGACATGGGCGCGAACGACGACGCTGCCCATCCGTCGCGAGATTCACGCAACGGGCTACGCGCAGCTGTACCGACCGCTCGGGACGATGCCGTTCGCGAACCCGCGTGTCGCACTGGCGTGGGATCGCACCGGATCCGCTGGTGGGTACACGTACACGAACGATCAGCCGCTGATGCCCGGCGGCGGCACGGGATTCATGATCGACGCAGTCACGCCGCCGACGGACGCCGTGGGAAATGTCGCGGGCACGTCCGTCGCAGTCGCGTATCTGATCGTGTACGACGACCGGGACGACAATGGTCGCTACGACGGCGATGGCTCGGTCGGCGATCCCGACGCGGGCGTCACGGACGGCGGCGGGACTTCGTCGGACACGCTGCGTGGGCGATCGCCGATTGCAATCGCGTTTCGTAGCGAGGGCACGCCTGCGGCTGGGTTCTCGGTGTCCACGTTCCGAGACCTATTGCCGGGCATGCAATACGTTCACGTTCATCTCGACGGTGCCGCATTCGGTCGCGTCACGCTCGCGCCGTTCGATCCGACGAACATCGTCGCGCCCGACGTCGCGATCAATCCCGACATCGATCGATCGCGCATTCCGGACATCGTACCGTAGGCGTCGCGAACGCGCAGCGCCGAGGGGTTAAGGTCTGTGGATCGACCAACCGTTCGTCAGTTCGATGCGCCCGGCGTTGGCGTCGTCCGGATCTGGAAGTCGGCCACGTTGTTGTCGGTGTCCGTGGCGTTCGGAATGCGCGCGATCGATTGGCCGTCGGGCGGGTTCGCCGCGAACATCCCCTCCGCGAGCGGATGCAGCGCGCACGTGGGCATGCCGAACGCGACGCTGTCGATGCGAACGTTCGTCGGGTTGTACAGACCGATCCCGCCTCCCGTCGCCGCGATCCCCGAAGACAAGCGACCGATCACGGGCCCCGTGTAACTCGTGCCGCCGATCACGGCGTATCCGCCCGCCACAATTCGATCGCCCGCAACGCCCGTCCAGCGGGTGGACGGGGCCGGGCAACTCGACGCAGAGTACTTGAGTGCCCAGCCGTCGAGGGCGACGTCGCATGTGCCGGCGTTGAAGATCTCGACGAACTCGTCGGTTGCGGCGCCGCCGGCGCCGGTGTGCTGAACCTCGTTCACGACGAGCCGCGGTACGCACACGGGAACGTCGGGCATGTCCCGAGGGATATCCATCGGTGCGTCCGCGGGAACATCGATGATCGGCACGTCGGGCACGACATCCGCGGGCACATCGGGCCGCACGTCGCTCGTTGCGTCGACGGCGTCCGGTGAATCGAACGCGGCATCGACGACGTCGAGTGCGCCGGCATCCGCGTCCATCGTGAGAATGTCCGCCGCGTCGGACGAAGTGTCCGGGGTATCCGCGATGTCGACAACGTCGCTCGCCACGACGTCCACCGTTCCTTCGTCCCCACGCTCGCCGTTCACCACGTCGCGTCGGTCCGTCGCGTCGTCGGGTCGGAACACGTTCCAGTTGAACACGCACCCGTCCGCCAGCACGGAGAACGCGAGAATCGTCGCAAATCGCGCAGCCGAACGAACCGTCGGTGGACGATCAGAACTCACCGCGCACTCCGAGCAGGCTGCCACCGCCGCGCACTGCCGAGGCCCAGACGCTGGCGGGAGCCGATCGTCGATGCGCTGCAGCTCGCTCCACGCTCACCGGCCCTCCCGCGGCGATCATCGTGATGCCTGCGCCCACCGCGACGATGCCGACGACGAGCGTCACGTTGGCGATCGTTCCATACCGCTCGCCTTCGTCGACCTGGGACTGAAGCTCCGGGATGCACGGACCGAGCACACAGGCCGTCTGCAGATCCGTGTAGCGATTCTGCGCAAGCGAACCGAAGTAGCCGAACGTGACGAGTCCGCCGAGACCGAGCGCGCTCACCACGACGCCGGCCCATCGCACGCCGCCGCCCTCGGCCACGCGCACCATGCGCGGTGTTCCGCTCGATCGGCCCCCAGCCGGCTCGGCGTCCGCGCCGTTCACCGTCGACGATGCGTTGGGGTTGGCGCCGTCCGTCGCCGCAGTCGGAGCGTTCGGATCGACGGGCAGCTCGACCTGAACGTCCGTCGTCCGTCCTGCTTCGATCGTGACCGTTCGACGAAACGCAATGTGACCGGTTGCGCTCGCCGACACTTCGACGCTCCCCGGGTCGTGCGGCATCGGGAGGTTCCACGCCGCGTCCGCGAGGGGTCGATCGCCGATGCGAATCGTCGTGCCCGCCGGTGCCCGGATCACGCGCACGTGAATCTGTCCGACGCGCGGCTCGAGCGCGCCGCCTTCGGTCCGGGCGGCGTCGCGGGTCGAGACGTACCGTGGGTCGCTACCCGCGCGGTCGGATGCCTCGGCGGCCGCGCGCCGAAACTCGACCAGCGCCTCGGCGACTTGACCGGTTTCGCGCAAGCAGCGAGCCACGTAGAGTCGGGTGTTCGGACTTGCGAGCAGCTGGTTCGCCGCGCGGAATTCTACGAGTGCGCCGGCGAAGTCACGTGCGATGAACAAATCGCGACCGCGCTGAAACCGCGTCTGCGCCTGCCCTTCGTTCGAGACTTGCGCGATCGAGACGCCCGACTTGGCGACGACCGTCGACACCATGATCGCCAACAAGATCGCGCGCGAGAACGGTGCAACCGGACGACGGGTTACGTGCATGCAACGGCAGTCTAGCAGGGTCGCACGCCGGACTACATCGCTTCGGGATTGAACGTCCCTGCATTCTGTCCGCTGCTCGGCGGGTGCGACGACGTGGCGCTCGACGGACCGCGCGGACCTCGGTGGATTCCCGGGCCGTGTGGCGTGGGACGCGTCGCCGGTGCGGCCGTCTCGATCGGTGCTAGCGTCGCGGGCTCTCCCGTCGCGGCGGGCGCCGTTGGCACCGGTTGCGTCGTTGGAGCGATCGGCACGGTCCCGGCCGCGGACGGTGACCGCGCGAGGGCGGCAACGGGTGCGGGCGCGGGTTGCGGAATTCCCGCGGCGTTCGCGCTGGATTGTCCGTGGTACACGACCGGGCGTCCGACACGCTGCGTTTCAGATCGTCGCAGCCACCAGAGTACGCTGCCGCCCACGGCCGAGCCGACGACGAGCACGACGAGCAGTGCCAGACCCGTGCGACGGCGGCCCGCGACGATCGAGTCGCGCGGTCGCGAGACGAGTCCCGCAGCGGGAATCGGCGGTGGAAATGACGACCTTCGCGCGGGGGGTGGCGGAACGGCCACTGCGCTCGATCTCGGTACGCCGCCCGAGATGTTCGCGGGAAGGGACGGCAGCAGCGGTTCGCCGGGCGCATTGCTCCTCGAACGCGACGCAATTGCGTCGGGCGCGTGCGCGTCCAGCAACGATGATCGCGGAATCGTGCGCTCGGGGTCGCTGGGCTCGCGAGTCCGAGCGCCGAACGGACGCGAATCTTTCACGTCCGAGTGCTCGCCGGGTCCTGCATGCACCCGCGCGTTCATCTCGTCGATCTGCGCGGCCGACGTTTCCCGGACGAACGTTGCAACCGCTCGAGCGCTCGCAATTCCCACGCCGCCCGCCGCTTCGGTCAGCGCCTCGGCGAACTGGTGGGCGTTCGCGTAGCGTTTGTCCCGCTCGCGCTCGAGTGCCTTCGAGCAGACGGAATCGAGTGCGTCCGGGCCCTCCGGCCATTCGCTCTTCAATCGCGGAATGGCGTTCACGAGCAACGCGCGCACGACTTCACCGTCCGTTTGTCCGCCGAACAACCGTCGCCCCGCAAGCGTCTCCCACAGCACGGTCCCCGCGGCGAACAGGTCCGCGCGCATGTCGACGGTCTCACCGGACGTCTGTTCGGGTGCCATGTACGCGAGCTTGCCCTTGACCTGTCCCTCGCGCGTCGCAGAGATTCGCTCTTCCGCGCGCGCGATGCCGAAGTCCGTGATCCGCGCGATGCCGTCGACCCCGACGAGGATGTTGTGCGGCGACACGTCGCGGTGGACGATCCGCAAGGGTTCACCGCGGCTGCCGGTCAGATCGTGCGCGGCCTCCAGACCCGCGAGCACGTCGAGCACGATTCGAATCGCGATGGGCGCCGGGATCTTCCTGCCAGCGCGTGACGTCAGCTTCAGAAGACTCAGCAGCGAGTCGCCCTCGACGTATTCCATCACAAGAAACAAACCGTCGGGCCCGTTCTCCAAGTCGAGCGTGGGGACGACGTTCGGGTGCCGGATGCGCGCCGCAAGTCGCGCTTCGTCCATGAACATTCCGACGAACTCGGCGTCCTTCGCGACGTGAGGATGCAGACACTTGATGGCCACGAGCCGCTGGAAGCCGGCCGCACCGAGCGCCCGCCCGAGAAAAACCGTTGCCATGCCACCGGACGCGATGTCCGCGATGATCTCGTACCGTCCGAGCCGCGTTCCGGGCGGGACGGTCTGACGCGCAAGTTCGCGTGGGGCGACGGTCATTTTCGGGAGCATACCAACTTGCCCCGTACCGTCGACCCGCCCGAATGATAGGCTACGGAACCATGTCGAGTCCGGGTCAGCCAGGTGGTGGCAGCGGTCGCCCGCGTTCGGGGACGCTCGAGCGCATGTGGGAGGACGTCGAGCAACTCATCGCCGGTTCGCACTTGTTTCGTTCGCTCGACGAGGACGGCCGCACCGAGCTGCTCGAACGCGGCCGCATCGTATTTTACCCGGCCGGCGCTGTCATCGTGCGGGAGACAGAGGTCGGCGGCGCGTTCTACGTCATCGACCAGGGCGTCGTGGAAGTGAGCACGTCGTCACCGGAGGCTGGCGACGTGTCGCTGACGACGCTGCAGCGTGGTGGCGTGTTCGGCGAAGTCGCTGCGCTGACGGGCGCGGCGCGAACGGCGACCGTCACGGCGCTCACGAACGTGGCCGCGGTTTCGTTCGATCGCCAAGTCATCGACGAAGTGCTCAGCCGGTATCCGAAAGCGCGACGACTGCTCGATGCGCTCATCGCGGGCCGCGCACGAGACACGGTGGAAAAGATCGCGCGCGCGAGTGTCATGCCGGGTCGCGCCGACGGGATGTCGAGCCGCCCACCCGCGCCCGACGCGTCGGACGTTCCGATCATTCCAGGGCCACCGCGTACACCGAACGACACCGGGGGCTCGTCCGGCGCGTGACTGGACGCGTGCGTCACACCCAGGTCTTGTTTCGAAGTGCTCGGTAGCCCCGGCGGGAGTCGGGCCCGCTCGCGACCGGCAGCCCCGAGCGACTCCAGCCCGGTTCGGTGATCCCGCCGAAGTTGTCCTTGGCGCCATCGAATCCGGTCCGGAGCTCAACGAAATTCGTGTACCCCGCTTGCTCGAGCATGCCCGCGGCCATGAGGCTCCGCCGGCCCGACTGGCAGGCGAGGATGAACTTGGCGTCCTTCTGGAAGTTCGCGTTCATCACTGCCATGAAGTCCGGATTCGGAACGAGCCCGCCATCGCCGCGTTCCATCACGGGAATGTTGTAACTCTCTGCCGCGTGCGCCGTGTCGTATTCCGGCGTCGATCGCACGTCGACGTACGCGTAGGCGTCGTGATCCATCAACTGCTTTGCCTCCAGGGGAGACACGCGCCGAAGTGCCATCTCGCGATGATTGTCCGCGGCAGCGACCAGTGCAAGCGTGCATCGGCGCTCGCGAGCATCGGGTGTTGCGGTGGGCGCCCGCCTGTGGCACGCGTCGCGCCTGCCTTGAAGCTCCCTCGTATTCTCGTGACGCTGTGGCTGACGCTCGGGTTCGGCGTTGTCGGTGCCTGCGCGCGTCCGCGCGTCGCGCCCGCGGCGGGACCGCACGGAGTGACGGGTGCTGCACGATTGCGTCCGCAGGCCGGCGGCATCGACGAGGGTCCTCTCGGTCCGATGGGTCCGCTGCGCCCGAGTGCCGAAGCCGCACGACTGGCGGCGCTCGGGATCGTGCCGCACACGCTCGTGCAGGCCACGCCGACGCAACGCGACGAGATCATGCGTTCGTTTCGGCGGTCGCTCGGTGTGGCGTGCAATTTCTGTCACGCGGCCGACGACTACGACCGCATGACGCCGCGCGTGGCGGTCGCCGTCACGATGTGGACGAAGTTCGCTCGTCGCATGCGCCGCCGCGATGGATCGCCGCTCTACTGCGACTCGTGTCACAACGGCACGGCCGTGTTTCTCCGGCGCGATCGGTCCGACCGCGCGAGTCTGCTGCGCGTCATGGAGGAATACACTCGCGAGTTCGTTCTGCTCGACGGGCGTCCGGTCGATTGCGCGTCGTGTCACGGCCAGCCGTTCAACCCGCGGTTTCTCCCGCGTTTGAACCTCGCTGAAGATCACGCCACACTGCGCCCATGACCGACCGCACGCCCCGCTTTCTTCGCCTCGCTCGAACGCTCGCGCTGGCCGGCGGTGCCGTGACCGTGAGTTGCGCCGCGGCCGTCGCACCCAACGACGGTGAGACGCCCGCCGATGCGCTGGCGTCCGTCGACGCGCGCGACGGTTCGAATCTCACGTGTCCGGCGATGGTGCCGTCCGGCGGCACTTGCACCGTCGGGCAGCACTGCGCCTACAACACGCGCTGTTACGACGCGCCGTACGTCGTCGAGTGTCAGTGCGTTGGCGACGGTTCGACGACGGGTCAGTGGCAGTGCGGGTTGTGCGAAGGTCCGCTGCCGCCGCCCGAGATCGCGTAGCCACTAGCGCAGAAACGGGTTGCTGCGCTTCTCGCGATCGATCGTCGTGTTGCGATCGTGTCCGGGAATCACGAGCGTCTCCGACGGCAGCGACAGCAACTTCCGCTGGATGGAGGACACCAGCTTTTCGTGATCGCCGCCCCACAAGTCGGTTCGGCCGACGGAACCCGCGAACAGCGTGTCGCCGGACATCAACACGTCGCGACCGCCCGCGCGGCAATGAAAACACACGCTCCCAGGTGTGTGGCCCGGCGTGTGAAGCACTTGCAGCGAGATTCCCCCCGCGGTGATCACTTCGCCGTCGCGCAAGAACGTGTCCATCTCCGCCCGTTGGGGCGTGCGCAGCCCGATCATCTGTCCCTGGATCGGCAACATCTCGTAGAGAAACATGTCTTCTTCATGAATTCGCGCGGGGGCGCGCGTCGCCTGCTGCACCGCATGCGTCGCGCCGACGTGATCGATGTGCGTGTGCGTGTGAACGATCGCTGTCACGCGCAGGCCCAGCGCACGGACGCGCTCGAGGATTCCGGCGTCGTCGCCGCCGGGGTCGATGATGATCGCGTCGTGCGAGACCGCGTCCGCGAGGATCGTGCAGTTGCACCCGAGCGGACCGACCGGGAACGTCTCGATCGTGATCGTGCTCGCTGTGCTCGGCGCGTCGGTGCTCATGGAATGCCGGGGGGAAGGATGCCATTGGGAGGCATTCCCGGCATCATCCCGGGCGGTGCCATGCCCGGTGGTAGGCCCGGCATCATGCCAGGCGGCGCCATCCCGGGCGGCAGTCCCTGTGGCGGCATTTGCGCTTGCGGCGCGTCGGGCATGGCGGCGAGCGCGATGTCCAGGTCCATTTCCCTTCCGCCCCGAAACACGTGCAGACGCGCGCGGTGCCCGATGCCTGCGGTCGACGCGAGCCACGAAAGCTCGCTCGAATTGTTGATCGTGCTGGTGTCGAACCGCCGAATCACGTCGCCGGGAAGAAGTCCCGCGCTCAATGCGGGCCCCGCCGGGTCGATGTCCATCACGAGCGCGCCGTGGTTGTCCGGCAGCGTCAGCGCCGTTCGAACGTTGTCGTCGACTTCGCGAATCGAGATCCCGAGCCACGACCGGATCACACGCCCGTAGCGACGCAGCTGCGGCAGGATCGTCGTGACCATGTTGATGGGAATCGCGAATCCGATGCCCTGCCCGCTGCGATTGACGGCGGTGTTGATTCCGATCACTTCGCCCCGCATGTTCAGCAGAGGCCCGCCCGAGTTTCCTGGGTTGATGCTCGCGTCGGTCTGGATGAACGAGTAGTACCCCGCCGGGTCGAGCGGCACGTCGCGTCCCGTGCGGCCTCGCGCACTCACGATTCCCACGGTCACGGTCTGCGCAAGGCCAAACGGGTTGCCGATGGTCATCACCCAATCGCCGATGTCCATCGCATCGCTGTTGCCGAGGGACGCCGGTGTCAGTGGGATGCCGTTGACCTTGAGTCGCAGCAGGGCAATGTCGACACGCGAATCGCGACCGAGGACGTCGGCGCCGTATCGACGCCCATCGTCGAGCTGCACTTCGATGTATTGCGCGTTCGCGATGACGTGTTCGTTCGTCAGAATCTCACCGTCGGCGTTGATCAAGAACCCCGTTCCGAGACCGCGCTGGATCCGATCGCCAGGGTTCGTGAACCCCCACGCCATCCCGCGCTGCTCGACACGCGCCGTGAAGATGCTCACGACCGCGGGACGAACGCGTCGCACGATCGGCGCAAACGACGGTGGCGTACTGCCGGCAGCCATCGGCGGCAGGCCCGCGGCGACGGGCGCGACGGCTCCGTCGACGACGGCACTGGAAGCACCGGAGTCGTTCGCAGCGCCCGAGAGCGCGGGCGGCACCGGTGGCTGAGGTTGCGCCGGTGGCGGTTGTGCCGCGACCGATGTGGCGCTGCGATTGCCGCACGAGCCCAAGGCGATGGCCGCGGAAAACACGGCGATCGCCGCGGCTACGAGCCTCGGAACACTGCCCCGCGAACGTTGGAACACGTTGCTACCTCGCTTGCGGTCGCCCGGAGACATCGACGAAGCGCATCCGCAGGTCGAACAGAACCTGCTCGAGCAGACGCTCTTCTTCGCCCGTGAGATTGCCGCGGGTCTTTTGCTGCAACAACGTGATCAAGTCGATCGTCTGTCGGGCCAGCATGAGATCGACGTGCGTGTGCGCGTCGGGCCCGTGGCTCTCGCCGAGATGCGTTAGCGCCGACGTCGAGAGCGACAACACGAACGTCGTGAAGTCGAGCGGCGGTAGCGCGGCGTCTGCCCCAGTTCTTGCCCGGGGCGGCGGGTCTTTCGGTGAGTTCGAGGCGTCCGACATGACCGTGGAGTTGGCTAGCATGATCGCGGCACGGTTCTCAACCGGGGTGCCGAGCGACGGTGCACCGGCCGAGTCCGCTGACGGGATCAACCCGCGTCGGCGTCGGATTCTTCCGCCTCGGGATCGCCCAGGCGCGCCTTGATCAATTCGGCGCCGTCCGCGACGTCCGGCAGGCTCGACACGGACTTGTCGTACTCCTCGCGGGTCACGAGACCTTTCTTGATGTTTCGCTCGACGACTCGCTTGTCGAGCAGCATGGCGCGGTTACCGGGATCCTTGCGCATCGGTGATTTCGTCCTTCAGTGGCTGCGCCCCGCGACGGCCCCCGCGTCGGGGGCCCTTCGAGTGGGGGCGGGGATGCTACGGTTCCGCCGCCGCGTGTCAAGCCGTCACGCCGCGGCGGTCGCGCCGGGCCGCGGAGCGTAGATCGCTGCAAAAACGAGCTGGATCACTGCGAGCGCCGCGCCGAAGACTCCGTTGTTGCTCAGCTCGCGCAGGCCCATTGCCAACGCCTCGAGCGGTTGGGGGAAATGGTTGTAGTGGGCCGCGACCGCCATCAGGCCCGTGGCCATTCCCAACAGCCCGCTCGCAAGCGACACGATCGCGCCGAATGTGAAGATCCGTGACCGCGACTCGCGCGGACGAATGTGACCGACGACGAACGTCCCGATCGCGGCCAACAACGTTGCCCACATCCCGAAGCCACCATCTCGCATGAAGTTCATCATCGTCGCATCCTCCTCGCGCCGAACGTCGGCGCGCGAGAAGTCAATGCGAGCCCCGTGCCGCGAACGTCAACCGACAGAGCCGCACTGAATCGTCGCGGAATCTCAGCGCATTCTTGCGCCGAACGCCACGCGCACCGCGCGACGTGTCCGTTGCGCCGGACACCCCGCGGAGCGCACTGTCCGGTAGAACGGATGGCGTGGCCGATCCGCTCTCGACTCTCGACTGTCGACTTCTCTCAGATCTCGAAATTGAATCCGAGATCCGCCGTGAGCCACCAGCCGTCCCAACGCGATGCGCCGGTGTTCGTCGCGCTGAAATATGGAGTCGAACTGGGAAGGGCCGAGAGGAAGAACCCGCCTTCGAAACCCACGAGGAACCAACCGAATGCCACGTACGAACGCGCGTACAGGCCCCAGCTCAGGTGGGTGACATCGAACATTCCCGCGATCGTCGTATCGTTGGTGAAGTTCACGCGGCGATTGCGAAACGTCAGCCCCAGCTGCGGCGCGAGCCAGCCCTCGGAGATCCGCCCGCCCGTGGCCATCGGATCGCCGTTGGGAAATATCACGCCCGTGCGGATGCCGAGAAAGCCGTGGAAGTCGAATCGGCGCAGCGTGCAGTGATTGCCCCACGACGAGTACGAAACCGAGTACCGCGACACGTAGACCGCGGAGCCGGCAGGCCCGAACGCTACGCCGTAGTCGCGCAGC
>Ga0080064_1000198_pt1 | contig 178993 bp, 169 predicted proteins | sample Subgrocontami54m_FD_69260 | JGI IMG/M metagenome (GOLD analysis project Ga0080064, IMG submission 69260) | Subsurface groundwater microbial communities from S. Glens Falls, New York, USA - GMW46 contaminated, 5.4 m (SPADES assembly) (version 2) ...
GGGAGCTTCCAACCGAGGGCGCGCCGAGCGTGCGGGCGGAAGCGCTGACCGTATGGTCGGGCCGCGAGCTGCTGATTTGGAGCGGGCGACCGCCGCGGACGGAGCCGGTGGTCCGCCCATTGGAGGATGGCGCGGCGTTCGATCCGGCGACAGGCATCTGGCGGGCGCTGCCGCCGGCGCCGGTTCCGGGCCGACTGTTCGGGACGGCGGTGTGGGCCGGGGACCGCATGATCGTCTTTGGCGGCGGGGGCGGGGGAGGATTCATCGGTCAGGGGCCGGAAGTGAACACGGGCGCGGCCTATATCCCCCCTTGTTCCGCCGCGCCCGGCGCAACAGAAACTGTCGTGGAGCAGGTCAGCAGACAAACCCAGACCTCCGCGCTGACGGTTTGTAGCGGCCAACCCGACGGCGAATGGGCCATGCTCCCGCAGCGCGAGGCTCCGGGCCCGCGAAGGTACCACGCAGCGGTCTGGACCGGTCGAGAGATGTTGGTCTGGGGCGGGGGGCAGGAAGTCCGCGGCGAACTCGGCGACCTCTCCCGCTTTGTGTCGTACGGTGATGGAGGGGCTTACGATCCGGTCGCCGATAGCTGGCGGCCAATCTCCAGCGTCGGCGCGCCGGGTCGTCGCAATCGCCCCCTGGCCGTCTGGACGGGGAAGGAGATGCTGATCTGGGGCGGCTACGGCGCTGAACCGCCCGGTGGCCGGTACGACCCGCTGACCGACAGGTGGAGCCCCATAGCTGCGGGAGGCCCGCCCACCGGGCATGGCCTGGGCGCCGCTGTCTGGACCGGCAGGGAAATGGTGGTTCTGACCGGGATGCCAGGGCTCGACCACCCTCGACTCGGGGGGATGACCTACCTCTATCGCTACGATCCGGCGGTTGATGCCTGGGCGACCGCGGAGCCGCTGCCCCATGACGGATTCTCTCTGGCCGCCATTGCCTGGACGGGTACCCATCTGCTGGTCCTCGGTGAGCAGATCTTGCCATACGGGAGCGGCAGGCCGTTCACTCCAGAGATGGTCGGTGCGCTGTGGGACCCGGAGACGGACACGTGGACCGTTACGTCGACGGACGGCGCGCCGGGCCACCGGTCGACCGGGGTGGCCGGGGCGTGGACGGGGCGGGAAATGGTGATCTGGAGCGGGCGGAACCCGTTCGGGGTGGATCCGATCTTCTACCGGGACGATGGGGGGGCGTATGACCCGGAGTCCGACGGCTGGCGGGAGCTTCCAACCGAGGGCGCGCCGAGCGTGCGGGCGGAAGCGCTGACCGTATGGTCGGGCCGCGAGCTGCTGATTTGGAGCGGGCAACCGCCGCGAACAGAGCCGGTGGTCCGCCCATTGGAGGACGGCGCGGCGTTCGATCCGGCGACTGGCATCTGGCGGGCGCTGCCGCCGGCGCCGGTTCCGGGCCGACTGTCTGGGACGGCGGTATGGGCCGGGGACCGCATGATCGTCTTCGGTGGCGGGGGCGGCGGAGGGTTGATCGGTCAGGGGCCGGAAGTGAACACGGGCGCGGCCTATATCCCCCCTTGTTAGCCCGGACGAGAACGACGGCGAGCCGATAAAAGAGACAGGCGAGGGACACAGCAGGAAACGGAGGATCTCAGTGGCAAACGGGACTTGGGTGTTTATCCCGACCGCGTCGAGCGTGCTGATCGGGCAGCAGTTCTACCAGCCAACGACCGACCCCGCCTATACGGCTGGGACCTCGTTCGCCGACGTCGACACCGGCAACGTGTTCGTCACCTTCACGCCAATCACTCCCGCGGCGATCATCGTGGCCTCCTTCCTCTGCGACCTTGCCGGGGATGGAAGCCAGACCGCGGATTTCTTCCGGGTCGACCTTCGGGATGCCAACGGCGACGTGACGAACACGCAGCAGGTCATCAACCGAATCGTCACGAGCAATCAAGGCTCGGTCTACCGGGCAACGTGCTACTGGAGCCTCACCGGCCTCACCGGCGGCCAGCCATACATCTACCGATTGGGCTTCGCCGTCTCCGATTCCCATCTGACGGGTCGGATCCACGCGTCGGACGATTCTGGTGGCGGCTGGGGGCCGATCACCATGCTCGCGTACACGGCATGAGCGCGGTGCCGGCGACACCCGGAGCGTCGATTCCCGCGCACCCGTCCCACGATGCGGATGCTTGGGACCGCGACAGACGCGAGAAGTGCTGAGGGAAACACCATGTCAAACGGCGACTGGGTCTTCGTCCCCACTGCGTCTCCCTATAGCCGATACATCGTCCAGGCCTCGTTGGCCGGCGATCCCTCCAACGCGTTGGCGCTCCCGTCCCAGGTCATCATGGCCGGGTTCCACGCCGACCGTCCAGACCCCGGCGCCGCCTATAGCGGCTGCCTGTACTTCGAGACGGATACCGATGGCGGCTCCCTCTTTCGGTGCGATGGCGCCACGTGGGTCCAGATCGCGCCCGGGGTCGCCTCGACGCTCAGCGCGTACAAGAGCGCGGACCAGACGGTCACCGGCTCCACGACGCTCCAGGACGACTCGGCACTCTCGATCCTCCTGGCCGGCTCTGCCACCTACTTTTTCCATGCGTTCATCCCCTGGAGCGTGGCCGGCGGCGCTCCGGGTATCCGCCTCGCGCTCGGCGGCACGGTCACCGTGACCAGCGTCCGCGCGCTGATTCGGGCCGCGTCGATCGCCCAAGCCGGCTTTGATGAGGTGACAGGGCTCGGGAGTCCAGTCGGGACCGATACCGGCAGCGCCGACGTGGCTCTCATAGAGGGCAGCGTGGAGACCGACGCGGCAGGGACGTTGCTGCTCCAGTGGGCGCAGAACACCAGCGACGCCACGAACGGCACGACGGTCCACCGCGGCGCGTGGCTCTCGGCGACCCGCGGCTAGTCGGGCGGTGACATGGGTGACATGAAGGAAGGAAGAGGAGCACAGCGATGAGCAACGGGGACTGGATTTTCATCCCGACCGCGTCTCCCGAGAGCAGCTACGTTCTCCAGGCCCCAGCCGCCGACGATCCGGAAAACGCGGTGGCTCTGGCCAGCACCGTCATCATGGCCGGCACCCACGCGAACCGCCCCGCGGCGGGAGCCGCTTACAACGGCAGCCTCTACTTGGAGACCGATGCCAACGGCGGCACGCTGTTCCGGTGCGATGGGACTGATTGGGTCCAAACGGCCCTCGGCGTGACGGAGATCGCAGCCGGGGCAGTGCCGAGCGGGCCCGCTGGCGGCGATCTGTCAGGCGACTATCCCGGACCGACAGTGGAGCAGGCATCGGGCGCCTTCGCCCTTACGGGCGTGCTCACTCCACCCCAGATCACCGCCGACCAGGACAACTACGACCCCACAGGCTTGGACGTCAGCAGCGTCTTGCGGCTTCGGTCGGATGCTTCCCACAGCATCACCGGCCTAGCCGGCGGGACGATCCCCTGGCGGCTGATGGTCCTCGAGAACGTTGGCTCGAACGACCTGGTCCTCATCGCCGAGTCGAGCTCTTCGGCCGCCGCGAACCGGTTCGCCCTGGCGCAGGATCTCATCCTTGGCGCGAACAACTCGGCGCTCTTGCAGTACGACCTCACTACTTCACGCTGGCGGCTCGTGGCCTCCTCCGTCGGGAGCGGCGGTGGGGGCGGCTCGCCGACAGGGCCGGCGGGCGGCGGGTTGGAGGGGACCTACCCCAACCCGGGCCTCAGCCCCGCCCTGTTGCTCCTGGCGTCCGACGCCAATGCCCCGAATGCAGTGATCGTCGGGACGAGCGTCATTACTTCTGGGACCCACGCGAGTCGCCCGACGGCCGGCACGGCCGGCCGGCTGTATCTCGAGACGGACACCGATAGCGGCACGTTATTTCTGGACACTGGTTCCTCCTGGGTGCAGTGCGCCCTCGGCGTCTCTGCCGAGGCGGTGTCCGCGGCCAGCGCCCCCCCGGTAGGCTCGGCGGGTGGGGGCCTGGCGGGCGCCTACCCCAGCCCAACTCTGAGCCCCGCCGTGATTCTTACTGCCGCCGATGCCAATGCGCCGAATGCCCTGGTGCTCGGGAACGCGATCATCATGGCCGGCACGCACGCAGCTCGGCCGGCTGCTGGCACCGGTGGTCGGCTGTACCTGGAGACGGATACGAATGGCGGTACCATGTTCCGTGACAACGGCTCGAGCTGGGTTCAGGCCAGCCTGGGGGTTTCCGCCTCGGCGCCTCCCAGCGGCTCGGCCGGCGGCGCGTTGGGCGGAAGCTATCCCAACCCCACCCTAGGTCCCGCCGTCGTCCTCCCGGCGTCGGACGCCAACGCGCCCAATGCCCAGGTGCTGGGGACCGACGTCATCCTGGCCGGCACGCTGGCGAGCCGTCCGGCAGCCGCGACCAACGGCCGCCTGTACTTCGCCACCGATGCCAACGGCGGCACGCTGTACCGCGATACCGGGTCCGCCTGGGTCCAGGCCGCGGCGCCGGTGAGCGTGCCGGACACGTCAATCACCGGTGGGAATTGGAAGGTGCTGTATACCAACAGCTCCGGCGCGGTCACCGAGCTCGCTGTGGGGACAGCTGGCACGGTGCTGACGAGCGCCGGAGCGAGCAGCGCCCCGTCATTCGCGACGCCGAAGGCGCCGCTGGTCGCCTATGCGCCCAGCGACCAGGTGGTGACCAACTCCGCAGCGCTCACCAATGACACGGCGCTGTCGCTCACGCTCAGCGCCAGCACGACGTACGTGCTCTCGGGCTGGGTGGCGTTCATCATCAGCGCGACGGGGCAGGGAGTCAAAGCGGACTTTGGCGGCGGGTCGGCGACGGCGACCAATTTCCTCATTTCCACCATCGTGACCGACATCACCACACAAGTCATGCTCCCCACGGGCGGGAATTCGCTCACCTTCCTGTTCGTCGACGTGGCGGTGCAGAACCGCATCCTGGCCATCTGGATCAACGGGGCCATCGAGGTGAACGCGGGTGGGACGTTCACGCTGCGGTTTGCCCAGCAGACCGCCACGGCCGGGCAGTCCGTGACCCGCTTGCGAGGATCCTGGCTGCAGGCGCTGGCACTGTGACGGCGGACAAAGAGTGGGCTGCCTTACGATTCAGGAGCAGCAGGTCTAGCCCAGCACATCCTCGGCCGCGAGCCGAAGATCGGGAAATGCGAGCGCGCTGACGTAGTCGCCACGCTCCAGCTTCAGGCTGATTTGGTAGCCCGTCGAACTCGGCTCCCGATGAACAAGCAGGACGGTGTGTACCAGATCCACGATCCACGTCTCGGGCACGCCTTCGCGGGCATACAGGGGCAGCTTGGTCCGCTGATCGTAATCGAGCGTTGTGTCCGACACCTCTACGAGCAACAGCACGTCCGCGGGAGCAGGATGCGTCTCGTAGAAGTCGTCCCTGGGTCGAAGGAGCATCAGGTCAGGCACTGGCTCCGAGAGGTCACTCAAGCGGAGCGGATTCTGGACGCTGAGAATGGCCGCGCCGCCGGCGACGGGGTGGAAGGCCCGACTCACGCGGTTCACTCGTGACGCGTGCGGACCTCCGATTGGCGGCATCTTGATGATCTCTCCCTCGATCAGCTCGACGCGCTCATCGGGCGCGAGAATCCCAGCCTTCCCCATGCGGTGGTACTCCCTGACTGTGAACGGGCGTCGCATCGGTCTCACAGGCATTTGTGCTCCCTGCCGGCGATTATAGGACGGCAGGCCACCCCTTCGACAAGCTCCGGATGAACCGTGTGTGTTAGCTGCTCTTCAGGCGCGCCCAGAGGTAGCGGTTGCCTCGGGGCTCGGGACTCCCGCCGTGAGGCTCCATGGTGACACGGATCATGTCGATCGAGGAGAGTGGCATAGGGGCCTTCACGATCAACATCCCCTTCCCTTCCCCCTCGTAGAACGTTCCGCCGTCCATCCATTGGTCATTCTGGATGAGCCAGAGCTGATAGCACTGACCCTTTGGTAGGCTTGGGAGGCCTGCGACGGTAAGCACACCCTCCGGCTGGTTCGAGGCGTAGTACAGCATCCCAGACGCATCCGGCGCCATATCGGTACCAACAACCTGCGCAGTTCCTCCTCCTGTACCGGAGTGCAACCCACGTCCGATGATGTCGGCGGCCACCTCGGCACTGGCCAACGCACGCTGTTCCGAGGCCACCGTTGCTTCGACGCTGCGTCGAAGGGACATGACCTGCGTCCCCAGCCACGCGGTGAGCATGAGAGGCACCAGGGCTGCAACGGCCACCCAGTAGAACGGCACCTGACGCACCCCTCGTCGCTGTCGGATCGCGGCCAGCGGAACGGGCATCGACGCGGGCGGCCTGAGGGGTTCGACCTCGCGAAGACGTGTAGCACCCAGGATGCGCTCGCGGAGAGCTGGGGACGGGTCGAACTGCGGCACCGCAAGGGCGAGACGTGACACCGCAGCAAGCTCCACGTCTGCCGCGGCGCGGCAGACCGCGCACGTCTCGAGGTGCAGCTCAACCTCTTCCTGCGTCTCCGTTGGGAGCGCATCGAGCGCGTAGAGAGGCAACAACTCCTGAATGTCAGCGCATTCAGCCACGATTAGACTTCCACTCCCTCGGCTTCCAACAGAGATCTGAGCTTTCGCATTCCCAGCCGGATCCTCGTCTTTGCTGTCCCCAACGGCTCACCGAGCTCATCGGAGATCTCGACGTGCGTCTTTCCCTGAAAAAACGCCATCTCGATCGCTTGTCGCTGCGCGGGCGGAATTCGTTCGAGCGCACTCCGTACGGTCCTCGCCATCTCCGCGATTCCCGCCGCGTCGCCAGGATCGATCGATCCGTCCGCGACGACGTCTCCCACCTCTTGCGAACCGGGAAGACGGTACTCCTCTCGTAGGCGCCGTCGCCGCACGACATCGATCGCGCGGTTGTGCGCGACACTCAGCAGCCAGGATCCGAGGGCGCCACGCTCGGGCACATAGCTCTCGGACTGACGCCAGAGCTTGAGGAAGACCTCCTGCGTCACGTCCTCGGCGGTTGCTGGATCTCGAAGGATGTGCAGGGCCAGGGAATAGACGGGCCGCGAGTGTCTACGGTACAGCTCGTCCAAAGCGGCCTGATCCCCTGCGGTAACGCGAGTAACCAGCTCCTGATCCGCTGCGGAGGCAGGGTCCATCCCACTCTCAATACGTTCGGAGACGGGCGTCCGGATGGGTTTCACTTTTTGCAATTCGGCGGCTAGGACTCGCGATTTCCGGAGGAGACCGAGGCGACAAGTCGCGGAAGCATCGGAGCGCTCATCTGCACTAGGCTCATGGTGATGATGAAGAATAACCCACCGAGGAAATACGCGCTGAAGGAGAAGCTCGCCCAGTTCCGCAGCGCCGCGGCGTAGGCCATGCTTCCCATCCCATAACAGGCGAGAGCGATCTCCGCAGCCAGGATCGCATCCAACCCGATCATGTACCGCTTCCCGTCCCAGGAGTCCGATGCCTGTGCGATGCCATACTTCGGGGTCCGCTCGAACACGAACTTCTTCCGGTACAGCACGCGGAGCATCGCGCTCACCGTCGTCGGCATGATGCCAGCGCCCATGACGCTCGTGGCGATCACGAAGGGGATGCGCTGCAGCATGTGGCCGCTTGCCCGCCATTGGGCGAACGTGAGATAGAGCGGGGGGGCCAAGGCCGGAACCGTGGCGATGATGGCCCACAAGGGGGAAAGGTTCCCCGCGGAGGGACCGACGGAGTGGAAGCGCTGCGAATAGTACAGCACCAATGGCTGCATGAGGAACATCAACAGCATGAGGGCATGCGTGAAGTATCCCGCGAGATGAAATGCTCCTTCGACCTTGACACCGACCGGTACCCGAGCTCGTAGCAGCGCGGGCATCAGCTTGACAGCGCAGGCAATACTCCCCGCCGCCCACCGTCGCTGCTGGCACCGATACGACGAGACGGTGACAGGCAGCTCTGCGTACGACACCAGGTCGGGAAGGTAGACCGCCTCCCATCCGCGCATCTGCGCGCGGTAGCTGAGATCGAGGTCCTCCGCCACGGTGTCGTGCTCCCAGCCGCCAGCATCGCGAATCGCGGCCCGCCGCCACACTCCCGCCGTGCCATTGAAGTTCATGAAGTACCCGCCACGATTGCGGGCGACCTGGTCGATCAAGAAGTGGGAGTCGATGGTGACGGATTGCAGCTCAGTGAGGATCGAGTACGACTGGTTCAGGTGACCCCAGCGGGCCTGAACGAAGCCTACGTTCGCGTGGCTGAAGTACTGAACCGTCTGACGGAGGAAACCCCCAGGCGGAACGAAGTCGGCATCGAAGATCGCGATGAACTCGCCCTTCGCCGATGCGAGCCCGGCCTCCAAAGCTCCCGCCTTGTACCCGGTCCGATCCGTCCGATGAACGTGACTGATGTTGAGGCCCGTAGCGGCATATTGGCGCACAAGCCTCGCTGCCACGAACTGGGTCTCGTCCGTCGAGTCGTCGAGGACCTGGATCTCCAGGCGATCGCGCGGCCAGTCCAGCCGGCACGCGGCGTTGATCAAGCGCTCGATGACGTAGAGCTCGTTGAAAATCGGAAGCTGCACGGTCACGTAGGGAAGGTCATCAGTAAGGGCGGCTGGTTCCCTGTGCTGTGGCGGCCGTGTCGCCGATAGATAGACCATGTACAGGAGGTTGACACTTATTGCGAAGAAATAGAGGAGCATGAGTACGTAGATCGCTGTAAGCGGTAGCCAAAGAGCGTCTAAGACTAGCATTCCATCCTAGCCATCGGGGCGGCCCATCCTTTCGTCAAATGGGTCGGTCGGGGGAGACGCAGGGAGAGGAATACGAAGCCGAAGACGCTGAACGGTGATTTCAGTATAGCGTCCCGGCAGGGAGGTGTCACGCGACCTGTAATCGTCACGGGGCTGCCCTACGTTGTTGTTGCGCTCGGACCAGACACGCCCTCACCCTAGCCCTCTCCCAGAGGGAGAGGGGACAGATCCGCGCAGCCCAGCGGCGGCTTCGTGGTACGCTTGCCCACGGAGAGTGATGTAGATGTGGAAAACACAGGAACGAATCGCGGCCTTCGACGCCGACCGGTTCCAGTCGCTTGGCCCTGGATATCTGGCATTGAACCTCGCCGGCGAGGCTGGCGAGCTTGCGAACGTCATCAAGAAGCTCTGGCGAACTGACGCGAGAATCGGCGCGCCCGACGGTTTCGAGGCCATTCCCCCCGAGTCGCGAGCCCGCCTGGCAGATGAGCTCGCGGACGTCATCATTATTGGCGTGGTTCTTGCGAATCAACTTGGACTGGACATCGACGCGGAAGTCGACCGAAAGATGCGGGTCATCGAGGAGCGGCTGAACGGCGGGTACTACGGCCACGAGGCCAAATAGTGATACGTGTATTCGCGCCGCGGGCGGGGTGAGATTGGCCGGGGACTCCCTCCCTTGGGATCGCTCACGCGACCTCGCCGGTCCTGTGGCGGTTGATGAAATCAATAGCGAGTCGATTGAACTCCTCCGCATACTCGATATGTGCGCAGTGACGCGCCGGTGAAAACACGTGTAACTCGGAGCCTGGGACCTGTCTGTGGAGCTCATCCCAGGTACCCGGCTCGCGTAGAAGATCCTCCGCGCCCCCAGTAATCAGTGTGGGAACGCGGATGTTGCGGTAGTCCGGACGCTCAGGGGGCGTGGCGCGGGGCAGACCCGGCATGACCAACCGTGCGGCTGCAGTCGCGGCCCAGGCGCCTGGCTCGCGGCTGGCTTGCCAGCGCTCCTCCACCTCATCCTCGGACCACCAACGCTCGTCCCAGAATAGGACCTGCAGAATCCGCCGCATCCAATCACGCGATCCATCGTAGTCGTTCAGCGTCGACCTTGCCTCGTTGACGGGAGCGAAGCCGCCCCCGCTCGAGGTGACGATGGAGCGGATGTTCCACGACGCCGGCTGGAGCGCTGCCACCGTCATGATGAGCGATCCGCCGAAGGAGTTGCCGATAAAGTGGGCGGAGGGGATGCACAAGGTATCCATCCAGTCCCTGACGAATCGGATGCGAAAGCCAGCAGGGTCCGTAAAGTTGTAGACCTTGTCGGTGTACCCGAAGCCGAGCATGTCCGGCGCGTACACGTGAAAGTGCTGCGCCAGCGCGTGGATGTTGTAGCGCCAACTGAACTCCGCCCGACCTGCGAACTCCGCACTGTGCAGCAGAACGACTGGCTCGCCGCGCCCCGCCTCGAGATAGTGAGTCCGAATGGAGCCGACCATCACGTAGCGACTGGCGACTCCGTCGGGCAGCTTCATGGCGGAAGCACTCCTCGATCATCAGTACGGGCATCAGGCATCAGTGCGGGCGCACAAGTATCTCAATGGGTTCTACAGCAGATCACAGGTCCTGCGCATCGAACCGGGCGACGGCGATGAGCATGCAGAGGACGATGTACAACGCCGCGTAGGCCACCATCCACGGGCTCGGCGGGGCAAGGACGCTGAAGGGCCCGGGCATCGTGAGCGTCGCGCCGGTCGTGTTCTGGAGCGCAGCGGCGGCGAGCTTCTGCATTGCATCGCTGGGAATCACCAGGCTGACGTACAGACCGGCGTCCTGCATGGTCTGGTTTTTGAGAACGAAACCGAGCTGCTCCTGGATGCCAGCCGCCATCGCGATGGCATGGAGCATGAACACCCCGATGCTCGTTGCCAATGAAGGAAACCATGCGCTGCCCAAGACGGTCAACGACAAGAGAACCAGCGTTTGCATCGAGAGGGCGAGCAGCGCCAGGTGAGGGCTCGTGCCTGCATATCCCGCGCGCATCCACACTGTTGCAATAACGATACCGGCGACGACGATCGTGTAGCTGGTTACCATCGTGGCCAGCCCGAGCCACTTTCCGACGACGATCTCCCACCTGGGGAGCGGCTTCGCGGCGATCGCGTGCAGCGTGGCGTTCTCGACCTCACCGCTGATCGTGCCGGAAGCAGCGAAGATGGCGAGTAGTCCGCTGGCGAGGCTCGTGATCCAAACACCGGTGAGCAGCAGTTGGCTCACCAAGATCGGTTTGACCGACGGGATGATGATCGTCGAGGTCTCGAGCTCTCGAACGGCGAAGTGGGTACCAAGCGCGAAAAGCGCCAGAAATATGAGCGTCAGCGACACGGCCGCGACAACAATCTTCTTCCGAATCGCCTCGTGAAAGGTAAAGCGAGCGAGGGCCAGAGTCCTCACACGTCGCGCCCTTCGACCAGCCGCACGAACAGATCCTCGAGGGACGGCCGCTGGCGCTGGAGGGAGTACAGCCGCGCCCCATGGGTGACCAAAGCCGCCACGACGTCCGCGATGAGGGCATCCCCTGGCGCTGTGAATCGAAGCGTGCCATCCGCAAAGCCCAGATCCGGGGCCAGCGCGCGTGCCTCGGCGAGAGCTGCCTCTGAGACGTCGCCGACCTCGGCCGTCACCTCGATGCGCTCGCTGGCGAGCCGATCGGGTCGCCCCTCCCACACAAGCTTGCCCAGATCAAGAATCGCCACCTGGTCGCACACCTGCTCGATCTCGCTCAGGATGTGCGAGTTGAGAAGCACGGTGACTCCCTGCGCTCGGAGGTCGACGATGAGGTCGCGCACCTCGCGCCGACCAACCGGATCGAGGCCCGAGGTGGGCTCGTCGAGGATCAGCAGACGCGGCGCGTTGAGGATCGCCTGCGCGAGACCGATTCGCTGCAGCATCCCCTTGGAGAACGTCCGAAGCTGGCTGTCGGCACGATGGGCCAGACCGACGCGATCCAGCGCGACGGGGATCCGAACACGTCGATCCGCAGCACGCATGCCGTAGAGCTGGCCGTGAAAATCGAGGAACTCCGTCGCGGTGAGCCATTCGTGGAAGCGAAACTGCTCGGGGAGAAAGCCAACCTGGGCGCGCGACTTCGGATCAGTGGAGGGCCGTCCGAGAAGCTGAACCGTGCCCGCAGTGGGTCGCACGAGGCCGAGCATGGTCTTGATGACCGTGGTCTTGCCGGCTCCGTTGGGTCCTAGAAGGCCGAACACCTGGCCGCGGGGGACTATGAGATTTAGACCATCAACGGCCGTTCTGGAGCCGTAGACCTTTCGCAGCCCTTCGATCTGAACAGCCGGATCGGGCTGAGCGGCCGGATCCGGCTCCACGGGTTGGTCGGCTATTGCAGCGAGCTCGCGACGCTGACCAGGATGTCGGCATCCACACGGCCGCTGAGACCATAGAGGACCGGCCCACGCTGCCAGAGTAGCGTGTGGGTTCCCGTGCGCGCGTCCGAAACCAGCAGGCCCTCCGCGCCGTCGATGGATACGGTCGAAGACGAGTCGCCCCTAACGGGAATAGGCAACGTGGTCTGCCAGTCTTGGATCGCCCGAAGCTGCGCGACCACGTCCGGGTTCGCGCCGCCAATCCTCGGGTCGCTCAACGCGAGATCTCGCAGCGCCGACACGTCCACCTCGGCAGGCACCGTGAGCGTCGGCTGGCGCACCTGAATCAGGCTCATGCCCGAGCGACGGTCACCCCAATGGAGGGTCACTCCAGCAGGTACGTCGAACGACAACCTGGCGCCGTGTAGGCTCGTCGGGAGCTGAACGTCGTCGACTCCAGCGTCGGCGAGGACACGATTGATCTTCGGCAAGTCGAGCATGTACGACGACGAGCTGGCGCCAAACAGCGTGATCGACGGGGCGTCGTCCAAGGCCTCGGGGACCGTTCGCGGGACACGAACGTGGCGGTGCAACGCCGCTTCGGCCTGGCTCAGGGAGTCGAGCTTCTCCCAGGTGGGCTCGGTTCGGGGGCCGGGCTGGCCGAGGAGCGTCTCGTCGAAATGGGGCGATTGCCACTTCATCGCGGTCCAGTCGGGCATCGGCCCAGGGGCTTCCACTGCGATGGGCGCAAACTTTTGGACCCTGAGTACCGTCGGCTCGCCAAAGGCGGAGCTGCGCAGCGGCGCCGCCGTCGCAATCGCGACGAGGGTCAAACCCACAATCCCAGCAGCAACGGCTGGCGCCGAAGCACGCAGCCTTCGAATCCCGTTCATTATCTGCCTCGACAATGAGTCCCTTCTCCGTCGGAACTGCTGGGTTTTACTGTAGCACACGCAGTTTCTTGGGCCCTACTCGCACGACGGCAAGTACGCCCACCAGTATGGGAAAGGTACTGACGTGGTCGTTCTGGATCCGGATGTGGGGGACACCCTCACCCCAACCCTCTCCCAGGGGGAGAGGGGGCTTACCTGGTCTCTGCTAGCGTCGATGGGGAACTCTAGCGGCCTTGGGCTTCCTTGCGGGCTTTCTGGCGATCGTCGTTGGCGAGGAGCTTTTTCCGCAGGCGGATGTTCTTCGGGGTGATCTCGACGAGCTCGTCGTCGTCGATCCAGGCGAGGGAGTCCTCAAGAGAGAGGAGGATCGGCGGCGAGAGACGCACCGCGATGTCGGACGTCGACGAGCGGATGTTCGTCTGTTTCTTCTCTTTTGCCACGTTGATCGGCACGTCCTGCGGGTAGCGGGAGATACCGACCACCATGCCTTCGTAGACCTGGAGACCGGCTTCTATGAACGTCTCGCCGCGCTCCTGAGCGTTGTTCAGGCCGTAGGTTGTGGACACGCCCGAGTTGCTGGCCACGAGGGCGCCGTTTCGGGAGCGTCCCATGGCGCCGCCCATCGGCTCGTAGCCGGAGACGACGCTCGACATCAGCCCCTCACCGCGCGTCAGGGTCAAGAAGATGCCACGCAGGCCAATGAGGCCGCGTGTTGGCACGGCGTAGTCGAGCCGCACCCGCCCCGTACCGTCGTTGTGGTGGTCCATGAGTCGGCCAGCGCGCACGCTGAGCTCTTCGGTCAGCGGGCCGATGGTCTCCTCGGTCGTCTCGATTACGACGTGCTCCACTGGTTCCTGGAGCACACCGTCGATCATCCGTGGAATTACCTGCGGCCGTGAGACCTGGAACTCGTACCCCTCGCGGCGGAGGGTTTCGACCAAGATTGCGAGGTGCAGCTCACCGCGTCCCGACACGAGGAATTGGTCAGCTAAGTCGGTCTCCTCCACCCGGAGCGCAATATTCGTCTCGAGCTCGCGATACAGCCGAGCTCTGAGCTGACGGGAGGTGACGAATGTCCCCTCTCTCCCAGCGAAAGGCGAGGTATTCACACCAACGGTCATTCGGACCGTTGGTGGCTCCACATCGAGCCGCGGCAGCGCATCCGGCGCGTCGGCCGACGCAATGGTATCGCCGATGTTGACGGAATCCAGGCCCGTGATGAGCACGATGTCGCCCGCGCGCGCCTCAGGGACGGGAACCATCTCGAGGCCCTCGAACGCGAACACTTCGACCGTCTTCTGCCTAAAGAGCTTGCCATCAGCATCGATCCGCACGAGGGGAGAGCCCTGGTTCAGCGTCCCCCGTGTCACTCGTCCGACAGCGCTCCTGCCGAGGTATTCGTTGTAGCGAATGTTGGTTACCAGGAGCTGGAAGCCACTGTCGACGTCCACATTGGGCGCGGGGATCTCTGACAGGATGGTCTCGAACAGCGGCTCCAGACTCGTCCCGGGAGTTGCTACGTCTACGGTCGCGACGCCGTCGCGGGCGTTCGTGTAGACGACCTCGAAGTCGAGCTGGAATGCCTCGGTCGCAAGATCCAGGAACAGGTCCTGGGTCGCGTCTAGTACCTCGGAGATCCGCGCGTTGGCTCGATCGATCTTGTTGATGACGACGATGGGTTTCAGACCCATCTCCAGCGCCTTCTTCAAGACGAAGCGCGTCTGCGGCATAGGTCCCTCGACGGAATCGACGAGCAGCAGACAGCCGTCGGCCATGTTCAGCACTCGCTCGACTTCACCGGAGAAGTCGGCGTGCCCTGGTGTGTCGATGACATTGATGCGCGTACCACGGTAGAGGATCGCTGTGTTCTTGGCGAGAATGGTGATGCCCTTCTCGCGCTCGAGGGCATTGGAGTCGAGAATCAGCTCTCCGACCGCCTGGCCCTCACGAAACACACGGCTCTGCTTCAACATGCCGTCGATGAGCGTGGTCTTTCCATGGTCCACGTGGGCGATAATCGCCACGTTGCGGACGTCAGAGCGCACGGTTCGGCCGGCACTCAATAGTGTTTCGATAACGGGCATTCATCTCCCCTAGGACATACAAAAATGGGGCTGGGCGCGAAGGCGCGCCAGCCCCAGCGTCTATAACGGCGTTAGAGACTAACGATAGCTGGGACGCTCAGCTCGCACCTGCTCGAAGCAGTCCGAGCAATACACTGGTCGATCCGTTCGTGGCTGGAATGGAACGAGCGCTTCCTTGCCGCAATTGCTGCAGGTTGCAGAAAACATCTGCCGCTCGCCACCGCCGTAGCCGCCGCCACCGTAACGGGCGCCACCACCCTGAGACGACCGCCGGGTTGCCCGGCACTCGGGACACCGACCGGGCTCATTCATGAGCCCCCGTGAAGCGTAGAATTCCTGCTCCCCGGCGGTGAAGGTGAACGGCTGGCCGCAGTCGCGGCAGCTTAGGATCTTGTCGGCGTAACTCACGCTGACTCCTCGAAATGGACTTGGTCGGACTTCGTCAGCGCGAGCCAATCGGTGTGGAAACACTTCCACTGCGAACCGGGGTGCGCGGGTCTACGTACCGAACCAGTAGCAGCATAATACCAGAGAACATCGGGCGGTGGGGGCTGGATGGCGCAAGCAACCGACGGAACAGCGCAACCACCGTTATTGGCACAATCGACGACGACACCGGCCCCACCTGCCGTGGAAGCGAAGCATGAGCCCAACGTCTACCGAGCGAATACGAATCTCGCTTCCTACCCATACTTCAGCCTCGAGGAGCGAGATCGACGCTGGACCCGGACCCGAGAGGCGATGGACCAAGAGCACGTCGATTGCCTCGTCATTCCGCCGAGCGGGACATCGGCGCCCTATGTTGGCGCCGCGTCGCGCTATTTGACCCACGTCGGAGGCGGCGGCGCCGACGTTTCGGCGGTGTTTCCCCTTCGCCGTGAGCCCGCGGCAATCGCGACGGAGGCGGGAACCTGGAGCTCCGCGCAGCCCTGGTGTACCGACCTTCGCGAGGCGGAGCCGTCCCACGCCACGGCCGTTCTCGAGAAGCTCAGCGAAGTCGGACTCCGCCACCATAGGATCGGCATCGTCGGTCTAGACGACGGCAACGTTCCCGCTGGCTTCGTCGACAGGCTCATGTCAGAGAATCCCCAAATCAAGTGGGTGGACTTCACCACCCAGCTCGACGAGATCCGCGGTGTGAAGAGCCGACAGGAGATCGCCTTCCTGGGGCGCTCGGCCCAGATCGTGGACGCCGCCTACGACGCCGCGACGTCAGCGCTCCATCGCGGCGTGTCGGAGAACGGCATTTGGAGCGCCGCGGTCGAAACACTGTGCCGCATGGGAAGCGAGCTCCCGATCCGCACACGCTGGTCCAGCGGCATCTCACCCGGCGAACCGAGCGCGTGCGTGCCGACACGGCCGGCAGAGTCTGGATGGCTCTTCCTTACTGAGATGGAAGCAGCCTGGGGTGGATACAGGGTGCGCGGCGCCCAACCGTTCGCTTTCGGTCGGCCGGATCCTGCGTACGTCGAGCTCATGAAGCTGGAGGCCGAGGTATGGGGCAAGGCTCTCCACGTCCTCCGACCAGGCTTGCGGCTGAGCGACCTCGATCGACACGTACAGAGCGTGGCCTCACGCGTGGCTCAGACGACCGGTGTCTTGTCCGACGTGACCTGCGAGCTCGTGGTGCGAGGCGGCGGGCTCGGCGGCGACTGGCCGCGGCTCGGCGGGGCCAAAGGGCCGGACCAGCCGACGGGGGACCGTGAGCTCGTGCCAGGGGTTTCCTTCACCCTCAAGGCGATCCTTCGCTCCGAAAAACGTTGGATCGCCTGGAGCGACGGCGTAGTCATCACGGAGCGCGGCGCTCGCCGACTCGGCAGCGCCGATCCGGCACTCCGACTCGTCGACGCTTGACCTTCTGCATCATCGCGGCCGACGTGAGATCAAAGACCGTCGGCGTCGTCGTCGGGGGAGCCAGCCTCGATTCCGTTCTCGTCCGCGGCAGCGGCGTCGGGGTCGTGGCGCTGCTTGGCTCTGTTGACGCCGAGCTCAGCGCTGAAATGGCGCGACGGATCGTGGAGGGACTCGATCCTCGAGACGCGCTGAGTCAGCCGCTGGAGGCCAACCCGAATCGCGACGAGCAGCAAGCCTTCGCCGTGGACGCTCGCGGACGAACCGCGGCCCATTCCGGACGCGGCTGCGCCCGGCTCTTCGGCCACACCGAGGGCACCGACCATGTGGCAGGCGGAAACGATCTCCCGACGCCGAACGTCATCGGCGCGATGTCCTTGTCTTTCGAGCGCAGCGCGGGCGACCCACTCTGGGAGCGACTCATGCTCGCGATGGAGTCGGGGGCACGGGCGGGCGGCGACCGCGGTGGGACGCGGTGTGCGATGCTGATGGTCTACGACGAGGGCGATGCTTCTATCGTGGACGTGCGAGTCGAGGATCACGAGGACGTGGTCTCCGAGCTGCGGCGGCTCGTCAGCGAGGCGCGGCCCAGCCGGTGACGTTCGGACCCTTATTCCAGGCAGGCTGATACCATTAACGACGGACCATTTAAACGGTGGGCCGTCTGGCCACGCCTAGGCCTGGGTGAGAAACCATGCGCGTGATGCTCTATACGGGAAAGGGAGGCGTCGGGAAGACGACGATCTCCGCGGCGACGGCGGTTCGCTGCGCCGAGCTCGGGTACCGCACCGTCGTCCTCTCCACCGACCTCGCACACTCCCTCGCGGACAGCCTCGACATGAAGCTCGGGCCGGAGCCGCAGGAGATTGCTCCAAACCTCTGGGCCCAAGAATCGGACATCTACTACAACCTCGACCGGTACTGGAACACCGTCCAAGAGTGGATCAACGCGCTCTTTGCGTGGCGGGGTGTGGACGAGTTGGTGGCCGAGGAGCTCGCCGTGCTGCCTGGCATGGACGAGCTGGCCAACCTGATGTGGATCGACACCCACCGCAAGAGCGGACAGTTCGACGTCATCATCGTCGACTGCGCACCGACGGGAGAGACGCTTCGCCTGCTCTCGTTTCCCGAGATCGCCCGCTGGTGGGTCGAGAAGCTGCTCCCAGTGCATCGCCGAATGGCGGCTGTGCTTCGGCCCGTCATGCGAACGTGGATCGGGATGCCGCTGCCTGGCGACGACGTTTACGACTCGGTCCAAGAGCTCTTCGCCCAACTCGACGACATGCACGCGACCCTGGTGGATCCAGACATCACGACGGTGCGCCTCGTGCTAAACCCCGAGAAGATGGTCATCAAAGAGGCCCAGCGAACGTACACGTACCTGAACCTGTTTGGGTATCCGTCGGACCTCGTGATCTGCAACCGCGTTCTACCAGCCGCCGTTCAGGATGCGTACTTTGCCGAGTGGCGGGAGACGCAGGACGCATATCGGCAGCAGGTGCGGGAGACGTTCGAGCCACTACCCACCATCGAAGTGCCGCTGTTCGGGAGAGAGATCGTAGGACTAGAGTCGCTCTCCGAAATGGCTCGGGTGCTCTATGGTGACAGCGATCCCACGGAGGTCCGCTATCGTGGCCGGGTACAGACCACCGAGCAACGCGATGGCGAGCTTCTCTTGAAGCTCCGCCTTCCATTGACCCAGAAGGGCGACGTGCACCTTCTTACGTCGGGCGACGAGCTGGTGGTCCACGTCGGACAACAGAAGCGCAACGTCGTGCTCCCGCGCGCACTGGTCGGACTGCAGACACTTGGGGCGCGATTCGAGGACGACACTCTGGTCATTCGATTCGCCAAGAAGGAGGAGAGCAGCCATGCAAACAGGGGAAGGCGCTGAGCGAGGGGACAAGGGCGGAGGGCGAGTTCATGCCACACGAGACAGCATCACGATCGAGCTGCCTCGGCTGGATCCGGGCTTGAGGGAATTCATCTCGGAGATGGTCCCCGGCCGAGCGCTGCTGCGCGTGTTGACGCACATGCCCGAGGACGTGATCACCCACACGCGCAATGCGCGGCGAGAGCGGCTCCTGGCTCTTCGGAGCCTCATCGACGGGCTTATCGAGGAGACAGACAAGCCCGCACCACGGCAACGCGCCCGCGAGGTCGAGATCGAATAGCGGGGGAGAGAGTTACGCCCTCACCCTAACCCTCTCCCAGAGGGCGAGGGGGACACCCTCTGATATCATGTGGGCAAGATATCAGAGGAATAAAAGTGTGAGCGTTTCAACCGAGCAGGTCCTCGATGCCCTGAAGGTCGTTCAGGATCCCGATCTGCACCGCGACATCGTGTCTCTTGGGTTCGTTCAGAACATGGTTATTGATCAAGGTCATATCGCGTTCGACGTCGTTCTCACCACCCCGGCGTGTCCCGTCAAGGGATCGCTCCACGACCAGGCCAAGGCCGCGGTCCTCCAGCTCCCGGGCGTCGAGAAGGTCGACATCAATATGACCTTCAGCGTTGCGTCCGCCCGCACACCGGCCCCCGAGCAGCTCCTACCGGGGGTTCGCAACGTGATCGCAGTGGCCAGCGGCAAGGGGGGCGTTGGAAAGTCCACCGTCTCCACGAACCTGGCAATCGCCTTGGCTCAGACCGGCGCCAGCGTCGGCCTCGTCGACGCGGACATATACGGGCCGAACATCCCGCTCATGATGGGTTTCAAAGAGAAGCCCGAGCTATTCGGCAACGAGAAGCGACAGATCATTCCGCTGACCGCGTACGGCATCAAGCTGATGTCCATCGGCTTCCTCATCGCCGACGACGACAATCCCGTCATTTGGCGTGGCCCGATGGTCCACGGTGCGATCCAGCAGTTCCTGCGCGACGTGGACTGGGGCGAGCTCGACTACCTGGTCGTCGACCTGCCGCCTGGGACCGGCGATGCGCCGCTGTCGTTGTCGCAGCTCGTGCCGATCGCCGGAGTCGTGGTCGTCACGACACCGCAGGACGTTGCTCTTCAAGACGTGGTGAAGGGCATCGGCATGTTCAACAAGCTGAGCGTGCCGATCGCAGGGCTCGTGGAGAACATGAGCTACTTCCAGTGTCCGCACTGCGACGAGGTGACCGAGATCTTCGGCCACGGTGGCGGTCAGCGTCTGAGCGAGAAGTACGACGTTCCGCTCCTGGGCCGCATACCGCTAGACACGCACATTCGTGCCGGTGGCGACGAAGGCAGACCGATCGTCATCGCCGAGCCCGATTCCCCCGTCACAGAGGCGTTTCGCTCGACCGCTCGGCAGATGGCTGCGCGGCTCAGCGTGATCGCGCTCGAGACGGAAGAAGAGGTCACGCCGGAGCCCGCGGGCGTCCCGATCCAATTCTTCTCCAAGCCACCCAGCAAGAACTAGCCGTTCTGTGAACGCGGCGTGCTGACGCCCGACGACCTGTCGCCGGCACGCCTGTCGTCTGTCCTCTCTTGGGCCATCCTAGGCTGGATCGTCGGGCTCTGGCTGAACCGCATCGCGTACGGGCTGGTGGCCGAGCAGTCGGTGGTACGTCCACGCTGCACGACGTGTGATGCGCCCATCCCACTCTTCCAGCTCGGTAGACGTGGGTGCCCCTCATGCGGTGTTGCGTTGGCGTACGATCGGCTGGAGTGGCTCGTGGCCGGGTTGTTCGCGCTTCTGGCCGTGCATTTCGGGCTGAGCGGGCAGCTCATCGCGTACAGCGTCTACACCACGGTCCTGGCCCTCACGGCGGCGATGGACTTTCGCCACCGCTACATCTATTCGATCGTCAGTTTCCCGGCCATCATGGGAGCGTTGATCCTGTCTCCGACGCTCGGCGGCCTCGATTTGCCGTCGACGCTGCTCGGGTTTGGCGTTGCCTTCGGCCTCTTCCTGATCTTCTATCTTCTCGGTCGGCTGATGTATCGGGACAGTGAGCCGGTTGGAAAGGGTGACCTGGAGCTGGCAGCCATGATCGGGGCGATGGTCGGCTTTCCGCGAGTGCTGAACGCCCTCTTTCTTGGCGGCCTGGTCAACGGATTGGTCATTGGCGCGTTGTTGCTCACCAGACGCCGCCGGCGAACGGACTTTATTCCCTATGGCCCGGGCCTCTGCCTGGGTGCATACGCCACCTTCTTCATGGCTCCATAGCCACCGCTGGCATTCGCGCGCTTGCGGTTCGGGCTACGGGGTGGTAACACAGACTCCACGCAACACGAGAGCAGACCGAGAACTTCGAGGTCCTAGGAGGTCCGAGTGTACCAATCACCACCCCCTCCCCCAGTCGCCGAGCGGCCGGCATTCCTGCCCAGAGAGCTCCATACCATCGAAGAGACCGGCTTGACCTTGCAGTTTCTGTCTGACCTCACGCTGAAGATCATCTACTTCGCCAGCACAGCATCGGGATATGAGGTGGCGCAGCGGTTGCGGTTGCCCTTCCTCGGCATCGTGGACAAAGTGCTGGAGACCCTGAAGCGTGAGAACTACGTCGAGGTCCGCGGTGGAAGCGCGCTGACGGCAGCCAGCTACAGCTACATGATGACCGAGAAAGGGAACAATCGGGCCACGGAGCTGGTCGAGCGGTCCGCGTACGTTGGGCCCGCCCCCGTTACGCTGAACGACTACCGCGAAGCTGTGAAGCTCCAAACGATCAAGGACATCGTCGTGAACCGACGAAGCGTGCGCCAGGCGTTCAGCCACCTCGTGGTTACCGACGCTCTCATGAACCAGCTCGGGCCTGCGATCAACTCCGCACAGTCCATCTTCCTGTTTGGCCCTCCCGGGAATGGGAAAACCTCGCTCGCGGAGACGGCATCACGCCTGCTCGGCGGCGCCGTGTACATCCCGCACGCCATCGAGTACGACGGGCAGGTCATCAAGGTCTACGACGGCGTCTTCCACGCGGCGCTGGAGCAGGAAGACCGCAACGTTGACGCCAAGGATCGGCGGTGGGTCAAGTCCCGCCGCCCCGTCGTGGTCGTCGGAGGCGAGCTCACGATGGAGGCGCTGGACCTCGTGTACTCGGAGACGAGCAAGTTCTACGAGGCGCCATTCCAGATGAAGGCCAACTGCGGCATGTTCCTGATCGACGACTTCGGCCGCCAGCAAGTCTCGCCGCGAGACCTGCTGAATCGTTGGATCGTGCCGCTGGAAAAGCGAGAGGACTACCTGAATCTGCAGACGGGTCAGGAGATCACGGTGCCCTTCGACCAACTCATCATCTTCTCGACGAACCTGGATCCGGCGAGCCTCGTGGACGAGGCATTCCTGCGGCGCATCCGCTACAAGATCGAGGTGCCGAACCCGACGATCCAAGAGTACGAAGAGATCTTCCGTCGAATCTGCGAGAGCCGTGGCGTGCCCTACGATTTCGCGGCTGTTGAGTTCATTCTGGACTACTACGACCGCCGTGGGATCGAGCCGCGCTGTTGCCATCCACGCGACCTGATGGACCAGGTGATCGACATCGCCGAGTATATGGAGGTGCCCAGGACGCTGTCACCCGAGCTCCTCGAGGCGGCCTGCAACAGCTACTTCGTGCGACTCTAGTCAGGACAACGACCTAACCGATCGCTGTCGTTCCCCATGGCAACAAATCGGGAATTAGGTAGGAGGATACCGGATGGCCGGATCCGGGCGGACCGCCGAGTTTGGGACAAAGGTCGCGATCCGCATCGAGTTCTATACAGGGTCCTACCATGCGAGCGGCGACATCGAGGTCAGCCGCTGGCACATCACGGACCTGTTGAACGACAAGGCGCGGCCATCGATCATCATCGACAACGCCATCCGTGAGCCGCTGCCGCAGATCGTGCAACCCGGTGAGCAGCCTCTGGCGAGAGCCACGCCGATCCTCCAGATTGCCAAACAGGCGATCATTCTTGCCGTTCCTCATGAGACGATGAACCTCGCCGCCGCCCGCCAGCAGTACATCGCCGCGCTCTACCAGGAGCGAAGCCAGGCTACCGCCATCGTGGTTTGCCCACCATTCGAGCTCAAAGGAATCGTGCACCTGCGCCGAGGTTTCCAGGTAAAGAACGGGTTCGACGAGCTGGCAACCGACTTCATCCCTGTCACCGAGCTCGAGGCAACCTACATTCCAGATGCGCGCATCAGGATCAACTCGGAGTTCGCGGTGATCAACCGACAGCGAGCAGAGCTCGTGGTTCTGACGGACGACGGGCCCAAAAAGATGGCCCGCGGGTTCCGAACGGAATAGCCCCGCCTCAGGCAGGCATCCATCGCTGTCCCTCTAGTTCGAGCAGCCGTTTGACCTCAACGAATTCCTGATCGAGTTGGTCCACGAGGTCGAGCGCGCCGTCGGTGGCGCCGGACCGGCCCAGCGCTTCCAGTCGCTCACAGAGGGCACGGGCTCGGACCGCTCCGAGATAGCCAGCGCTCCCCTTCAGCTTGTGCGCCGCCTGCATGAAGGAGGTTGAGTCGCCCCGTGCCGCACTAGATCGAATCGCGTCCAGAAGTGGCGGACTCTCTTGCAGGAACAGCTCGATGAGCTCGACGAGAAATGCCGGGTCACCACCCTGGGCGGGGTCCGCGACTGCTGCCAGGATGCCACGGTCAACGCTTTCGTTTCCGGGATCCGTGGCCGGTGATCCTGTCTCTTGTGACGGCGAGGCCGCTGGCAACCAGCGCGCAATCACGGTCGCGATCTCCTCTACCCGTACCGGCTTGGCGATGTAGTCGTCCATTCCGGCGGCGAGGCACTGCTCACGGTCACCCACCATGGCGCCAGCCGTCATGGCAATGATTGGCGTATGACGTTCGCTGCCCTCGCGCGCCCGGATCGCCGCAGTGGCGGCGTACCCGTCCAGCTCCGGCATCTGACAATCCATGAAGACCAGCGGATAGTGGATTCGCTCGAGCGCTTCCAAGGCTTCAAATCCGTTGGCCACGACGTCCGCCTGGTACCCAAGCTTCTGCAGCAGGTGCACCGCGACCTTCTGGTTCACGGAGTTGTCCTCGGCGACCAACAGGCGCGGACCTGAGACAACCGGCCGCGGCTCCGGTACCACGATCTCATGCACGGTGTCTGCGCCGGACTTTGCGGCGTCTATGGACATGACGGTGGCCAGGCAATCGTAGAGGTAGGACGGCCGCGCGGGTTTCACCAGAGAAGCGTCGATACCAGCGGCCTGAATCTCAGCGTTTGAACCCGCTTTGCCGAGCGAGGTCAGGAGCACCAGCCGCGTCTGCGCCGTCGTCTGGTCCGCCTTGATCTCCCGAGCCAGCATCAACCCGTCCATGCCCGGCATCTGCATGTCCAGGATCGCCAACTGGAATGGATCAGTACCGGCAGCCGCTCGCAGCCGCTGCAGCGCCGTCGGCCCGTCCTCCGCGCTCACGCTTACCATGCCCCACGCCGAAAGATGGTGCTCCAGGATCGTTCGATTGGTGGCGTTGTCGTCGACGATCAGCACGCGTAGGTTCCGAAGATCGGCATGCGGGGCCGGCTCGATCGGCTGGCCGGCATCATGCTCCAATGGAATGGTGAACCAGAACGTGCTCCCACGCCCGGGCTCGCTATCCACCCCAATCTCGCCGCCCATCAGCTCGACGAGCTGGCGGCAAATCGCAAGCCCCAGTCCGGTCCCGCCGTACTTGCGAGTGGTGGAGGTATCGACCTGCGAAAAGGCATGGAACAACCGCGACAGGGCCGCTCCTGGGATGCCAAGCCCGGTATCGGCCACCTCGAATCGGATGGTGGTCGCGTTCGCGGATTCCGCGGCTACACCGACGCGCACGGCAATCTCGCCTCGGTCAGTGAACTTCACCGCGTTGCCGAGCAGATTCGTGAGAATCTGTCGGATTCGACCCGGATCACCACGAGCTGACACAGGGACATCATGGTGGATCAGATAGGTGAGCTCCAACTCCTTTTTGTGGGCCGACTCAGCCAGCAGTTCGACGACTTCCTCGACCACTCGGCGGAGACCGAAGGGAATAATCTCGATCTCCAGCCGGCCCGCTTCGATCTTGGAAAAATCGAGGATGTCGTTAATGATGGTGAGCAGCGCCTCACCAGATCCGCGCGCTGCCTCGGCGAACTCCCGTTGCTGCGGGGTCAGCGTCGTATCGAGCAGCAGGCCGGTCATACCGATGACCCCGTTCATCGGCGTGCGAATCTCGTGGCTCATCGTGGCGAGAAACGCGCTCTTCGCCTGCGTAGCTTCGACCAGCGCGCGGTTGCTCTCCTCCAGCTCCGCCATGGCGCGCTGGGCCTCCTCGAAGAGCCATGCTTTTTGGACCGCTACTCCGACCTGGCTGCCCATCGCCGCGAGGAGTTGGACCAAGCTGGATGGGAATTGCCGGACGCTGCGGCTGCCTAGGAGGAACAATCCAATGATGTTCGCTCCCGCCCGAATCGGCACCAAGACGGCGGAGCGGACCCCCTCAGGCTTGAGCACGCGAAGACCCTCGAAGTTTTGGACGTCCTCGACAACGAGCGGCTCCCGGCTCGTGAGTACGTGGGTCATCGTCATCCCGCGATGGGAGCCAGCAGCCCTTGCGCGCAGGGAGGCCTCGGCCGATTCCGGGACGCGCAGGCCCCGATTGATGACCAAGTTCTGACCGCTGTCGTGACTGAGCTGCGTCATGCCCACGTCGAAGGAACCCACCGCCATGGCGCGATCGAGGACCGTCTCTGCTACAGAATGGGAGTCAAGAGACTCCAACACGACCGACCCCAACTCCGCGAGCATCTGGAGAGCCTGCGAGCGGATCTCGAGCTCTTCGATGTGTTCGCGGGCTTCTGTAGACAGACGGGCGTTCTCCACGACGATGCCGGTTGCAAGCGCGAGCGCCTCCACCAGCCGAAGATCGGCCTCCTGGAAGTGGTCTGCTGCGACCGCGCTCACTCGCAGCACGCCGATGACGCGGCCTTGAACGAGAAGGGGCGCCACGATGACCGACTCCGCAGCCCCATTCGCTCGTCCCGGGGCACGTCCCTCGACGCTGAGGTTTCCCACCAACGCTGGCCGGCCAGTGCGCATCACCTCGCCCACTATTCCGTTCTGGGGCACGGCGATCACCTCGCCTCGCTCCCAAACACCGCGTGTCGACCGTGTGGCAGAACGGGCTTGGGCGCGCAAGGTAAGTGTTTGACCGTCCTGGCTGGCAAGGAGGACGAGCACCGCGTGGGCAGAAAGCGTCTCACGAATGCGCTCGGCTAAGTCTTCTAGATGCGTGTCTAGGTCGACGCTGCTATCCAGGAGCGCGAAGGGCAGCAGGTCAAGGACGGCCGCAAGATCCCGCGGGGCCGGATCCGTCGCGCGCCGGGGGCCGAATAGCTCCGGCTGAGTGCTGTCAGCGGAGGTCATGGCGTCTTTTTGAGGACCTCTGGGCCCAATGGGCGCGCTACCGCGTCCCTGTGCCCAATTCGCTTCGTCTATTTGGCCGATGTATACCATACAATCGCCCCACAGCTTTGACGCCACCAGGTATTACTATCGGCAGGATCGTTCGTTGGACAAGCCCTGTCAGCCTGTCGGGTTGGCTTGACACTGGGACTTTCACCCCCATACGCTCACGGGCACGATCCGAGGTGTGAGGCAAGGCATGGCAGGAGACGGAGCATACGACTATCGTCGCTTTTCGCTCGCGGAGCGGGATCGCCGTTGGAAGGCTGTCAGGGCGCTCATGGCGCGGGACGGGATCGACGTGATCGTGGCGCCCCCAAACAATGGGAACTCCACCGACTGGCAGGCTGATGCGCGGTACCTCTCGCACTGCGGCGGAGGCGCTGATGCGTCTATCGGCTGCGTCTTCCCCATCGGGGATGAGCCAACGGTGGTTGCGACATCGGCGGTACGTTGGGGTCCGCGCGTGCAGGATTGGGTGAGCGACGTGCGCGACGTTAATCGGCACTATGGGCGGGCGATCGCCGAACGGCTGCGCGAGCTGAAAGTCGATGGGAAGCGCATCGGTATCTGTGGGCTCGCGGGGGGCACGCGGACGCCCGAGGGCACCATCTGGCACGGCACCTACGAGGAGATCGTGACGGCCGTCCCCAACTCGGAGATCGTAAACGCGACAGACCTCCTACAGGAGGTCCGGTGCGTGAAGAGCGAGGAGGAGATCGCGGTCCTCCAGGACTCAGTGGACCTCGTGGAGAGGGCCGTGGACGCCGAGGTCGAGTGGGCCGCGAAGCCCGGCGTGCGGGACTACGAAGTCTGGGCCGCCGCGATGTACGCCATGTTCAGCCGCGGGAGCGAGCTCTCGGTCCATTTCAACTGGATCGCCGACAACCCGCCAGGGCGCACCTTGACTCGCCCTCAGCAGAAGCTTCTAAAAGACGGCGACGTCATCGTGAACGAGCTCGAAAGCTCGGTGATCGGGTATCGAGCGCAACAGGTTCGCCCCGTTGCCGTCCGCACGTGCGATCCGCTCTACGTGGACCTCATGGAGTTCCACGGCGAGATCTATGCACGCCTCCTCGAGTACATGAAGCCTGGCATCACGCTGGCGAGCGTCATGAGCCAGACAGAGCAGCTCGCTCAACAGCTCTGCCCATCCTCAGGCCCACTCGCCGGCGGAGGAGCGAAGTTTGCAGCCCACGGGCGTGGGTTAGGTGACGACGCGCCTCTCGCCACGAACGAGGAGGCTGTAAAGCGGTTCGGCGGATGGCAGTTCCCGGAGGACGGCGTCTTCATCATCAAGCCGTCGGTCCACGCGGGCAACGGCGTCAGCCTCCTCTGGGGCGACACCTGCCGCATCACGCCGAAAGGCGCCGTCCGGATGGGTCACGGACCCCATGGGATCATCGTCGCTCGGTAGGGATCCGCGTCTGACCGCGCGTCCACCCGCTGAGGTGTCCACCTGCCTCATCAGCGGCGAGTACCCACCCGCCACTGGCGGTGTGGCCGACTACACCGCGCACCTGGCGCACCACCTCCAGAGGCTTGGCGCGCGAGTGACCGTCCTGACGAGCGAGTTCAACCAACCGACGACTCCGGCCGACGGCGGGGGCGAGCTCGAGCTACGTCGCGTGCCCGGGTGGGGACGACGAAACCTCGACCAGATCGTGCAGACGATCCGAGCGATCGATGCGGACGTCGTCCACCTCCAGTACCAGGCGGCCGCCTACGGCATGGCGGCGACCGTCAACCTCCTGCCGCTGATCCTCCGTGCCCGGGGCGTGCGGAGCCGATTCGTGACGACCTTCCACGACCTGCGCGTTCCGTACCTCTTCCCAAAGGCCGGACCCTTACGCCGCCTCGCCGTGCATACGCTCGTGGGCGGGAGCGCGGGCTCGATCTTCACGGATCCGGGCGATTTGGCTCGGGCCCACCCGCATCGAGCCGCCGCATGGATCCCGATGGCCCCAACGCTCTGGCCGGTCGGGGAACCCAACCGCGCCTCTGGTCGAGCCGCGCTAGGCATAGGGGACGACGCAGAGGTCATCGCCCACTTCGGCTTCATGAACGCTAGCAAGGGCATCGACACGCTGTTGCGCGCAGCGGAGCGCCTGCATCGCGCCGGGCGGCCTGTCTGGGTCCTCTTCGTCGGCGAAGAACGCGGCGCCAGCGACAAGACGAATGGAGCGATAGCAGAACGCGTGCGCGACGCGGCATCCGACCTGGGAATCGGAGATTACATCGTGAAGACGGGCCACGCCACTCCAGGGGACGTATCGACCGCCCTCGCTGCCACCGACCTGGCCGTTCTGCCCTTCGTCGACGGCGCGTCGCTGCGACGCAGCAGCCTGCTGGCTTGCTTCGCTCACGGCCTCCCAGTGGTCACCACAGAGCCGCGCGCTGTTCCTCGACCGCCCCGCGAGCACGCGGTCGCCCCATTCGAGGATCCAGCGGCTTTCCAGATCGACGATCGCGTGGCGGCGTTGATACGGACCGGAGACGACGCCGCGCTCGCACGGACGATTTACCGTCTCCTGGACGAACCCTCGCGAGCTGCAGACCTGGGAAGGAACGGACGGGCCCTTGCAGAGCGACTGTGCTGGCCGGCCGTTGCTTCGGCGACCCTGGAGTTTTACGATCGCGTGCGCACCGGCACTCCAAAGGGCGCCGCGTGAGCGTACGGCTGAGCCGCCATGCTCCGGCCCCATTGGCCGCGGCGCTTGCCGCCTCCCTAGGGCTCGCCGTCGGCGTCGCGATGTGGTGGCACCCCGCCGTCCTGACGATCGCAGCGCTCCTTCTGGTCGTACTCACGATCCTCCGCTGGCCCGAGGCCGGCGTCATCGCAGTTATCGCCGTCGCAACGTTGCTTCCGTTGGGAGTCGTACCGCTGCGTATCGTCTTCGCACCGACGTTCCTGGACGTTGCGGTCTCAGGAACGCTCGCGGTGGTTGCGCTTCGTTGCGCGCTCAGGCACGAGCCGCTGGAGCTGACGCGCCCTCACGGATTGCTATTCCTCTTCATCGGCCTGGCGGTCGTCTCTCTGATCCTCGGGACCGCCCAGGCGCGCATCTCTGCTGAGGAGCTGCGGCTGTTTCTCAAGCTCGTCAATGCCACGCTGCTCGCCGTGAGCGCCTTTCAGATCGTGCGTTCCGAGGCAGCCCTCACACGCACCCTGCGGGCTCTCATCCTAGGTGGGACCGTGGCAGCCGTCCTGGCGATCGGGCTGCACGTTCTTCCCACCGGCGTGAGCATTGAGCTGCTCTCTTCCCTCGGCACGCTCGGCTACCCCACGGGGCCCGACGTGATGCGACAGGTCGAGGGCACGACCACCCTTCGCGCGACGGGAACGTCCGTCGACCCCAACGTCCTCGGCGGCATGCTGATGCTCATCGCGACCCTGGTGGTATCTCAGATCGTGTCACCTCGACCCATCCTCCCTCGAGGAGCCCTCGCCATTGCTGCGATTTCGATTCTGGCTGCCGTCGCCCTTAGCTACTCGCGGAGCGCGTGGGTCGGACTCGTGGCCGGCCTCGGGACGTTAGCGCTCTTCGTCGATCGGCGGCTGCTGCTCGCTGGCCCAGCCGCCGCACTGGCCTTGTTGACGATTCCGCAGGGACGAGCCATCATCGATCGGCTGTTGGCAGCGATCCGGTTTCAGGATCAGGCAACGCAAATGCGAATGACCGAATACCGCGAGGCGCTTGGCCTTATCGGTCAACACCCCGTTCTTGGGGTCGGGTTTGGAGCATCGCCAACCGTCGACACCTCGGTGGGAGTCTCGAGCCTGTACCTCCTCATGGCGGAGCACATGGGGCTCCTCGGGCTCACCGTGTTTCTTTTGATCATGGCCGCGGTGGTCGTCGGTTCGATAAGGGTCACCCGATCGAGGGATCTCCTTCGAGAGGCTCAGAATGAGCGGGAAGGGCGGTTGTTCACGTCGATCCATGGGCTACAGGCGGCCCTGGTAGCTGCTCTCGTCGCGGGGGCCTTCGACCATTACTTCTTCAACATGCGCTTCCCCCACATGGTCGCGCTGTTCTGGCTTTGCGTCGGCCTGCTAGTGGCCGCGAGCAGGATCACCTCGTCCAACACAGTACAAGTGAACGCACTCACATCCAACAAAGTGTGGCGTTCATAGGTGTTTATGTGCGTGACTACCCATAACAAATCCAATCTGCGATACTCGGCGTCTAATGGACAGCACACGCACGGCGAGCGCCATGGCTGAAACTGATGAACGGCAGCGTGCGCTTCGAACTGTCGAGCGTCTTTCCGCTCTTCTAGAAGTCTCCCGTGCGCTTGCTTCCGAGCTCGATCTGGATCGCCTTCTCCGCATCGTCATCGAGCATACGACCGTAGTCTTAGACGCCGACCGCAGCACACTCTTCATCGTAGACGAAGAGCACAACGAGCTCTGGTCGCGCGTCGCCCAGGGCGACGGCATCGCGGAGATCCGCATCCCTCGAGACTTCGGCATCGCCGGACACGTGGCCGTGACTGGCGAGATCGTGAACATCCCTGACGCGTATGACGACCCGCGGTTCAACCGCGCGGTCGACCAACGCACCGGCTACCGCACGCGTTCCATCCTTTGCGCACCCCTCCGCGATCCGTCCGGGCGAATCACGGGCGTCCTACAAGTGCTCAACAAGGGCGAGGGCCCGTTCACCCGAGACGACGAGGAACTGCTGATCGCCCTTGGGACGCACGCTGCCGTCGCTCTCGCCAACGCCTCCCTCCTTGAGGCAAGGAGGAAAGAGGTCGAGAAGTCGCGAACGCTCCTCGACGTGATGACGTCGCTGTCTTCCGAGCTCGGTCTCGACCAGCTTCTGACCCTCATCATGCAGAAGACGACCGAAGTCATGCGGGCCGACCGGTCGAGCCTTTTTATCGTCGATCGTGAGACGGATGAGCTCTGGTTCAAGGTCGCCCAGGGCGCGGATCTCCAAGAGATTCGCTTCCCAGTCGGGGTCGGCATTGCTGGTCACGTAGCCGCATCCGGCGAACCGGTAAATATCGCGGATGCGTACGACGACCCTCGCTTCAACCAGGAGGTGGACCGGCGGACCGGATACCGCACAAAGACGGTGCTCTGCATGCCCATGCGGAACGCGCAAGGCGCGGTCGTCGGCGTGCTCCAGGTCCTGAACAAGGAAGAGGGACTCTTCACTGTGGACGACGAGACGTTGCTCGAAGCGATTGGCTCTCAGGCGGCGATCGCCATCGAGAACGCCCAGCTCTTCGACAGCGTCGTCCGTATGAAAAACTACAACGAGAGCGTCCTCTCCAGCATGGCGAACGGCGTTCTTACCGTGGACATGGATGGTCGCATCACCATCACGAACCCTGCCGCCGATCACATCTTTAGCCTCGAGGCAGGGAGCGCCCAGGGCGTCCACATCGACGAGGCGCTGGGCGGTGAGTCGAACAAGGCCGTATCCGAACCCGTGCTGCGCTCGCTCCGCGACGGGCAGCTCGTTCGCGTGGAGAAGGTCCCATATGTCGCCGGCGAGCACAACCGCGTGACGATGAATCTCTCCGCCGTGCCGCTTCGCGACCACAGATTGAAACAGATTGGCGCCGTGACGGTCATCGAGGACATCTCGCGCGAGCAGCAACTCATGGGCACACTCTCGCGCGTCGTGAGCCGTCAGGTCGCAGAGCAGCTCATGGCGAGCGGCAAGATGCCCAGCGTGGGAGGCATCAAACGCGAGCTCACCGTCCTCATGTCCGACATCCGGGACTTCACGCCCCTCACGGAGTCACAGGAACCGGAAGAAATAGTCGCGATGCTCAACGACTACTTCGGTCGGATGATCGAGATCGTGTTCCATTACGAGGGAACTCTGGACAAGTTTATCGGTGATGCCATCATGGCCGTGTTTGGTACGCCTCTCGCCCATGACGACGATCCACTCCGCGCGGTAAGGGCGGGTATCGACATGCGACGCGGCCTGCATCGCTTCAACATCGAGCGCACTGCGCACGGTCAACCGGCCATCGAAATCGGCATCGGAATCTGCAACGGACAGGCCCTGGCGGGCGCAATCGGCTCGGAGGAGCGCATGGAGTTCACGGTCATCGGAGATACGGTGAACACCGCCGCGCGCCTGGAGGGGCTCACGAAGATCTTTCCCGACCACAAGATCGTCTTCAACGAGGCGGTCTACCAGGCCGTCAAGGACACAATCCCTTGCGACTTCCTCGCCGAGGAGCACGTCAAAGGGAAATCCCAGCCGGTGCAGGTCTACGGGATCTGCGAGACATACGTGCGCTCAGTTGACTAGTCAGTCGGATAAGACTTTCGCCGCTTCCAACTAGCGTACCCTTCGCTCCAGTTCAGGCGGGCTCCTGCGTTGGAGTCCCCTGAGGGGCGTTGGACGCTTGCCGCTCTTCTCGCCGTCGAGCCCGCTCGGCCGCAGCGCGGCGAACGGTCGCTGCCACACTCCGCTGGGAGCCGCTCTCGTTCGCCACTACGGGGGCGGCGTGGCTCGAGGCCAGGACTGGCTGCGGGAGCGGCTCGGGCATCGGCATCGACCTTGGCTCCGGAGCGCGAGCTGGAGTTGGAGCTAGTGCACGTCGACGAGCAAACAACCCCTGCAGGTCATCGAACATCGTGTACACGGGCGGCAGAACGAAGATTGCCAGGACCGTCGAGGTGAGAATCGCCCCGATGATCACCACAGCCATCGGCGCGCGGGACTCGCCACCAGACTCGCTCTTGAACGCCAACGGGAGCATGCCGAACGCCATTGTCGACGAAGTCATCAAGATGGGCCGCAACCTTGTCCTGGCCGCTTCTGCCAGCGCCTGCGTACGCTCCATTCCTTGTCTCCGCAACAAGTTGGTGAAGTCGACCAGCAGGATGCCGTTCTTGGCCACGAGCCCGAAGGCCATGATAAGCCCCATCAACGAGAAGACGTTCACGGTATTCCCTGTAGCCCAAAGGGCCACAACGGAGCCCACCAGACCGAGTGGGACGGACAGGATCAGTACCAGCGGGTAAAACCAGGACTCATACAGGGCCACGAGCAGCATGTATTCGAGAATAAGGGCCAGGGCAAGCGCTGTGAATAGCGCGGTAAGCATCGCGTTGAAGTTGTTGACCTGGCGTCCAAGAGTCACAGTGTAGCCAGCGGGAATCTCTGCGGCTTTGAGCACCGCCCCCATGTCCACAGACACGTCACCGAGCGGACGACCGACGGCCGTGCCGCTGATCTCGATGCTCCGATTGCGGTTGAGGCGCTGAATCTGCACGGGCCCGGTGCCTGCTCGAATAGTCGCAACCTGACCCAGCGTGACAAGGGGCGGAGCTCCCGTCGGCGCCGTCGTTGTTCCGCCTGCGCCCGTGCCGCCTGTGCCCGTTCCGCCCGTGCCTCCTGCCGCAGCCGTGGTCGTGTTGGTCGATCCACGAATCGGGATCTGTGCAAGCTTGTTCAGGTCGAGACGATCGACATCGCCTGCGATCACGGTGATGTCCTGTTGCAGCTTGCCGGGTCGGCGGAGCTGCGTGACAACGAGACCGCCAAGGGTCGTCCGGAGCGCAGACGTTGCCTGCTGCGACGTGACGCCAAGCTGCGCCATGCGCGACGGATCGTAGATGATCTGGACCTCCGGGGTTGCCTGATCGCCGGAGTCCTGCACGTCCGTAAATCCTGGGATGGCCGCGACCCGCGTCTTCAAGTCCGCAACGACGGCGTTCAAAACGTCGATGTCGGGTCCGTTGACGTTGAAGTTGAGTCCCCCGCTTCCACTGGTGCCCGGGAGTGAGGCCGGAATGTTCGGTGTGATTCTGACACCAGGAATGGTCCGAGCCAGGGCTCGGACGTCCTGGGCGATCTCGAAAACGGAGCGGGTTCGCTCCTTCTTATGCGTCAGTTGGACACTGATCCGCGAGGTGCCACCCGTTCCAGAGCTGAACCCCTGTCCCGCGACGGAGACCGAGCTAAACACGAAGTTCACTTCAGGCATTGCCTGGAGTGCGACCTCGACTTGTTTCGACGCCTGATTGATAGCCTCGAGCGAAGTTCCAGCGGGCGTCTGCACCGTCACCTGGAAGCTATCGGAGTCCTCACCCGGCGCGTACTCAGTACCCACCAGGCGCGTCTGAATAAGGATCCCAGCGATGGAAACCACCCCAACAGCGGCAACCGCCACCAGCCATCGCCACTGCACGGCGACGGGCACCAGACGCTCGACGATCCGACCGAGGCCGTCGAAACCGCGATCCCACCAGCGACCGTAGGCCGCAAAGATCCCCCTCTTGTGCTCATCTTCCTTCTTGAGGAAGCGCGACGCCAGCATTGGCGTCAAAGTAAATGAGACCAAGAAGGAGAATACCGTAGCCGCGACGATCGTGAGTCCATACTGACGGAAGAGCTGACCGACGAGCCCCGACATAAAGGCGACAGGCACATACACGACGATGTCGGCCGCCGTGATCGCCATGGCGGCCAAGCCAATCTCGTTCCGGCCTCTGAGCGCCGCCTCCTTTGGATCCTCGCCCATCTGCAGGTGGCGGTGAATGTTCTCCATTACGACTGTCGAGTCGTCGACAAGGATACCTACCACCAGCGCCAGCGCCATCAGCGTCATGAGGTTCAGACTAAAGCCCATGATGAACATGACGAGGAACGTGCTAATGAGGCTCGTAGGGATCGCGATACAAATAATGAGTACGTTACGCCAGGCGTGGAGGAAGACCAGGACGACGAGTGCGACGAGTATGACAGCCAGCATGAGGTCGGATTGCACCGCTTCGAGCGCGTTCCGCGTGTACTTGGTCGTGTCGTTGGTGATGTAGACCTCGGTGCCGGACGGCAGAGCTGCCTCGAGTCTGTCCATTGCGGCCTTGATCGCATCGGCCACCTGGAGGGCGTTTGCGGAAGACGCCTTCACGACTGTCAGACCGACGGCGGGCTCCCCATTGAGCCGCTGTACTTGCGTTTGCTGCTTGTAGCCTTCTTCCACCGTCGCGACGTCGCGAAGCAGAATCGGGCCTGATGGAGCCTGTACGATTACAAGGTTCTGCAGGTCCACAGCAGACTGGAAACCGCCGATTGCCCGCACATTAAGGCGTTGGTGGCCGGCTTCATTGGCGCCCACAGTGGACGTGACGTTGGCGTTCACGAGGGCGGTCTGGAGTTGAGCCACGGAGAGGTTGTACGCGGCGAGTTTTGCGTAGTCGACGCGGACCTGCATCTCCCGTTGAAGCCCGCCGCTGATGGTGACCGCCCCGACGCCGACAACCGACTGAATGGCCGGGAGCAATTGGTTCTGCGAGACGTCGTACAGATCGTCGAGTGGCGCGCCGGTGAGCGCGATGTTCAGGATCGGGACTTCGTTCGGATCCGCCTTCTGGATCGATGGCGGCGTGATATCGAGCGGAAGACGAGGGAGGACTCGTGAAATTCGCCGTTCGACGTCAAGGGCCGCGAGATCCGGGTCCTTGCCTTGAGCGAGGACAATTCGGATCTGGGCACGCCCCTCGCGAGACGTCGACTCGATACTCTCCACGCCCTCGACACCAGCAAGGGCATCTTCGATCGGCTGGGTAACGAGCTGCTCGACGTCCTGCGCGGCTGCCTGGGGATAGCCCACGGTCACGGTGATGATCGGAAAGCTCAGTGGGGGCAAGCGATCCACATTGAGGAACCGCTGGGCAACCGCGCCCATGAGGACGATTGCGAGGATGGCCATGAGCATCGGCAAAGGATGACGTATCGCGAAACGTGTCACCGGCGTTCCTCCGTCGGGCTCTAGGCTATGTGGGCCTCTCTAGGCTTGGCGTCTACGGGTTGGGTCGGGGAGCATTTTGCTGCGCCCTGCTCGGGTCTGGGGCCGCGCCGGGGATCACCACCGCTTGGCCGTCCTTCAGGGTGTTCTGCCCCTGCACGACGACTTCCTCACCAGCAGCTACCCCAGTGATGATCTCTTGATTCATGTCGTCGGTGAGGCCTACCGTGACCTTGCGCGCTTCCGCCTTGCCGTTCTGGACGACAAAGACGGTCGAGCCGTCAGGCTGTTGCACCACGGCTTCGCGCGGCACCAGTATTGCGAATTGCTTCTCCGCCGCGGTGACCTGCACCTGCGCATACATGCCCGCCATCATCCGCGCGTCTGGGTTGTCCGGGTAGATCGCAACGTCGAACGTATGCGCCCGCGCATCGCCCACTGGCGCGACGGTCGCCACACGGCCCATGAACGTCACGCCGGGATACGCCGCCAGCGCGAGCTGGACGGACTGACCGGGCGCCACAGCGGCAATTCGGGCCTCTTCCACCGTGATGTGAACTTCAGTTCCGTGGCCGCTGAGGGTCAGGATCGGCGCCTGTGTCGAAGCGAAGGCCCCGGCCGTCAACATCTTCTGCCCCACGACGCCGTCGAACGGCGCGGTCAGGACCATCTGATCCAGATTTGCCTTCGCGACAGCCACCTGGGCTCGCGCTTGGTCGACGGCCGTCTGCGCCACACGGATGTCATCGCCAGTGAACGGCCTGATCTTCGCCTGAAGCTGCGCTTGGAGCTGGGCTACCACTTGCTGCTGCTGGCGGATGTCTTCAGTAGTGAATGGCTGCTGCGCCTTCTGAAGCTGGGCGCGCGCCTGGTCAACGACGGCCTGCTGGGCACGGATGTCCTCAGGACTCGACGGTCGGATCGCGAGAGCCAACGTCTGCCGGGCCTGTTCCACGGCGGCGTCGGCCGCTTCGACGTCTTCCCGCTTCGGCTGCGACATCACCTCTTCGAGGCGCGCCTGATCGCTCTTCAGTCGCTCTTGGGCGGCGATCAGAGTGCTCTCAGCGACGGACATCGCCGCCGCGGTGCCGGACGCCCGCAGGGCATCGAGTCGCGCCTGGTCCGCTGCCAGCCGCCCCTCCGCGGCATCCAACGTCGATTGCAACTCTGACTGGCGCATCTGAAAGCCGCCGGTGGCGAGCTGGTCCAGCTTGGACCGCGCCGTGGCAGCGTTCGCCTGGGCCTGCTCATACGACTGGCGCAGCGGAGTGAGCTGAGCTGCGAACTGTGCTGGGCTTGGCCCTTGCTTCAGGGTATTGAGCTGGTTCTGCGCGTTCGTCAGCGACTGCTGCGCCGAGCTAAGCGCGGAAGTGGCAGCAGTGGTCGCGGCATTGCACGCGGTCGCGTTGAGAACTCCGTGGCTAATCGGGTCACGAGCGCAGAGGCTGCCGGCGCTCGAGGAGCCGCCGGACACACCAAGCTGCAGGTTCGTCATATTGGCCTGCGCCGCATCGTAGTTGGCTTGCGCTTGTGCAACGGTGGCCTGCGCTGTCGCCAGGCTGGTCGGCGAAACGGCGGTAGTCTGCTGGTTCTTACCGGTCTCGTAAGCGTTCTGTGCGTTGCTGAGCGCAAGCGCCGCCGCATCGTACGAGCTCTGCGCCGCTCTAAGGTCGGACGGAAATGTTTGAGGCAGGTTGATGATTGCGTCCCGAGCGGTCAGCACCGCGGCTTGCGATGAATTCACGGATGCTTGCGCGGTTTGGATGTCAGTGCTGGTCGTATTGTTGGCATTCAGCAGAGCCGCCTGAGCAGACGAAACAGCCGCGAGATCTGCATTGACCGCGTTTTGGGCAGACTGCCGCACGTCGTCGGTCGGTCCACGGAGAACGGTAGCCAGCTTGGCATTGGCGGAATCGAGCCCAGCCTGAGCTGAGGCGACTGACTCGGCACGGCCACCCTGAATCATCTGATCGAGCCTCGCCTGAGCGGCACCGAGGGCTTGCTGCGCAGCCTCGATATCCTCGAAACGCCCCTGTTGAAGCAGGCTATCGAGCTTGGCCTGGCCCTGCATGAGCTGGGCCTGCGCGGCCGCGATGTCATCCGGCCGACCCTGAGCGAGAACTTGCTGCAGCTTCGCCTGTGCCTGTTCGAGTCCCGCCTGCGCCTGCAGCAACTGGTCCGGGAGAGTCCCTGGATCGAGCGTGGCGACGACGTCCCCAGCGCGAACTCGAGTCCCAACGTCAACTGGAATCGACTGGACGATGCCCGAGGTCTTCGGGACGAGGCTGACCTGGTCCTTGGACTGAATCGAGCCCGCGTAGCTAAACACGGAGCTGATCGAGCCCGTCGAGACGGGCGCAGTGCGGACAACCGCTGGTTGCACGCGCGGCGCCTGCGCACGAGTCTCCGTCGGCGCCCGTGACTGCAAGAAGAACCTCACTCCAAGCGCAGCGAGGACGATCGCGGCGATGACGGCCGCGATCACTGGCAGCTTGACGTTCTGAAGACGGGGGCTCGGTGCGAACATTCTTTACCTCTGCGTCAATGCATAAAACTGCGGGGCCCCAATCAGCCTCGCAGTTTTCGTTAGTCTATCCAAGGTTCACACCGTCGTCCATGGTGATTCGTCGCACTCGGGCTCACGAACCCATTGACAGCGCGCGCACATCGTCGGAGTTACCCAATAAGACCATTAGCCGAAGTATACGTAGCTTCCTATTAACATGAGTCCCGCTGAATGTTAATTTTTAATTAAGCAGATTCTATTACGCTTCATTACATGGGGAGCCCGGACATGGGGAGCCCGGACATGGGGACCCCGGGCACGCCGGACGCGGGAACGCCGGTTACCACGGCCATGACCTCGCGCGCGGACGGTACCGTGCCGCCGAGGATCCGTTCGGCCAGGCTGGTCACAACCCGCCGCTCGAGGCGACCATCGACCAGGTCGAGGGTCTTCTCCATCAATTCCTGGTCCGTCATGGGGTTTTCGGGCGTGCCAGATGCCGCGTCGACGGACTCTTCCCAGCTCCGACCATCCGCAACGACGAGACGGACGCGCGCTGCGCTCGTGGGGAGCGCCGCATCGATCTCCGCGCGCACCTTCTGACGGAGAGCTACCACGTCCGGACGCAGGACCGCCTCGTCGCTGAACTGGCGGACCCGCGCTGCCCCGTCCAGATAGGCGATCGCCGCGCAGTGGTAGATACTGAACTTGCCTTCCAGCCCGACCTGGGGGGCGAGCTTCCCCATAAGCTCCAGCACGTAGGGATTGACCCGCGCCTGAACCTCCGAGATCTGGTCCGCGGGAACCTGGGCCGTCTGACGGAGATGCCGCATCGCATCGATCGTCGGATGGCTGACGACGCCGCACGAGTAGGGCTTGAGGCCATCGTGACGAAGCTCCCACGCCTCTCCGAGCCCCTTCATCGCCCGATCCGGATCCATGCGCGACGAAAGCACGGCCCAATAGCCGCGGCGTCCCTCCAACCCTTCGCGGGTGCTGACCCAACCGCGCCGCGCGAGGAGCGCAGAGTAGACGCCGTTTCCGGCGGCCTTCCCGGCGTGCAGCGACTTCGTCATAGACCCGAACATCTCTCTCAGGCCCGCGGCTTGCGCAGCCGCCGCGGACAGAGCGTTGGCCATCTGCTCCGCCGACAAGCCGAGGAGGCGGCCAGCGGCTGCCGTCGCGCCCAGTGTGCCCGCCGTGCCGGTTACGTGGAACCCCTGGTCATAATGCTCGGGATGGACCGCGAGCGCGACCCGAGCCGCAACCTCGAAACCGATGGCGTGCGCAGCGAGGAGCTGAGGCCCCGACGCATCAACCAACTCGGCGGCAACCAACGCGGCGGACATCACGGGTCCCGTTCCGTGAAGGATCGTGGGGTCGTGCGAGTCGTCGAAGTCCAGGACGTGGGACGCGATACCGTTGATTGTGGCTGCTTGCACGAGCGAGGTTCGCCCGCCACCGATGAGCGTGGCCTGCGAAGCGCCGCCCAACTCTTCCGCGACTTCCCGCGCGATCTGCACCGCGGGCTCATCCCACGCGCCGAGGCTTACCCCAATGTCATCGAGGAGGCAGCGGGCGCTGAGATGCACGACATCGGCCGGGATCCTTTCGGCCGCGTACTCTGCGGCAAAACGCGCGAGGCGCTGAGTCTCGTCCACATTCGTCTCCTTGGTCGATCAATGAGTCTGGGTCTGGATGGGCGCCTTCCAACGACTCGCCCGCTCGGCGAAATCGCTCGAGAGAAAGAGCTCGACGACCCGCGCAGTGGCACCCCAGATGACGTGCGAGTCGTATTCATATATTTGGATGCGCCGCAGGGCTCCGCCGAGGCGCCACTCTTCCTCGCGAAAGATCGACGGGTCTCGCAGCGTTGTCACGGGCACCTCGATGACTCGAGCCACCTCGGCCTCATTCACTTCATATGTAGGAGCGTACGGAAGCGCACCGACGTAGGGTGTAATAAGGAAGTTGCTCACACGGACGTAGACCTCTTCGAGCTTCCCCCAGACCTCGACCTCGCCGACATCGATCCCCAGCTCTTCGTTCGTCTCACGCAGCGCGGTGGCCTCTAGGCTGTGATCGGTCGGATCTTGTCGCCCGCCGGGCAGCGCAATCTGCCCCCTGTGAGAAGACAGCGTCTCCGTCCGTTGGGTGAAGACGATGTGGGGAACGTCGGCCTTGGGGTAGACGAGCATGAGAACTGCGGCGATGCGGGGGCGGCCCCTCTGGGTGCTTGAGTCAGACAGACCTCAATCTCCTACGCCGGCCCCGCCGGGGCTCGGCCCGCCGCGACTGCGCGCTGGATCTCCTCACGATAGCCCCGCTCGACGGTGGCCATGTGCTCGATGATCTGCCGTGGCGACCAGTCAGCCTCGTTCGGGCCGCCCTGGGAAAACTCTTCGTCGCTCAGGCCGAGGAAGAGCGCCTCGATCTCGCCGCGGAGCGCGTGGGCCTTGGCGAGGAGCATTTTGGCCTCGGATGGGTGCCAGCCGCGGGCGAAGAGCAGCTTTTGGACGTGTTGCATGTGGTCCAGCTCGTGAATCGCGAACATACGGAGGAGGAAGTTGACGCTGCGATCTGTCCCCGCCCATTTGGCCGGATATCGACAGTCGGACTCCGCAAGCGGTAGTAGACTCCGCAGGGTCTCGTCGCGCTCGGCTCGCAGCTTCGCGACTGCCGCCTCGGCTAGTGCTCCCATTCGCTCTCTCCCGAATCAGTATCACGGCAGTGTAGCCGATCCAGATCCGGGCACTCGTGACTCCTACTCCTCGGCCTCTAGCATCTTTTTTTGTGACGTTCCTGATAGAATCCCCACGCGCAATCCGGAATCTATCTTAGGAGGAATGCCGTTGCTAGCCCGTCTCCCCGCCCTACGCTGGATTACGCTTGCCGCCGTGGGTGTCCTGCTCCTCGTGAGCGTGACCTTTGCGAGCACGCCGACAGCCAGCGCGCAGTGCATCACGACGTACTACGGGACGACGTACAACTGTAACTACTACAGCTACTACACGTCGATTCCGTACTACTATCGCGCGACCCCCTACTACTACGGGTCCCCCGCCTACACCGTCTCGGGATATGGCTACCCCTATTCCTACGGCTCAGGTTATGGGTATCCGTACGCTTCGTCCGCATATGGCTACGGCTATCCATATTCATACGGCTATGGCTCGGGCTACGGTTATGGCTCTGGATACGGCTCGATCTCACCCTGGTATGGCTCCTCACCGTATGCCTCCGGCTATGGCTACGGTTATCCCTACCGGTACTACTAGACCGGAGCGCGCCACGGCCTGAGGCCAGAGAACAGAGAAACCGGAGGCAATGTTGCCTCCGGTTTCTCTTTGTCGGCGTAATCGACGCGGTCAGCGCCTAGTAATAGTAGGGCCAGGAGGAATAGCTTCCGTAGGAACCGTAGTAGTTGGGGTATCCGCCGTAGGAGTACGGCGAGTAGTAGGACGAATACGGGTAGCCGTACCCGGAACCGTACGAATACGGGGAGTAGCCATAACCGTATCCATAGGAACTGGGGTATCCATATCCGTAACCATAGCCAGAGCTATACGGAGCCGAGTACGGGGTCTGGGAATAGCCGTAGTACACGCCGCTCGGGCCGGTGAACGGGTTGACTGCCCGCGTCGTGCTCTGGTTCGGAACCAGGTAGCTGGTGGTGCCATTCGAGTACCGATACGTCGCCCGATCCGTGTAGTCGTAGTAGGGCGAAGGATTTCGACCGCAGTACAGGAAGTACGAACAACCGCCATACTGCGCCGCGGCCGGGTCCGCGAGCGAGGGTGTGAAGACCGTAGCGAGTCCGAGAACGGCGCCGACCCCGGCCGCCGCGAGCAGCCGCCGAAGGCGCCGTGGATGAGTCACGGCGTTTCGAAGATTACTGAGCATCCAACCTCCCCTATCCTTTGACTTCCGCGTGGGCCGACCGTGTAGTACCGGCGTTGAGTTGTTATAGCGCGGCACGGTATCCTCTGGCCCGCAAGTGACCTTTGTGAGACATTGCACGTCCCGCCGCGCGGCGGGAGTTAGCCACGTTCGACGCTGCCGAGGCACGCCTCCAAAGACTCTTTACCCGATAATGGGCGAACAAGACACGAACGATCCGGCCGTCCAGGTCGGGTAAGACGATGAGGCGGTCACTCATGGCAGACCCCGCCGCGCAGGAGCCATCCGCCGTGTTGGAGCTCCTAGACAAAGACCTCGTATTCATCGACTTCGAGATGACGGGCGGCGACACCGAGCGTCACGACATCATCGAGGTGGGCGCCGTCCGCTCCCGTTTGCCCGAGCTTGCCGTGCTGGGTGAGCTAAGCGTGAAGGTCGCTCCTCGCACTACGCGCGGCACGAACTTGAACTCGCTCCGGATCGCAGGCTACTCTGCTAAAGAATGGAAGTCCGCCATTCCCGTGGAGGATGCGCTAGCCCATCTCCAGGAGTTCGCGGCCGGGAGCACCTTTGTCGGCTGGGCGACGTACAACGACTTGCTGTTCCTCGTGGCAGCCGCCACCCGCGCGGGCCTCGACGGTCTGGTGGGAGACGCCTACTTGGAGCTGCAGGATTGGGCCCAGGCGCGGCTGCACCTGACGCGCACGCCAGGGCTGCAGCGGGTAGCGGACCAGCTCAAGATCGTCCGGGACCAGGAGCACTCCGCGATCGAGGACGCGCTGGTTACCTTCGAAGTCTTCCGGATGCTATGGCGCTACAGCGCGGAAGAGCTCGATCAAATCGCCCCCGAGCTCGACTGGAACAGCTACGTCGAACACGCAGGCCCCATCACCTTGGGCCCGGCCGACGCGGAAGCTCGACGCATCGAGCTCGCAAGCTTCATCGTGAGGGGTACCAGCCGTGAGGAGCTCCAGGCCCGCCGCGGCTCCTTCCGGCGCGACTGAAACCTGGGCCGAATCAACACTGAGCTCAGTTTGACTGGACCGCGTCTTTGTCCAGGGCGCGATCAAGGGCATCGGCGCATGCGCGCATGCGGCCCGTCACGGATCGAAGCTGGCCCCGGAGCTTACCGCGGTCGGTAGCAGGGAAGTCGCGCACGAGCTGCTCAGCCCTCGGACTCTCACCGAACTCATCGATGCCGTTGTTCAGGAAGAACTCGACCCAGACGGAGAGCGTGTCTAAACGATAGACCGCTAGTGTCTCGGCCTTCTTCCGGCGCTTTCCTGGCTCCTCGTTTGGGTCCCAGGGGCTCAATGCGAGGCCGTCTAAGCTCATTTCCCCTCCGCCCTGGTGAGCGCCACCGCGATCCCTGCCCACAGGTCTTTGCAACGATGCCATATTCGACACCACATGTCAGAATTTTCGGGCCTGGCCACTATCACCGTGGGCACGCCACTCTCGGCGACTCTGGCCTAGCATTGGCATCACCCACCGAGTGGGTCGGCCTATAGGATGACGAGCGAGAATGAGCCGCCGTCACCTTCCAGCCGGGCCGCTAGCGGACATCCCAGGCCTGGGCGTTCCAGGCCTGCGTGCCGTATGGGCCCTTCACCCCGACGTTGACCATCCGCGAGGCAATCGCCGTCGGATCGGCGCGCCAGGCGAGCGGCAGGACGACCGCCTGGTCGCTCACGTGGTGGACGATCTGGGCCAGGATAGGATTTCGCTCCGCCCGCGGCACCGTCGCAAAGTAGCGGTCGATCATGGCGTCGAGCTCTGGGTTCATATAGCGGGCGTAGTTGCCGCCGTTGTAGCTCCGTTCGGCGAGCCGGGCCTCCCGACTATGGAACCGCTCGATCTCCACCGGGTGCCCTATTGCCTCCAAGGCCGGAAAAGTGGCACGAAACTCCTGGTCCAGCGCGCGCTGGCGCGGAATGACGAGCTGTTCGACTCCGATTCCCTGCCGTCCCCAGGCGTCCCCGAGAGCGGCGAGAATCTTGATGTGGGCGTCGTTCGGCACGGCCCTTAGCTCGAACTGAAGCCGCCCACCCGCAGCATCCTGGTAGAAGCCCCCATCGCCGCGGGTGTATCCAGCCGCCTCGATGAGCTGCGCGGCCCTCTGCGGATCGTAGTCGTAACGGACGATGCCGCGCTGGACGTCCGGGTACTCGGGCTCCAGCGGATGCACCAGCCCGTGGGGTACCCCGGTCGGGTCTCCAATCAGCGCCTCAGCCAGCTCCGTCCGATCGGTGGCGTACAGCAAGGCTCGCCGGAAGCGGACGTCGAGGATGACAGACGGGTTCGGGTCTACGTATTGCGGATAGACGACGAACCAGCTTCCGATCTGGTCCCACTCGACCCGGCCGTCTCGCCACTGGCGCTGCAGTGTCCACCCATGCTCCGGCCCCAGGCTCCGAGAGAGCGTGAGGTCCAGAGCGCCGGCTAGGAGGCCCGACACGATGGCCGTCTCGTCGAAGATGAAGCGGACTTCGATCTCGTCGACCTTGGGCCGGCCCAGGACGTACTGGTCGAACGCGTGGAAGAGCATATGGCTGCCCGGGGCCAACTCGGTCAGCTTGAAGGGCCCTGTGCCTACATACTCCTGGCCCCAGTACGGCAAATCCGCGAACGTGCTCTTCGACAAGGCGTAGGCGCCACCGAGCAAGTGAGCGGGGACAGGTGAGGCGAGCCGCTGTCCGAACATCCCGTCCGCTCTGATGAAGGGCGCCTTCCAGCGCACCGTGATCGTGCGCAGGTCGGGCGCGTCAACTCCCTCGACAGCGCGATAGTTGACGTTGGAGAAAGCGGGAACGTCTGGATCAGCGACAACAGCCGCGGTGAACACGAGGTCCTGCGAGGTGAAGGGCGTCCCATCGTGCCAGAGTGCACCCTCGCGGATACGCCAGGTGGTCTCCATTCGTCCGTCGGGGAACAGCTTCCACAGGCCATTCTCAAGAGATGGGACAGCCTCGGCGAGCTGCGCGTACAGATTTCCGACCGGGTCGTAGGTCGTGAGGCCTGCGAGCGCCAGCTCCTGTATGGACCTGCCCTGTCCACCCGCCCCGGGATTCAACGCAGCGTAGACGGTGGGCAGCTCCGCCGGAATCGCCGCGGTGACTCGCTGGATGCGCGCAGGTCGGACCGCTTCAGAGGAGCTGCTCGGCTGGTCGCGCGCGGAGCTCGGCGCACAAGCCAGTGCAGCCGTCACCGCTACCAATACAGAGGCCACGAACAGATGCATTCCCCGCATGGGTCACCCCCTAAGGCGGTTTTTCTCCCGCAAGCTCCACTCGTGGACGTTCGGACTGTGCTCCGCTCGGTGTCGCCTGGCTACCTTCGCGCTGGAGGAGATCTACGCATCCCGTGAACTGCTCGCTGGGACGCCCTATCACCTGCGTCGTACGAATGGCGCATCGTACCACGACCCGAGGGTAGAGATGAGACTGGCTAGCGGCGGCCAGCCGTCTGTCGAGCCACCTGTTTCGTAAGCAGGAGAAGCTCGGGATCTGCGTTCGAGCTGCACGACCGAAGCACCCTGAGCCATGGTGGAGGTTCGACCCCGAGTCGTCTTGCCGCCCAGCGCTGCATTAGCAGTAGTCCGAGAGTGGCAGCGAGGATGAAAGTTCCCTGCCAGATCGCTTGGTTCGCTGCCCTCGAGCCTGTCGACGTCTCGGGTTCAGCATGCGAGGCCTCGGCGGAAACCCGGTGAAGTGGACTCACCAGGTCTGGAATTCTTCGTAGCCACCATGGGCCTGGGCAAGAGTTTCTGCCCAGTCCTCCCGTAGTGGCTGAACCCCGAACTGGGTGATAGCCAGGCGTAGAACCTGCTCGATGGCGATACGCCCGGTGGGAACGTGGGTACGACGAGTGAGAGGTGGGCTGTCGTTTCCGGCGCGCTCCACGTGGAGATGCGGGTACGGGATGCCCTCCACGCTGGGGTGCCAGTGGTAGGACAGGAATTCCTCACCGTCAGCCCCTTCGAACACGTAGATGTACTCGATCGTGCGCACCGTCCAAGGGCCGTGGTCGCCTTCGGCTTCTGCATGTTCGAATTTCATCGTGACACGGAAGCCGAGGCTTGACCCATCCGTGCATTTAAGGGGCACTGACTCGCCGCGGTTTAGGGTGAGACTGTGGGGCTCGGGGCGCTTATCGTAGCCAGTAGTGGAGATGTGGCCGACCCAGACGCACGCAAGGGCACGACGGAGTGGCTCGATAAATGCGTGAGTGGCCTCAACGGGGGTCCGTCCTGCCACTGTAGGGAGACTACCGAGAGAACGGAATCAGCATCACGACGCGGATCACCTCGGGTGTGTCAGCTCGGTCGGCGAGCTTGCCCGCGTCCCATGCTTCGATGAATTCTGCGCCTGTCATACTGAGGTGGCGCCGCGCGGCGTCATCGAGGATCCTAAAACCCTCTGCCTGGTCGACCACGTCAACCTGCACCGTTTCTATTACCGCCATTTGCAATGCCTCCGTGGGGTACGGGCCCTCTCTACTGTATCGGCAAATCATATACCGATTGTCAACCCCCCTTGTGGCGTGGTTTACCCCACGCAGCTCGTATGCGCTAGTGGTCGCCGCCTGTTGAAGGCCCAGCGAAGTCATACCCGAGCTCCAAGAGCAGACGGCGACCAAGCTGACGCGCTTTTCGGGAGTGCGTAGGACTTTGTGTGTCAGTTAGTGTGTCAAACCAAAAGAAACGGGACCCGGAGATGTTCCGGAGCCCGTTTCTAGGCACAAAACGTGGTGCCGAGGGGCGGCCTCGATCCGCCGACACCGCGATTTTCAGTCGTAGGCACGTCTGTCCGCCCTTGTCCGCATCCGTCCATAGCCGTTCATGCCACCGAATGTATTACGCTTTACTTTCCATACTCGTCTGCCGCTATCGGTAGGCGTCCACCCGCTTGGGTGTCAGATTGGGTGTCAAAAACGCGAAACCATGAGGCTCGCGGAGCGGCCACGTGTTCCTCAGTCTACTCTTACGAAATTAAACGACCAAACGACCAAACTCCGGAAACACCCTAGGTGACAACCGTGACACCCGTGACAACGTGGGTTAGTCCTGATGACTGGACGCCCTGGCTTGCTGCCAACGACTGGCGCTCTCCCGCTCCTCAGCGGATGCATCAGCGGGAATCTCACCCTTGGCTGCGTGGGCCTCTCGCCAGAGACGATCTCGCTCGGCTTGATTCCTCACGCCGGCGGTCACGGACGTGGACTCGGGCGTAGCATTGCTCCCGGCTGCAGCGGTATGCACGTTGGGGACGACACCCGCCGCGGTGGACTCAGCCCAGCGCCCATGGTCGCCTGAGAGAGAGACGCGGCCCCGATGCCGCACTAGGCGTTGCTTGTCAAATGACTATCTGCGGGCCGCGGGGGAAATGTCCGCGAGCGCGCATTCTTCGCCTGTTAGAGGGTTGCGCACGATGTACTCTCGTGTCTCTCGATAGAGGCCCAGATCCCACCAGATGCTCCCTGACCAGACTTGAATATCAGTCCACTTGTCGGATGCCACCGCGCCAAAGACGGCGTACCAATCCAACGGATCGGCTCCCATATCAGCACCGGCCTGCTCAAGCGCCAATGCCTCAGTTTCGGTTATCCCGCTCGTCTCTTTGAAAGTTGGCCAGTCTACAAAGGGAGCATCATCTCGTTTGACTCCGAAACGGACCAGGCCGAGCGCGACGTGAATCTCATCCATCGTTGAGAAGTGTTGCTCTAACCCAGTTCTTTTATCGATGACTCCCTTCTGCACCGTGCCCTCGAAGCGTTGATTTGAAGAAAACCAGACTGCTCGCCGCTCACCACGACGCACGCCCTTTGACGCTGTTTTCAAGCGTCCAGCTCGGAATATGTCGTCAAGATGCCAGAGGGTCGTGTAGTGCCATAGCAGCTTCTCGTTCACTCCCCCTCCGTCTCCACGAGCTCTCTAGGCTCCACGCCGAGAGCCTTAGCTAGCTTCGGTGCGGTGCCCAGCCGTGCAGATCCGCCTGTCTCCAACCGAGCGATCGCAGATCTGGACATACCGGCTTTGTCAGCGAGCTGCTCCTGAGTTAGGAACTTCGACTCGCGAATCCTTTTCAGATTCTTCAGCACCAGTGGCGGCACTGACACCTCCGTGCGAAACATCGTCGCCACACGAATTGTACAGCAGCGCTCCTATTCATAGACACGGGCGATACACTATTTGTATTATTGCTGTACTGCGCATGTAGCGTAGCCGTCTAATACACACTGGAGGAAATCGCTTATGCCCGTCGCGAACGCGAATCAACTTGAGGAAGAGCACGATGTCTAAGCTCATCAAGTACCCCGCGTCGCTCGCAGAGCAGTCGCGCGTAGCCGTCGAGCGGTTCAAGGAAGCCGATGCCGCCCACGAGGCCGCACTTGAGCGCTGGGAGGTTGTGAAGGCAGACCCGAGGCTCCAGGGCGTGGAGATCACGCGTAGGGCGTTCTGGGCGATGGCCTTCTGGGAAGGCGAAGCGTACGCCTGCCTGGCACGGGTTACCGCCCTGCAGCCGTTCGTAGACGCCACGAGGGGGAAGCAGTCATGATCCACCCTCTACGCCAGCGCCAAGCTCCCGCAGCGCGGCCCGCTCATTGGATGCCACAGCGGCCCGTGCGTCGCCCCGAGCCCCAGCCTGAACCGCTCCCAGCGGTTGCCGCCTACGCGGACGTGTCGCTGCAACAGGCGGTCCAGGATTGGCGCCAGTCCCACGTGGCCGCGGGGCTATCCCGCAACACGCAGAAGAGCTACGCGGGCACCATGGAAATGTTCGCTAGGTGGCTCGCGCTCCAGGGCATTCCGTCCCCGATGCTCGCGGAGCTCAACACCGCCCGTGTTCGGGCCTACATCACGGGGATGATGACGAGCGGCGAGTACAAGCCCACCACGGTCAGGTCACGAACCATCGCAATCAAAATCTTCGCCCGGTGGTGTGCGGACGAGGGGTTCATTCGCGAAGAAAACCCACTTGGCCGCGTCAAGAACCCAAAGGCTCCACAGAAGACGTCGAAGCCATTCACGCGGGAAGAAGTGGCCGCCCTGCTCGAAGCCGCTGCCAGGTCAAGGAATGCGATTCGAGACACCGCCATGATGATGTTGATGCTCGCTACGGGCCTCCGTGCGGCCGAAGTCTCCGGGCTCCGTGTCGATGAGCTCGACCTAGACCGACGGCGCGTAAAGACGCTCGGCAAGGGCGCAAAAGAACGAGCTGTAGCCTTCGACGAGGTGACCAGCGCCGCGATGAGACGATGGCTCGCTGCACGGGACTCCGAACGGACAGAGGTGTTCCTGAGCGCCAAAGGGCTCCCAATCTCCGGGCAAACCCTTTACGGGATTCTCTCACGCCTAGGAGCGATCGCTGACGTCAAGAACACAAGGCCGCATAGGTTCCGTGACACGTTCGCCGCGACATTTGCCGATGCTCACCCTGATCGCGTCTTCCAGCTCCAGGGCCTGCTAGGGCATGAGGCCCTCGCCATGAGCATGCGGTACGCCAGGACGGCTCAAGCGGTCCACGAGGTCGACGGCGCATCCGTGCTCGACCATCTCGGCGTCACCGCCATGCCTGAACCCGAGAGCATCGAGGACGTAATGACCACGCTCCGAGGCGAGGGGTATAGCGTTCAGGACATCATGCGCGCGGTCAGGCGGAGCGAACGTACGGTCCGTCGAGTGCTCCACCCGGGGAGGGCCTCATGAGCGACGACACCTACACATCCGTATTCGCAGCCTGGTACCGCAGTCAGCCCACTGAATGGCGCTCGGCCGTTGCCGCGATCATCGATCAGTGCTGGATCGTCTACCCGCCGGCGAATGAGGCGAACAGCGCCGTCAATGATGAGTTGCGGAAGCTCCCCGAGGGCACGCGCGACACCCTGGAAGAGCTGCTCCTGCCGCTCTACGAGGCGATCGCAGAGGGGGCCGCGATCATGGGCTATGCCCTGGCAAAGACCTGGCCGAGCTCGCTGGAGGAGCTGCACGGCTGGATGGAACGAGCAGCAGTATACGGCCGGCTAGATACGCCCGCGCTCACGGTGAAGCAGGCGCAGAACGCAGGAATCCTCTCTAACCAATTCGATCCGCTCTGGCGTGACGAGGACGTGAATCGAGCGCCAGACTGCGACGATGAGCCATGAGCCCCGGCGACTTCGAGCGCACGTTTCAACTTGGCAGAGGCGAGCTCCGCATAGAGCGCCACGGCGGCGACTGGGGCATCATCTGGACCGATGATGAGTACGCCCACCTCGTGGACTGCTGGACGGATGACCAGCTCCGCGCGAAGGGCCACGATCCGGAGGCTTTGGCGCTGCCGTTCCTGGAGATGCCATCAAGGGCGTCAAAGTGAGAAGCGGCCGGGCGTATCGATACGCCCGGCCGCTTCTCCGTCAACGGTTGCAGTGGACGTCCGGTCGAGAGGTCGAGTGCTACACGCAGTCGCATGCTGTTACTGCGTCGTCGCCACACGCCCGGTCGCCTCTCGCACGGTCCAGGGAGCCAGGGGCAGCGGCCACGCGGCGCGGCGTGGCGCAGGGTCGGGCCGGTGGCCGCACAAGAGACACATCGTCGTGCTCTGCGTCTCCCACAAGAGTGCGTGCGGAGAGCCACAGCGCGGGCAGCAACCGGGTGGGCGAGCGGTAGCGCCTTCCGTCACTGCGAAGCCAACAGAGCTTCCTCCGCCTGGACAATGGCGGCGGCCACCTGGCCGGGCTCGGTTACTCCAGTGATGTTGATTTGCCCGACCGTGAGGGACTGCAGGTTGCCCTGCTCATCGATACCGACACCAGTACCAGGCGTCGCTGTCTGACCAGTTCCGCCAAACAACGCTGCTAACCGAGAGGCCTTCTCTATCGCGCCGTCAAAGAGCGTGTCCGACACGTCCTTTACGCCGACGAGCTTCTCCCGCAACGTGTCCATATCCGTGTTCGTCTTATTCGTGAGCTCGTCGAGCCGCTCGTTGATAGAGCCCGTCGTGTCGTCCAGCCCCTTTAGGATGTCCCTGAACGAGCGGTCCAGGTCCTCACCCTTAATCCGCTCAAGGAAGCCCTTCATGCCACTGGACTCGAAGGCACGATCCCGCTCGGCCTGAAGCTCAGTAGCGTCCCTCTTGGCCTGAATCAGGTCATCGGCTTGCCGCTGCTGGCGCAGCAGATGGTCTTCGTCTTCACGCTGGCGACGGATACCGAGCGCCTTGAGCTCCTCGTCTACCTGGTCCTTCGTCGCTTTCTGGCGCTCCTGCAGCGCGAGCCTAGCTCTGTTCGCTGCGAGCACGTCGCCTCTGGAGGACGCCTCGGCGATCTGGTCCTTGAGCTTCTTTTCCTCAGCGGCGGTGCGCACGACTGACTGAGAGCGACGATCTTCGAGGTCCGCACTCTCCCGCGCTCGACGATGGTCGATATCCTCCATCTCTCGGTTCTGCTGTGTGCCGAGACGGCGTCCCCCCTGGATGTCGCGGAAGGTCTCTAGGCCAGCGTCTAAACGTCGCTGGATGCTATCGCGCTCGGCCTCACGATCTGCGGCGAGCTTCGTGTCCTCACGGAGTCGATCGATGCGCTCCTGGGCGCTCACCTGTGCTCGCTCTATCGATCGCTGTGCTTCCTGGATCGCCTCGTTGATCGTGGTCGCCGCTCGGTCTCCGGCGACCTTCAGTTGCGACTCGATATCGAACGCCCTGACCCATTGGCCCACAGCGGCTCGTGAGCTCTCGGAGCCGTCCGCGATTGCCTGATTGACTCGGTCGACCAGCTCCTTTGCCCAGCGCTCACCGACCTCTGGCCCCAGGCCGTCCCGCATGCGCTGCTGAATCTCTGCGGTCATCCGGCCCACGGCCTGGATATTCTGCTCTCCACCCTCCTCGATCGCCTTGGTGAGGCCTTCGAAGATCCCGCGCCCTGGGCCAAAACCCACGCCTTGCGCAGAGCGGTTCAGCTCAGCGGCGAAGTTCGCGCCGGAGATTGGCATGGTCCGCTTCCACTCAGCGGCGATGCGCTCGGCCTCTCGGATGGCCGATTCAGCTTCTCTCTTCGCTTCCTCAGCGGCGCGCTTGGCCTCAGCCTCGATACGCGGCTCGTCACGTTTGGTCTGCAGGAGTTGATTGGCTCGACCAAACAGAGAGAGCACCGCTTGTGCGGACTCGTCGGAGTTGTCCGCGATCGCCTTATTGATCGCGGTGCGGATCTCAGCGCCCAGCTCTGTCCCGCCAGTAACGCCGGCGGTCGTCATCGCTGAAAGCAGGGTCTCCAGCGATGATCCGAGCTGCTTGTCCCACCCGTCGCCAAATGGAGCCATAAAGGCAGCAGCCGCCTTGCCGCCCTCTGTACCGAATTGCTGACCGAGGTCGATGCGCCGGAGCCCGGCGTCGAACTCCCGCCCGAACTTGTCGGTCATCATCCTGGCCATTTCGAGCCCCGCCCGCTCAACGGCCTCTTCGGCCGTGTCGAAGGCGTTGGGCGGAAGGTCGGGAGCCTGCACGGTGAGATTCACCGAGCGCGACGGCCCTGCCCCTGTAGCGGCCCCAATAACGGCGCCGATAGGCCCGCCTGCCGCCAACCCGAGACCAGCGCGCAAGATATCCTTGTTGTCGTTGATCTCCCGAGCCATCCCTGCGACAGCCGTGGCGACCTGGCTCGCGACGGTGAGCGCGGCCTCTCCCACTGGGCGGAAGGCGACGGCCATCTCGTTAGACGCACGCTTCCACTTCTCTGCCGCATCCTGCGTCTTGTCGCTGGTGTCCTTGATCGCGCCGGCCGCGTTGCGGATCTTGCCTGTGAGCTCGTCCAGGTCGAACACGCCACGGCGAATAGCATCGGACAGCTCGGCGGCCCCGCGACTCCCGAATAGGGCTGTCGCCAGAGCGAGCGCCTCAGTCTCTGACGATGCATTCTTGATTGCGTCCACATACGTACGGAATGACGTCGGGACATCTTGCCCGGCCTGACTCAATTCGCTGAGCGCTGCCTTCAACCCGCGCGCTGCAAGTTCGGAATTGGTCCCGGATTTGTCCATTTGGCCCATGAGGGTGATGGACTCATCAAGCGAAAAACCTAGACCTCTCAGAGAGGCGCCAGCAGCCGTAACACCTTGGGAGAGTTGCGCCACGCTGGTACCGGTCGCCTGCCCGGCAACGAACAACTTATCCAACGTTGCCGATTGCTCTTCGGTGTCCACGCGCCACGACTGCATGAGCCGAGAATTGGCACGAATGTTTTCTGAGAGGTCGGACTTGGTGAGGCGAGCGAGTTCTAGCTCCTGGGTTGCCATCCGTCGGAGTGACTCGCCGGTGAGGTCCAGCCGAGTGGTGAGCTGCGCTATCGCGCTTCCTGCCTGGTCGACGTCTGTGGGAATGTCCCGCAGCACATCGTCCAACGTCTGGCCCATGCGCTCCAGTGCAGCACCACTGGCCCCGGTTTTAACGATGATGGTGTCCATCGCGTCGTCAAAAACGATGCCTAAGTCCAGGGCCATCTTGCCGAGGGCTACGCCGGCGGCGGCCATCCCGGCCATACCCAGGCTCGCCGCGGAGGCAGCGGGTGGGATCTTGAGAAAGCCGCCGGCAAACCTCTCCAGCTCGCTGCCCATGCTCTTGAGCTCGCCGCTTAGCTCGTCTTTCCCGCGGACGATAGCCGCGAGGTCTCTAGCCGCCATTGTTGTCCCCCGCGTCAGGAGGCACGTTCTTGGCCGCTCGGAGATCCTGCGCCCTGTACAGCTCTCCGATCGGATTCATTACATCTGGATGTGCGGCCATGGCCTTCGCGCCAGCCTCGCCCTGCTGCATCAGCTCAAGGGGAACCTTCGCGTTCCGGTAATCAAGAATGGCCTGCACGAGTGACCAGTCCTGCTTTTCCGCAACGTCGGGTGTGCAGCCGAAAGCCTCACAGACGATCGAGATCACGACTTCGTACGGCTGCGGCCCGAAGTGGGGAGCTGTTCCTTCGGGGTCTGTGCTGATTCCGTAGCCGATGAGATGGTCTGCGAGGGCGGCGACGCGTTTAAACGGTCTGCAGGCCCCTCCCCCCGTAGGATGCGTCGGAGGTAGTAGAGCTCCTGAGGCTTGAGCTCGCGCATCGGCGTTGCTGTACCGTCCGGTTGAGGCATCAGTTGGTTCTCGTCATCGGTCCAGTTCCATGCCTTGACCCGGCGGCCTACCCATTCCGTAAGCGCGTCGAAGTGCACTTCAAGACGCTCAAGCGTGCGAATCTTTTCGTCAGGCTCGCCGGAAAGGTTGTCGAGATCCGTGCTTAGACGGTCGAAGGCCCAAAGGCTCTTGAGCTCACGGATAGAGGCTCCGGGCTGAATCTCGACCCACTCGCCCTCGTGGGGATTGAAGGTCTCGCCTCCGACGTCAACCTCGCAGTCATCCGATGGCACTCGCCGTATCGTTGGCTTTGACATCCGCTCTCCTCTCTTCGCGCATGAAAAAGCCCCGGCTCTTTCACCGGGGCTACGGACTATTCGTGTTGATCGCCTACAGCTTCACCGCGACCAGATCTTCTCCATCTCGTCGGCTGCCTTATCGAGGAGCCGTGCCCACGTCGGCTCAAGGTTCTTCATGATCTTCGTGAACCACCCACGATTACGGTTAACTCCTCGTGGTGGAATCCGGCGCCCGTTCCTGCCACGCTTCCGCCCCTGGTAGGCGTACGGTGAGAACTCCTGGACCCGCGGGTAGGAAAAGCGATCGCGTACTGCCGTCGTACGAATGACGGTGTAGTTCGGGATCGGCTTGGCCTGGACCCGGTAGGTTGCACGATCGCCCGTCTGCCCGCTCGCACGGGGAGCGCCAGCACGCAGAGCAGCCGCGCCGGACTGGCCGATCTGCGTCATCGCGCGCGTCCACGGCTCGCGTATCAGCTCGTTGCCCTTCAGGAGCGCGATGGTCTCCTTGAACCCGACGAGGTGGACATCGACCTTCATGCCAGCCATCTAGGCCCGTCCCGACGCCCCTCGGATGACCTGCCAAGCACGTTCGAAGATGTCCGCCGCTTCCTCGCTGGTGCTCATCTGTCGCGCCGCTTCCGTCAACACGCGCACGTAGTGCTCGTCGGCGGCTTCAAGCTCGCGCATGTTGGCTACTCGTACCTCCGCGAGCAGCTGTTCGATGTGTGGCGATAGCTTCGCTGGTAGGTGACCCATGTAATGCCTCCATTCGTCAGGGGTCTGGATTCAGTTAGGGACGGCTATTCTCTGAAAAACGTCTGCTTGAGAAGCCAGTCCCTACGAGCGTATTCGACACGTTCGTGCTCTACCCAGGTCGGGTGCTGTATCCCCGTCGCAAGAAAGCGCCCGCCGTCGTTCACACGCTCAGGTAGATCACGGAGCTCCGCGGGCACTTCGGGCTCGAATCGCCAGAATAGTTCGGGCCGCTCGCCGGGCCAACGGTTTGCCGCGAGAATCACGTCACGGTGACGTGTGTAGAGAGCGCGCAGCTCGGGATCAGGCATCTCCCTGAACGGCTCTCGCCAAAGAATGGGCGGCCCGGCGAGCATATGAATCTCGCGCTCCGTCAGGTCACCGTGACGGCGCCCGATGGTTCCTCGCCTCACCACCGGCATTACGCCACCTTCGCCGGGTGGAGCGCGAGCCACGCGATACGCTGGCCCTTTACGCGCTCAACGTCATCCTCTAACGCTCGCTGGGCCGCCGGATCGTTGGGGTGATAGTAGTGGGCACCCATCCCGTCCTCGTCAGGCATGAGCCGAAGCTCTGCAGGAATACCCGGCTCGTATGCCCAGAAGGGAACACAGTCGGCTAAGTCGAGACGCTCCGACAGGATCAGCGCCTCGCGGTTTTCCTCGTAGAGCTCGCGGAGGATTCTCGGGTCGTGACGGCCTAGCTGCTCCTGGTATTGGAGCGGAACCCTTCCTCGGCTCAATTGCCATAGGTCGAACAACAGCCCAAGCAGCCTAGCGCGCCGCTCAGCCGTCCGTTTTCGCTTGATTTGCGGCATGTTTCCCTCCGTCTCGACACTAGCCAGCGTGTCGGCCGTACCGTTTTCCGCCGGAGATCATGGGTGGGCGGCTGTACTCCTCAAGAGCAGCGCTATCAAGCGAGAGCTCACGAAGCGCTCGGATCAGCCCTGCCCGACTATCCCGCTCCACCGTCAGCGCCGGGTGCGCCTTGGGCGAGCCGTAGCGATCGTCGACGGTGATACCGTCCTTATCGATGGCTGCTCGGGCTTGAGCGAGCCTATCGAGGGCCTCCGCGGCGATCTGGAGAAGCACGAGGTGATGGCACTCACTCAGATCGTAGGTCTCCAGGACACGGCGCCATAGTCTCGACCCGTTCGGGCCTAGGTGCTTTGGGGGACGCGGGATCGCGGACACGGCAGCTCCTCTGGGTCAGGTTTCAACAGCTTGGTCCGGGGCGGCCGAGACAAATAGATGGGTGGGCATAGGGTTCCCAGTGGTCTCATCTGGTGGCGATACGGACGGGTTACCCCCCACACGTTTCCACCCCTTAAAAACGCGTCCAGCTTCGCCCTGAATCCGACAAGAACCCCCACGCGAATGCATCCGCCATGTTCTCCCGGGCCAGCAAAGCCATTTCGGGCTTTGCCTTCGACATCTCCGATGCAAGCGCCTTCATCGCTGGGTCCGACTCTTGCGCTGGGACTGAATGCATGGTCGAGTGACCGAGCTCGTGGGCAAGCCATCCTGCAGCCTGCCCCATCGTCGCATAGGGCTCGAAGAGGATGATGGATCCAGTAGGAGGATGGCAGGCCGCGTGTGTCGTCTTCGACATCCCGAACAGCTCGCGCAGCTCGTCCCATTCGCCGCCCCACGCAAGCTCAATATCGAGTGCTCGGCAGGCCGCGAACGGATCCTGATTGAACCGATCTCCCAGGCGAGCGCCCTGGTAGTAGGCTATTCGCTCCAGTTTCGTCAGCTCACACGGACGTTGGCGGTTCGCGGGCTGGGCCATCGTTGCGGCACGGGCGGCGCTCTCGGGCCGGGTCTCGCGGAGAGTCCGTCGCGCTTCGATTACGTCGCCCCGCGCGAGCCCATACCAGCGAGACGGCAGCGCCCGCGCCTTGGCCCCGCGTGTGAGATCCCAGGTGATTCGGTGGTCCTCGACGAGGCAGCGGTACATCTTTGTGCCGTCCGCTCGTGTGTAGGAGCCGATGACGGAGTTGACGAGAGCGCCGCTCACGCGGTCCTCCGAGTCTCGCGGCCCATCTTCTCCCGAAGGCGGTAGACATCGGCCAGGTCATCCGAGCGCCGTCCAAACCGACCTGTCGCAGTCTCTACGCCGTGGATAGCGATGGGGAGCTTCTGGAGAATCTGAGCGAGCCCGGGTGTATCGATGCCCACACCAGCCGCCGCCGAGCATTCGCGCTCCAGGGCGAATAGCGCCTGTGCCTCGTCGAGCGCGTCATGAAGGAGATCCGCTATTCGCTCGATACGCGGCGCAATCGCGGTACGCCACGCAGCGCCAACTTCACCGTGAGCCCGCGCTTGCTGCTGCTGGTAAAGACGATCCCCCTCTTCGCGCAGTACCTCCCGGCGGCGGCTTATCGCGTAGAGCTCGTCCTGCAGCTGCTCGCGTCGCTCGTTGTGCTTGTCAGTACGGAGCTTCGCGTCGAGCGCGGCCAGCGGGTCGCCGCCGGTGGCCTCACTCGAACTCAGCGCTTCAATCTCCGCACGGATCGGATCAGGGTCAAGCGCGGCTACCCGTTCACGGACACCGTTGGCGATCCGATCACGCTCGGTTAGCGCCGGCCCCGCTGTCTTCAGGACGTAGGCGACTTCGACGGATTGCGGACTCTTTGGCATGCTGCTCTTCTCCTTACGCGTTGTGCGCGTCAGCGTTCGACCGACGCTTGGCAATGAGACGATCCAAGGCATCCCGTGTAATCAGCACGCCGAGCGGGGTGGGAATCGATACGAGCTGCCCTGAGCGAACAAGCTGGCGGATTCGATCAGGCGAGAGCCCGAGCAGTCGCGCGGCCTGCCCGGTGGTCATGTGGTCCGTGAAGGATGTGCTGATCATCAGGCGCTCCTTTCGCTGGGCACAAAAGAGCCGCCCCCGATTAAACAGGGACGGCTCTTGGGCCTATTGTGCGACTGTACTAAGATTACCGCACTTTACGGTCCCATGTCAATGATCCACGGTCATTGATACATGACTACCGCTTAGATATTCGACTATCGTCGTAAGTGCTCTGCTATACGCTGCGTCGACCTCCCTCCGGCGTCGCTGGATCTGCTTGGCATAGTCCGCCTTCGAGAATCCGCGGGTCGTCGCCCAGACCGTCTGGAGCTCCAGACCTTCCAACGTGTTCCACGCGCTGGTCAGGTCCGCGCGAATCTGCGCATAGTTCCGCCCGTCGCCGGCGACGCCTTTGATGCGCTGGTGGAGCCGCTCTGCCTGTGCGTTGCTCACCCCTTCAGCCAAGCTGCAAAGCACAGCCCAGTTGTGTAGCCACCGATCGACCGACTCCACGGTGTACCCGTGGGTCTGTGGCTTTCGAGCTTTCATCGGCTTTTCCGTAGTGATCGCGTTGAGCAGTTCTTGAACACCCATCAGAGCGCCTCTACGGGCTCGTCCATGAGCACCCCCTCTCGCCGTGCTCCACCCGTAGTCGCGCGCTGCAACCGCACCATGAAGTCCTCGGGCTCCGGCAGCACGTCCGAGCAGAGCTCTCGAACCTCCACTATCCAATCCTGAATCTCTTCGAGGAAATTGGCATGCTCTTGCTTGTCCTTGTCGCTCGCGTCTTTGAGAGCGTCTGCCAGCATGTCGGCGAACTCGTGGGACCCCACCCTGAAAAGGGCCGCGTACGCGACTCGTAAGCGTTCCATTGCCTCGGGCATCTCCTGCGTCGTGTTCTCGCTCATCGTGTGCCTCCCAGGTATCGGTCCTCTTGCACCTGCCGGTACGCTTCAAACTCATCGGTGAACTCGTCTTCTTCATCGGTCAGCAGATGGGGCGCCTGCTCGCGCAGCAGATCCATCGTCGAGCGTGTACTCGGGTGCTCGGATAGTCGGGCCTTCAACGCTTCGAGCTTCTCGCGGATTACGTTGGATGTCATCGTTCCTCCTCAAGTGTTTCCTTGCATGAATCGCATAGGCGCCCCGCGGTCGTGGCATTCAGGATCGCGGCTTCGAGGCCGCAGAATGAACACCTCTCCAGCGCGATCGTCTCAGGCTCGACAGGTTCAGGGACCACGTTGTCACGGGTGTCAACGTTGTCCCCAGGGGTGTTTTCACGATTTGGGGCCGAATCCACCGGAACAACCCCTTGTGACAACCGTGACAACGTTGACAGGGGTCCGAAATACCAGGCGCTTCTACCACCACTCGTTTGCTTCCACTCGACGCGGATCTCGCCACGCTCTCGCAGGGTGGCCTCCAGGTCATCCATCTCGCGCTTGTTCGCACGGATGGCTCTCATGGTCTCGCGGCGGCTGATGCCCTGCTCTCCCTTCGCCATCACGACTTGCACGAAACGCGTAGCGCGGCGCTCGAACCGCGATGGAGCAAGTCCGCTCAGGACTGCGATGCCGTTGTGGCGCCAGCACTCGGCGATCTCGATTGCTCGCAGGATGTGAGGAACTTCAACGCGGTCGGACGCATCCGCGACGGCGAGCAGCATGGCCACCCGTAGGGCCATCCACGAGACGCGCGAGCCGATGATGTTGATGGTGTCCCGATTCGGCGCGCTGAAGGCTTCACGCTCGATGTCAGCTACGTACTGGTTGAACCGTTGGAAGGCAGACTGGCTGGCCGTCAGTGTGATGGGGCGATCCTTGGTCGCCCGCAGTTCCGCCACTAGGTCCATCCGCTGGATTGCGGTTGTCGAATCGAGGGACGCTATCGGTCTGCTGATTCGCTGCTCATCCGAAGGCAGGACGAATGCGAATCGAGGCAGGTAGCCCGTCCGTACATCGTTGACGCGAGCCACGTCGTTGAACCTCTCTTCCGTCGTGCCAACGAGCTTCGAGAGGAACGGCTCGCGGATGTCGTATTTCCACTCTTTCGGGTCTGGCTCATCCTCACCGGCGCGCTTCCGCGGTTTCATCTTCTCGCGGCGGAACGGGCGCGAGTCGTAGACGTTGCATAGGTCGTCCTTGAGCCCAGCCATGTAGTCCAGTCGGTTCAATCCGTCGTAGAAGCCGCTGAACTCATCACGCTTGAACAGGAGCGGCTTTCCGTCGTGCTCGGACAAGATGGCAACGAATCGCTGAGGGGTGAAGTCGTTGGGAGCGAGCAGGTCGATGTCGACGGACTCGATGATGTCCTGGCCGTAGTCCATGGACGTCGACTTGCGGAAGATGGTGGAGTCCGCAAGGATCATGATCCAGAGCGAGACGTACACCGATCCCACCGACAGACTGAGGACCGCTCGGCGGCCGACGACGACGGAGAGGATGGCTAGAGCTACGGCCTCGTGGAATGACTTCGGAGCGTCTGTGCGCCGCGTCGCGTATGCGATGTACCGATCGATGAACGTGTCTCGTGCGGCCCGCTGGCGCTCATCCTCGGTGATGTGGACCATGGGCTCCCACATCGGCGCATCGGGCTCTACCTCTACGTCCGCAACCGGACTCGTGATCTCGGGCGGCACCGTCGCGTTGGTTATCAGGCCCCGCACGAGCTCGCTGGCAGATTCATGATCGTGGGCACTCACGAGGTCCGCTGCGTCGCCTTTGTCGGGAGCCTCCTGCCAGTTGATCCACATCGGGGCAGCGGCCCCGATCCGTCCCAGGACCGCCGCGATGCGCGCCATGTGCTCACGGCCAACGTCGTCGTTATCGGGCCAGAGGTAGACAGGGAGATCCCCGAGGGATGCCAGGACCGTTTCTGACGGGCAGCCTTGAGCCCCCGTGACGGTGCCAAGGGCCTCGAATCCCAAACCCGCGAGTGCGTCGGCGGCCTTCTCTCCCTCGACCAGGAAGACACAGGCGTCGGATGCCATATGTGGGATGCGCTCGCTTCGATAGAGCGGAAGCTCAGCCGTCCTGAGGCCCTTTAGTCCGTTGTCTTTCTCACCCGGGCGACTCCACCAGACCTTCTTATCACCGCCTGGGAGATCGATCCTGTGATGTATGGCGACCAGGGCGCCGTCCACGCCCCGGATCTCCCAGCTCATCACCATCGTGTGTGCTCGACCGTTTGGCCGGGACGGAAACAGGTCCATCATGTCGAGACCTATTGACGCCACGACCTGCTCCGTCGTGCAACCCGCGAAGCAGTGGAGCAGGACGCGATCACCGTCGCCGTCTGTGATGCTGAGGCTGGTGGAGCCCTTACCGTCGTGCGACGGACACTTGGCCTGCCAGCCGGTTGCCGTCTGGCGCGCCTGGAGCTTCGAGAGAATGAGGTCTATCGGACGGCCGTTCACGTAGCGGGTCCGTACATTCGCTCGATCTCACCGAAGGTCGCCGCCAGATCTTCACGGTGCGCGGAGACGTAATCGGAGAGCTGCTCTTGCGTCCAGTCCATGGGCGGCAGGCAAAACGTCGTGCTCGGCCCCTGAGGATCTTTGGTGGTTGGCATGTTGACGCCGATGGGTACGCCGTGCTCGCTTGCGAGCTTCCACAGCCACTCGAAAACGTGCTTATCGTCGCAACCAAGCTCATCGGCTAGATGGTCGAGCGCCCGATACGTGAGGGCGACCATCGCCCCTGTTGAAGCCATGGCCTCGACAGCTTCGGCCATGGTGACGCTGGTCCGGAACGCGTTCATCTGGCTATCCTGAGCCAACTTGCCAGCTTGTCAGGTCGGCGTAGCCACCAGTCGCTACAATTCGTCAGTTGCGCGTGGGTCTGGTCCACGTGCGTTTCCTTTCCAGCCGCCCTGGCCCCGACAGGCCGGGCGGCTTTCTTTAGTTCGCGGCTTGCTCGGCGATCTTTCGTTCCACAAACTCGTCGAGCGACCTGCGTGGAATCCGCCGCAGGTTGCCAATCTTTACGCTACGGAGCTCACCAGAGCTCATTAACTCGTAAGCAGTCGCACGGCTTACGCCGAGCATTTCTGCGGCCTCATCGGGCCGAAGTAGAACCTGCTCCATCGCCTGTCCTCCTTGTCGCTTTGTACGCGTAGTTGTATATTCCATCACGCATGGACGGACAGCCAAGAGTTTAAAACGGACATTAATTTCTGGAGTTCCGATATGGAGCAGGTTGGGCGGCCGCGCATCCGCCCGGAGTACGACCGACGCATTGCCGAGCTTGTAGAAGAGGGTCTCACAGTCCGCGAGGTGTTCACTAAACTCGCGGCGGAAGTGCAGGCTTTAGAGAGAAATGACTACCCCTCCGAACCAACGGTTAAGGGGCGAGTAGCGGCGCAAAGAAAGAAGGGGAGCTACCTCCGCTTACCGGAAACTCCCTTCCGCTGGCCGGAGTCGATGGGGGATGAACTCCCCTGGGAGGCGTCGTCTACCGTCCTGGAGTTGGTGAGATATCGCGACTCTGAGGGACTACCAGGTCCATCGCACCGCTTAGCCGTCTGGTTCTGGCATGTCCGCCAAGCTTGCCCAGATACACCACATATCTGGGCCGAAAGCATCGCAGCAGACCTGGCTAATTGGGAATTTCACAATGGCGCGCGCCCCGCTCGAGCCCGCTGGCAATGGGTGCTTGCCTATCACCCCTGGCGCTCAGAGGCTGACGACCAAGCCCTGAAGAAGGCCCAAGCGAGACCTGAGAACGCGCTGCCCTACATCGGAGTCTTCGGGGAGGTCGATCCCTCAGAGTCGGCTGAGATGATTCGCAACCATGGCGGGCCGTATATGGATCTAGCCCTACGCACTCTCGCGGAGGGAATTAGTTCCGACCCAGATTCCCCCACCGCTTTCCGAGAGTTCTTCGGCGAGCGCAGGACGAAGGAGAATCACAGTGCCCAGTAAGCGGGGCCGTGGTGAAGGGACCATCAGCAAGCGGGACGACGGCAGATGGGTCGCACGCGTCGACCAGGGCTACGTCGACGGCAAGCGCAAACGGAAGTACTTCTATGGCGCCACACGGAAAGAAGTGGCTGAGAAGCTCAAGAAAGGTTTGACTGACCAGCAGCAGGGCCTACCATTGCCGTCCGAGGTAGAGACCGTCGCCGCTTACCTCGAACGCTGGATTGAAGGAGCAGGGCAAGCCAAGATTCGCGCGAGCACCTACGACGGGTACAAGCGGATCATCACGAAGCACGTCGTCCCGTCGTCCATCGGACGGGTCCGCCTGGCCAAGCTGACAGCACTCGACCTGGCCAACCTCTACCAGGAGCTCCTAAAGAAGGGAATGAGCGCGCGGTACGTTCAGTACACCCACGCCGTCATACACAAGGCGCTCCACCAGGCGACGGGCTGGAACATGATCGCCCGCAACCCCGCGGACTTCGTAGAGGCCCCAAAACCAACGCGGAAGCAGCACCGCCGCCTAACGGCTGACGAATCGCGCCACCTCCTGGACGTCGCAAGGGACGATCCGCTGCACGCGCTCTACGTACTCGCCCTCACGGGCGGGATGCGCTCAGGCGAGCTGCTCGGCCTACGCTGGTCGGACGTCGACTGGGCGGGTAACAGCCTGCACGTGCGCCAGCAGGTTGGGCGCACCAGCGCGGGAATGGAATTCTCGGAGCCGAAGACGGCGAAGGGCCGACGAACCATCACGCTGCCGTCCGTGGCTATCGAGGCGCTCCATGAGCATCGAGCCCGCCAGGTGGAAACGCGGCTCGCTGCCAAGGCGTGGGAGGACGAGGACCTCGTGTTCCCTAACGCGACGGGTGGACCAATGGAGCGCCAGAACGTACAGCGCCGATCATTCAAGCCACTACTGAAGAAGGCCGAGCTGCCCGACATTAGGTTTCACGATCTGCGCCACTCCGCGGCGACACTCCTGCTATCCCTCGGGGTGCACCCGAAGGTCGTTCAGGAGCGTCTCGGGCACGCGACGATCGCGATCACCATGGACATCTACAGCGAGGTTATGCCCGAGCTCCAGAGCGAAGCCGCGGACAAGCTGGACGGCCTTTTCGGAACCGCCTAAAACCCCTGTGGGTGTCAGATTGGGTGTCAAGCCAAAAGAAAACGGGCTCCGGAGACTATTCAGAACCCTTTTTCGTGCCTAAATTGTGGTGCCGAGGGGCGGCCTCGATCCGCCGACACCGCGATTTTCAGTCGCGTGCTCTACCAACTGAGCTACCTCGGCATGCGGCGTCGGGATTTGGGCCAGACATTGGGACCCGACGGTGGGCGAAACAGGGCTCGAACCTGTGACCTTCCGGGTGTAGGCCGGATGCTCTCCCAGCTGAGCTATTCGCCCCGACCTTGGCCGCTGGCCAGTGGTGCCCCGGGCGGGACTCGAACCCGCACGGACTTTCGTCCACGGCCCCTCAAACCGCCGCGTATACCAATTCCGCCACCGGGGCTCACCCTTGCAAGGCCGCCTGATATTATATGGACCCCCCTGAGAGCGAGTCAATCAACCGAGTGCCAGTGACGCCCTCGGGCTCACCGCTGCGTCGTGAGGGAGGGCTTCGGGCCACGCTGACGCGCGCTCAAGACGGCCACGACCATCACGACTAGCGCGAGCCCCATCATCACGCGGCCGACGCCGATGAGGTCTGCTAGCCCGCCGACGAGCATGAGCGGGATGATCGACGCCGAGTTTCCCAACGTGAGCTGCACCGCGAAGACGCGCGCCAGGGCGTTCCGCGGGGCACGTTCCTGGAGCATGGTCTGCGAGGCGACCACGATGCCGGCGAATCCGAACCCTGCGAACAGCGCGGAGATCCCCACGACAACGACCATCAGGACATCCACCTGGCTCATGGACGTGACCTCTGCACCCTCGGGTCGCATGAATCCGAGCATGCGAGTAAGCGCGGGCAGGCCCGCGGCGATGCCCAGAGCGACGGACACCATGATGAAGCCGCTCGTCACGATTCGCTCGCGAACGGCCAGCAGCGTGTTGTTCGCGCGGCTCAGCCAGAACGCGCCGCTGAGCATGCCAATGCCTGCCGGCGCTAGCACGACCACCGCGTCTTCGGCGGCGATCCCCAGTACGTGGGTGGCAAATCGTGGCGCGAGCATGGCAACCATGAGGGTCAGGGTCATGCCCAGCGTCAGGTAGCCCATCGCCGCCAGCATCGCCCTGTCCGCGAGCAGCAGATTGATCACCTCTTTGAGCTGGTCGAAGAGCTCGCGGACTGGATTGCGACTCCGCGTCTGCTCTTCGACGATCGTCTGCGCGGGCAGCCGCCACACGAGGAACCCACTGACGACGAACAGGACGGACATTCCGACGAAGAAGGTCGTCAATCCGGTCAGCTTGACGAGCAGCGGGCCGATGAAGACCAGCCCGATGAACTGCGATGCGGTGAAGGTGAGGTGGAAAAACGAGTTTGCCTGCATCAGCTTCTTGCCGACGATGGTCGGGATCATCGCCGTCTCCGCCGGGGCGAAGAACTGGGACACAACAGAGAACACGAAGCTGACGAGATAGAGCAGGCCTAGCGTGGACGAGAAAACGATGTAGCCGAGCATGATAACGGCGCGGGCAAAGTTCGTGACGACCAGTACGGTTCGCTTGTCCCACCGGTCGACGTACACGCCCGCCGGAACACCAAACAGCACCGACGGCAGAATGACCGAGAGGATCGTGATGCCGAGCTGCGTGGAGGAGTGGCTCTGCTCCTCTACCTGCACGAGCAGCGCGTACCAGATCGCGTTCTGCGCTGTCTGGGTCAGCGCCTGAGCGATCCAGAGGCGCAGGAACGCGCCGTTCTTCCAGATCGGCTGGTCGTTCGCCTCGTCTGCGCTCACGAACGCTCCGGTCGGGGTGATCGAAGACGGTCGAGGGCGCCGCCGTCATCCCGATACGGGTCGGGGTGTTCTGCCCGGGAAACGAACCGCTTGAGCCGCCGCTCCACGTCAGTCCGCGGCAACATCACCCGATGAGCGCACGTCGTGCATCGAAGCCCAATGTCCGCGCCGATCCGGACGACGGTCCAGTCGAAGCCGCCGCACGGGTGGGGCTTCGTGAGCCGCACGACGTCTCCGACACGAAAATCCACAGGCATGCGGTGGTTCCCTACGTCCCTACGATTGCGCGCGGGCGAGCGCGCCGCGCATCGTGTCACGAAGGACGAGCGCCTCGCGGCGCGCGGCCACTTCCCAATCGGGTCCGCTCGACGCATAGAGCACCTGGCGGCTCACGTTCACCACGGCCAGTCGCCCATTGCTCGTGGCTCCCAGTCGGATGGCGTCCTCCGCATCCCCGCCCTGCGTGCCGACTCCCGGAATGAGGAATGGCAGCTCGGGGGCCAACGCGCGGATGCGCGCGAGCTGCTCTGGAAATGTCGCGCCGACCACGAGGCCGACGTTTCCATGTGCGTTCCATTCAACCGCGCGTCGCGCGACCACTTCGTAGAGCGGCCGACGCTCACCATGGTCATCACACAGGAGGTCCTGAAAATCCGCGCTCCCCGGGTTCGACGTCTTACATAGCAGGAAGACGCCGCGCGACGGATTCGCGATATACGGCTCGATGCCGTCCGCGCCCTGGTACGGGTTGATCGTGGCCGAGTCGAAGCCTAACTCCTCGAACATCGCCGCGGCATACCGTTCGGCCGTCGACCCGATGTCGCCCCGCTTGCCGTCCGCGATCGTGATGATCCCGCTGGGGATGACACTCAGCGCATCCTCTAAGACCGCGTAGCCAATGGGTCCCATCGCCTCAAAGAACGCAAGGTTCGGCTTGTAGGCACAGACGAGGTCGCTCGTCGCGGACACGATCCCTCGGATGAAGGCCTGGATGCCCGTGCGATCCGGCTGCAGCCCCGCTGGCAGGCGCCGTGAGTCGACGTCCAGCCCCACGCAGAGCGCACTCCCTGTGCGCTGCTGCGTCGCGTCGAGCCGGTCGCGAAAGGACGTGCTCTGCATTACCGCCGCCCAGCCAAGAAGATCATGCGATCGCCCGTGTCCCGCAGCGGGCCCAGCTCGTAGTCACCGAATATCCCCTCGATCTCCAGGCCCGCCGCCTGGCAGAGCAACTCCATCTCGAAGCGCGAGTAGTGGCGCAATGGCACGCGTTCGACGAATCTCCGCATCTGCCCATCGCGCGTGCTCACGTCGTAGAAGCACGTCAGCGTCAATTGCTGCTCAGAGAATGAGACATCCCGCACGACCCATTTTGCAACCTCAGCCTGCAGCCCCGCGCTCCAGGCTGATCGCTGCAGCATGGGCGCACCGCCAGGCGGATCGGCGAGCGAGGCCGGGTGGACCAGATCGATCACAACCAGACCCTCGGGCGTCAGTCGTTCGGCTACCCGCTGCAACAGGCGGATCTGGTCCCCGGTCTCGCTCACGAACCCGAAAGCGTCCAGAGCCAAAATGACCAAGGCGAAGGGGCCCGTGGGCAGATCGCGCGTCATGTCCATCTGGTACAGACGCGCCTGGAGGCCCTCTTCTTCGAAGCGACCGCGCGCTCGGTCGAGCATGTCAGCCGAGCAGTCCACGCCAACGACGTCGAGCCCCGCCTTCGCCAGCGGATGCAGAATCCGACCAGAGCCACAGGCAACCTCGAGGACGGGTCCGCCTGTACGCCCGGCGAGCGACCTGTAGAAGTCGACGTCATCGTCGAACTCGTCGTGCTCCCAATCGTAGAGCAGCGCAAGCGTGGCGCCACTCGATGGCGGCGCAGCGGTGAAGTCCATCACTCGCGCGAGCCTCGCCGCTCTCCGCTCGTATAGCGGAACAGGATCTCAAGGAACACGTATCCCGCCAGGATGAAAACCAGGTAGGCCGCGGTCAGCACGCGGAGGGACTGCAGCCACAGGGCGAACTCCACAGCGAAGGCCAGACGCATCCCCGCGCCGAGGAGGTGGACGGCTCTAGGATGAGAATCGCCCTTGCTTGCCCGTGCCTGGTACAGCTCGGATACGAGAGCAACAGTGCCCGCCAATGCGACGAATCCCGATGCGTAGAAGATCGCTTGGGTGCCCGATGAAACCGGCAGAGCAACGACTACGTAAATTAGAAGCAGCCACCCGGCCAGGGTCAGGAATAGCAGTCCAAGCTCCGTGAACCGATCAGCCATCGTTCCCCCGCGTCGGACAGCAGTATAATCTTCGACCATCTGTGCTAACCGTTTGGAGCGGGCATTGAGCAATCAACACAACAATCTCTTCTTGTTCTTCATCCTCGTCCTAGCGGCCGCGTGTGTCGTGATCGTCTGGCCGCAGAACCCCTCGAACTACTTCCCGGGAGTCATTCCGCTGCCGCGAAGCGAGGGCATCCACATCGACATGATCGATTTCCATCGGCAGGGATTCCGACTTGGGCTCGATCTCCAGGGCGGAACCCAAATGATCCTCAAAGCAGACACCTCCAGAGTGCCGCCTGGCGAGGACGTCAACGGCGCGGTGGACGGCGTCACGCAGGTCATCGAGCGCCGCATCAACGCCTACGGCGTGGCGGAGCCGATCGTGCAGAGGCGCGGCACCGACCGCATCATCATCGAGCTGCCGGGCATCAAGAACGTCGAGGAGGCGAAGAACCTCATCGGCAAGACGGCCCAGATGGATTTCCGCGAGCAGAAGACGATCGACGGGACGCAGCAGTGGGTCGTCGCGACGGCCATCGGCAACGACAATGTCGAGAAGCCACTCACGGGCCAGTACTTCAAGAAGGCGTCGGTCGGATTCGATCGGCAGACGAACAAGCCCGAGATCGCCTTCGAGTTCAACGAAGAGGGCGGGAAGCTCTTCGGCCAGATCACGGATCGGCTGAAGCCAAACAAGCAGCTTGGCATCTTCCTGGACGACCAGATGGTCTCGTCGCCCGTCGTTCAGGCGCAGATCACCACAACGGGCCGGATCACGGGCAGCTTCACGCTGGACGAAGTGCGCAACATGGTGATCCAACTCAACGCTGGCGCACTCCCGCTCCCCGTCAGCATCGAGGAGGAGCGGACCGTCGACGCGACGCTGGGCGCAGACTCCGTCCGACGAAGCGTCGCCGCGGGTGAGATCGCGCTGATCGTCGTCGCGCTGTTCATGGTCCTGTACTACCGCATGCTCGGCGTGGTCGCCGTCGGAGCCCTCCTGGTCTACACCCTGATGGTTCTAGCGCTCTTCAAGCTCATTCCGGTCACGCTGACACTCGCGGGTATCGCGGGCTTCATCCTGTCGATCGGAATGGCCGTAGACGCAAACATCCTGATCTTCGAGCGCATGAAAGAGGAGCTGCGGTCGGGCAAGACGGTCGGCGCCGCAATCGACGCGGGCTTCGGCCGCGCGTGGCCCTCGATTCGAGACTCCAACTTCTCGACACTGATTACCTGCGGAATTCTCTTCTGGTTCGGCTCCAACTTCGGGGCCAGCATCGTGATGGGCTTTGCTCTCACGCTGGCCCTGGGCGTCGCGGTGAGCATGTTCAGCGCGATCGTCGTGACTCGAAGCTTGCTGCGGGTTGTGGTGGGCAGAAGCGCAGCGCTCAATCCGAGCCTGTTCGGGATGCCGACCGCGCGCCCACAGCTCGAGACCGCCGGCGTGAGGAGCTAAGCAATGGGATTCGATCTCGTTAAACGACGGTGGACGTTCATCGCGGTCTCGCTGATCGTGATCACCCCCGGCCTCATCTCAATCCTGCTTCCGGGCGGGCTACGGCCCGGCATCGATTTCACCAGCGGGTCAATTCTCACCTTCCGCTTCGACGACCCGAACGTGGACCAAGGCAGCGTCCGTCAAGCATTCAGCGACCTCGGCCACCATGAAGCGATCGTGCAGCGGTCCGACGATGGGACGTACATCGTGCGCACAGCGGTGCTTGCTCCTGAGGTTCGCGACGAGACCGGCAACGTCACGGGCCCGTCAGAGCGGGCTCGTGTGGAGGATGGGCTCAGGCAGAAGTTGGGCGCGATCACGGTTCTGAGCTTTGACCAGGTCTCGCCCATCGTCGCGGCGGAGATCGTCCGCAACTCGATCCTCGCGGTTATGGCGGCGTGCGTCGGAATCATGCTGTACCTGTGGTGGGCCTTCCGCCACGTCAAGGAATCGTGGCGCTACGGCGTCTGCGCCGTCATCGCGTTGATCCACGATGCGCTGATCGTCATAGGCGTCTTCTCGATCCTAGGTAGGCTCTTCGCCGTCGAGCTGGATTCACTGTTCATCACCGCGGTGATGACGGTCATCGGCTTCTCCGTCCACGATACGATCGTGGTGTTCGACCGCGTGCGTGAGAACTCGGTCCGGCACCAGGGCGAGCCATTCGAGGACATCGTGAACCACAGTCTGATGCAGACGCTGGGACGCTCCTTTACGACGTCACTGACCGTGCTGCTCACGCTGTTCACGCTGTACCTGTTTGGTGGCGTCACGATCCGCAACTTCGTGCTGGCCCTGCTGATCGGCATCAGTGCAGGAACCTTCTCGAGCCTCTTTAACGCAAGCATGATGCTCGTGATCTGGGAGAAGGGCGAGCTGAGCCGCATCTTTGGCGGTCGGTCCCGCCTGCCGGCGCTCGGCCGCGCATAGATTGACGCCTGGCACCCCATAGGACTCGTCAAAAGCTACTTGCGCTCAGGACGGCGGGCGGCCGACCACGCTGCCACGCCCTCACCGTCGCCCAGAGGGAGAGGGGACGCTAGAGGGGATGCCTCTTATGTCAGGTTGGTCCAGCGGGGGTCTGACTGGACGGTCTCGACCAACTCCTTCAGCTGCTCGGCGCTCTCTCGGCTGCAGATCAGCAGCGCGTCGGGGAGATCTACGATGATGAGCCCATCGAGTCCCATGGTGAACACCGGCTTTCCTGACGTATAGACCAAGCTATTGTGCGTATCGACACCCAGGTGCTCCCCACGAATCGCGTTGCCATTTGCATCCTGCGGCGCGATCTGCAGCAGCTCGTTCCAGCTTCCCACGTCGCTCCACGCGAAGGTGGAGGGAACGGTCGCGATCCGCTCGGCGCGCTCCATGATGCCGTAGTCGATCGTCTGGACGGGCAAGAGCGGATAGATCGCCTGCAGAGTTGCATCTTGCTCAGCCGTCCCGAACGCCTTGCCAATTTGGAGCAGCGGACCGTGGAGCTCGGGCAAGAGGCGCTCGAACTCCGTGAGGATCACGTCCACCCGCCAGATGAACATCCCCGTGTTCCAGACGTACCCCTCCCGCATGTAGCGCCCGGCGTTATCGCGATCTGGCTTCTCCACGAACCGCACAGCTCGGTGGCCGGCACGACCGTTGAAGGTGCCGATCGCGTCGCCAACCTGGATGTAGCCCATCCCCGTGTGGGGCGAAGTCGCCCGAACGCCGAGGGAGATGAGCCAGTGGTCAGACTCGGCGAGCTCGAAGGCGGCCGTCAAGCATTGGCGGAACTCGTCGGGATCGGGCACTACGTGGTCCGAATGCAGCGAGGCCATGGTAGCCGTGGCATTGCGGCTGGCGATCCACGCCGCGCCGAGCCCGACCGCCGCCGCCGTCCCTCGCCGAGCCGGCTCGACGAGCACGTTCTCTGGCGGAATCTCGGGGAGCTGAGCGCGGATGTCATCGGCGTGGCTGGCCTCGGTCACGATGACCACGTGGTCAGGCGGAACGAGAGGGGTTACGCGATCGACGGTCGTCTGTATGAGAGATCGCTCACCCACGAGCGATAGAAGCTGCTTGGGCTTTTTGGAGCGGCTCATGGGCCAAAGGCGCGTGCCGCTGCCCCCAGCCAGGATGGCGACGTAGCGACTCACGTCTGGGTCTCGACTTGCATCCTCTCGCGGACCCAGTCCACAGTGGCACGAAGGCCGGTCTCGAGGGTCATTCGCGGTTCCCAGCCGAGCTCGTCCTGAAGACGATGGGCATCCAGCGCGATGCGGAACACCTCGCCAGGGCGGGCCGGCGCGTACTTCGCTGGCTCTGAGTACCCGGTGGCCGCGGCAAGCTGCTTGTAGAGGTCGTTCACGGTGAGGAGGGCGCCGGTGCCCACGTTAAAGGTCTTTCCGCTCCCGCCGTCGAGCGCTCGCACGTTGGCCTCGGCGACATCGCCGACGTAGACGAAGTCGCGACCCTGCTCGCCATCGCCGAAGATCGTGGGCTGTCGGCCCGAAAGCATCAAGCGGGCGAACAGCGCTACGACCTGCCCTTCCTCAGTGTATGGATGCTGCCGCGGGCCGTAGATGTTCGCGTAGCGGAGGATCGTGTAGTCGAGCCCATACACCCGGCTGTACGTCGCGAGATAAACCTCGGCCGCCACTTTCGAAGCGCCGTACGGGCTGAGCGGCTGGACGGGATGCATCTCGTCGCAGGGAATGACGTCTGGGTCTCCGTAGATGGCGCCACCGGTGGATGCGAAGATGAACTTCTTGACCTTTGCTTTCGCCGCGGCGTGGATGAGGCTGAGGGTTCCAACGACGTTGACGACCGCATCGTGGGACGGATCGTCCATCGACTGATGCACGTCGGCATGCGCCGCGTGGTGATCGATGACGTCCGGCCGCACGTCGTCTATGAGACGAGCCAGGTCAGGCGAGGTGAGGTCCAACTCGACGAATCGTGCTTCATCAGGGACGTTTTCTCGCCTACCAGTCGAAAGATTGTCGACGATGACGACCTCGTGGCCGAGACCGATAAAGCGCTCCGCGACGTGCGAGGCCACGAAACCGGCTCCCCCGGTGACGAGAATCCGCATCAGGACTGTGCCGCGGTTGCGGTGGTCTCGGTCTCGGATTCATTGGGCTCAAACTCCACCACAGGTGCGGCGGTCGATTGCAGGGCGACACACGCGCCGATGAAGCCACGGAAGAGCGGATGCGGCCGATCCGGCCGCGAGCGGAACTCAGGGTGGAACTGGCTGCCCGCCATCCACGGGTGGTTTGCCACCTCGGCGATCTCCACAAGACGGCCGTCCGGTGAGAGGCCGCCGAATCGCATGCCGGCCAACTCGAACGGTCTGCGGTATTCGTTGTTGAACTCGAAGCGATGTCGGTGCCGCTCGAACAGGATCGGCTCGCCGTAGGCCTCGAGCGCCAAGGAGCCGGGCTGAAGCTGGCAGGGATAGAGGCCAAGCCGCATGGTGCCCCCCTTATCTGGAAGGTCCCGCTGCTCGGGGAGCAAGTCAATGACGGGATGGGGGCTGAACATGTTGAACTCGGTGCTGTTGGCGTCTTCGAGGCCGAGAACGTTTCGGGCGAACTCGATCGCCATGATCTGCATCCCGAGGCAAAGACCCAGGTATGGGACGCGGTGCTCGCGGGCGTAGCGCGCGGCCGCGATCATCCCTTCGATGCCTCGGTGGCCAAAGCCTCCAGGCACGCAGATTCCATCGAGTCCTTCGAGAAGGTGATCGCCACCTCCTTCGACCTCGAGATCCTGCGAGTCGATCCATTCGATCTCGATGGATCGCTGGTGGGCCCAACCGGCGTGGTAAAGAGCCTCGCGGACGCTGATGTACGCGTCCTGCAGCTCCATGTACTTCCCGACGAGGCCCACGCGGATAGTTCCCTGGGGGTGCTCGATCCGCTCGACAAAGTCACGCCAGTCACCCAGCGCCGGTTCACCAGCTTCCAGATGGAGCCGCTCGACAATGTACTCGCCGAGGCCTGCCTCTTCGAGCAGGAGGGGCACCTGGTAGATGGTATCGACCGTAGGCACTGGAACGACCGCACGGCGCTCGACATCGCAGAAGAGCGCGATCTTGTCGATCAGCTCCGGGGGGACTGGGTAGTCGGAGCGACAGAGAATCGCGTCTGGCTGGATGCCTATGCTGCGCAGCTCCTTGACGCTGTGCTGGGTAGGCTTGGTCTTCAGCTCCTTCGAGGCGCCCACGTACGGGAGCAGGGTCAAGTGGATGTAGAAGGTGTTCTCGCGGCCCAGGTCCAAGTGCATCTGGCGGACCGCTTCAAGAAACGGCAAGCACTCGATGTCGCCAACGGTGCCACCGGTCTCGACGATTACGACGTCGGCGCCGCTCTGCTTCGCCGCTCGACCGATGCGATCCTTGATCTCGTTGGTAATGTGGGGGATGACCTGGATGGTGCCGCCGAGGAAGTCGCCGTGACGCTCACGAGCGATGACCGCGGAGTAGACCTGGCCGGTCGTGACGTTGGACATTCGGGAGAGGCTGAGGTCGATGAAGCGCTCGTAGTGGCCGAGATCCAGGTCGGTCTCGGCGCCGTCATCGGTCACGAAGACTTCGCCGTGCTGGTACGGGTTCATCGTCCCCGGATCGACGTTGATGTAGGGGTCGAGCTTGACGACGGAGACACGGATGCCGCGACTCTTCAACAGGCGTCCGATGGACGCGACCGCGATCCCCTTTCCGACAGATGAGACGACACCGCCACTCACAAAGATGTATTTCGCCACGTTACCCTCTCCCAAACGCCACTGTCAAACCCCGCGCTTCACGTCCGCTAGCGAGTCAATGCGGCAAGAACCGGCGCCACTGCCAGCGAGGGCAGCATGCTTCCGACCCGAATCCGCGCTACTTCAAGGATATTCAACCCGATCCCGACAATGAGGAGCCCGCCCGCGGCGGTCATGGCCGCGATCATCGGGTCGGTTAGCAGCCCACGGGTCATCCCCGCGGCCAATGTCAGGGCACCTTGGTACACGAGCACCGTCACGGCCGACAACAGGACGCCCCAGCCCAGGCTAGACGCAAGCATCGCCGCGGTGAACCCATCCAGCATCGCCTTCAGAGCTAGCGTCTCGTACGCGCCGGTAAGCCCGTCCTGAAACGAGCCAAGAATCGTCATCGGCCCTACACAGAAGATCAGGCTCGCCGTCACAAACCCTTGCGTAACTGGGACCCTAGGCCCTTCACCGGGGGCAGGCTGGAACCGGGAGACAGCGTCCTGCGCGAGCTTGCCGAGTCGGTCCAATCCCTGCTCGATGCGGAGCAGCTCACCCAGGATGCCACCTAGGACGATGCTCGCGAGGAGGATCAACGGGTTGCCGGCGGGCAGGATGTTGTAGACGCCGATGGCCAGCGTCGTAAGGCCAATAGCCTGCATGAGGGTGAGTCGAAGAGTGGGTGGGATGCGCCCGCCGACGAGGGTACCGATGGCTCCACCGATGAGGACGGTTCCCACGTTCAAGAGGGTCCCGGTCAACAAATAGCCTCGCCGGTGAATAGGTGGGGCATCAGGAGATTGTAGCACCGACCGCGGAAAGAATCTGTTCGGCCACCTCTTCTACACTTCCCGTAGCGTCGACGATTCGCCAGCGGCCCGGCTCGCGCTTGGCTAGGTCGTGGTAGGCCGCACGCACGCGCTCCTGGAAGCCGCGGCCCTCGTCCTCGAACCGATTCCAGTCCTCAGGGAGCTCCAACTCCTCAAAAAACGTGATCTGATGGTGATGTACATCGGGGACAGCCTTGCCCGATTGTCGACGACGGGCGAGCCCGACAGTGACGGGCAGGTCCAAGAGAAGCGTTACATCGGGCTTCAGGCCACCGGTCGCGATGCGGATCAGGTCATCAAGGTCCTCAACCGATAGCCCACGGCCGGCCCCTTGGTAGGCCAGCGTTGAGTCGGCGAAGCGATCGGCCACCACAATAGCCCCACGAGCAAGGGCTGGTCTGATTGCCTCCGAGACGAGCTGTGCGCGGCAGGCCGAGAAAAGCAATGCCTCTGCTTGTGGATCGATGGGTTTTCCACCACGGCGAACTAGCAGAGAACGAATGTGAGATCCGAGTTCGGTACCTCCGGGCTCGTGGACCTGGAGCACAAGGCGGCCCTGCGCGCGAAGGGAATCAACAAGGAGAGCGGCTTGTGTGGTCTTCCCAGCCCCGTCAGGACCTTCGAGGGTGATGAACACTCACTCATCACCGGGCTGGAAGATCATGACCCGCCGATGCGGCTCACGACCCGTGCTGCGCGAGGCGAGGTTGTACCGGTCCGCGATTTGATGCTGGAGTCGGCGGATGTAGGCGTTCTGCGGGGTCAGCTCAACAGCCGGGTGCTCGCTGTTCAGCACGTCGTGGACAGCATCCTCGGCCTCCTGCAACGCATCCGTGGTTCGGGGAGCAGACGCGGAGAACAGGAGCTTCTCTACGCCCTCCTGGATCTGCGCACCGGTGTTGCTGCGGAGCACGTACACCGGAACCCCAGAGGACTCGGCGTCTCGCAGCGGCTGCGGCTTGCGCCGATAGTAGTTCTTCACCGTCATGACGACGTCAGCTTGCTTGATATCGCTAGCGATGATCGACGGCGCGTGCATGTCGTGGATCGCCTGCTCGAGGCGAGCGCGGTTTACACCGAAGGGAAAGATACGGAGCGGTTTGACACGCCCCGCGGGCGAGCTGGGCTCCGCGGGGCGCTCCGGAGGCGTCGACGATTGGCGCTCAGTGGGACTGGTTTGCCGCTCGGCCCAGCCTTCGTCTCGCGGGGCGCGCTGCCGATACTCCCGTGCATACCCATGGCCTTCGTCGACCTGCCAATAGTCCGTGCCACGTCGCGAGCCCCGATCTCCTCGATCGTTCCAAGCTCGTGGGGCTCTTCGCTCGACCGTGGGGACGAGGGAGAACGGTGGAGGCGCGCCCTGCTCGGTTCGGATGTGTCCACGCTCGTCTCGGTAGCGGATGACCGGCGGCACCGGATCGCCGCGAAGCAGCGAGTCGACAACCTCGGCGATGTTTTCGTGGACGGCGACGCGCTCGCGCTCCTGGATCTCCACCAACACGTCGAACGTTGGCGGCGCCTTCCGCTCGAGGACCGACTTCTGCGTCCCTCGCCTCCGCGCCTCTTCATCGCCGAGGGTCACGGTCTGGATTCCGCCGATCAGGTCCGAAAGCGTGGGGTTCATGATGAGGTTCTCGAGCGCGTTGCCGTGCGCCGTCGCAACGAGCTGCACACCGCGCTCGGCGATCGTCCTGGCGGCAGCCGCCTCGAGCTCGTTCCCGATCTCGTCGATGACGATGACCTCGGGCATGTGGTTCTCGACTGCCTCGATCATGATCTGGTGCTGCATCGAGGGCGTGGGGACCTGCATCCGGCGGGCGCGCCCGATGGCCGGATGCGGGATGTCGCCATCTCCCGCGATCTCGTTCGAGGTGTCGACGATGACAACCCGCTTTTTGAGGTCGTCCGCCAGCACACGCGCGGTCTCTCGGAGCATCGTCGTCTTGCCGACGCCGGGTCGGCCGAGCAGCAGAATGCTCCGCCCAGTCTCGACGATGTCCTGGATGATGGCGACGGTGCCAAAGACCGCTCGGCCGACGCGCAGGGTAAGCCCGACGATCCGGCCGGAGCGATTGCGGATCGCGGAGATGCGATGCAGCGTTCGCTCGATGCCGGCGCGGTTGTCGTCGCCAAAGGCACCGATGCGCTGGATGACGTAGTCCAGATCCTCTTGAGTCACCGGGCGGTCGCTGAGGATGATCTCTCGGCCGGGGAATCGCGCTTCGGGCTCTCGTCCGAGATCGAGGATAACCTCAAGGAGGTCTGGCGTCAGCGAATGGCGATCGAGGGACTCTCGAATGTGCGGAGGCAACCCGCCCAGCAGTGCGTTGAGATCGTCCACGACAACGCGTTCACCCAGGCCTTCGCTGGGGTCTGCCATCTAGCTCCTCCGAGTCACTCTCTCCTATGCAGGCACCTGCGCAACGGCCCCTGCGGGCTCGGGAATCCGTGTGGCAAGCTGCCGCACCCAGATGGTGTAAGCGTCTCCGGCGCGGAATCCTGCCCGCTCGAGCGCGGCGCGAGCGCCTGCATGGTATTCTCGCACATCCACAAGAACGGGCACCTTGGAGCTCGTCTGCGACAACGCGCTCTGGAGCATCTTGTCGGCATACGACTCGTAGAGCGGGTGCACCAAGAGCTCGAGGAACTGACTTCGGGCGCCATAGATGAGCCGCATCCACCCGATGATTCGCGCTCCAAGCTCCCAAACAAAGTCATCCTGGCTCCCGAGCACGCTGGGCGCCCACGCCTTTCGGCCACGATAGAGCGCCCGCCACTCCTCATAGGTCATCGCCTCGGCCGCGCGCACCGGCGCTGGAACGGCGGCGTTATAAAGCTGGAACAGCCCCTGCTCGTCGGATGAAAGCCGCGGCCGCGCAGGCATCGCCTCGTTGTCACCAGGTGGAAAGCCGGAATCGAGGCGATAGGTCGTGCCGTCGCTATATCGCTCAAACCCCGCGCGGCGGGCCACGGTGGCGCCCAGACCCTCGGCAGGCGTCTCGAGAAATACTCTGCGTCCGCCCGCGACGAGCGCACAATCGCATGCCCAGGCGAGCAGCTCGAACGCAGGGTCCGCTTCGGCGGCCACCAGGTGTTCCACATCCCAGATGATCCCAGTGGCACGCGACCGAGAAAGCACAAACCCTTGCAACCGACCATCGGCGCCGGCTGCAACGCCCATGCGGCGGTCCCCTTTGTACGAAGTGGCCAGACCGGTAAGGAGGCGAAGGGTCGACGGCCGGTAGTTTTCCGGTGGGGCCTTTGGCCAAGTGCGAGCGGTTAGCTCGCTGCCGTTGGCTTTGCGAAGCGATCCCGCGGACAAGGCATCCGGTGCACGCATAGCCCTGACCATATCGCTGCCTCGCCGAGCTCTCGAAGCGCTCGATCTGAACTAGGGACGAGCATTCCCGGCCCGGCGAGCATGCTCACCGGCCGGAACTGCGATCTGTTCGCGCTCGACCCGTGGATCTTCCTGATTCTGCGTCCGGGCCACAATGTCCAAGAAGTACTGATGAAATCGGCGGTCCTTCGTCATCTCTGGGTGGAACGCGACGCCGACAACGGAACCTTGGCGCACAGCCACGATACGTCCGTCGTCCAGCTCCGCCAGAACGTCAACGTTCGAATCCACGCCTTCCACCACCGGAGCGCGGATGAACACCGCGTGGAACGGCTCAGCTCCCAGAGCAGCGACCGGCAGGTCTGCCTCGAAGCTATCGACCTGTCGGCCGAATGCGTTCCGACGAACCGAGATGTCGAGTCCCTCCAGTCCGTCCGCGAGCGACCCGTCGACGCGATCCGCCAGCACGATCATGCCCGCGCAGGTGCCCAGCACCGGAAAGCCTTCGCGAATGCGGTCGCGAAGAACGGACAGCAAGCCGTACTCGGCCATGAGCATGCGGATGGTCGTGCTCTCGCCGCCTGGAATCACCAGACCATCTAGCCCAGCGAGATCCTGCGGACGGCGCACCTCGACGGTCTCGACGCCAAGGTCGTGGAGCGCCTGTCGATGCTCGCGAAATGCCCCCTGTAGGGCGAGGACCCCGATGCGCATGGCGCTACCATCCACGCGTGGCGAGGACCTCCTCGGGCCGCAGCGTGGACATCTCGATCCCGCGCATTGGCTCGCCAAGCCCACGCGACACCTCGAGGATGACGTCCGGATCGTTGTAGAAAGTGACCGCCCGCACGACTGCCCGCGCACGGGCCTCCGGATCCTCTGACTTGAAGATCCCAGAACCAACGAACACCCCCTCTGACCCGAGCTGCATCATCAGCGCAGCGTCGGCGGGCGTGGCGACTCCGCCGGCAGCAAAGTTGACGACCGGCAGCTTGCCTGTCCGCGCCACGTCCTGAACCAGCTCCATCGGAGCAGCAAGGGCTTTCGCCTCTGCCATGAGCTCATCCGAGGACATGCTATGGAGCCTGCGAATCTGCGACATCACCGTACGAATGTGGCGGGTGGCCTCGACGATGTTTCCTGTGCCAGCCTCGCCCTTCGTGCGGATCATGGAGGCGCCTTCCCCGATCCGTCGGAGCGCCTCACCCAGATCTCGCGCTCCGCACACAAACGGAACCACGAATCCGTGCTTGTCGATGTGGTGCTGCTCGTCAGCGGGGGTGAGAACCTCACTCTCGTCGACGTAGTCGACGCCGAGCGACTGAAGGATCTGGGCCTCGACGAAATGGCCGATACGACACTTGGCCATCACGGGAACGCTGACGGCGTGCATGATGCTCTCGATCACGTGCGGATCGGCCATTCGAGCGACGCCGCCCGCGGCGCGGATGTCCGACGGCACCCGCTCGAGCGCCATCACGGCGATGGCACCCGCATCCTCCGCGATCTTCGCCTGATCGGCATTCACCACATCCATGATGACGCCGCCCTTGAGCATCTCGGCGTGGCCGGTCTTGACCGTTGCTGTTCCGCGCTCCATTCAGCCCCTCTCGTCCTCCGCCGTCGGGGCGGAGCTCGTTTGTCAATTCTACACGGTCCGATTGCGGCGCTTTGGAACTTTCGACGACCCGCGAACGTCTCGTAAGGGAGGTTCGAGATGGGTCTCGAACCACTCACCGGACGAGGAGGGCCACCCATGCGCACACTCACTATTCTCGGACTTGTCACCGCATCGATTGCCTTCGCGGCCTGCTCTTACCAAGCGGCACCAGCACCACCAGCGGGAGGGGCCGTGAGCCAATCGGGGGCCCGGCCCGCCTTGTTGGATTCGTCGCGACCCGCGTCCACGAGTGCCCAGGAGGCGTCATCGTCGGCCGGCAAGACGGCGAACTTGACGGTTGATTCCGCCGCCAGCACCGCGCTCTCGCAATCGAGCGTCCCGCGACTCGACCGCATGGTCATCGCCACGGCCAACCTGCACATTTCCGCGGACAACGCGGTCACCGGCGCGCGCGAGGCAGAACGCGTCGCCTACCGCTACGGCGGCTTCGTCGATAGCTCGAGCGTGAAGGACCTCGAGACGGGGCGCGAGGCCGTGTTGACGCTGCGCATTCCCGTCCCAAGCATGGCGGATGCGCTGAACGACATTCGCGCCATCGGCAAGAAGGTGACCGATGAGACGAGCTCGACGCAGGACGTGACCGAGGAATTCACAGACGTTGAATCGAACATTCGCAACCTCCGTGCGACCGAAGCCCAAGTGCTGGCTTTCATGGAGCGCGCAACCAAGATTGACGAGATTCTCGTCCTCCAGCGCGAGCTGACGAGCATTCGTGGACAGATCGAGCGGCTGGAGGGACGGCGCCGCGTGCTGGACAACCGAACGAGCTACGCAACCCTCTCCGTTCGCATGACCGAGCCCGCGACGATCCAACCCAGGCCAGCATGGAGCCTCGCCGACACGGCCGTCCAGGCCTTCACCGTGCTCTCACGCATCGGTCAGGGTACCGCGACGCTGATGATCTGGGTCCTCGTGTTCACGCCAGTCTGGGGCGTGCCTGCCTTGATCGGATGGTGGATCTCGCGCCACCGAACGACTCGCACACCCACCACGGCGAGCGCGTGATGCCGACCGGCGACATGCCGCTTGATGGCCGAGACTCGTTGACACTAGGCTAGAACGTGGGTAGAATCCCAGGTTCGTCAGACGCAGCAGCTCTCACAGGCCCGCGGAAGCGAGCTTGCTGCCCGGCGTGACGGGGCCCCCCTGAGCCTATCGGCGGTGTGATGCTCGAAGCCAAAAAGGTCCTCGTCCCGGTAAACGGGAATGAGACCGATGCCGAGATCATCGACCTGGCAGCCCAAATCGCGAAGCGAAACAAGGGCCGAGTCTATGCCATCCACGTTATCGAAGTAAGCCGCACACTCCCCGTCGATGCCGACCTCGTAGAGGAACGGCAACGTGCTGATTCAATCCTCGACGCTGCGGAGCAGATCGCCTCTCGATGGGGCATCGACATCGAGACCGAGATCCTCCAAGCCCGCGACATTGGAACCGCGATCGTCGAGGAAGCGATCGAGTCCAAGGCGGACGTCATCGTGATCGGTGTTCCCTATCGCGCCAAATTCGGTGAGTTCGATCTCGGAAAGACCGCACCACACGTCTTGAAGTACGCCCCTTGCGAGGTGTGGCTATGCCGAACTCCACCTGTCGCGAAGACGAAGTGATCTGCCCCTCGCCGGGCGGAAGGACAGGGCAAGCATGAACATCATTATCATGGGATGCGGCCGCGTCGGCGCACGGGTCGCCTCTCAGCTCTCCCAGGCCGGCCACGACGTAACGATTATCGACCTCGTAGAGCGGGCGTTTCGCAGGCTCGACCCGGAGTTCAAAGGCGCGACCATGGTCGGCAACGCGATCGACGTCGACGTCCTACGCCGCGCTGGGATCGAGCGCGCTGATGCGTTTGCCGCGATCACCCAGGGAGACAATCGAAACGTGATGGCGTCGCAAATCGCTCAGCACATCTTCGGAGTGCCGAAAGTGGTCACGAGGATCTACGATCCTCTGCGGCAAGAGACGTTCGAGCTGTTGGGAGTCCAATCCATCTCGCCCACCGTAATCGGTGCGGATGCATTCCTCGCGATCCTGGACCCGACGGCTGAGGGACAACCTTCAGGCTCGAAGGAGTCGGCATGACCTTGGCGCTGAGCGAGAAGCTGATGGGCGAGGGAGCAACATGTTTGTCATCGTAGCCGGCGGCGGTAAAGTCGGCTTCTACCTCGGCAAAGAGCTCGCCGAGCAGGGCCACGAGGTGGTCATCATCGAGCAAGAGTCTCGCCGCGCCGCAGAGATCGAGTCCGAACTGGGCAGCCTCGTGATGGTGGGCGACGCGGCGGAGGCGACAGTTCTTCGCGAGGCTGGAGCGGAGCGGGCCGATCTCGTCGCCGCGGTGACAGGCGACGACGAGGACAACCTGGTCATCTGCCAAGTAGCGAAGGTGCGATTCCATTCGGGACGGACTATCGCCCGGATCAACAATCCCAAGAACGCGGAGATCTTTCAGCGCCTGGGGATCGACGACACGGTGAGCGCCACCGACGTCGTCCTCTCCGTAATCGAGCAGGAGATTCCCCGACAGCACCTGGTCCCGCTCCTGCGGCTCCGCAACACCGACGTCGAGATCGTGGAGGCTGTGATCCGCGAGGGCTCAGCGGTCGCCGGACATCGAATCCGCGACATCGCGCTGCCGTCTTCGTCGAACATCGCAGTCATCATCCGCGACGGGACGCCGATCTTTCCGAAAGCAGACGATCCAATCCTCTTTGGCGACCACGTCATCGCCTTCACGACGCGGGAGAACGAGGCTCGCCTCCGGAGCGCGCTGCTCGGGGACTGATCGCCTCTCTTACGCAGGGGGCGAAGGCACACCGAGGTCGCCGATGAACTTTCGCCACGGCTCGTTGTCGTCCAGGTAGTGCTGGAACAGGTATTGGGGCGTCGCCTTCGGCTCGAACGGGTGGCGACGGAGCGCCATCTTGGCCTCGTCGACGGTCTTGCCGCCCTTGCGGTGGTTGCAGTTGCGACAGGCGCTCACGAGATTTTCCCACAGGTGGCGACCGCCTCGATGCTTGGGCACGACGTGGTCGAGCGTGAGGTCCTTGGATCGAACGCCACAGTACTGGCAGGTGTGTTGATCGCGGAGAAAGATCTCACGCCGCGTCAGTCGCACACGGGGCCGCGGCCGCTTGATGAGGTGGTTGAGGCGGATGACCGAGGGGATGTGCCAGCTTCGCGTAGGGGAATGGAGAACGGCGCCGTTGACCTCTAGGATCTCCGCTTTTCCGCCGTCGACCAGGACGAGGGCGCGCCGTGGGTGGCAAACGTTCAGTGGATCATAGTTTTGATTAAGAACTAGGACCTGCGCCACACAGGCTCCCGGAGCGGGGGATACCCAACCTGAACGCCGAATTGTATCACCCTGAAAGATTGAGCGGCCAGCTTGACTCGTCCGCGGCGTACCGCTTCAGATCGATAGGGATCCCGGCGACCATCAGAAACACCGCATCGGACGCCGCTGCGATGGCTTGATTTGCCCTGCCGAGGAGGTCGCGATAGACGCGGCCGAGCGGATAGGCTGGCACGATGCCGGAGCCGACCTCGCCCGAGACGACGATGAGGTGAGCGCCAGCATTCACGGAGGCGTCCAGAAGGGCACGAATCTCTTCTTGCATCTGCGCATCACAGACAGAACTGTCGGCTGATTCGGTCGGCGAGGACGGGCCGTCACCTGCGCCCGTGGATGGATTCCCTGCTGTTTCCATGAGCCAGTTCGAGGCGAGAAGTGTGAGACAGTCGACCAGTATCGTCCGGGCCCCCGTCGCCTCGGCGCGGATCGCGTCACCCACGCACAGCGGCGCCTCGATCGTCCGCCAAGTCGGAGGGCGCGTCGAGCGATGAGCCGCCACCCTCGCCGCCATCTCCTCGTCATCGACTCTCGCCGTGGCGACGAAGAGGACCGGCTCGCCCGTTCTCTCGGCGAGCCGCAGCGCATATGCCGATTTGCCACTCCGCGCTCCGCCAAGCACGAGCGCGACCTGTGGCCGTTCAGCCATGTGGCGCAGGCTCGACCGGATCGCCACGCCCCGCCGCTTGCCGCTTCAATGCGATTATTGCCTGCACTTCCGCAATCGCCTCGTCCAGCCCGCCATCCGCGTTGACCACGCAGTAATCGAACTCAGGTTCACAGTCCATCTCGACGAGGGCATTCGCAAGCCGACGCTCCACGTCGGCTGTCGACTCGGTCCCCCGCTTCCGGAGACGATGCTGCAGCATCCCAACATCGGGTGGCCGCAAGAAGATCGTCGTCACCGTGGGAAGGCGCAGCCGAATGCTGCGCGCTCCCTGCACGTCGACCTGAAGGAATACGTCCCTTCCCGCGTCGACGGCATCCAAGACGGGCTGAGAAGGACTGCCATAGAAGTTGCCCACCAACGGAGGAACCCGCGCATGCTCGAGGAATTCCTCACGTGCGACGCGGTCAAGGAAGTCGGCTTCAGATAGGAAGAAGTAATCCACGCCGTCTATCTCGCCTGGCCGCGGGGCACGGGTAGTCGCCGTCACGCAGAAATACATCGACGGTTCAAGGGCGCGCAGGCCTTCCACGAGCGCCGTCTTTCCCGATCCCGCAGGACCCGAAAGCGCAAACACCAACCCCGGTCGAAGTATGGAGCCGCTCGCAGCCGGCGCTTCATTCATTGTCTTTGCCCATTGTCTTTGCCGGCATGCGTCTTTGCCGTCGGCGCGTTCAGTGGAGGCGTCCGTTCTTGCATAAGATGGTCGGTATACTCCCAGGCAGAGAAGTGTTGAATCGGCGGACTTCGCAGCATCGACGCCGACGAAACCGACGGAGAAGCGAGCCTTGGCTTTCGACGCGCTGGCGCTCCACGCGATCCGAGATGAGCTGGACGACGCTGTCCTCGGCGCTCGCATCGACTCCGTGTCGCTCCTGGATGAGCGCACGATCTGCCTCGAGGTGTACGCCCAGCGGAAAGCGTTCGTCGTCATCTCGGCGAATCCTTCGGACCCGCGCATGTATGTTACTCAGGATCGTCCGCGGCGTGGCACCGATGCGGTGACCCCGCTGCTCTTGCTGATGAGGAAGTACGTGCGGGGCGGCCGGATCACGGCCATCGACCAGCCGCGTCTCGAGCGCATGCTCACGATCCAGGTGTCGACACGCATCGACGAGGGGCCGCCACATACAACTGAGCTGGTCTCGGAGCTCATGGGCCGGAGAAGCAATGTGGTCCTCGTGGACGAAGACGGCGCCATCCTCGACGCGCTGATTCGGCTTCCACCATCGGTAAATCCGTCGAGACCGCTACTCCCTCACCTTCGATACGTGCGGCCGAGCCCCGAGCTCAAGAGCGATCCGCTAGATCCAGCTCTTGGCGACATCTTGCAGAGGCGGGCGCAGAGCTCCGACGGAGAGGCCTGGCGACTCATCGTGAGCACGGTGGCGGGATTCTCACCACTGGCTTCCCAGGAGGCGATCGTCCGGGCGGGGGGCCAACCCTCCACCCAGGTCGCGCAGATCGAGTCGTGGAATGAGGTGGCTGCCGCGATCCACACGCTGGCGGCACCGATCGAGAGCCACGAGTGGAATCCCTCGATCGCGTGGATCGGCGCCAAGGCGCGTGAGTACGCCCCCTATGTGCTGACGCAGTTTCCCGAGGCCGAGGTTCGCCCGTACCCCAGCATGAGCGACGTGATTATCCAGATCGGCGGCGCCGAGCGCGCGCGAAAAGCGCTCCCCTTCGCAACGCTTCGGCGGCCCCTCCTGGACGCGATCGCCGACCGCACGGAGACGCTGCGCCGCAAGCGGAGCAGCTTGGAGCGCTCACTCGCGATGGCAGACCGGGCAGACTCACTGCGCGAGGCGGGTGAGGCCATCCTGGCCAATGCCTCGCAGATCCAGGAAGGCGACGCTTCGCTCACGTGGGAGGGGCGGCGGATCGACCTTTATCCGAGCCTGTCAGCAATAGAGAACGCGCAATCGTATTTCCGCCAGTACACGGATGCGCGGGACGCGAAACGGGTCGTGCCGCCGCTGCTCGAAGGCGTCGAGGCCGAAATCGGCTACCTGGACGACATGGCGCTGCACGTCGAGGACTCGGAGAGCGAGCGGGAGATCAGCGCGCTACGCCGAGAGCTGGAGGACGTCAACGTCATCTCCCGGGCACGGCCATCCAAGAAGGGCTCTCCGGCGAAAGCCTCCTCGGGCAAGGCACAGCAGCAACAGGGAAACAGTGGAGTCGTGAGGCGCCTATCGATCGACGGCGCCGACCTGCTCGTCGGGGCGAGCGCCGCGGGGAACGAGTCGGTAACGTTTCGGCTCGCACGACCCGAAGATCTGTGGTTCCATGCGCGTGGGAGACCAGGCGCTCACGTGATCTTGCGAGCAGAGGGACGGACCGTTCAGGATCACTGGATAGAGATCGCCGCGGGGATCGCGGCCGCCCAGAGCGCAGGCCGCGACGAAGGTCATGTGGAGGTCGACTACGTCCAGAGGAAGTACGTCCGAAAAATCTCGGGAGCGCTTCCAGGGCGCGTCACCTATCGGCATGAAACGACCATTACGGTCGCCCCAGTAAGCGCAACCGAGACTCGGCAACAACGGAAAACCGGTTGAGCCGCAATCTCGGTCGCGCGCTCGGAGCTCGTTATTCGAGGCTCTTCGAGACCTTCGCCCAGAGCTGCGGCTTGGGAAGGTATCCGACGACGCGGTCGACCTCTTTCCCATCCTTGAACAGGATCATGGTCGGAATGCCGGCGATCCCGAACCGACCGAGCATCGACTGGTTCGCATCGACGTCGATCTTCGCGATCTTCAGCTTGCCGTCTTGCTCCTTGGCAATCTCTTCGAGCACGGGCGCGACCATGCGGCACGGGCCGCACCATTCCGCCCAGAAGTCGACCAGCACGGGCTCCGGTGACTTAAGCACTTCTGATTCAAATTCGCTTTCAGATACGTGGACTGGCGCTGCCACCCTCGCCTCCTCAGTGTTACTGGGGCGGCGATTATTCACCGCCCGTACCTACTCTAACACAGCAAACCTCACGAACATTCCCGGTCACCAACGGACCTTTGGCGTGCAGACTTCCGCGTGACAGTCGCGGCCACGGAAAGTAGAAGTACTGTCCTGCCTCGAAACCTCCCTACTGACTTCGTGCCGCTCGCAATCGGCGCTGTCGGCCTCCTGATTTTCGGACTGTCGCCATCGGCCGGCTGGATCGTCGGGCTGGCGCTGTACATCGGGGCGGTGGCGATGCGTCCGTGGATCGCGACACCGCTCATCGTGGCTACACTTCCGTTCTATCTTCACCCTCGAGCCCTGCTCGGGCAGGAGATCTCTGCCACCGAGGCGGCTATCCTCACGGCCCTTCCCGCGGTTTTCGCGCGCGGGCTCGTCGAGCGGGGACCGATGGTGCGATTTCCGCGCCCGACGATGGTCGATTGGCTCGCCGCGGGCTTCGTTGCAGCAGCGCTGCTCTCCTTTCTGGTGACCTCCTACCCAAGGCAGAGCATGCGGGAGCTCCGCTGGCTCGTGGTCGAGCCACTCATGGTCTTCTACCTCGCGCGATGCACGTTGTGGTCAGACCGTCATTGTGCGACCGTGCTCTGGACGATCGTTGGGGCCGGAGTCGTGGCGTCGGTGGTGGGGATCGCGAGTCTTGGCGCCGCGGGTGACCTGACTCGCTCGTCGGTCCGCGCGACCGCTCCTTACCTATCGCCAAACCATCTCGGCATGTTTCTCAGTCGCGCTGGCGCAGTCGCGCTGGCCCTTGCTCTGTTCGACGCTACGCGCGATCGGTCTCGGACCTGGACGGCTTCTGCGTCGCTCGGCGTGATCGCCATCGGCCTCGTGCGCACATTCTCGCTCGGCGCCTGGGGAGGATTTTTGGGCGCCTCCTTGGTCCTCGCAGCGCTCCGCGGGCGGCGGGCGCTCGGATTCGCCGTGGTTGGACTGGTTCTCGCCGGCGCGGTTCTGCTCGCGACCGTCCCCCAGGACCGCATTCTCGGTCGGTGGGACCCAGCGAGCGGCACGGCGCTCTTTCGGATCGACATCTGGAAGGCTTCGCTCAACATGATCGCGGACCACCCGGTGCTCGGGCTTGGACTCGACAACTTCCTCTACGCGTATCAAGGCGGTTACATGCTGCCGGAAGCGTGGCGGGAGCCCAACATCTCGCATCCGCACAACTGGGTGCTGGACTTCTGGATCCAGATGGGAATCCTCGGACTCGTGGTGGTCGGCCTGCTCGTGATTTGGTGCGTGCGAGCCTCGCTCCTTCTCGTTCGCTCAGGCGGGCCGCCGCTCGACCGAGCGGTGGGGGCCGCAGCGCTCGGCGTGACGGCAACCTTCCTTCTGCATGGATCGGTCGACAACAGCTACTTTCTCGTCGATCTCGCGACACTCTGGTGGGTGATGGTGGCGCTTCTCGTAATCCGCTATCCTCAGTCCGAGCCTCCACGGCCCGCGGCCTCAGGACCCACCATGCAGCGATCCGCAACAATGGAAGAATCACGCGCCTCATGAGGCGCCTCTACGGAGATCCTCCTCGGTGAAAGCTCTCGTGGCCGGTGGCGCCGGCTTCCTCGGATCGCACCTGTGCGAACGACTGCTGGCCGAAGGCGCGTCGGTGACCTGCGTGGATAACCTCTCCACCGGCTCACGCGCAAACGTCGAGCACCTTCTGGGCGATCAGCGGTTCACCTTCATCGAGCACGACGTGACCCAGCCGCTAGACGTCGCCGCCGACGCCATTGCGCACCTCGCCAGCCCCGCGAGTCCGAATCCCATGAGCCCGAAGAGTTACCTCGCTCAGCCCATCGAGACCGCCCTCGTGAACTCCCAGGGAACCTACCAGTTGCTCGAGCTTGCTCGCCGCAACAAGGCTGCCTTTCTGTTTGCCTCGACGTCCGAGATCTACGGCGATCCGCAGCAGCACCCGCAGAAGGAGACGTACTGGGGCAACGTGAGCTCCACAGGAATTCGGTCGTGCTACGACGAGAGCAAGCGCTTTGGCGAAGCGATCGTCATGGCGTTCATCAGGCAGTACGGGCTCGACGCTCGCATGGCGCGCATCTTCAATACATATGGTCCGCGGTGCGACCCGTTGGACGGCCGCCTGGTGCCAAACTTCGTGACCCAGGCGCTGCTCGGCGAGCCGATCACGGTGTATGGCGATGGATCGCAAACTCGGAGCCTATGCTACGTGAGCGATCTCGTCGACGGCCTGTTTCGCGCCCTCACTCATCCGAAGGCATCGCATGAGGTGGTGAATCTCGGGAATCCCGAAGAGCACACGATCCTGGAGTACGCCCGTCTGATCCGCGATCTCTGCGGGTCCCGGTCGGAGATCGTCCACGAGCCTCTGCCCGAGGACGATCCAACGCGGCGACAACCCGACATCACCAAGGGCCGATCCCTCCTGGGGTGGGAGCCTCGCGTGCCCCTCGAGGCCGGGCTCCGTCAGACGATCGCCTGGTACGACAGCCAACTCCCCGCGGACCTGAAGCGCACGGCCGGGGCAAAAGAGGAAAGCGCCACTACGTGAGACAAGCTCCGACGCTTCCGCTGAGTCGCGGCGCTATCGGCACTGGGTCGCTAGTGGTCGGCGCTGCCGGGGTAGCCACCGCGATTGGCGCTCTTCCCCTCCCCGCCGCGGGGATCTTGGCCGTCGGACTCCCGGCTCTGGTCGCCAGTATCGCGATCCCGCGGGTAACTCTGGTGCTCCTGCTGTTCTCCATCCCCTTCTCCTCGTGGACGAAGGTGAGCGTGGGGGCGTTCGACGTGACGTCGACGGACGTGCTGGTCGGCATATTGATGGGAGCCTGGGTCCTTCGCTCCATCACCCAAAATCGGATCGTCATGCGAGGCGGGCCGGCGATCGGCGCGGCTTGCGTGCTCCTCGGAGCGGAGATCATCGCCTCGACAACGGCGACGAGCTTCCCTTCAGCCATCAAGGAGATGCTCAAGCTCGGGGAACTGCTTGCGCTTGCCGTGTACGGAGCTTCGATGCTCCGGGCACACGGAGATCTGCGGTTCGTCTTCTGGACGTTCATGGCGGCGGGAGTGACCGAGGCATGCGTCGGGCTGTTTCAGTTCCTGACGGGACGGGGGCCGGAGTCCTTCGCCATCGGGCCGTTCATCCGGGCCTACGGGGACTTTGCGCAGCCCAATGCCTTCGCGGGTTATCTCGCCATGCTGCTGCCGTTCGGCATCGCCTGGAGCGTGCTGAGTCGACAGCGGCGCGTGGGCGCGATGGTGGCAACGACGATCCTCGCCACGGCCCTCCTAGCCAGCATGTCGCGCGGCGCGTGGCTCGGCACGGGTATCGGGATCGCGGTCATGGCGCTCGTGTTGAGCAAACATGCGAAGCGGGTCCTGGCGTTGGGTGCGGGGTTGGTGGTTCTCATGATCCCAGCCGCACGGATCGGCCTGATCCCCCGCTCCATCGCCGACCGCCTGACGGTGATCCTGGACAACTACTGGATCTTCGACGTGCGCAAGGTCCAGCCGGAGCCCGGCAACTGGGCCCTCGTCGAGCGCATGGCCCATTGGCAGGCGGGGTGGGACATGGCTATGGACCATCCGATCACCGGCGTGGGCCCGGGCAATTACGAAGCCGTTTATCGGGACTATTACCTCGGCAGTTGGGTGGAAGCCCTCGGCCACGCGCATAATCTATACCTGAACATGTTCGCGGAGACTGGAATCATCGGCCTGGCGGCATTCGTCGCCCTTACCATCGTGGTCTTCGTTCGGATCATCCAGAGCCTCCGACTCACGACCCGCCCCGAAGTGCTGGAAGCGGTCCCGTCAGACGAGCTCCTCATGCGGAGAATCATGCTCGTGGGAGCCCTGGGCGCGGCGGCCACGTTCAGCGTGCACAACACGTTCGACAACATGTTCATCCATGGGATGGGCGTCCAGTTCGGGCTAATTCTTGGGCTCGTCGAAGCCCAGCACGCGATGCTGAGCGCGCATCTGCGGCCATCAGAGCCCATTCCAGCAAGCAGCATCCTTCGAGCATCGACGTAGGCACATGCGAATCGGAATCGACTACACCGCCGCCATCAACCAATCAGCCGGGATTGGGCGGTTCGTGCGCAACCTCGTGCGCGCCGTGGCCGACACGGACCACGACAATGAGTACGTCCTCGTTCACGCAGCTCCCAACCAGGGACGCACGATCGAGATGCCGACGGCCGCAAACATCACCAGCCGGCAGCTTCGCTTCCGCGAGCGGCTGATGACGATCCTGTGGCACCGGCTCCACCTACCCGTTCCGATAGATCTAGTGACAGGTCCACTGGACATCTTCCACTCGCCGGACTTCGTGCTGCCGCCCGTGCGCAGGGGCGTGCGGATCGTAACGGTCCACGACCTGGCGTTCTTGATCCATCCGGAATGCGCAGATCATCACCTCCGAGAATTCCTCGAGCGGGCGGTCCCGAGGTCCGCAGCGGAGGCAGACTACATCATCGCGGACTCCGAGAACACCCGAAATGACGTGATTTGTCTACTCGACGCGAAACCCGACCGCGTCTTCGTCGTACACGGCGGTGTAGACTCGAGCTTTCGCCCCGCAAGCAGCGACGCCGTTACCGAAGTCCGCAACACCTACGAGCTGAACGACCGATACGTGCTGGCGGTGGGGGTCATCGAGCCACGCAAGAACTTCCCGCGGCTGATCGAAGCGTACTCGCGATTCCGTGCCCGCACGGGCATGGACTGTCAGCTCGTCATCGCGGGTGGCAAAGGGTGGCTGAGTGAAGAAACATTCAGTCAGGCCGAGCGCTCGCCCTTTCCGTCAGACATCCGGTTCACGGGGTACGTACCTGACAAGGACCTCGCCGCGCTCTACACGGGCGCGGAGTTGTTCGCATACCCTTCGCTGTACGAGGGATTCGGTCTGCCCGTATTGGAAGCCATGGCCTGTGGCACGCCCGTCGTCTGCGCCAACACGTCGTCGCTTCCGGAGTTCGCCGGTGACGCAGCGCTCCTGGTCTCGCCAGAAGACTCGGACGCCATCGCCGATGCCTTGGAGGCCGTCTGCACAGACTCTGGCATACGCGAGGGGCTGACGCAGCGCGGAACCGAGCGGGCAGCTGAGTACCATTGGGAGCGATCAGCCGAGAAGCTCGTTGGCATTTATGAGCACGTCTTCCAAGCCGCTAGCTGAGGTGCAAGTGGGGTTAAGCGGCACCGGACCAGCGGACACGGTCGCCCCGCGCGCGCTCCACGAGCGGACCAGGTGGGTCTTCGAGCACATCCCCGACGGGGTATCGCGACTACTGGACGCCGGATGCCACGATGGCGCAACGACCGCGGCGTTTCGGCCGCGGGCAGAGGCAGCGATCGGCGTAGATACCGACCGCTCGGCCCTCCGATCGGGCAAACGGCGATTCACTCAGGTTCAGCTCCTGGCGGCGAGCGGGGCAGCGCTTCCCTTCGCCGACGGCGCGTTCGACTGCGTCGTCTTCAGTGAGGTGATCGAGCACGTACCCGCTGAGGAAGAACAGCGCTGCATCCGAGAGCTGCACCGCGTCTGTCGACCAGGCGGGCGCCTGATCCTCACCACGCCCCATCGCGGGACCTTCTGGTGGCTCGATCCGCTGATGTTCAAGACCCATCTGCGGAAGCTTGCCGGGCTCGCCCGGGGACGCCGAATGCGCCTCAAGGGGCACAAGCACTATCGCGTGGACGAGCTCCGCGCGCTGATCGAGCCGGATTTCGTCATCGAGAGCGTCGATCGAGTGGGGTGGCTGCTGTACCCGCTGGCGTATTGGGGGCACCTCCTCCCGTTCAGGATCGGGCGGCTTCCGTTCCTCGTCGCGCTCTGGGATCGCATGATGGACTGGGACTACCTTCAAGAGCGAGGAGACTCTGCGTACAGCGTGTGCATCATCGCCACCGCTCGGCCACAATAGGCCTGATACTTCCCGCAGCGATGAAGCGCACCACCGCCCCTCGATCAAGGCAGCAAGGATAGACACCGAATGCGTATCGGCGTGAATGCCCTGTTTCTCCAGCGGCCGGCGACGGGCATGGGACAACACCTGTTTCACCTGCTCGAGGGGCTCGACGATCACGACAGCGATATCGACTACGTCCTCCTGAGTCCCCGCTTTCGCCACTCGTCCACGGGGCGCTTCCCCGCGCTCTCGGCCCGATTCGAAAACATCGAGGTCGTTACACCGCTTCGCCGATTCGGGGAGCGCCTCGAGAGCCTCTGGTGGGAGCAGGTCGGGATCGTACAGACGTGCCATCGCGAAGGGATCGACCTCTTACATTGCCCATACTTCGCAGCTCCGTATTTCTTGCCCGCAAAGACCGTCGTGACAGTTCACGACGTGATTCCCCTCGTCATGCCCGAGTACCGGATGCGACCGCAGAGCCGGATGTACACGAGTCTCGTCGCGTTCACCGTGCGGCGAGTCAACGCCATCATCACGGTCTCGGAGTATTCGAAGCGGGACATCATGCGAACGCTACGCATCCCGGACGAGCGGATCCACGTGATCGGCAACGCCGTCGACGCGAGCTACCGCCCGATCACGGATACTCGCTTGATCGACTCGGTCCGGGACCGCTACGGCATCGGGCCGAAGTACATCCTGTACTTCGGCGGGTTCGACGTTCGCAAGAACGTCGACCGCCTGCTTCAGGCCTACGCAGCCCTGCCACGGTCGGTGCAAGACGAATACCAGCTCGTCATCGCCGGGCGGCTGCACCTTCTCGGCCACCCACTCTACCCGGATCCAAGACCTCGAGTGCGCGAGCTGGGACTAGACGACCGCGTCGTGGTCACGGGCCAGATCCGAGAACAAGACAAGGCGCCGCTCTACAGCGCGGCGGCGCTGTACCTCTTTCCTTCTCTCTATGAGGGGTTTGGCATTCCCGTCCTCGAGGCCATGGCGTGTGGCGCGGCCGTGGTGACCTCGAACCTTTCGGCGCTGCCCGAGGTAGCGGGCGATGCCGCCCACCTAGTGGACCCATACAGCGTGGAGGCGATTACCGCTGCGATCGCAGAGCTCTTGGAGAACGACGAGCTGCGAAACAGCTTGCGGGAGCGCGCGCTCCTCCGCGCGCGCGACTTTAGCTGGCAACGGGTGGCGCAGCAGACCCTCGAGGTCTACAAGAAGCTTGCCGCGGACTAGCATGGTCGCCTTCCGATGAAGGTGCTGATGGTATCCAAGGCGCTGGTGGTCGGCGCATACCACAAGAAGCTCGAAGAGATCGCGGCGCACCCGGACGTCGACCTCGTGGCCGTCGTCCCCACGTCGTGGCGAGAAGGCGCGTTCGAACGACGATTGGAGCGGACAACGGCCTCTGGGTTCCAGCTCGTGGTGTCTCCCATCGCCGCCAACGGCAATTTCCATCTATTCTTCTTCCCCCAGCTTGGCAAGATCCTCGACGAGCACCGCCCGGACATCGTGCACGTCGACGAGGAGCCTTACAACTTCGCAACGTTCATGGCCGTCCGGCAGAGCCGCGCGCGACGCATTCCGTCGATCTTCTTCACGTGGCAGAACCTCAATCGCCGCTACCCGCTGCCCTTCGCCATGATGGAGCGCTGCATCTATAGGACGGCGGCGTGCGGCATCGCCGGTACGAACGCCGCGGCGCGCGTGATGCGAGCGAAGGGGTACACAGGCCCGCTCTCGGTCATCCCACAGTTTGGTGTGGATCCAGCGCGATTCCAGCCGTCGAGCGACGGGTCCGCGCGCCGCGCCGACGGCGGGCCATTCACGATCGGTTTTGCCGGTCGCCTCGTGCCTGAAAAGGGTGTCGAGCTTCTGGTGGACGCCTGCGCACGGCTTTCTGTCGACTTTCGGCTCGTCATCATCGGCGAGGGCCCGTCCTTCGGCAGCATTCAGGAACGCATGCGCACCCGCGGTGTGGAGTCGAAGGTCGAGTTTCGAGGGTCCGTCCGATCGACGGACATGCCGGAGCACCTCGTGCAGCTCGACGCACTGGTGCTCCCGTCTCTCACTCGTCCCAACTGGGCGGAACAGTTCGGCCGCATCCTTGTGGAAGCCATGGCCTGCGGCGTGCCCGTGATCGGCTCGACCTGCGGGGAGATCGCGGACGTCATAGGCGACGGCGGCCTCGTCGTTCCCGAGGGAGACACAACCGCGATCGTCACCGCCCTAGAGCGACTCCTCGGGGACAGCATTCTCCGAGCGGATCTCGCACAACGTGGGAGGCAACGCGTGCTCGACCAGTTCACACACGAGCGAATCGCCGGCGAGACGGTCGCGCTCTATCGACGATGGGCCCGCAGGGCGATTGTTCCAGCCTGAGCAGGTGTTGATCTACTTGAGCCAGCGATCGAGCTCGGTTCGGGTGAAGAGTGGGTCCAGCTCGAAGCCCGCCGCGGTGACGGCGTCGCGGGCGCCCTCTTCACGATCGATGACTGCGATGATCTTGCGCACTTGACACCCAGCCTCCACCAGAACGCGGGCGGCCTCGATCGCCGAGCCGCCGCTCGTCATGACATCCTCGACGACCACCACCGACTCACCCTTCTCGTAGATACCCTCGATCTGTTGGCCGGTTCCGTACGCCTTGTGGCCGCCACGAACGATGACGAATGGTACGCCTGAGCTCAGCGATGCGGCCGCGGCCAGCGCCACGGCTCCAAGCTCCGGCCCCGCGATTCTGTTGGTCCCCGAAGGGACCCGCTCGGCGATGAGCTGGCCCACCGGGCGAAGCAGGTCTGGCTGGGTCTCGAACCGGTATTTGTCGAAGTAGTACCGGCTGTGACGACCCGACGCGAGGATAAAATCCCCTTCGAGGTACGCCACCTCGACGAGCTTCCGAGCGAGGCTGTCGCGCTCCGTGCTATCCAATCCATGTCTCCATCAAGAATGGGCCTTCAGGAGAGCCCAAAAAATCGCTTTGATATACTCGACGCACAACCCTGAACGCGAGGAATCCCACCTTGCCTATCTACGAGTACCGGTGTGCATCCTGCCGCAAGCGGGTGCAGGTCTTTTTCCGATCCTTCTCCGCGGTCGGCAGCGCCGCGTGCCCAAATTGCCAATCGACCGAGCTCCAGCGAGTCCCTTCTCGCGTCGCTCAGGTCAAGTCCGAGTCCTCCTACGAAGACTTCCTCAGCGATCCATCGAACATCGACAACGTAGACTACGATAACCCGCAGGCCATGGCCCAATGGGCACGGCGCATGGGTGAAGCCGCAGGCGTCGAGATGGATGGCGACTACGAGGAAATGCTCGAACAGATGGAGAGCGGTGAGGACCCCGGCGACTTCATGGGCGGTGACGGCGGCGGAGACGATATGGGCTTCGCGGACTCGGACCTCTAGTCCGCGAGGGCCTGGAGCCGCTTGCTGCGGCTAGGCTGACGGAGCTTGCGGAGCGCCTTCGCCTCGATCTGGCGGATGCGCTCGCGAGTAACACCGAGCTCTGCGCCGATCTCGTCCAGTGTGTGTTGGCGCCCATTCTCGAGACCGTAGCGGAGATCGAGAACCCGGCGCTCGCGGGGACCCAGAGAATCCAGCACCGTTGCCACTTGCTCGCGCAAGACCGCTCGGGCGCCCGCGTCCTCGAGCCCCATGGCATCGCGGTCCTCGACGAAGTCACCGAGTGAAGTCTCCTGATCATCTCCGACCGGCGTCTCGAGAGAGATGGGCTGGGGAAGCATGTGCATGATCTCGCGGACGCGGTCTGGAGTCAGCTCGACGGCTAGGGCGATCTCGTCAATGGTTGGCTCGCGGCTGAGCTGCTGCTGCAGGGTCGCCATCGTTCGGGTGAGACGGTTTATCGTCTCCACCATATGCACGGGGATGCGAATGGTTCGGGCGTGATCCGAGATCGCCCGCGTCACGGCCTGGCGGATCCACCAGGTTGCGTAGGTGCTGAACTTGAAGCCGCGGCGATAGTCGAACTTCTCTACCGCTCGCAGCAGGCCGATGTTGCCTTCCTGGATGAGGTCGCCCAGTGGGAGGCCACGGTTCATGTATCGGCGGGCTACGCTGACGACCAAACGGAGGTTCGCCTCGGCGAGCTGTCGTCGCGCGTTCTCGCCGGCGATGATCTCATGGTTGAGCTGAGCGAGCTCCTCACGATCGAGCGCACTCGATTCGCTGAGCTTCTCCCGAGCGAGGTTGCCGGCTTCGATGGCCTGGGCAAGCTCGACTTCCTGAGGGCCCGTGAGGAGGGCAACCCGTCCGATCTCCTGCAGGTAGAGGGGTAGCGCTTCCCCTACCTGCTCGGTACTCCCGGATGGTATTTCCTGAGGACTGGGTAGCTCGTCCTGGATGATCATCGTTTTTCCCACTTCAGGTTCCACTGGCGAGGCTTCCCTCGACAGCTCAGTCGGGCCAATATCGAGTGTACCGTAACAAATCGAGCATCCCTCTAAAGGGAGCGCAACGCATCCATAACAATCTTAACGAGCTTCCTATACGCGTGCGGGGAGAATCTCGTCACATTGTGCGATCACTAGTCCACTCGCGGGCTTCGGATAAAAGTACGTCGACTTCTCGGGCATACGATCGCCTGCGTCCGCTACAGCCATGACTTGTTGCACCGGAGTGGTCCGTGCGAGGAACGAGATGGCCGCAGGATCGGCACGCTCGACGTCACGAATGTCGCGCGTGTACTCGAGCTGTCCGTCTGCGAACAGGGTGGCACTGCCCCGCGGAAAGAGTCGATCTATGGCGAGGGCGTGAAGCGCAGCCAGGTCGAGTTTTCGCCAGGCTGGCGAATGGCCGGGCGCAGCCTCTTCGGGCACGATATCGCCCGCGCGGAGCTGTGCGATAGCTTTCAGGCCACGAGAAGGCGCCCAAATGCCGAAGGACGGCCGTCCATCGCCGGCATCCACCTTTGCCAGCAGATCGGTCGCAGACCCCTCGAACGCCGTGAGGTCGAAGGCTTCGTTCAAACTTCGCCGAAGTGAATCGCCGTCGATCTCCCGAGCAGCGGCCCCCGAAATGATCCGATGGGTGCCGAGCACGACGAGACCTGGATCCGAAGCCTCGACGAGATACGTGAGGGCAAAGTTCCACGCGGCGTCATCGGACGGGTTCGCTGCTTCCTCGCGAGCCTCGTCTCGATAGTGGAGCGCCGTCTCGTACCGGTGGTGACCGTCGGCAATGTACGCGGGCCCCTGGGCGAGGGAGTCTTGAACGTCCCGCACGACGGATGGCTCGCTCACACGCCAGATCTGATGCACGACGCCGTCGTCGTCGGTCGCTCGCACGTCGGCGGGGCGATCGCCGATCCAGTCCCACAGTCTGTCGGTCGCGCCCGTGCTGTCGTCGTACAAACACCAGATCGGGCTGAAGTTCGCGCGGCAGGCCTGGATCAGGGCGAGGCGGTCCTGCTTCGGTCCCGCGTGGGTCCGCTCGTGTGGGCGCACCTCATTCGCGTCCCAAGGCGCGAGACGAAGAGCCGCGATCATTCCACGTCGCACACCGGGAACACCGTCCTGCACAAACGACTGGAGGTACGCATAAAGGGAGGGCTCAACGTCCACGGCCAACGTCTCATTTGCGAGCCATTCTCGATATTGCCGTGCGGCGCTCTGGTAGCGGTCGCCCCGCGCCGAATCCGCGGCAGGAAGCTCGAGCCGAATCATGTTCTGCGCACTTCTCTCGCGCAGCGCGGCGTCCTGCGCAGGCGGAATCACGTCGTACGGCGGGCAAATCAAGCTCGAAAGGTCAGATCCGAAGCGCCGCGTGTTGTAGCGGACGGCTCGAAATGGACGCACATCAACCATGGCTTCTCCCAAATTTTGTGACAGAGTTTACACGGGCTTTGTGTGGGCGGACATCAGTGACCGCCTGTCACGATGGGTATAATGTCCGCCGTTGGCCATCAGGAGATAGCCATGCATCGGGCACACTGTGCGCTGTTCGTGGCGCTGGCCGTCATCGCCTGTAGCGGATGCGCCTCTGAAGAGGCTCCCACCCGTGCGACCGCCGTTCCTGGTCTTTCTACGCTCTCCCGCCCCGCATTGACAACGCCCAGCGCCCTTCCTTCTGCCTCGCCATCTCCATCGCCAGTCTCGTCGGTCCCCGCGGCGGCTGCGGCCGATACGTACACAGTTCAATCGGGAGACAACCTGTCATCGATAGCGGCGCGCTTCTACAACGACGCTTCCGAGTGGCGGCCGATCTTCGAGGCGAATCGAGATCGGCTCGATGGACCCGAGAGCCTCCGCACCGGGATGGTCCTCCGCATCCCACCTCGCCCAACCGCCACCACAGTACAGAGCACCCCGCAACGTTGAGCTGGGCTCTCCTCCGCGCGGATCGCCTCCTTGGGCTGGCGGCCACGATCATCCTCGCCTCGCTCCTGGTGAGCTGCAACGCGAAGGCGCGCGCCCAAGCGGAGCCGCCGCCGCTCCAGCCCACCGCGGACCCAACAATGAATGCCGTTGTCCGGGGACTCGTGACGATGACTTTGCCCACCTCGACAGTCGTTGCACGATCGGCGACCACCGGCCCCGTGAATCAGGCGCCGCCTGCGCAGGTACTGTCGACTCCGAAACCGGCGGCGACAATTGCGCCGCTGCCCACGGCGAGCCCAGCGCGCACCGGGACGCCATCGAGCAACACCCAGCAGGCCGGAATCCGAGCAACGGCGATGGTCGGCAACGGCGCGGCAATCGCGAATCCCATGCCACCCACGTCTGCGACGGAGCGAACGATCGTCCCGACCTCAACCCCGGCGCCTCCGGCCACACGTACCCCACTGCCGCTACCAGACGGCAGGGCACTACCCGTTACACCGATCACGGGTCAAACGCGTCCGGCGGCGCCGAGCGGCCCGTAGACCACGCAAGCTAGTCCTCGACGCCAGTCCCATCGGGACCGAGGCGACGGACGAGAAGCGCCACAGCTTCCTCTACGCTCGCCACACAGCTCAGGGAGCCCGCCTCCCACGGATGCATCGGAAGGGTTGACTGTATTGTCGCCAGCACGTCGGCCCAGCCAGTCCCCACAACGACGATGGGCTTGCCGGAAAACGGGGCAGACTGGACAAGGTTCCAGACGAGCACGAGCTCCAAGAGCGTGCCGATCCCTCCTGGCAACACCAGGTACGCCTCACCAAGGGTGACCAGCTTCTCCAGCCGAGCCAAGAGGGATTCGGCGACGATCTCTTCGTCCAGCCACGCGTTGCGATTCGCGTGCCGAGCCATCGCGACGCTGACGCCGATCGTGTGGCCGCCGGCCTCCCTGGCACCCCACGCCGCAGCCTCCATGGTGCCATCGTGGCCGCCATTGCAGATCGCCCAGCCCTGCTCGGCGAGGAGCGTCCCGAGGCGTTTGGCCGCGTCGTATTCGGGGTCGCCGGGACGCACCCGGGAGCTGCCAAAGATCGTGACAACATGCAGCGCCGGGGCTCCGGATTCAGCCGTCATTGGCACCCCGGCAAAGGGCCCGGGAGCCGAATTCGCGTGTGGTATGCTACGGGCACTTCACTGGATAAGTGGGGGATAAGACAAACACCTGGGACGCGCTGGAGATAAAGAGGGACCGAATGGTCGACATTATCGCGCACCGCAACCTCGAATCGGGCGTCAAGCGGGTCCTGTTTGTCGAGCCTCAAAGCGGCTATTCGACCGGTTTTAACGACACTGTGAGGGTTGAAACCCTGGGTCCCGAGTATCTTGCCGCATCGATCTCCGACGTGGCCGAGTGCCAGCTCGCGGACCTCCGTACGCCGAACGTAGACCTAGCTGACCGTGTGCATCAGTTCCAACCAGACCTCATCGCGCTGAAATGCGGGTACACGACAGACGTGCCAGTCGTGGCAGATCTTGCCCGACAGATCCGTGCCATGGATTCTTCCCTACCTATCATCGTCGGTGGGCACCACATCTCCCTTTCTCCAGAAGACCTTTACATCCCGGAGATCGACGCCATCGTCTACGGCCAAGCCGACGAGCTCTTCCCGGTTCTCGTAAAAGAGATGGGAGGAGAGCGACGGCTCGATCGGATCCCGTATCTGCACTATCAAGACGGGCATGGCGAGTTTCGGAAGACCGTACCCGACATCGAGATCAGCAACCTCATTTTGCACAACGACCGTGGTATGAACGACCGTCCGGAGGTGGCGCGCGAGCTGTGCGACCCCTATCGAGACCACTACTACTTCCTCTACTATCCGCGGCCGTATTCCGTTGAGACGGCCCGCGGCTGCCGCTATCGCTGCTCGTTCTGCTCCGTGTGGCAATTCCACCACGGCACGTACAAGGTCGAGGGATGGGAGCGGACGTTCCGCGAGATCTCCCGCATCCCCAACGGCTCGTACGTGAACATCGTGGACGATCTCGCCATCCAGGTCATGCCCCACGAGGATTACCGCGAATCGGACGCCTGGCGCCTGGCGAACGCACTCATCGAGAGTGGGAACACACGCCGATTTTGGATGCAGTGCCGCGCGGACAACATCGTGCGCAACAAAGAGCTCTACACCCGATGGGCGGAGGCCGGGCTCGACATGATCCTGGTGGGCCTCGAGTCCGACGACCCGATGGAGCTCAAGCGGGTGAACAAGGGCTCACGCGTCAACGTCAACGAAGAAGCGATCACCTTCCTCCACAGCATCGGTGTCAAGCTGTGGGGCGCCCAGATCGTCTTCGCGGACTGGCTCCACGACAAATTCGACCATCTCATCGACTACAACAAGCGCCTCAACATCGAGTGCCCGCAGTTCACGATTCACACGCCCCTGCCGGGAACCGTGGACTGGCACAAGTACAAAGACCAGCTCATCACGCAGGATCGTCAGTATTTCGATTTTCTCCATCCAGTCTTGCCCACCGCCCTCCCGATTCAGCAGTTCATCGAGCGGTACGTGCAGCTCTACCGGGAATGCCACATGGGTCTGGGCGAGCTCACCCGCATGGTCCGTGAAGGAATAGTTCCGCACTCGGGTGTGACTTCTTTCATGAAGAAGTTCAAGCACCTCCTCGATCCCAACACGTATCAAAGCGCGATCGACCTCCACGAGCGCGCCGTGGGCGCCGAGTCTCGTCTCGCCCACTCACTCCGCTGAGAAGGTGTGCGCTTCGACGCTCGGTGGCACTGTGATTTGTGCCCGAATCGAGTCAGGCCATGGTTGTTCCTGGGAGAAAGGTTTGATACCCTGTTGCAACATTCATCCACTCCCAGCGTAACCTTGGAGCTCTCAGCATGACGGCAGCCACCCAAGAAAAATTCATCACCCTGGGTCACCCGAGCTACGTGTGGCGCCGCGGTCAGGATCGTCGACTCGACCTGATGCAGAAGCACGTTGCGCTCGAGGGCCGGTGCATCCTGGACGTCGGATGCGGTATCGGCACGTACGTCCGCCGCTTTCGAGAGTTTTCAGACAACGTGTATGGGGTGGATGTGGACGAGGAGAAGGTCGCCCAGGCTGGAGCGAAGCTGCCCAACATCTACTGTGCTCCAGCGGAGAACCTTCCTTTCGAGGACGAGAGCTTCGACGTGATTCTGCTCCACGAGGTGATCGAGCACGTCGATAGCGACACGGCGACCATTCGTGAGGCAGTCCGATGTCTCCGGCCCGGCGGAGAGGTCATTATCTTCGCGCCCAACCGTCTCTACCCGTTCGAGACGCACGGGTTTTATCTGGGCGAGCGATTCATCTTCCGTCTCTGCCCCTTGGTGAACTACCTCCCTGACATGCTCCGCGATAAGTTTTGTCACCACGTTCGAATCTACACCCGGCGCGGCATCAAGAAGCTCTTCAAGGGGCTCGACGTCGATTTCACGGTCTGCTCCCACATTTACCCCGGGTTCGATAACATAACGGAACGGCATCGTGTCCTTGGACGCACTCTCCAAGGGCTGGCAGATGTAGCCGAACGCACCGCGCTACGGGCGTTCGGCATCTCGCATTTCATCGTGGCCCGCAAACGACTGGCCGGATCCGGACTCGCAGACTGAAGCGCACGGATCGAGCACGAATCTGATCCCTGGCGCTTGCCGACGGGCCGCACACCGGCGGGAGAATTAAGTCATGCAGTTCGACATCGGGCAACGGACGGACGTCGGTCGCCGTCGTGACCACAACGAGGATTTCCTCGGTGTCTTCCGGCCCGAACTGACGGCCGAGCTCGTGCATCGCGGGATCCTACTCGTGGTCGCCGACGGCATGGGCGGATACGCTGCCGGCGAGGTCGCAAGCCGGACCGCGGTGGAAGCGGCCAACCAAGCCTACTACGGGGACCTGCTTTCCAACGTTGAGAACGCGCTGAATCGCGCGCTTACGACCGCTAATAGTATGGTGGTAGAGGAAGCCAACCGCGACGCAGAACGCGCGGGCATGGGAACGACCATTGCCGTCGCCGTCATTCGCGGTGAGGAGCTGGTTGCCGCGAACGTTGGGGATAGCCGCGTGTACCTATTACGGGACCATCACCTCTCGCAGGTGACGCACGACCACTCGTGGGTCGCCGAGCTTCTGGGCGCCGGGAAAATCACACCCGAGGAAGCGCAGCGTCACCCCATGCGAAACGTCGTCACACGATCGTTGGGCGGTCACGCGGAAGTCCAGGTCGAGGTCTATCCCAGCAGCCCACTGCAGCCGGGGGACACAGTGCTCGTCTGCTCCGACGGCTTGTGGGGTATGGTGCCGGCAGAGCGGATCACCCACATTCTCGACTCCTTGTCCGCACAGGCAGCGGCAGACGCCCTGATCGTAGCGGCCAACGAAGCTGGCGGCCACGACAACATCTCAGCTATCGTCTGTCGCGTGCTCGGGGATGAAGACAGCACGGAGTTCGAAAAAACCGAGATGCTGGATCCCATCGTGCTCCAGGATACGCAGCCAATCCCCCGCCTCTAATATGGTCTGGGAACCACGTCGGGACCACTCCTCACCCCATCTCGGCAGATTCCAAGGAGGCTACGAATGAACTGCCCATTCTGCGGTACTGAGAACCCCGAGGGAAGCGCGGCTTGCGAGAACTGTGGGCAGAACCTCCTCGAGGCTCAACTCGCATGGCAGGCAGAAGGAGAGCCGCTCCAGGCACTGCCGCTGAATCGCAGTCTGTCGATTGGCCGAGTTGCCGGCAACGACGTGGTGATCACCGACTCCGCAATGTCCCGTCAGCACGCACGCATCGAAGTCACTGAGGACGGCATCGCTCTCGTGGACCTTGGGAGCCTCAACGGCACGTTCCTCAACGGCGAGCGGATCAACGAAGAGACGCTGATGGCCGACGGCGACGTCATCAAGGTTGGCCGGACCCTCCTCACCGTATCGCTCCAGCCTGTGGCGGCCCCGGCGGAGCCGATCGAACCGGCCTTTGAGGCTACGGTGGCGCTCGACGAGGGCGCAGTCGCTCGCGCTATGCAGCAGCGCGACGCGGGCGCGACGATGTTGATGCAGCCAGAGCGCATCGAACCAGAGCCCGTCGAACCGGAGAGCAGCGCGACGATGCTGGTCGAGCCCGAGCGTCCCGAACCCGCGGATGCGGATAGCGGCGCGACGATGCTTGCAGAGCCCGCGTCCACCGAAGCGGAGTCCGGGGCGACCATGCTCATGCAGCCAGAACCGGCCGAGCCCGCGCGAGTGGAAAGCACCGGCGAACGCACCGCCTTGGCGCCGGCACATGCTGATGACAGCGCTTCGGACGCGACCCTTGTCGCGCCCTCGCCAATTGCGCCGGAACCCGAGCCGGTGCCCGCGGGACCGGTGACGGCGGGTTACCTTGTCGCCGGCGACATTCGTGCGCCGATCATCACTGTGATCAGCCTGGGTCGTTCGGAAGGCAACGACATACGCATCGAGGGGGACCGCCTCGTCAGCCGGAACCATGCCCGCGTCGAGAACAGGCCGGATGGCGTTTGGCTCGAGGACCTCCAAAGCGCGAACGGGACCTTCCAGAACGAGGTACAGGTCACCGAGCCCGTGCTGCTCTCTGATGGCGATGAGCTGAAGTTTGGGGCAACTGTTTTCATGTTCGAGGCAGCGGCGAAGCCGGTGGCGACGCCTGCGCGGCCGCCAGCCCCAGCTCCGGAACCCGAAAGTGAACCCGTTTCAACGCCGACCGAGCTGGTTGGGGCAGGAGCGGCGACGGCACCCGGTGGCACGGACGTGCTGCCCGCGGTCTCCGATAGCTACGACTCCGGTGCAACGATTGCGATACCCGCCGAACTACCAGATCGCACGCTTCCGGGACCCGTGGCAGCGGGCGCCGACGACAGCGCGGCGGTCAAACCGACCGATCAATATCAGCTTGTCGTGAACTTTGGGCCCGAGACGGGGCGGTCCTTCCCGTTCACCAAGGACTCGATGGTCATCGGCCGCGCCTCGGACGATGCGGACTACGACATCCAGCTCAACGACCGCGCCGTGTCGCGGCCGCACGCGCGGATCACCCGCGAGGGCGATACCTTCACGATCCACGACCTCGATAGCGCAAACGGCACTTGGGTGAATTACACGGAGGAGATCTCGAGCCCGCGGCAGCTCGCCGACGGCGACGTGATCAAGCTCGGCAAGACAACGCTCGTCTTCCGAGTGCCCGCCGCAGTTCGCCCGGCCGCGCCGGAGATCGTGCTCGACCCAACGGCCGGCCAGATCCTCACGGCGTTCTCTCTCAAGGGAGGCGTTGGGACAACGACGATCGCGGTCAACACGGCGATCGCCTTCCGCCAACTCGCTCAGCAGAGCGTGTTAATCATTGACCTGAGCACCGAGCGTGGCGCCGTCGGCGTCCACATGAACCTTTCGCCCAAGCTCACGATGGCAGACCTGCCCCAGGATCCGGGCAGTATCGACTGGGAAGTTGTGCAGTCCGTCATCGTCCACCACGACAGCGGCGTGGACGTGCTCTCCGCGCCGCCATCGCCGCAAACGGCCGAGCTCGTGACTGCCGCGGCCGTCTCCGCCATTCTCCCGCTGGCCAGGGCACGCTACAAGTGGGTGATTATCGACACGAGCCCGACATTCTCGGAGCTGAACCTCGGTGTGTTCGACCAGAGCGACCTTCTGCTGTTGCCGCTGGCGCCGGACATGACGAGCGTGAAGATCATGCAATCCATGCTGGACGTATTCGCCGCGCTCCAGACCCCCGCCGAGCGACGCGTCCTGATCCTGAACCAGATGCACCCGAGGGCCCACATCGGTCAGGCTGAAATCGAACAGCACCTCGGGGAGCGGATCGGGCTTATCATGCCCTACGCGGAAGATGCGATCCTCGACTCGATCGACCAGGGAGTCCCGCTGGCGGCGGTCAACCCCAGCCATCCGACCATCGCGGCGATCCAGGCGTTCGCGGGCAAGCTCGCGCAGGTGAAGGTCGAGGCGGGCACGCAAGCGAAGCGCGGCGGGCTTGGGGGTTGGGTGCAAGGCTTTATTGGATCGCTTCGCAAGTAAGAAGCGTGCGGTAACCTAGTCACCTGACGACAACAGACGCCCAATCGAGGAGATTCTTGTCCAGATCACAAATTGATTACATTGCGTGGGGCCGGTCCTTGTGCTAGTATCGCCCTACGCTCATTCCGTCTTAAGATGCTGAGTCCACTCGACGAAGCACATGGGCCTACGGATGACGATGATCATCGCGGTGGCAAATCAGAAAGGCGGCGTGGGCAAGACAACCACGACCGCGAATCTGGGAGCATCGTTAGCCGAGCTCGGCCAGCGGGTGCTGCTGATCGATCTTGACCCGCAGGGGAATTTAACCGCTGCGTTCGGCCTGCATGACCGCCTGGAGAGCACCGTCGCGCAGGCATTGCTCGACCGAACTGTTCCCATGCCTATCCTGGAGGCGGGCAGTCACAGTCCCGGCGGCCTGAGCGTCGTTCCCGCGTCGATCCCACTGGCCAGCGTCGAGGCGGCGCTCATGCCAAAGCTGGGGCGCGAGCTACGACTTCGAGATCAAATTGTGCGCGTAGCGAACCAGTTCGATTTCATCCTGATCGATACACCGCCATCATTGGGGCTCCTCACAATCAACGCGCTCGTGGCGGCGAGCCGGGTCATCATTCCAACCGAGGCCCGATTCTTCTCCCTGCAGGGCATCCAGATGCTCCAGGACAGCATTGGAGAGATTCTGTATTTGAACCCGTCACTCGAGGTTATGGGGATCCTGCTGAGCAAACTCGACCGTCGTCTGCGAGAGGAGCGTACGGTTGCCTCGTATTTGCGAGAGCACTGGGGAGAGCTCGTGTTCAGAACCGAGATCGGAACGAATAGCAAGATCCTGGAAGCGGGTTCTGCCGGAACATCCGTTTTCTGCTACGCGGGCGCGGAAAAGGCGGCTGACTCCTACAAGCAACTTGCTCAAGAGGTGATTGACCGTGTCTAAGCTGTCGTCAGGCTTCGATCCCGAGCGGCTGTTTCAGTCCGCCCGCTCCGAGCCCGTCGTGGAGCGCATCCTGGACGATCAAGCCGGCGGCGGAGCCAAGGGCTTTACCGAGGTCAAGATCATCGGCGTGGGCGGCGGCGGAAACAACGCTGTGAATCGAATGATCGACGCCGGCGTCCAAGGGGTCGAATTCATTGCTCTGAACACGGATGCTCAGGCACTCAGCATCTCGGGCGCACGCGCAAAGATGGTCATGGGGCACAAGCTGACCAAGGGACTCGGTGCAGGCGGCGATCCTGGGGTTGGCGAAAAGGCCGCGCAGGCGAGCGAGGAGGACATCCGTGACCTCGTCAGGGGCGCGGATATGGTCTTCATCACCGCCGGCATGGGCGGCGGCACGGGCACCGGGGCAGCTCCGGTCGTCGCCGAGCTCGCCCGTGACGAGCGTGCCCTGACGGTAGGCATCGTCACGATGCCTTTCACCTTTGAAGGCTCCCGGCGGGCCCGGGTTGCGGACAAGGGCGTGGAGATGCTGCGCGACCGGGTGGACGCACTCATCGTCATCCCGAACGATCGGTTGCTCGCCTTGGGCGACCGCAACCTGCCGGTCGTCGAAGCGTTCCGCCTGGCGGACGACGTGCTGCGCCAGGGCGTGCAGGGCATCTCCGACCTCGTGACCCAGACGGGACTCATCAACTTGGACTTCGCGGACGTCAAGTCGGTCATGTCTGGGGCCGGAACGGCGATGATGGCGATCGGCGAAGGCACGGGTGACAATCGCGCCCTTCAGGCAGCGCAGGCAGCGATCAGCAGTCCGTTACTTGACGCCTCGATCGAAGGAGCGCACGGCATTCTGATGAACATTACCGGCGGCTCGGACCTCACCCTCATGGAGGTCAACGAGGCTGCACAGGCCGTTCAGGATCTGGCGGACAAGGACGCAAACATCATCTTCGGCACGGTGATCGGTCCGACCGCGAAGGCAGAAGTCAAAATAACGCTGATTGCAACGGGTCTCCAGCCGGGCTCCCGCGGGCCAGGGCGACCCCGAAGCTCGTTCTCAGCGCCGAGCGGGCCGCCGCCCCCACCGACCTATCAGCCGCCACAGCCCCGGTTCGATCGGCCGGATGACATCGATCTCCCGTCGTTTATGCGCCGGAGGCGTTAGTCGCAGAGCGAGATTCCGAGCGCTCTGGCCGTTTGCACGTGCTCGCCGTCCGGCGGGACGGTCTTGAGGCGACCAATGGCGTCGGCGAGCGGGACGCTGTCCACGTCGGCGCCGTGGTACGCCACCATGCGGCCGAAGCCGCCTTCGGCTAGCAGGCGCACTGCCGCCACACCAAACCGCGTCGCGAGCAGTCGATCGAATGGGCTCGGAGATCCACCTCGCTGCAGGTGCCCCAGGACCGTGACGCGAACCTCTTGTTCTGTCAACTCGCCGAGCTTCGCACCGAGCCAATTCCCGATGCCGGCGAAACGAACGCCGTGGCCGCTGGTATCGGCGACGCGCATCTGCTCCCCGCCGGCTGGCGCGGCGCCCTCGGCGATCACGACGATGCTGAACTTGCTACCGGCCTTTTCCCGCATCGCGATCGCTTCGATGATGCCCTCGAGATGAAACGGGATCTCCGGGATGACGATCACGTCCGCACCGCCAGCAATGCCCGCTTCGATTGCGATCCAACCAGCCGTCCGGCCCATGACCTCGAGAATCATCACGCGGTGATGGCTCTCGGCCGTGGTGTGCAGCTTGTCGAGCGCCTCCGTCGCGGTGATCAAGGCGGTGTCGAATCCGAACGTCACGTCCGTTCCGGAGAGATCGTTATCGATCGTCTTCGGGACTCCAACTGCTTTGACGCCGAGCTCGTAGAACTGCTGCGCGATGGCGAGGGTACCGTCGCCACCGATCACGATGAGAGCATCAATGCTCAGCTTTTCGAGGTTCTCGAGGCATCGTTGAGAAAGGTCCTGCGGCGGGCCACCAGGCTCCAGTGAATACGAAAAGGGGTTCCCCCGATTCGTCGTCCCCAGGATCGTGCCGCCCCGAGGCAAGATCCCACGAACGTCCTGGGCCGTCAGCAAGTGGGACCGCTCCGGAAAGATAAGACCGTCGAACCCATCCACGATGCCGACGACGTCCCAACCGTAGACGTTATTCGCGCTCTTCACGACTGCACGGACTACCGCGTTGAGACCAGGGCAGTCGCCTCCCCCAGTGAGGACCCCAATGCGGTGGATTCCGTCGGCCGACAGGCCAGATGCGTGAGGCTGTGTCACTGGTTACACGCTCCGAGCGGGCGACGATCAGTCGTCGTCGTACCGTTGCTCCTCCCAGGGATCGCCGCGCATATGGTAACCGTAGCTCTCCCAGAACCCCGGGCGGTCCTGGTTCATGAACTCGACGCCGCGCACCCACTTGGCGCTCTTCCAGAAGTAGAGGTGAGGCACGACGAGACGGACGGGACCGCCGTGCTCTTGCTCGAGCTCCTTACCATCTGCGCGATGGGCGAACATGACGTTCGAGCGCGTCAGGTCTCCTAGCGCCAGGTTCGCGGTGAATCCCGCTTCCGCATGGAACATGGCGTGAGTTGCATCGCTCTGCAGCTTTACGAGCTGAAGGAAGTCGTTGAAGAGGACGCCCTCGAACTGTGTGCCGAGGCGACTCCAGCGCGTGACGCAGTGGATGTCCTCGGTGATCGTCGACTGAGGCAGAGCGAGCAGATCGTCCCACGACAAGGTGAACGGCTCCTGATCGATGAGGCCGAAGACCCGGAGGCTCCACCTGTCCTTCGAGATGGACGGCACACCACCGTAGTGCAAGACCGGCCACTTCTCGGTCAGGTATTGCCCAGGCGGAATCCGCCTTGCGACCTCCGCGTTCAACTTGGGTCTCCGTCCAAAGAAATCGAACGCCATGGGCGATCCCTCCTCAGGCAGCGGTAGCTCCGGTGAGCGTACCAAATTGCCTCAGGCTGAGAGGCGTTCGCGTTATCATCCTTCGGGCACACGATAAAGCTCGTAGAGGATTTTGTTGCCCAGAAATGACGAACCGGTTTCTGGGCAAACAACACTGACAAGGAGGTCTAGGGTGCAGACCGAGCAACGAACGCGCAGTGAGCGCGACTCCATGGGGGAGATGCAGGTACCAGCGGAGGCACTCTGGGGCGCCTCGACGCAGCGTGCGGTCCTCAATTTTCCCGTCAGCAAGCTGCGATTCAACCGGCGCTTCATCAAGGCGCTGGGTCAGATTAAGCTGGCCGCCGCGGAAGTGAACCGCGATCTGGGCCTCCTGGACCCGAAGCAGGCCGAGCCGATCATCGCCGCCGCCCGCGAAGTTGTGGACGGAAACTGGGACGACCATTTCGTCATCGACATCTTCCAGACGGGCTCCGGCACCTCGACGAACATGAACGCCAACGAAGTGATCGCCAACCTCGCCATCGAGCGACTCGGAGGAGAGCGCGGGGCACGCGGCCTCGTTCACCCGAACGACCACGTCAACATCGGCCAGTCCTCCAACGACGTGATCCCCGCCGCCATCCAGCTCGCCGTCCTCGCAGGCATCCAGGAAGACTTGATTCCCGCCTGCGAAGAGCTGCGCGACGTCTTCATGGAGAAGTCGCGGGAGTTCTGGCCGATCATCAAGACCGGACGGACGCACCTCCAGGACGCGACGCCGATTCGCCTGGGCCAGGAGTTTCTCGGCTACGCGGGTCAGATGGACCACGGCGTGCGCCGCCTGCGATACGCGCAGCAAGAGCTTGGCGACCTGCCCCTCGGCGGAACCGCCGTAGGGACCGGCGTGAACTGCCACCCCGACTTCGCGAGGCTCGTCTCCGAGAAGCTGACTCAGATGAACGGCGTGAAGGTCTGGGAGACGGACAACCACTTCCAGGCGCAGAACACCCTCGACGCCCTCGTGGCCGCGAGCGGGATGATCCGCACCGTTGCCGTCAGCCTCTTCAAGATCTGCAACGACATCCGCTGGATGGCGTCGGGTCCGCGGGCCGGCATCTTCGAGCTCCTGCTGCCCGAGGTTCAGCCGGGCTCTTCGATCATGCCGGGCAAGATCAACCCCGTCATCCCCGAATCGTTGGTCCAAGTCGCCGCGCAAGTACTCGGGAACGACACGACCGTCGTGCTCGGCGGCATCTCGGGCAACTTCGAGCTGAACGTCATGATGCCCGTGTCCGCACACAACATCACCGAGGCCGTCGACCTCATGGCATCGGGCATTCGCAACTTCACCGAGCAGTGCGTCCGTGGCATCCAGGCCACCGAGAACGGACCTGCGATGGTCGAGAAGGGTCTCGCGATCTGCACGGCGCTGGCGCCCGTCATTGGCTACGACGCGGCTGCCAAGATCGCCAAGCAGGCGTTCGCGACAGGCCGGACGATCCGGGAGATCGCACGCGAAACGACCGACCTTTCGGACGCAGACCTGGAGCGCATCCTGAACCCTGAAGATATGACCAAGCCGGGCCTCGAGGGCTCGGGCGGCTAAGGTTCCCCTCCCTCTGGGGAGAGGTTAGGTGAGGGCGTGCGAAGGGCTAAGAGCTCCTAACAGAATCAGCGGGTGAGTCGTCGCCAGCCGATGAGGGCGGCGGCAAGGCTGAGGAGGGCTTCGTGGATGTCGTCGCGGATCTCCCCGCGGATGCGCAGGCGGCGGCGGCACCAGTGCAGCAGCCCGATGGTGCGTTCGACGACGGAGCGGTGTTGGCCGAGGCCAGAGCCGGGTTCGACGCCGCATCGGCCGACGCGGTGCTTGACGCCTTTTGGCGCGGATGAACCGCTGGTACTGGTCGTGGTCGTAGCCGCGGTCGGCGGACCGGTGTTCCGAGCCCGTTCGTGCGCGGTCGACCGGGCTCGGAACAGTTTTGGGGCCGCCCTTGAGCGCCCGTACGTGGGACCGGTCGATCACCGCCCGCGACCAGTCCCGCTGCCCGGCTGCGTGCAACTCGGCCAGCCGCACCTGGCGCCGCCGGTTCCACCCAGCGGCCTCCTGCCACTCGGCTGGCCTGCGCCAGCCAGTCAGGCCCGACCCGAAGCTCAGTTCCTTGGGCAGGAACCCCCACCGGATCCGACGACCAGCAACCTGATCGCCGAGGTCGAGCTGGCCGAGGAGACGGAATGGGGCCTACGCCGCGACGCGCTCGGGATCCATTCCTTGAGCAGGCATGGGGGATGGGGGTCCGGTGAGACACTGCGACATCCTTTAGAGAACGCACAAGGGACGGAGCGGATGGACTGCTACGTGTTGGGTTTCCAGGAGATCGACCAGACGCAGGTCGCGGTCGTTGGCGGCAAGGGCGCGCACCTGGGGGAGCTTTCGCGAATCGAAGGCCTCCGGGTGCCGGCTGGCTTTTGCGTGACGACGGCCGCCTTCCAGCGGATCATGGCGGAAGCGCCGTCGATCGACGATCGGCTCGATCGGCTGTCGCGCCTGAAGCCGGACGACCGGGAGGCGATCCGCGCGCTCAGCGCGGAGATCCGCCGGACCCTCGAAGGGATCGCCATCCCCGACGATCTGGCGGCGGCGATTACCCGCCCGCTCGTCCGGCTCGGCGAGCAAGGCACCTACGCCGTCCGATCCAGTGCGACGGCGGAGGACTTGCCGACGGCCTCCTTCGCGGGCCAGCATGACACATACCTGAACGTCGTGGGGCCGGCGGCGATCCTCCAGCACGTCAGCCGGTGCTGGGCCTCGCTCTTCACGGAGCGGGCCGTGATCTACCGCCAGCGGAACGGCTTGGACCACCGGACGGTCCACATGGCCGTGGTCGTGCAGCAGATGGTCTTCCCGCAGGCGGCCGGCATCCTTTTCACGGCCGACCCCGTCACGGGCAACCGGAAGATCGCCTCCGTGGAGGCCAGCTTCGGCCTCGGCGAGGCCCTGGTCTCCGGCCTGGTGAACGCGGACGTCTACAAGCTACGAGACGGCGAGATCATCGCCAGGGCGATCGCCGCCAAGCAGCTTGCCATCCTCGCCTCGCCGGCGGGCGGGACGCAGCAACAGGCGATCGAGCCGGAGCGGCAGCAGCAGCCAGCGCTGACGGATGCGCAGGTCGTGAAGCTCGTGCAGCTGGGCCGGCGGATCGAGGCGCACTTCGGCCGCCCCCAGGACATCGAATGGTGCCTGGTCGACGATGGCTTCCACATCGTCCAGAGCCGCCCGATCACCACGCTGTTCCCCATCCCCGCGGCGGGCGACCGAGAGAACCACGTCTACATCTCCGTCGGTCACCAGCAGATGATGACCGATCCCATGAAGCCTCTGGGGATCTCCTTCTGGCAACTGACGACCCCGCGGCCCATGAGCGAGGCCGGCGCGCGGCTGTTCGTCGACGTCACCCGCATCCTGGCCGCTCCGGCGAGCCGCACCGGCCTCCTCGATCTGCTGGGGAAATCCGATCCGCTGATCCGGGACGCGCTCGAGAGCGTCCTCGCTCGTGGCGACTTCATCCGGTCGCTCCCTGACGAGGGTCCCGCCTGGGCGCCGCCGGGCGGTGCGCCCGCCCCGAGCGCGACCGATCCGGCCATCGTCGTCGAGCTGATGGGGCAGACACAGGCCTCCATCGCCGCCTTGAAGCGCGACATCCGGACGAAGTCCGGACCGGCGCTCCTCGACTTCATCCTGGCGGACATCCAGGAGCTCAGGCGCCTGCTGTTCGATCCGCGCAGCCATCAGGTGTTCATGGCGGCGATCGAGGCCACCTGGTGGCTCAACGAGCAGCTGCAAGCATGGCTGGGCGAGAAGAACGCGGCCGACACGCTCACGCAGTCCGTCCCGAACAACGTCACATCGGAGATGGGGCTCGCGCTCCTCGACGTCGCGGACGTGATCCGCCCGCATCCGGACGTGGTGGCCTTTCTTTCGCACGTCGAGGGCGAGGGCTTCCTGGACGAGCTGCCCAGGCTTGCGGGCGGGCGGGAAGCGCGCGACGCCATCCGGGCCTGGCTCGACAAGTACGGCATGCGCTGCGTCGGCGAGATCGACATCACGAGGCCGCGCTGGAGCGAACGCCCCACCACGCTCGTGCCCTTGATCCTCGGCAACATCAAGAACTTCGAGCCCGGCGCCGGCGGGCGGCGCTTCGAGCAAGGACGGCAGGAGGCCTGGAAGAAGGAACAGGAGCTGCTGGAGCGCTTGCGGGCCTTGCCGGACGGGGAGCGGAAGGCCGAAGAGACCAAGCGGATGATCGACCGGGTCCGGACCTTCATCGGGTACCGCGAGTATCCGAAGTACGGCATGGTCAGCCGCTACTTCGTCTACAAGCAGGCCTTGCTGGAAGAAGCCGAGCGCCTCGTGCAGGCCCACGTGCTCCGTGAGAAGGAAGACGTCTTCTACCTCACGTTCCAGGAGCTCCACGACGTCGTGCGCACGAACCAGGTGGATGAGCAGCTCATCCGCCAGCGCAAGGATGCGTTCAGGTCGTATCAAGCGCTCACGCCGCCCCGGGTGCTCACGTCGGATGGCGAGTGCGTCGCCGGGGCCTACCGACGCGACGATCTGCCGGACGGCGCGCTGGTCGGCCTGGCAGTTTCCGCCGGCACCATCGAGGGGCGGGCCCGCGTCATCCTGGACATGGCGGAGGCCGATATCGAAGCGGGCGACATCCTGGTCACCGCCTACACGGACCCCAGCTGGACGCCCCTGTTCGTCGCGATCAAGGGCCTGGTGACCGAAGTGGGCGGCCTGATGACCCATGGCGCGGTGATCGCGCGGGAGTACGGGTTGCCGGCCGTTGTAGGGGTGGAGCATGCCACCCGGCTGATCCGGGATGGGCAGCGGATCCGCGTGCACGGAACGGACGGGTACGTCGAGATCCTGCCCTAGCGGGCCCCGGACCTGTCTTCGGGCCTCCAGGATTTTGGGAGGCATATCGACGGGTCCGCCCTCACCCCAGCCCTCTCCCAGAGGGAGAGGGGGTTAGGCCGTTGTGGTGCAGAACGGCGAGAGGTGGCCCATGCGGCACGTCGCGCCGTGCTGGTGGACCGCCTCCTCGAAGATCCGGTGGATCTCGGGGTTTTCGTCCTCGTACTCGACCTGTCCGCCGCCCTCACGCTCGCTGACGTCGGCAAATGAGGTTTGGCGCGCCTCTCGGCCGCCGTTCACACCGCCAACCATCGCCAGGTAGCGAGCCGGCGTGGGCCCGATATTGAAGTGCTGATGGTACCAGCCGCTGGGCGAGATCAAGAGGCTGTTGCGCTTCCAGTCGATGCGCTTGAAACCGGTGTCTCCTGGGCCCCAGACCAACGTGAAGCCTACCCCGTCGAGAATCATGAGGTAGGATCCACCGCCCGGGTCGGTGCCGCGAACGCGAGGATCGACGTGACTCTTTTTATAGGTCCCGACCGGGAACTGCGAGATGTGCGTGTGGATCTTCGACGAGGCCATCTCGAGCATGATGTTGAGCCCGCCGGCGCCTCGCTCATTCCACTCGTACAGCTTGATCCCCCGCGCATCGGGGACGAAGTTCGTGTGCCACACACGGAACGACTTCCCAGGCACCGACTGCAGCGTGCCCTCGCCGTTGAAGTAGCCATCCTCACCCGAGAATCGGTCGTCGAACACGAAGTTGTTCTCGAACACGAATCGATCGTTTCGGAATTGGCTCATCACGGTCGGCATGTCGTGATACACCAGGAACCGTGCCGGCTCGGCGCTGGTGTTGAAGTGCTGATGACGAGCGTTGAGCGGGATGGCGATGAAGCTGCCCTCCTGCCACTCGATGAGCTGCTTCGGCCGATCCTCGACCCACACGGTCGTGGCCCCGCGCCCACTCACGACGTACATGTATTGCTCGAAGAGGTGCGACTGCGGCTTCAGGCTTCCGCCCGCCTCGATCTCGCAGAGATAGGCGCTCGTCGTGGCGCTCGGCTTGGTTCCGAGGTTCACGAAGGCGCCCTTGCCACCCATTCGGTCCCAGGGACCCAGCTCGACGTCGTTCAGATCGTCGATCACAAGGCCGTTGACGATCGGGATCTCTTCATCGAGCTGCCAGTTGTAATACGGATCGAGCCCAGCGGTTGCCATCGCACCCTCCGTCTTCAGCATTTCATTGATGCTATTCAACCCGAAGCAGCTCCATTTCGTCCAGCGAAGAGGAGTGACTTGATCACGACCGGCACGACGTTGGTCGGCTCGACGATCTCGCCAATGTCGACGTAGTCGAACTCCTTTAGGTCCATGCCGTCGATGGATACCACGTCGCAGGCAACACCGAGGTCGCGGCGGAGGATGTCTCCCAGTGTCCGCCCGACGTCTCGGTCGAACAGGAGGACCAACGGCAATCGCTTCTCGACGCTTCGGGGCATGGCCTGCGCGATTCCCTCGGCGAGGAGGCGCATCCGGCGGTAGAGCGGGTCGCCAGGCCAGCGCAGGCCGAGCGCGACGGGCGTGTCTCCGTCCGCTATGTCCATGCGACGCAACGCGCTGCCGATCTCTGCCGAAACCGTCGCGGCGGGCACGTCCTCACTCAAATCGAGCCGCGGGTAAATGACCGGAAGATTGCGGAGCGGCAGGATCCCTCCGTTCGAGACGGAGATCGTGCTCCCGCTGAGCTGCACCGTGAACTGCGATGCCCCGATGACGGTTGCTCGAATGCCCTCGCCCGTGTTGTGCACCGGAAGCGTCACCCGTCCATCGGAAAGAGCTGCGCGTAACTGAGTCCCAAGCGCGTTGCCCAGATCCTCGTAGCTCTCCAGCTCGCGCCAAAAGATGTACTCGGCGACGCCTCCAGAGAACGTGATGGCGTCGACGGGGTCGTGTGGCGGAAGGGCGTCTGTCACGGCGAGCCGCTGGGCGACCTGGTCGACTGGTCCACCGTTGATCAAGCCGACGAGAATCTCCGTCCAGAGATCGATGAGCCGCGCCTGGTCCGTTTCCGAGAACACCTTACCGAGATCCACGTCGATTCCGAGCGCCTCGGCAGCCACTCGGGCCGGGTCTTCGAGCCGGGTCACGCGGCGTTCCGCGTCAAGGGCGATGAGACGTCCGCCGATCGCCACTGCCGCCGTCGCCAGGACCTCCCCGTTTCGAACGAGGGCGAGCTTCGAGGTGCCTCCGCCGATGTCGACGTTCAGGATGGTCGCCTTCCGTGACCGTGACAAGGCGACCGCGCCGCACCCGTGGGCGGCGAGGGCCGCTTCCATATGGTGCCCGGCCAGAGCGCAGACAAACTTCCCCGACTCCGCCGCGAAGAGGTGCGCAATTGCCTCGGCATTCTTCCGCTTCAACGCCTCGCCCGTAAGGATCACGGCGCCGCTATCGATCTCATCTCGTCGGAGTCCCGCCGCCGCATAGGACTCTTCGATGAAGCGCTCCAACGCGTCAGTATCGATCGTGTCGTCAGAGCGATACGGTGTGAGCTCGATGGGAGAGCGCCAAAGAACCTCGCGGTTCACGACGACGAAGCGGCTCGACAATGCGTCGCCGAGACGGTGCAAGTGAACCTGCGCGAACATCAGATGCGAGGTGGACGATCCGATGTCGACGCCAACGGTGCGGAGCTCCACGTTCTCCAGCGCCCACAGGCGCTCCGCGAGCTCGTCTTGCTCCTCCGGCGTTAGGTCGTCGCCGTGATGATCGTGGTACCCATCGTCGTACACGTGGACGTGATCGTGGGAATCTGAATCATGGCTATGGCCAAGGTCCTGGCCTGTCCTGTGGTCGTGGTCAGCCGCGACGTCCCAGCGGATGCGGCGTTCGGTGTCGGATTCTGACATAGTCGTACTGTCGCCTCCCGCGCCGGGCGGAGCGGACAGACGGCTCGCCAAGTGACGCGCGCCCCAGCATAACACACCCCCACGGAGCCTCGGCGCCGACACTAGGCGCACGGGGGCCGCCCTCACCCTAACCCTCTCCCAGAGGGAGACGGGACAGGCACACCAGGCGCACCGTCCGAGCGCCTTTTGTGCTACATCTTGAAGTAGGGAATCGTGGAGGAACGCATGAGCAGATCAGCGCCACCCGCCAAGAAGCCAGACAGATCGGGCTCGAGTGGCACTTCCAAGCGCCAAACGCCGAAGACGTCCCGAAGCTTCATCCCAATCTGGGTTTGGTGGGTCTTGCTCGCCGCGACCCTCGCGTGGAACGGCTACGAGTTCTTCTTTCCGAAGTCGCCGCCCGCGGTTGCGCTCTCGTATACCGAGTTCCTCGATCAGGTTCGCGCCGATCGGGTGGCCACGGTTACCATCGCCAACCAGAACCTGGAAGGCGCCTTCAAAGAGTCCATCGCCTGGCCTGCCGTTTCCGAGTCCCCGAGCAGTGACGCCACGACGCGATCGGGCGAGCAGGCAGGATCCCCCTCGACGTACAGTCGATTCACCACGGTTCTCCCACCTCTCGAGGATCAACGCCTTCTTCCATTGCTAGAGCAACACGGCGTGGGCGTCTTCGCCAAGGACGTGAGCGGCGGAAGCTTCTTGCGGGATGTCCTACTCAGCCTCCTCCCGATGCTGCTCTTCGTCGGCCTACTCTTCATGATGGGTCGGAGCGCGCAGCGAAATCAGCAGTCGTTGTTCGGTTTCGGGTCGAGCCGGGCACGCATCTACAACAGCGAGCGGCCAGCGGTGACGTTCGCGGACGTAGCCGGCGCGGAGGATGCGAAAGCCGAGCTCCAGGAGATCGTCAGCTTCCTGAAGGAGCCCGAGCGGTATCGGGCGCTCGGCGCACGACTTCCGCGCGGCGTGCTGTTGATTGGTCCACCTGGTACCGGGAAAACGCTGATGGCACGCGCCGTGGCCGGCGAGGCTCACGTGCCGTTCTTCAGCATCTCCGCGTCTGAATTCGTCGAGATGTTCGTCGGAGTCGGGGCGAGTCGCGTCCGCGACCTGTTCAACAAGGCGAAAGAAGAAGCGCCGTCGATCATCTTCGTCGACGAGATCGACGCGGTCGGCCGTCAGCGCGGCGCGGGACTGGGCGGGAGCAACGACGAGCGCGAGCAAACGTTGAACCAGCTATTGGTCGAGATGGACGGGTTCGACGACCAGACCAACGTGATCGTCATGGCCGCGAGCAACCGGCCCGACGTTCTCGACCCGGCGTTGCTTCGGCCTGGCCGATTCGATCGCCAGGTGACACTCGGGCTTCCCGATCGGGCCGGCCGCGAGGCGATTCTGCGGATCCACACACGCCACCTGCCACTCGCACCGGATGTGTCCCTGGAGACCTTGGCGAAGCGCACGCCGGGATTCTCGGGCGCGGATTTGGCCAACCTCGCGAATGAGGCCGCGCTGGCCGCTGCCCGGCGGGGAGCAACCACCGTAGCCATGCAGCACTTCGACGACGCAATGGACAAGATCGTCCTGGGCACTCGCCAGGCGGTGGTCCTCAGCGAGGAAGAGCGGCGGCTCGTCGCCTATCACGAAGGAGGCCACGCCCTCGTCGCGAAGCTGACGCCGGGCGCGGACCCGGTCAACCGAATCACGATCATTCCCCACGGGCGCGCTCTGGGTGTGACGGAGCAGCTACCGGACGAGGAGCGACATAACTACCCAAAGGCGTACCTGGTGGGCCGGATCGCCGTCATGCTCGGCGGACGGGCGGCGGAGGAGCTCGTCTTCGCCCAGCCGACCACCGGCGCAGAAAACGACCTCAAGCAGGCGACGAGCCTGGCACGCCGAATGGTTGGCCTCTGGGGCATGAGCCCCGAGATCGGTCCGGTATCGTACGGTGTTGGCGAGACCCACCCATTCCTGGGGCGCGAGATCGGCCAGCCACGTGAATTTGCCGAAGAGACGGCGGGCGCGATCGATCGGGCGGTGCGCAACATCATCGACGATGCGTACCGCCAGGCCTATTCCACCCTCGACAAACGTCGAAAGCTTCTTGATTCATTGGCCACCGAGCTGCTGACCCATGAGACCGTGGACGGGCTGCGGCTCGACGCCCTGCTTACCGCCGACGGAATCGAGCCGGTGGGCGCCGACAAGGTAGCAGCATAGGACTGAACGGGAAGGCTCACCGCGGCAGGCTAAACTTTGCGCGGTGGCGCGCTTTCCCGCGCGCCGGTATCTCGTGCCACGGGGGTGCCATGGATTCGGTTGCTGTCGACAAGCATGAGCTGGCCGATCAGCTCAACGCGGTACACGAAGAGATCCGTCTGGAGGCGACGGCCTTTCCCGAGAAGCTCCGACACGTCCGCCCCACACCCGAGGAATGGTGCGCGATGGAGCTTCTCGGCCACATCGCCGAGATGCACTACTCCTACGTGGCCCGGGCCCAAAACCTCATGGACTCACCTGGCGCAGAGCTCGCCAGGGACATGCAGTCTCCCGAGCGGATCGAGGCGGTTCAGCGGGGACCGACCCTCAGCTTGGAGGAGGCTCTGAGTCAACTCGAACAAGCCAGGCAGCACGCCCTCGCCTTTTTGGATCGCGTCGCTCCCGAGCAGATGAGTGTCGGCGGCATCCACAGCTCGCTCGGACCCATGACCGTTCGCGACGTCTTCTCCCGGACAATCATCGGCCACGCGCGGAACCACCTGAATCAGCTCCGCGCCGCGCGAGACCAGGTCACCGGATGAAGGTCGAAGAGGAAGCCTGGCTTCTCGCTGCCCCTCACATAGAGCGGCGGATCGTCTCACTCGACGAGAGGGACGACGCACTTGCGAAAGAGCTCGATCTGGCGGAACTCGTCCATGACCGGCATCAATAGGACGCGCTGCACTCCCGCATCGCGATAGGCGCGGAGCACGTCGACACACGCTTCGGCGGGACCGATCAAAATGCTCTGCCGGAGCTCTTCAGGAGCTCGGTGGAGGATCGGCGCCAACACATCGTCGATCAACCGGTCGGCAGTGGGCCGGTCTTCGCTGACATATAGCGCCATCGTGGCGAGCGCATTCGGGAACTGGGTCGGGTCCCTGCCCACCCGAACGAGATGACTTCCTAGACGGCTCCACGCATCCCCGAAACGCTCCGGCGTCGTGTTGTACGCGGAGGCGATCCACCCATCGCCCGACCGGGCGGTGCGCCTCAAGCCCGCGTCCGACCCCCAGGCGCCGATCCACAAGCGCGGCCCACCCTTCTGCGCGGGCCCTGGGTCGAGGACCGCGCCGTCTGACGAGTAGAAGCGCCCCTTGAAGGGCTCGTCTGCCTCGCTCCAAACAGCGCGCAAGAAGCTCAAGCTCTCGTCGAAGCGTTCCCAGCGCTGGGCATACGGAATCGCCGCGGCAAGGTAGTCTGCCTCCGATGATCCTGCCCCTACCCCCGCGATCAACCGCCCGCCCGACAGGAGATCGAGCGCCGTGAGGCCCCGCGCGAGCGCCATGGGTCCGCGGACGACGGGCAAGACGACCGCGGTCATTGGGACCATGTGACGCAAGCGGGGCAGCACTGCTGCCAACATCGTCGGTCCATCCAGCCAAGGTCGAGGGTGCGCGACGTGGTCGTGCGCGGCGAGGATCTCATAACCCAGAGCCTCGGCATGATCGACGTAATCGAGCACCCGTGCCACCGGCATAGATGGTCCCGCGGTGGCCAAGAGAGGGAGGTGGACGCCGAATTGCATGGTCATCGTCCGAAGAACGGCATGGTGATCACCCGAACAGTCAAATAGTCATCAACCAGGCTATGGTATGGCGACGTTCAGAGTCACTTGCGCCTGGCCCTGCTCACGATCTAGGGGATCGGTCGCAGACGGCCCCGGATGGTAGCAGATAAACGAATCGACGCTTATCCATTCAATTTCGTAACACTGCTGCTGGACCGGAGGCATAGCTATTAGTCATAATGGGGACGTTCTTTGACCGGCCGTGCTGCGTGTCCGGTTAGGATGCAAAACGTTAGTGTCGGAGTGGGAGGTTGCGTGGCGAACGGATTGGGGCCACGCGCGCTCCGGGTCTATGACATTCTTCGTCAGTCCATCCTCAGCGGCGAGCTTTCACCGGGCACTCAACTCGCCACGATTCCTCTCCTTGCCATCGACTTTGGGGTCTCTCCGGTCACCATCCGCAACGTCCAGACGCGGTTGGAAGAAGAGGGGCTCATCTCGCGCGAGGTCGGTCGCGGCACATTCGTGCGGACCCCTAGCCCGAAGAGCATCCTGGTCGTGGACGATGAGGCCCAAGTTCGCTCGCTGATACGGGAATACGTGATCGCCGCGGGTTACCACTCTTTCGAGGCCTCTGGCCCGATCGAGGCAGGGGCGCTCCTCGAAACGGAGCGGAGCATTGTGCTCGTCTTCTCCGACATTCGCATGCCGGAGCGCGAGGCGGGCATCGAGTTCATCCGCACCGTGCGGCGGAAGCGCCCGGATCTGCCGCTAGCCGCGATCACCGGGTACCCCGACGACCTGGCTGAGCTCCACGGCACCTCGGATTGCCCGACGCTCGTGATCCTGAAGCCGGTTCGCCGGGCTCAGGTCGAAGAAGCGTTGAGCCGCCTTCCCCCCGCCAGTCTTTCTGCTGCCGAGCGCTTGCCGGTGCTTGTGGCTGACGACGACCCCGACGTGCGGTGGCTCGTGAAGCAGCTCATCACCAGCACGGGACGCGAGGTGGAAGAGGCCTCGAATGCGACGGAGGCCCTCTCGGCGCTACGCCGGCGGCAATTCGGACACGTGCTTCTCGATCTGCGGATGCCAGGCGGTGGAATGGAAACGGCCAGCGCGATCACGCGGGCGCATCCTGATACGGTCGTCGTGCTCATGACGGGGCACCCAGAAGAGGTGGCGGCCAGCCCAGCCGGCGGCCCGTGGCTGCTTCTGGCGAAGCCGTTCCGCATGGACGAGGTCATCCAGACCCTGCGCCTGCGACGACAGCCCATGGCGCACTCCGCTCCCGCTTAGCCAGCGTATTCGTCCTCGCAGCCCCCCCAAGCCTCGGGAGCATGCTCCCCATCTCTTGGCCCGCAAAAATGTCGCCAACGTGACAGCGCCCGCGGCGATCTCTCCGGTATCCTCTGCGCTCGGACTGAGACATGGCGATTCGCCTGCTCAGTCGCTGTGCGCGAAAAATCCGAGCTGCACAGGACTCGTCATCTGACGAGTAAAAAAGGAGGATGAGGATGAGAACACCATTTCCGATAGGACTTTCCCTGTTACTTTTCGTGGGAATCGCAGCGGGCGGATGGGGCGCATATCAAGCACGAGCAAGTCAGGCGCCCACCGAGCTGCACGTCTACGCAGGCTATGGCGGAGCCAACGTCACCGTCGAAGAGTTCTTCCCCGCGACCATCCGGATCGTCGAAGGCGCAACCGTCACTTGGACGCTCGGCTCAGTCCGCGAACACACAGTTACGTTTCTGGCTGATGCGACGCGTCCCCAGCCTGACATGTTTCAGCCCGAGGGGCAATCACTACCGCGCATGAAGAATCCACTTGTGGAGTACCCGCTGCTCCCCGAGGGGTCTTGGGACGGATCCTCCTACATCGGCTCCGGCCTGATGGATCACGACGACGCGTTCTCGGTGACCTTCTCCACGGCGGGCACGTACGCCTTCTACTGTCTGCTGCGAGGGCACGAGCAGATGACGGGCAAGGTCGAGGTCGTTGGGCCGGGTTCGGCGGATCTGACCACCCAAACCAGCGTCGACCAACTCTTCGCCAGCGAATCCGCGAAGTTCCAGACACAGATCAACGAGATGTTCGACGCGCGCACCGGTCCCTCGAAGCAGGAGATGCCCAACGGGTCAACCCTGTGGTTCGTGCGCAACGGCACCGACTGGCGCGCAGAGCCGGACGGCTTGGCCGGCCGCGTCCAGCTTCGCGCCTTCCTCCCGAACCGCCTCACGATCAACCAGGGCGACTCGGTGGTCTGGTACACGGACACCCGGGTCCCGGTCCACACGGTGACGTTTCCAGTGCAGGAGGGCCTTCCCCCATCTCGCTGGGTGCCGCGCATGGAAGGCGGCTCTGAAGTCTCGTTCGACTTGCTGCGCGCCTCGGGCGCCTACCGCGGCGATCCTAATAGCATGAGCTGGCCCCGCATCCTGGAAGAGGCCTGGATGCTCCAGCCGTCGCGGCCGAGCCCCATCTACGACCCCACGAAGTTCTTCAGCTCAGGCCAGCTCGGAGACACAGATCCGGACATCGGGCGCGCGTGGTCGCTGACCTTCGACACCCCGGGCACGTTCCTCTACTTCTGCGTGCCCCACGTCAACCTGGGCCAGAGCGGCCAGGTCACGGTCGTCCCGCGGTCATCCTGACCCTCGCGGATCGACTTCATTAGGCTCTGATGCGTGATTGCAGGGCTGATTCAAGGTTCGGCGACGGAACTCTTGAATCAGCCCTGCATTTCGTTGAGTAGCGTAACCTGTTTGAAACCTTGGGCAACGAATGCATTTGCCCTGCCGTGGGATGAACTTGAAGCTCCTGGCAGTTCTGGCACCGACGTTGCGGCGCACACTGCTTACCGAGATGGATCCACCGGCCCGGTCACCTTTGATCGCGCCTCTCTTGGCGCCGGCACGTGCGCCACAGGTCTGGAGATGGATGCGCCCTGTTCTGATTGCCGATGATGATCCAATGCTCGTCGACGCGCTGGCGGGACTTTGCCGACTCAGAGATACTCCCTACCTCGTCGCTCTGAACGGCCACGACGCGCTCGAGATCATCAGGAGCAACGAACTCTCTGTTGTTTTCCTGGACATCCATATGCCGGTGCTCGACGGGCTTGGGGTCATGCGGACAATCCGCGCCGAGAGACTCCACGTTTCAGTCGTGCTCATGAGCAGCGATCCGGACCTGGTGGAACACGCCGGCGCATGGGGGCTCCCTTCATATCTTTCAAAGCCCTTCAGCATCATCGAGGTCCTCGCCTTGATAGACCGATTCTCGGTAGCCTAACGCCCCGAGGATCGCCTACAGGACACGTACCGGCTCAGGACGGCAAAGAGCTCTCGCGCGTCAAAGGGCGTCGGAAGATAGCCCGTTACGAGGACGTCCAGGAGCCCTTCTGCTTCGATACTCGCACCCCCGACCAGCACGATCGGGATCAGCCATTTGGCGGTTTCACGCAGCGCTCGAATGGCGATAACGGTCTCACCGGATGGGACACTGCCCTCCAAGAGAATGAGCTCTGGCTGCCAGGAGCGAACAAGTGGTACGGCTTCGGCGGGTGTCTGAGCGCCCCTCACCTGACAACCAGCGAGCGTGATGAGCGTCTCCACCGTGGTACGCACCGTTGCGTCCCGGTCGAGGACGAGAACGCGGCCAGTCGACTCAGTACCGCTGAACGCATCTTCGGATGGGGGAGGCCCCCCAATCAAACGAATACCCATGGCTCGCCGTCCCTTCTCCTGTGGCAGGCCGTTTGGAACTGCTGGTGGATGGAGACGCCTGTTTGTTCCAATGTGGAACGATTGGGTGGGAGGTTCAGTTGATGCTGGTAGACGGCCGGTTGCCATCGTGCACCCCGAGGTAACGGTCCATTACGCCCGCTATCGGGGTGGTCAAACTTGCTATGGTTTCCAGGACTGATTCAAGTCGGGCCGGGCCACGATGGCTACACGGCTCGTCCTTCGACAGGCTCAGGGTGAGCGGTTCGTGAGCGCGCTGACCGCACGTCAGTGGGACCAGGGCGACTTTGAATCACCCTCGCTCATCCGGTCGGCTCCAACCGGTGATCTCCGCGAGAGCGTCGAACTTTCCTCTCCAGTGCGCGGGCTGCGCATCGTACCAGCCGGAAGTCAACAGCAATTCGAGGAGCGCGTGAGCTCGCTGATCGACATCATCGATCTCGTGAGCGAGCTCAACCTCGATAACCCCCGCATCCTTTGCGGCCGTTTTGAAGCCCTCCAACACGAGCTGCAGTCGCTGGGCTAGTCGGTGCACGTCTCGTTTGGTCTGCTCCCAGGGATGGCCCGGCTCCGGCCCGCTATAGCGGGCAAGCATCGCGCGCAGCTCATTATCGGGTTCCATGAATCCGCCTCCACTACCCCGCGCGAGTCATCGCAGGGAAATGAGGCCGCGAAGCGAGAGAAGGAACAGCGTACGGGATCATGACCTGCTCACTTTCCCTCCGCCTTGGTCTCGCGGCTATCGATGAACCGTCGCAGCGAGCCCTCTGATACGCGCCAGCCCGTAGGGAGCTTTCCATGATGGATGCCGCGAAGCTCGCCCCGCTCGAGCATTTCGCGTACGGACAGCTCTGGAACCTGTAGACGGTCCGCTACCTGGCGGATGGTTAAGAGTTGCTCGTGGTTCACGGTGTCTTCTTCTCCATCAACTTCGCCCGCTCGGCCGCCATCAGTTGCTGCACGCGGATGATCTCCTTCATCTCGACAGTGACCGGCGTCTCGTCACGCTTCACGACGCCTAAGACTGGCTGCGCTCCTTCCGGAACACGAGGCACGGCCTTGACCTTGCCATTTCCAATCCAACGGCGCAGGGTGCTTGGATGAATACCCAGGTAGTGAGCAGCGTCCGAGAGTGACACCATGGCTGACCCCGATTGGGTAGCGGGAAGGAGCCACGCTGCCTGTTGCGAACGCCGCCGTGACCCGTGCTTCCGTCGCACCAGGCGTTTTCCTCGAATCACGCCTTCTCCGTCTCCATGAGCTCGAGAGGCTCCACGCCGAGCGCCTCCGCGAGCTTGCGTACTGTGCGCCCCTGAGCCAAGCTTGCCCCAGTCTCAATACGGTGGATGGTGTTCTTACTCACCCCGGCCCGCTCGGCGAGCTCGGCTTGGCTGAGCAGCTTCTTCCTGCGGACTTCTGCCAGCGCCTTCAAATCGACCACTCTCCAGCTCCGCTTGACGTCAATGAAATAGTATCAGGAAGGGGCGGATATGTGGTCAAAATGTTGACGGGGCGCACTTCCACGACTCGGGGGAAAGGGGGATCGACCTATGTAGGACCAACGTACCGTATGCGGGACAAGGGGTGCGGGGGCCACAATGTGAGTGCGGATGGCAAAGGCCGCTAATTTCTTGGACGGCGATGTCTAGGAGGCCGGGATGGATCGTGGGAGCCGAGGGCCCAGATGGATCTACGACGGGGAATCAGATGAGTGGCTCTCAGTGGATGAGGAAACAGTGCTGGATGGAGAGCTCGTCGAGCTGACAGATCGCGCCCTCGGTTATGAGCGGCTCCAGTCGGAGCTTGTTCTCGAAGACCTAGTGCTGGCGCGCCTCAAGATGCTCTGCGACACCAACGAGGACACCTTCGCACGCGAGAGGTGTCTGATTCTCATCGTCGACGACGACGATTCGCTGAGGTCCATCATCGCTGAGTTCCTGGCGGATATGGACGACGGGTACCACAAGTCATTGATCGCTATTTCTGGAGGCGACGGCCGGATTCGAACCGGCGCATAGGGGTTTTGCAGACCCCTGCCTTACCACTTGGCTACGTCGCCGCGCTCCTCTTGAGCGAGGACAGGGGTGATTATATCCGGAGGCCTCAGGGCGAGGCATGCGCCGGGGCGGGCGCCCGGCCGAGTGTCGGCCAGTGTATGAGCGTGAAGATGAGGCCCACCGTGATCGAGGCGGCGCAGCCGAGGAACATGGCTCCGAAGCCGAGGACCTGGATGACGAGGCCGAAGATCGGGGCGCCCAGCGCGGAGCCGAGCTGGTACGACACGGAGTAGGTGGCCATGCCGGCGCCCGGTCGAGCGGGATCGGCATGGTCCATTGCCACGACCAGAAGCATCGCGTTCTGGATGGTGCTGCCGACCGCGTACAACACGCCCGACGCCAGAATCACCTCGAGGCTCCGAGCGCCGAACATCACGAGCATGCTGACGATCATGAGCACGAACCCCCCGACGAGCCAGGCCCCGCGCCTGCCGCGGTCCATAAAGCGACCGGCCAGTAGCTGGCTCACGATGCCGACGATTCCAGTCAGGATGAAGTACAAGCCGATCCCTTCCACCCCGATTTCGCGGGCGTAAAGCGGGAGGAAGGCCGTGGTAGCGACTTGCGTGACTGTGATCGTCAAGAGCAAGCCCGCGGCCAGAAACACCCTCGTATCGACGAAGCCCGTGAGGATCGTGCGCGCAGTCATTGGGACCCGCTCGACCGTCGGCAGGTCAAGATCCGGCGCAACCCATTTCATGGCCCAACAGACGAGAAGCCCAACCGCCGCGGCGCCAAAGGAGGTCCAGAAGACCGACCCGAACCCAAGATCCTGGGTGGCAATCAGCCAGAGCGCGAGGGCCGGCGCACCGGCGATCGGGATGGACGCCGCCATGTTGTAGTAGCCGGACGCCTCGCCACGCCGTTCCCGCGGCGCGACGCGCGCCAGAACCGTGTACCCGGCCGTGTTCAGCGCTGCCCAGCCGGTGCCACGTACGGAGTTGACGATCGCCAGCCAAACTTGATTCGGCCAGAAGAAACCGAAGCTCGTGATCGCAAGGATGAGGGGGCCCATCATCAGGACACCGCGTGCGCTCCAGCTATCGCTCAAGTAGCCAACAAAGGGGCGCATTGGGAAGCTCGTCAGGCTGAAGGCGGCGAGAATCACGCCTGCCACGGCGGTTGAGCCGCCCATCTCTGTCACGTAAAGGGGGACCGTCGGAATCAGGAGCTGCTGCGATGAATAAGCAAAGAACACGACGAACAGTAGAAAAACGTAGGGTCGCGTCCAGAGCCTGGGTCTCGAACGGGTTGCTTCTGAGGGTGGAACCGTGGCTACCTCACCGCGTCCACGCCCGCCTGAGCGATCTGGTGGTCGGGCATCGTTCCCTCCTGGCGGAGCTAACCTGGAACGCCGAGATCTATCGTCGGGATGAGCTCGTTATCGAAGTCCGCGATGCGAGCTGGCCCCAGCTCCACCACTCGATGGAGCGCGGTTTCAGCATCCGCAATCAGCCGTCCCACGTCGACACCGTGGCATCGACTCGGGAGCGTGTGCAACCGATCGACCCCGCGCCGCATGGTCCGCACGGCGCCTATATGGTTGCCTCGACCGACGTGGTAGAACCCAACGCCGACCTGGATTATTCCCTGGTAGAGCTCACGGATTGGACCGCTCTCGGCCATCCAGAGCGTTTCGAGCGTCTCGTGGCACTCGTAGAACTCGCGGCGGTTGAACTCCCGTATCCCCTGAACAAGCAGCGCCGGCGGCGGAGCCTCGCATTCCGGCAGGTCACTCACGCGTCCACCGGAAGACGAGCTCCTTGTCCGGTGGCACGTCGACCTGGCCAGGGTGCGAGAACTGCCAGAACAGGGGCCACATCCGCTTGTTCTTCAGGAAGCTCGGGATGATGACCGGCCGATCGGCCTTGAAGATCACCTCGAGCTCAGACCCGTTCTGGAAGATGGCATAGTCCGTGAGGCTCAGCTTCCGCAGCAGATTCGCCGATTCCGGCGTTCTGAGCTCGTCGACGAAGCGCTGATGCTCCTCCTCGGAGCCCTCCTGCACGCGGCCGGACCACCGGCCAACGTACTCACGCCCCTCGGGAATCTGCCTGGCCCTCGTTATTCGTCGACGACACTCACCGCCTGGGTCGGACATTGGCGCATGGCGAGCATCGCCTTCGCGCGCAGGTTCTCGGGCACTTCTTCCATCAATACGTCAGAGTTGCCCTCTTCATCGACGGAGAAAATCTCGGGGGCTAGCCGGGCACACACGCCGTGCCCTTCACACTTGTCCCAGTCGATGCTCGCCTTGAGCGTCATCTTTTCTCTCCTCAGGTTCGGGTGCATCGCCGCGGCTCGGCCTAGTTCTGGGTGGGGTCTACAAGCCGGATTGTTCCATCGGCCGCCCAACATGTCAACCCCGTATGAGGTCACGCCGAGGCCAGCCCGTCAGCTAGGTGTGTTATACTCGCGCAAGAACTAAATGGAGAAAGACTAGAACGCATAGCGGCTTGCCGATGCGTCGAATTACGCGTGGAGGGCGTCAGTGCCTTTAGCCCCAGATGTAAAGGGCGAGATCATCGAGAAGTACCGGGTGCACCAGACGGACTCGGGCTCGTCTGATGTCCAGATCGCTCTGCTCAGTCGGCGAATTACCGATATGATCGAGCACCTCAAAGTGCACCCGCACGATCACGCCTCACGGCGTGGGCTTCTGATGATGGTAGGCAGACGACGCCGCCTCTTGAACTATCTCCGGCGCGAGGACTTCGAGCGGTACCGGTCGATTATTGGCTCTCTGGGCCTACGGCGCTAGCTCACTCCTCCGCCACGGCATAGTCCTCCACGGTAGACGGTTGGGCCTCACCCACAGCCCCGCCTGCTTCCTCGCGGCTTCGTAACGGCGGCGCACCGCTCTGCGACAAAGGAGCGCCGCATGCCTGACCCTGTATCAGTATCCACGAATATTGCTGGACGAGAGCTCTCGATACAGACCGGAAAGATCGCCGGCTTGGCTGATGGCGCCGTCGTCATTAGCTATGGCGACACGGTCATCCTCGCCACCGCCGTCAGCTCGAACTCGCCACGTGAGGGAATCGATTTCTTCCCTCTCACGGTCGACTACGAGGAAAAGATGTATGCCGCCGGCAAGATCCCCGGTGGCTTCTTCAAGCGCGAAGGGCGCGCGGGCGAGAATGGCATTCTCACGGCCCGATTGACGGACCGCCCCATTCGCCCCCTCTTCCCTAAAGACTATCGCAATGAAACGCAAATCATCATTACCGTTCTGTCAACTGACCAGCAGAACGACCCGTCGGTCCTCTCGATCCTGGGCGCTTCAGCGGCGCTGTGCATCTCGGACATCCCGTTCCACGGACCAGTCTCGGGCGTTCGCGTGGGCTACATCGAGGGCGAATTGGTCGTCAACCCCACGATGTCCGAGCTCGCATACAGCAAGCTCGACCTGATGGTGGCCGGGACGTCCGACGCCGTGATGATGGTCGAGGCGGGCGCGCTCGAGCTTCCCGAGGAGGTCATGCTCGAGGCCATCGAGTTCGGCCACCGGGAGCTGCAGAAGCTGAACGAGCTCCAGGCCGACCTCGTCGCGAAGGTGGGCAAGGCGAAGAAGTCGTATCCGACCGCCGAATCTCACCCCGAGCTGGAGTACGAGATCAGGGACTGGCTGGGCGAGCAGCTCAGCGAGGCCGTCTTTACCTCAGACAAAGCCACGCGTGAGGCGGCTGTCGATGGCCTCCGCGAGGCGATGATCAAAGAGTTCGCCGAGCGCAGCCACGACGAGAAGACCGCGGCCAAGATCTTCAGCTCCCTCGAGAAGGAGACGGTACGCAACGCCATTCTGGACCGCGGCCTGCGGCCCGACGGGCGAGCGCTGACCGAGATCCGCCCGATCTCCTGTGAGGTGGGGGTACTCCCCCGAACACACGGATCGGGGCTCTTCACCCGAGGCCAGACGCAGGTCTTGAGCGTGGCGACGCTGGGAACGTCGAGCGACGAGCAGACGATCGACGGCATCGGCACGGAGACCTCCAAGCGCTTCTTGCACCATTACAACTTCCCGCCGTACAGCACGGGCGAGGTCAAGCGGATGGCTGGCCCGTCTCGCCGCGACATCGGCCACGGCCACCTCGTCGAGCGCTCACTGCGGGCAGTGCTGCCAGAGAAAGAGGACTTCCCATACACCATCCGCCTCGTCGCGGAAGTCGTGTCGTCAAACGGCTCGACCTCGATGGCCAGTGTGTGCGCGGGCTCCCTCGCCCTCATGGACGCAGGCGTGCCGATCAGGGAGCCGCTCTCCGGGATCGCGATGGGCCTGGTCACGCGTGACGACGGCACCTATCGCATCCTGAGCGACATCCAGGGCGTGGAAGACTTCCTCGGAGACATGGACTTCAAGGTCGCGGGCACGACGAACGGCGTCTGCGGGCTGCAGATGGACATCAAGGTCCGTGGCATTACGCCGCAGATCATGCGCGAGGCGGTAGCCCAGGCCCATGAGGGGCGCATGTTCATCCTGGGCAAGATGCAGGAGGCGATCAAGGAGACTCGCACCGAGCTCTCCCCCTATGCGCCACGCATCACCAAGATTACGATCAACCCCGACCGCATCCGCGACATCATCGGCCCAGGTGGCAAGATGATTCGCCGGATCACAGAAGAGACGAAGTGCAAGATCGACATCGAAGATGACGGCACGGTCCTGATCGGCTCCACGAGCGTCGAGAACACGCAGAAGGCGATCGACATCATCCGCGGGCTTACGCGGGACGTTGAGGTCGGCGCCGTGTACACGGGCAAGGTCACGCGGATCATGGCCTTCGGCGCGTTCGTGGAGATCCTTCCTGGCAAGGAGGGGCTCGTCCACATCTCCGAGCTGGCCGACCACCGCGTGCCGACCGTCGAGGACGTCGTCTCCGTTGGCGATCAGATCCAGGTGCTGGTCACCGAGATCGACCGTCAAGGCCGCGTCAACCTCTCACACCGCGCGCTGCTCGCCCCGTCCCAGGACGACAGCGGTGAGCCATCCCAACCAGGCCCCGCCAGACCCCCGTTCCGGGGCGGAAACGGCGCCGGCCGCCCGCAGGAAGGCTTCTCTCGAGGCGGCGGTGGCGGCCGTGGGTTCGACCGGCCACGTGAAGGCGCTGGCGGGCCGCGTCGGGAAGGCGGGCCGTCTTACAGCGACCGACGTCCAGGCGGTCCGCCACCCGCTCGCCGACCGATCGAGCCTCGGCCAGGCCCACGCAGCGATGAGGGTCGGCCCGGCGGGGAAGACTAAGCACCCAGATGGGCAGACCTCGTAGATTTGTGCATAGATCGCGCCCTCACCTTCCCCCTCTCCCCCGGCGGAGGAGAGGGGGAAGGCGCGTCCGTGAGTGGGGTGAGCTCGGATGAGCGCGTCCCCGATCCGCGTAGCCATCTGCGGCATTCGCGGTCGCATGGGCCAAGAGATGCGCGGTGGTCTGGCCGAGGACTCCGAGCTCGAGGTGGTGGGCGGCTGCGATCCGCGGCCGGCTATCGACGGGGCGCCGCCACCCGATTTGCCCGTGGAATCGTCCCTCGCGGGGCTGCTGAGCATCGTGAAGGCCGACGCGGTCGTGGACTTCACGACCGCTGAAGGCGCGCGAGAGAACGCGGAGGTGGCCCTCGGTCAGGGCCTCGCCATGATCATCGGCACGACCGGCCTCACAAAGGCCGACCTCGACCGCATCGACCACCTGGCTCGAGAGCACGACACTTCGGCGCTCGTAGCTCCGAACTTCGCCATCGGGGCGAACCTGCTCATGCAGTTCGCGAAGCTGGCGGGCAAGTTTTTCGACTCGGCAGAGATCATCGAGACACACCACGATGGCAAGATCGACTCGCCATCGGGCACCGCGCTCCTGGTAGCTGAGGCCATGCGGGAGGCGCGTGGCCGGCCCTTCCAGGGAGACAACGTTACCAAGCACACGATCGAAGGCACGCGCGGCGGCGTGGCGGGCGACGTCCACATCCACAGCATGCGGATGCCGGGCTTCGTCGCCTCGCACCAGGTCATCTTCGGGGGGCCCGGCCAGTCGCTAACGATCCGCCACGACTCGATCGGACGTGACTCGTTCGTTCCTGGCGTCATCTTCGCGCTGAAGCACATTCGCGGAAAGACTGGGCTCATCTATGGGCTCGATCGACTCATCGATCTCGCATAGCAACCACCGTCCGTCAGCAGGAGGAATCACACTTGGCTCGCCAGCTCAACGTCGCGGTTCTGGGCGCAACAGGTCTCGTAGGTCGGACGTTCCTGAAGGTCCTCGAGGAACGGAAGTTCCCCGTGGGCGAGCTCCGGCCTCTTGCCTCGGAACGATCCGAGGGAAAGACGGTGCGCTTCCAGGGCAAGGACGTGCCCGTTCGAGCCGCTCGAGCCGACTCCTTCGACGGGATCGATCTCGCCTTCTTCTCGGTGGACGAAGAGATCAGCAAAGAGATGGCCCCGATCGCCGCTCGCGCAGGCGCGGTCGTCATCGACGATAGCGCGGCGTGGCGCATGGACCCGAACATCCCCCTCGTCGTCCCCGAGGTGAACGGGGAAGACGCGCACAAGCACAACGGCATCATCGCGGGGCCGAACTGCTCCACGATCCAGATGGTGGTCGCACTGGCGCCGATTCACCGCGCCAACCCGATCACGCGCATCATCGTCGACTCGTACCAGGCGGTCTCGGGGACAGGATCGGCCGCGATCGACGAGCTGAAAGAGCAGACGATGGCGATAGTCGACGCGAAACGCGCTTCGAATGGCGCTGCAGACGGCACAGCCCCACTCTCACCATTCACGGCGGGACTGAAGCCCTCCGCCTACCCGCACCCCATCGCGCTCAACGTGCTGCCCCATATCGGATCATTCCGCGACAACGGCTACACGAGCGAAGAGATGAAGTTGGTGAACGAGACTCGCAAGATCATGCACGCACCCGACATCGCCATTTCGGCGACCACCGTTCGGGTGCCCGTCGAGATCGGCCACTCCGAGGCCGTGCACGCCGAGCTAACTCACCCGATGACGGCCGACGAGGTTCGATCGATCCTGGCCGCGGCCCCGGGCATCGAGGTCGTGGACGAGCCATCCGAGGCGCGATACCCTTTGCCTTTGCAGGCCGCCGGGCGCGACGAAGTTTTCGTCGGCAGGATCCGAAATGACATCTCGCACCCGCATGGAATAGCGATGTGGATCGTGTCGGACAACCTCCGCAAGGGCGCCGCGCTGAATGCCGTCCAGGTGGCCGAACTGCTCTTCGCCTAATGTAGGTGGACGGTTGTGAGATCGGGTACAACCACCGACAACTCTTCACGGCCTTACAGGGGTGAGACATGAGATCGTTCGGACGGCTGATGACCGCGATGGCGACGCCATTTTCTGAGGATGGCTCCGTCGATTACCCGCGAGCGAGGCAACTCGCCGACGCGCTGGTGGCGTCGGGGACGGAGACCCTTGTGGTCGCGGGCTCCACAGGCGAAGCCGCGACGATGAGCCGAGACGAGAAGGCACGCCTGTTTGGCGAGGTGAAGAGTGCCGTCGGGGACCGTGTCGCGATCATCGCCGGCACCTGCAGCAACGACACCGCCGAGAGCATCAGCTTCAGCCGCGAGGCCGAGGACATTGGCGTGGATGGCATCCTCGGCACGGTGCCTTGGTACAACAAGCCGCCCCAGAGCGGCATCGAGCGGCACTTCGAGGCGATCGCCGACGCAGTGAGCATCCCGATCGTGCTCTACAACGTCCCTCCGCGGACGGCCACGAACATGCTGCCGGAGACCACGGTCCGACTCAGCCACGTTCCGAACATCGTGGGCGTGAAGGAGGCGAGCGGCAACCTGGAGGCGATCGGCACGATCATCCGCGACAGCGAGCGAGGATTCCTCGTCTGGAGCGGCGATGACGCGATGACGCTGCCGATCCTGTCGCTGGGCGGCTACGGCGTCGTGAGCGTGGCGAGCCACCTCGTGGGCCGGCAGATCTCCCGCATGATCGAGTGCGCCATCGAGGGCGTGCCCCAGGAAGCGGCGAGTATCCACCACGCGCTCGTTCCGCTGGTCAACGCCCTCTTCGCCACGACGAGCCCGATCCCGCTGAAATACGCCCTGGCCCGCTGCGGCTTCCCTTGCGGGCCATTGCGCCTGCCCCTGGACGCGATCGACGACCGCTCCGCCGCGACCATGGACGCCGCCCTGGCAAAGACCCAGATCGACCTGCCCACCGCCTCGGCCGTGTAGGCACCGCAGCCGAGCCTAATGGGCGCGGTGGTACTCCTGGCTCTCTCGGTAGGTGTCGACGTACTTTTGGGCTGAGGCGGTCCACGAGAAGTCCTGACGCATGCCGCGCTGCTGGATGGCTCGCCAGCGGTCGGGGATGCGGTAGATCTCAAGGGCGCGGCCGAAGGTGTAGGTTAGAGGCGTCGCGTCGTAGCTGCGGAAGACGAAGCCCGTACCGCGGTCGGTTGTCGGCTGGTAATCCACCACGGTGTCGGCAAGACCACCGGTGGCGCGAACCAGGGGAACCGTTCCGTAGCGTAGGGAGATCATTTGGCCGAGTCCGCAGGGCTCGAAGCGAGATGGCATGAGGAAGACGTCCGACCCCGCGTAGATCCGCTGTGCCAGCTTCTCGTCGAAGGTCAGGTAGGCGGCGATCTGACGTCGGTTGTGGGCGGCCATCTCGCGGAAGAGGTCGTGGTACTTGGGCTCACCTGTTCCCAGGATCACGATTTGGGCGTTCACCTCAGCCAGGAACGGCTCCAGCATCTTGGCGACGAGGTCGAATCCCTTTTGGTCCGCGAGGCGCCCGACGACGCCGATGAGGGGCGTCCGCTCCGCCACGTCGAAGCCAGCCTCTTGCTGCAACGCGATCTTGCACGCGGTCTTCCCCTCCAGGGAGTCCACTGAATAGTTCTGGGCGATGTCGGGATCGGTCGCCGGATCGAACCGCTCGTAGTCGATCCCGTTCAGGATTCCGCGGAGCTGGTTCGCGCGTGAGGCCAGCACGTCGTGGAGTCCCTCGCCGTACCCGGGCGTGGTGATCTCGTGGGCATACCGCTCACTCACCGCGTTGATCAGGTCCGCATCGTAGATCGCCTGGGTGAGGAAATCGAAACGACCGTCGGGACCGGCGTGCAGCGAACGCGGATCGAGCCAGGGGAGAACCGTCGTCTTCGGGTCGAACTCTCCGCGATACGCTAGGTTGTGAATCGTCAATAACGACGATGCTCCACGCACGGCCGCCGGCAAATCGGTTCTGTGGTGGAGCCAGTGCGGGATGATGGCCGTGTGCCAGTCGTTGCAATGGATGACGTCGGGCGCCCACCCAAGACCTTCTAGGGCCCCGAGCACGGCGCGGCAGAAGTAGAGAAACCGCTCGGGATCGTCCGGGAATCCGTAGACCGCATTGCGGCCGAAGTACTCCTCGTTCTCGACGAGGTACACGGGCACGTCGCCCATCATCGCCTGGGAGAGAGGCGCTGGGTCACCGCCGCCCGGCACCTGGACAGGGGGCGCGTCCATCGGGCGCACGCCGAGGGCCTCGCGTTTGATCTGCGCGTAGCCAGGCATGATGATGCGAACGTCGTGTCCGAGCTTCTTGAGCGACTTCGGGAGCGCACCCGCAACGTCAGCCAGACCTCCGACCTTCACGAAGGGAGCGACCTCGGCTGCACAGAACAGAATCTTCAGCGGCCCACCCGATCCCGCACTTCCCGTCATCGAGCAGCGGACTTCGCGCGAACCTGGGCTCCCGACTGGCTTCCGAACAGGCGCCAGTCCAAATCGTCGAAGAGCTTGTCGCGCTCGTAGAGCTCGAGCGCCTTGGCTTGGGCTTCGGGCCCCAAGCGCCCCTCATCGAGGAACGACGCCAGCTCGTTGAATCGCTCGGCGTGAGTCGTGAACCGCTGGTTCGCGTACTCCCGAGCCTGGCCCGTGGTGACGAGGAACGGCCAGTCGCTACTCTGGAGGAGCAGCGCCTCACGCGTGGTCTGCCTGAGCACGTCCACCTCGTCGCCGGTCGGGTCACCACACGTGTCCACGATTCGTTCTAGACGCCGCTCGGCATCGTGAATGATGGGCCACATCCACTCGGTGTCGACGTTGTTCCAGGTGAAAAAGTTGCCGCCCTGACCCCAGGAGCTCTCGGGCAAAGAGATACTCTCCTCGGGTGGGTGCTGCTCGACGAAATCGCCCGCCGTGGTGAGATCGACCACGTCGCTGTTCGCGAGCAGGAGGAGGACCTCACGGATCCAGTCGATCCCCTCGTACCACCAGTGGCCAAAAAGCTCGGTATCGTACGCGCAGCTCATGATGCCATATTTGCCGGTGGAGTCATGGTAGTCCGCGATCAGCTCTTCAACGAGCTGAGCGAAATGACGGGCATGGTGGTGGACCTGCTCTCGCGCGCGCGCGGGCTCGTATTCCGCCTTGTCGGCAAGATCCACCCGTCGTCCCGTGGTGCGCCAGTAGCGTAGGCCAGACGATCCGTCACGCTTGTGGAACTCGCGGTACCAGAAGTCGCCCGGATAGCCGTGCTCCGCCGACCACACCTGCATGCCGGTTCGATTGTTCCGTGCGATGACTGCCACGTCGCTATCCTCGACGTAGTACGGCTGGAAGGTCGTGCCGCCGGTACGGCGGGAGCCCTCAGGGATCGGAACCCGATATCGGCGCTGCACTTCGCCGTAGGGACCGAAGGCATCACCCGCGGCCTTGCCAACGGGAAGCCCACCCTCGACGGCATGGGTCTCGGCGAAGAAGACCTTGAGGCCCTCCTGCTCCAGGAACCATTCGAGGCCGGGGCGCGCGATCATCGCGCCATCCCTCATCTCAGTGCGAGCGGGACGATACGCGCACTCCGGGAGCCAGATGGACCGGGGATGTCGGTTGAAGATGCGCTCGTAGCTGCGGACGCCGGTCCCGATCTGGCCCGCGATGGTCGAGTCTCGACTCATGAGTGGGAGGAAGCCGTGGGTCGCGGCCGACGTGGCGATCTCGATGTGGCCGGAATCCTGCAGGCTCTTGTAGGCTCCCACGATGTCCCCGCCGAAGCGCTCCTCGTATGAACTGAGGATGTGCGCATACTCGGTCCGTGAATAGGTGGCGAGCTCGGCAAGGCGCGTCGCACCAACAGCACGGTGACGCTCGATGTCTTTTTCTGCAGCGTTGATCAGCGTGGTGACGTACTCGCGGAAGTGCTCTTTGACGAGCTCGTCGCGAAGCTGCTCCACCAGGACGGGGGTAAGGCCGATCGTCGTTTTGAACCCCACGCCCTCTTCGCGGAGATCGTAGAGCGCGTTCAGGAGCGGGACGTAGCACTCGGAAGCCGCTTCGTGGATCCACTCCTCACCGTGCGGCCAGCGACCCGCTTGCCTGCAATAGGGCAGATGAGAATGGAGAACGAACGTGAATGCACCAAGTTTCATCGTGGACTCCTAAACCACTGGTCGCGGTTTGTTTCGAGAAGGGCGCGGTCGCTAGGCAGGAGCCGCCGCCCGGCGCAACGCCGCACGAGGATCAGGGCTGCGTGCGAGCACCGATTCGCCGCTGGCGATAACACCCGAGCCGAAATCGGAGGGTCGCGCCCCAGCGTCGATCATGCAGTTCCGGCCGATCCGGGTTCCTGAAGGAATCTCCGCGCGCTTCCCCACGATGCTGATGCCGGAGTTCAAGCGCTGGGGCTCGAGGCGGTTCACGACGCTCGCTTCGCCCAAGCCGACGACGGAGCCGGATCCCACGCGCACCTCTTTATCGATGATGCTGCGATCGATCACGGCGCCCTTCCCAATCACGGTGTCGGTCATGATGATCGAGTCTCGGACAACCGCGCCCTCCTCTACGATGACACCCGGGGAAAGGACGGAGTGCTCAACCTGACCGTAGATGGTGCAGCCGTGACTGATGAGGCTGCGGCTGAGGCGCGCTTGGGAGAGCAAACGGGCGGGTGGACGCTCTTCGCTTCGCGTGTGGATGACCCACCGCGGATCGTAGAGATCGAACTCTGGCGGGTCCTCGATCAGGCCCATGTTCGCATCCCAATAGCTCTCGACTGTGCCCACATCACGCCAGTAGTCGCTGAACGGATAGGCGTAGACGCGGTCGCGATTCACCATCGCGGGAATGATGTCCTTCCCGAAGTCGTGTGAGGTACGCCCCCCGGCGTCTTCGGTCAGGCGATCCTGGAGGATCTCTTTCTCAAATATGTAGATCCCCATAGAGACGAGGGTGCTGCGCGGCTGCTTCGGCTTCTCGTCGAAGGAGACGACGCGACCTCGGTCGTCGGTCACGAGGGTCCCGTAGCGGCTCGCCTCTTCGAGGGGTACCTCGAACACGCCGACGGTCACGTCCGCGCCGCGATCCTCGTGGAACTCCAGCATCTTGCGGTAGTCCATCCGGTACACGTGATCGCCGGAGAGCACGAGCACGACCTCATCACGGTCCGTGGTCACGAACGACAAGTTCTGGAACATGGCGTCCGCGGTGCCCTGGTACCAGTCTGAGTTTCTACGACCCAAGAACGGCTGCAGGAGCCGCACGCCGCGGTGGGAGCGATCAAGGTCCCAAGGGCGGCCGATGCCGATGTGATCGTTCAAAGAATGCGGACGGTACTGCGTCAGAACCGAGACGTCGTAGATCCCTGAATTGACGCAGTTGCTCAGTGTGAAATCGATGATGCGGTACTTTCCGCCGAACGGAACCGCTGGCTTCGCCCGTTCGCGAGAGAGTACAGAAAGGCGCTCGCCCTGGCCGCCTGCCAGAATGACAGCGATGACACTTCGCATCTCATCACCCCTTTGGCGCTGAAGCCAGCCGCGATGGCTCCACACCGGTTCTCTCTACTTCATACGCGATCTGCAGTGACCGCACGGCCATGGCCCGCAGGAATGGGTGCGGAGGCTGCAACGGTCGCTGGTCCTCAATGGTTGCCGCGGCGGCGACGGCCCGCCGCGCGTCCTGCTCTCGGTCTGTGCGCAAGAACATGTATGCAGTCTCTTCGAGCCGCCGCTTCAGGCCGTGGACGGCTTTGGGCGGAAAGAGGTCCTTGATCGCCTCTCGAAGAATACGTTCCTGTCGCCCCGTATCGCTCTCGAGCGTCACGATGAGCCGAGGCGTCACCGTGTCTGCCAATTGCCGCGCCCACTTGCGCGCACGATCGGGCGGGATGAACCACGGCTCTATCTCCGGCTGTTCGAACAAGCGAGGAGTCTCCTGTTCCAGGGTCGGATGGAGGCGGCTTTCGAAGGCGCTGATCTCTCGATAGACCAAAGCCTGCTCGAACGGCGCCTCCGGGTTCCCGATCAAATCCGCCCACATCGCGTAGCTCGACGGGATCAGAAGCTGCTCGTCACCGGCCTGCGCGACCGCCTCCTGGACGAGCTGCTTCGCGTAGTCAAACGGCAACTCGACCCAGGCCATGGGGTCGGTCTCGCGCATCTTGGTTTCCTGCTCGGCAAAACGCTTGCGGGTGGTATCGCGACCGAAGACGTCCGTCAAGCCTTTCACGTCGTTGACCGTGACCGCGACCATGTAGATGCCGCCAAGCGGTCGGTCCGCGCCAAACCACATGGCACGCGTGCCTGAGCCGTCGAACGAGCTCGCCACCACGCGGTAGAGGGTCGCGGCGCGAGATCCGGTCGTCGCCGGCGCCTCCTGCGCAGAAGGCGTTACTCGAATCCCTTGACTCGCAAGTCGGTACAGGGAGCGACGCGCAGCCTTCTGGACGACTTTGTCGGTCGAGGAGGTGGCAATGCGATCAAGGGCCTGGGCGGCTTCGTCTTGACGTACCGCGCCAAGGGACTCCGCAGCCGCTAGTGCGAGATCACGTCGAGATGAGAGGGCGAGGCGCTCGACGAGCGAAAGCGTGCTGAGCTCTCCACCGTCCGCGATGGACCTAACAGCGGCAACCGCGTCCGCGGGCGGCGCAGAAGTAACGGTAGATTCGACATCTTCGAGAGGAGAGCCCTTGGAGAGGAGGTCCTTCCACTCAGTAGCCAATGCCTGCCCAGCGCTAGGTTCGCGAGCGCTAGGCTCTGACATTCTGGCTCCTTATAGGTCCTGCTTAGCAAAATTATAGCATCGGCTTTTTTGCGTCCTCGCGAGGACGGGCGTACTGTGTTGGGTCTGATAGACCTGCTGCGTCGAAGCCGTGCTGTCTTTCGGCGCATTTGTTGCACGCTCCGCAATGCAGTCCGTCCTTTGGGCTGATGCACGAGAACGTCAGGCCAAGCGGAAGGTGAGCACCCGCCCGCACGACTCCCTCCTTCTTCATGCCCCCGAGCGGTCGTTCGATGGCGATTGGATGGGCCATCCCTTGCGAGAGCGAGCCTGCCAGCAGCCCGAAGAACGAATCTGTCGCGTCCGGAAACGGGTTGCCAGACAGGACTCCGAGGGCAATGCGATGAATTCCATTGAGGGCGCAGAATACCGACGTCTTTGCCACCAGAATGATGTTGCGTCCCGGCAGGTACACCGCCTCATCGGGAGCGTCATAGTCGGGGGAACCCTCGCCACCAACGCTCCAGTGTGACCCGTAGACGTCATCCAGCGGGAAGGCGAGCGATCGAACCGGTCGCAGCCGAGGTGACGCGATCGCATCGAGATACCGCTCCAGCCACTGGTATTCGACCGATTCCCACGCCATGCCGGTCCGAACGTAGATCGGCTGGACGGTCGTGCCCTGATCGAGCATGAGCCCAACCATGACCGCGCTATCAAGCCCGCCGCTGATGAGCGCACAGGCGATGTCATCTGCCATTCGTCCCTCTCCCGTGGGTCCGGAGCTGAGCCCCCGCTGTGGGCGGACGGTACTTTACTGACGACTGTGGGATCATGCAAGATAGGAAAGATTCCCGCCCACGAGAAAAGGGGGAGAGCTGTGGACCTCAAGGGTCGCACCGCTGTTGTGACCGGAAGCGCAGTCCGGATCGGTCGCGAGATCTGTCTGCACCTTGCAAGCCGCGGCGCGAACGTCGTCGTGAACTATCGCTCGTCAGCCCAGGACGCCACGGAGCTCGTCGATCAGCTCCGCGGCATGAACGTCGGGGCGTTGGCCATTCAAGGTGATGTGACCCGATCGGCGGACATCCAGCGCATCAGCGAGAAGGCACGGGAGACCTTCGGACGCGTCGACGTGTTGGTAAACAACGCTTCGATCTACCCCAAGACTCCGATCGACACGCTGACGGAGCAGCAATGGGACGAGTCCATCGCCGTGAATCTCAAGGGGCCATTTCTCTGCTGCCTGGAGTTTGGGCGCCGGATGGTCCAGCAGGGCGGGGGCGTCATCATCAACCTTGCCGACTGGGCAGCGTTTAGGCCCTACGCCGAGTATCTTCCGTATCTCGTGGCCAAGGGCGGGATCGTCACCATGACAAAGGCGTTCGCGAAGGAGTATTCGCCCTCAGTTCGGGTCAACGCTATCGCGCCTGGGCCTATCGCGCCACCGCTCGACCTGACGATGGAAGAGATGGAGGAGGCGCGGTCGGGCACGTTGGTCGGCCATTGGGGTTCACCGAAGGACATCGCGGCGGCTGTGGTTTTCCTGATCGAGGGGTCCGACTTCATCACCGGCGCCATTCTGCCCGTCGACGGCGGGCGCATGGTCGCCTGAGAGGGACAGACGTGTATCGAGTCACCACCGAGATCCACTTTTCATATGGCCACCGGCTGATGAACTACAACGGGAAGTGCGCACACCCCCACGGCCACAACGCCCGAGTCGAGGTGGAGCTCGCAACGACGACGCTCGACATCGCCGATATCGCGGTAGACTTCAGTGTCCTCAAGCACGCCCTCCAGGATTGGGTGGACGACCATATGGACCACATGATGGTCCTTCGGAAGGACGACCCCCTTCTGCCGGTGCTGCAAGAGATGAACGAGCCCGTCTACGTGATGGAGCACAACCCGACCGCCGAATGCCTCGCTCAGCTCATTTACGAGATCGCGGCGAGCCAGCACTTCCCGATCGCAGCGGTGCGATTCTGGGAAACCCCGACATCATTTGCGACGTACGAGCCGAGCAAGCTCGGCTCGAGCCCCGAGGAGGAATAGATGACGGCTCAGACGGAAGAAGCCGCGGACCAGCAGGCTATCGAGGCCAGTCCCGCGGAGGAAGAGTTTCCTCGCCGCATTCTCGTCGTAGCGGCGCACCCGGACGACGCCGAGTTTGGCTGCGGCGGGACCGTGGCGAAATGGGTCCGAAAGGGCGCGACAGCCTTCTATTTGATCTGCACGAACGGCGATAAAGGAAGCGACGACTACGGTGTCGATCCGAAGGAGCTAGCAGTGCTGCGGGAGCGCGAGCAGCGCGCCGCGGCTGCGACGATCGGTGTGAGCGAAGTAACCTTCCTCCCCAGGCGCGACGGCGAGCTCATCTACAGCATGGAGCTTCGAGGCGACGTCGTCCGATGGATCCGAACGTGGAAGCCCGAGGCCGTCTTCACCCACGACCCGCGGGCAATCATCAGCTCGGCCGGCTTTGTCAACCATGCCGATCATCGGGCAACGGGCCAGTCCGCGGTCGACGCCGTCTACCCCTTCGCGCGCAGCCCACTCCAGTACCCCGAGCAGATCACAGAAGGGCTAGAGCCTCACAGCGTTCCGCAGCTCTACCTCTGGGGCGCCGCGGATCCGAACTTCTGGGTTGACGTCACCGAGTCGATCGACTGCAAGGTCGATGCGCTCAAGAACCACGCGAGTCAGTTCAAGGACTTCGAGCGGGTGACGGAGTTTGCGAAGGAGCGACTCAAGAAGACGGGCGCCGAGCACGGCGTGGATTACGCCGAGAGTTTCCACCGAATCGTTTTCCGCCTGTAGGACCGACGGCGCTACTCGTACAGGTCGCGGTAGCGCGCATAGATCTCGTAGATCGAGCGAACGTAGGTTCGTGTCTCTGCGAAATCGATAGCGTTGACGAAGTCCTCGGTGTCCATGCGCGGATTACGACCCGTCCAGCGGAGCGCGCTCCCGGGACCAGCATTGTAGGCGGCGAGCGCCACCAGCACCTGGTTGTCCATCGTCCGCACTTGCTGCGCCAGGTACCAGGCGCCGAACGTAATGCTCTCCTGCGGCCGGTAGAGATCCTCGATCGAGAAGCCGACGCGCCGTAGCGAGCGAGCGATCTCTGCCCCGGTCGGCGGTGTGACCTGGCTGACCCCGTACGCAGGGGACGGGGAGAGCGCCCGAGGATTGAACCAGCTTTCCTGCCGCAGCAGTGCCAATAGCACGTACGGATCGAGGCCGTTCTGCTCAGCCTGGCTCTGCACGAGGTCCGCGAACGCCAACGGGTACGCCAGCCGTTGCACGCACGCCGGCGCATTATCGATCGAGCCCGATGGGCTCGCCGCCGCGAGCGCGTTGGCCGCATAGATCGCCGGCGCGAAGAGACCTCGGTTATCGAGCTCACGGGCCAGCGCCTCGAGCGCCGCGGGCCGATCGCGCAGGTCCCGGGCGGCATCGAGCGCCTCAGACATCGCGGCGCCCGACATTCCTACGGACGTGAGGCGGCGAATTCGGTTCAACGGCTCGGTCGCGGCAGAACTGTCGGACGTTGGAGCCCACGTGGCGATCCAGCCGGCGCACGTCTCTGCGTCTGCGGTCGGGGATGCTGCGACCAACTTCGTCATGTGAAGGCGGTTGAAAGGCTGAGCTGCCAGGCCGCCCGCGGCGAGATCGCGCGCCCGAATCCCTTCGTAGATTCTGGGCGCGGTATCGGCGGCCTCGGCGAGCGTTTCCTGGCCGGCCGGGTTCGACTGTTGGGACTGCGATCTACCCAGCCAGAAGAGCGCCTGAGCGCGCGCTCGGCTCGTAGGCGGCAGGTCAGCAAGACGCTGCCACGTGCTTTGGGCACTTGTGACGTTGCCGTACCTGACCTGCAGCGCGGCGGCGCGAAGGAGCGAATCGACGCCCTGCTCGCTACCCGGAAAGGCGTCGGCGACAGCCCCATACGCGACCACGGCGGCGTCGACATCTCCGGATTGCTCGAGGAGGCGCGCGTATCGGGCCAGCGCTTCGGGCGCGAGGGTGCTGCCCGGGTGTCCGTAACCCATTTCCTGTAGGCCCAATCGCTGCCCAGCCAAGTCACCCGCGGCGCCGCGTGCGAGGGCTAAATGGTATTCGGCCGCCGCCTCGAGTCCGCCAGGCTCACCAGCCAGGAACGCGGTCAAGGAGGCGATCGCTTCTCGCGGTCGACCACTCGCGGCGAGGATGCGACCCCGCCAATAGGCATTGACACCGCCATCCATTTCAAGAAGCTCCAGCGCGCTGAGCGCCGTCGCGGCCTCATTCGACGTCGGATAGTCCGTGGCGAGCTCCGTAAAGGTGGCCACCGCGGCAAGCAGTGAGCCTGCCGCCTGCTGAGCGCTCGCGAGCTCGAGGAGGATCGGCGGCCGCCGTGCCTCGCTTGCGCGCTTCACCAGGTCCCCATCGAACCAGGTTGGCTCGCCCGCCGTTTCGACCCGTGCCGCGACCTCGGCGGCACGCTGTAATGAGATTGCGGCGTCGGATGGCCGGCCAGCGCCAACGTAGCTGGCGCCAATTCGTCGGGCTGCGACGGTCTGCCAGATGCGGCTCATGGGGAGGTCGAGTGCGCGCTGATACGCCATGCGAGACCCTGCCTCGTCGCCGAGATCCGATCTGAGCTCGGCTTCACGAAACGCCGCGTATCCGCCCAACGGGTTAAGGCGGGCACTTTCTTCGAGGGAATCCACCGCCTGCTGGGTTCTGCCGAGCGCGGCCAGCGCGTAGGCCTGGATCACGTACGCATCGGCGACATCGGGCCGCTCCTCTAATGCGTGCGCCGCCATTTCAAGGGCGCCCCGATTGTCCCCCGCGACCAGCAATGCCTCGGCGGCGCCCAGAGCTGCATCGGCTTCGGACGGCTGCCGTTGCACCGCCTGGCGGTAGAGCGCCGCGGCGTCCTCATACGCTCCGTTCAGCCGATGCCTCTGAGCCTGCGCAATTAACGCGTCGAAAGGTAGGGGAGCCGCGGGGGCCTGTTCCAATGAAAGCGCTGCAGGCTCGGCGGGGCTCGACACCGCGTGGTCTGCAATCGGCGATGGCCGTGAGCCCTGCAAGAACACAGAAATCAGCGCAGCGGAAGCCAATACCGCTATGAGGGACAAGGTGTGTGTAGAGGGACGACGCGGGAGGGGATGCATATGACAGGATCGCCAGGGAAAATTCGTTCGTTTGGCAGTAGACGAGATCGCCAGCAGGTAAGGAGGTCAGTATACCAAGGCATTTCTATGCTTTCTGTTAACTGTGTGCTCTAGCCGTGCAATCGGGCAACAGTGACAATAGTGAGAGAAGTCCGGGAGTCTCCGCTGCCGGGCGCGTAGAGAGGAGCCAAGCCATGGCCACCAGTCCCATCCCCGAGGGATACGAGTCGATCACGCCCTACCTCTGCGTCCACGACGCGGCGGGAGCGATCGAGTTCTACAAGAAGGCGTTCACCGCCACCGAGCTCATGCGGATGCCGGGTCCGTCCGGCAGGATCGGACACGCCGAACTCCGGATCGGTACGGGCAACCTCATGCTCTCCGACGAGTGGCCAGAAATCGGGGTGAAGAGCCCGAAGTCGCTCGGAGGCTCACCGGTCGGTTTGAACATCTACGTCGAAGACGTCGACATGGTGGCCAAGCGAGCGGTGGACGCGGGAGCCACCCTGCTGCGAGCGGTGGAGAACCAGTTCTACGGCGATCGCTCTGGCACCATCGAGGATCCGTACGGGCATCGCTGGTACATCTCGACCCACGTCGAAGACGTCCCACCCGACGAGATGGAGCGCCGAGCAGCAGCGGCGTCGGCAGAACACGGCGCTGGGAACTAGCCGGCGGAACCGACGCCAGGGTGCTTCGGAACGAGGTATCCGGGGATATACTCGGATAGCTTAGGCCAGTCGGAGTCCTAGTTGGCGCAGTTGAACATCAAGCTCACGGAGCATCAGGTCAATGCGCTGCGGGAGTATGCTGCCCAGCGCAGCACGCCAATGGCGTGGCTAATCAAGGATTACATCGACTACCTGCTGCGGGGTGGTGAGCCGATCATGCCTGCTCCGGAAATTCTTCCGGACGAGCTCGTGGAGTTAGCGCAGCGCGGAGGCGCCTTCGACTGGCTTGCCGAGGAGCCTGAGATCTACTCGGCCGCCGACGGCGAAGCGGTTTGAGCGCCCCGCGCCAACTGGCGCGCGGCGACATCGTTCTGATTTCGTTCCCCTTCACAGATCTGTCTACACAGAAGGTTCGACCGGCTCTCATCGTCGCCCGCATCACGGGCGACGATTTGGTCGCGGCGTTCGTGACCAGCAGCGCCTCACCTGGAGTATCCCCCGCCGTATGCACGCTCGATAAGACAAACTCTGAGTTCGCGCAGACTGGCCTTCGCACGGCCTCTGCTGTACGGCTCGACAAGCTGGCGACTCTGCAGAGGCGGCTGGTGATGCGACGCCTCGGACGGATTGGCCCTCAGACTACCTCCGCAGTGCAGAACGCGCTTCGATACGTCTTCGATCTCTAGCTGTTCATCACCGGCCTCGAACCCCGCTGACGACTCTGTGAAATTCAACCTGCAGCGAATTGGCAGCCCCAAGTACCTCAGCTGACGTCGGTCGAAGCCAGAGCGGTTAGGCCCCTAGTGACCACCTCAACTTGCTGCGCCAGAAACGCTTCTGACGGAAGCGCCTCCGCCGAGCGACGCAGGATTTGCTCGTGGAGCACGAAGCTGAACAAGGCGCCGATGAACGTCTCGGCAACCCAGCGTGGATTCACGTGTGCTGACGCCGATGGGGGGAGCTTAGCAGCTATCCAACTCGCGAGCACCTCATTGGGAGCATCGTACAGCTCGTCGAGGTACTGCTGGCCCCACGCAGGATGATGCTGGGCGGCCTCCAAGATGACCTGGAGCAGCCACCGCGCCTCAGGTTTCGCCATGCTCGAGAGGAAGCTTCGGCCCACCCGGAAGAGCATCTCTCGGAGCGACCAGTCAGGCCGCGCTTTGTCGATGGCCCGAAACTTCCTCTCGGCCGCCGACTCAATCAGCGCCTCCATGATGGCGTCTTTGTTCGGGAAATAATGGTAGAGCGTGGACTGACGGCAGCCCGCAGCCTCGGCGACAGCTCGCATGCCGGTGCCTTCGTAGCCATGCTCGGCAAACAGTCGCAGCGCCTCATGCAGGATTCGGTGACGGCGATCCGTCCCCGAATCCGCGACGGCTGTGATCATGCTTGTCTCCCGATCGATCGTTCGATAGAATTATAGTGGCAAGGAGATCGTTGATGCGAGTGGCGGGACACGCGCGGTTAACTGTGCAGGTCTATGTGGCGCTCGCGCTTCTGGCCGCTTGTTCGCAGCCGGGTCCGCCTAGCGACCCCCCAGGCCGGCAATCCGATGCCCCGCCGGCGTCCGACCGAAAAACGCTGAACATGGCGCTGTCCGCTCCCATCGATGCGTTTTCGATCGCGGGCACCAGCAGTGAATCGGGCGGGATCCAATCGTATGCCGAGATCCACTCGCAGGCGTTGTTTACCTCGGACAGGCAATCAGGCCGTCCGGTTCCGCGACTCCTAGCCGAGCAGCCCTCGATGGACAATGGGGGACTCGCCATCACACCAGACGGCAAGATGGTCGCAACCTATCGGCTTCGTCCGGACATCCGATGGGCGGACGGACCGGTGGTTACAGCACGAGACCTGCTGTTCACGTACCGCATGAGGAAGGACCCGTCGATGACCACCACCGATGTTGGTCCCACCCAACTCATGGAGTCCGCCGCCGCGCCGGACGACCAGACGTTCGTGGTGACCTGGCGACAGCCCTACTACCAGGCCGACGCGCTCGGTTTACGCGCGTTCTGGCCGCTCCCCGCTCACCTGCTGGAAACCGACTACACGAGTCTTGTCGAACAACAAAGGGACAGCAAGGCCTTTCTCGCGAAGCCGTACTGGACCAGCGCCTACGTGCACGTCGGCCCGTTCAAACTGACTGAGCTCGTCCCACAGGTCCACGCGGTCTTCGACGCCGTGGACGACTACTTTCTCGGTCGGCCCAAGATCGATCGAATCGTGGTCCGTCAGTTTGCGGGCGGCTTCGGGTCCATGAACAGCCGAACGGCGCTCTCGAATGTGCTGGCCGGGTCTATCGACGTCGCTTTGGACCACGTGCTTCCCCCGGAACAGGGCTTGCAGATCAAGGCCCAGTGGGACAGCAATGGCCGCGGACGCGTCTACTTCACGACGAGCGCTCTGGAATTCCTGAGCATCCAGTTCAATCGCTCAGGCCCGGACTCCAGCGCGCCGCTGCTCGATCCGCGTGTGCGGATCGGTCTGTTTCAGTCGATCGATCGTGGAGCGTACGCCGAAATTCTGTTGGCCGGCATTCCAGACCAGGCCGCGCATGCAATTCTTGCACCCGACAATCCGCTGTACCCCTACGTCAAGGATGGCTGGAAGCAGCGGTATCCCTACGATGAAGAGAAGGCCGCGGCGGCATTCATCGAAGCCGGCTGGCAACGCGGCCCCAACGGAATGCTCGTCAACCGCGCCGGTGAGCGACTGGGCTTGGAACTGCGGGGCACCCAGAATTCCGGGAAACCCGTGGCGATCGTCGGCGACATGTGGAGGAGAACCGGCGTAGATACCACGCCGGTCACCATCCCGCCAGGGCAAACAACGGACCGCGAATACCGACAACAGTTCCCTGGCGTCGAGATCACCTCGCAAGGCAGCCAAGATTCGATCCTCACGCGATTGGAGTGCATCGAGCAGCCGACCGCCCAGAATCACTTCAGTGGAAGCAACCGCGGCCATTGGTGCAATATGGACTACGACCTGCTCGTCGCGGCGTATCGCACGGATCTCCGCGAGCCCGGGCGAGGGGCGACCGTCCATCAGATCCAGGAGGTGCTCCTCGATCAACTTCCAATCATGCTCCTGAACTACCAAATGGCCACGATCGCCGTCGGGAAGCACACGACAGCGCTCGAAGACGATTTCCATGGCGGAGCCGAATCAGGCCGCATGTATGGCACCTACAGCCGAAATGCCCACGAATGGGAGCTGCGGGGCTGATCTGCTCCTATAATCCCGCCTGGACATGTTGCCTCGCTAACGGCCCGGAGTTGCCCGCCAATGATGTCGCCTACCGAGCTGCCCGTCCCACGGTTCTCGCTGGCCGAACGGGATCGCCGATGGTCCGTGGTGCGGCAGCGGATGGCCAACGAAGGGGTCGACGCGCTCGTCACCGTGTACCACACGGGCCACCACAACCATTGGCAGGCGGATCTTCAGTACCTGACGCAGATCGGCGGCAACAACGTCGACGCGTCGCTCGTCTTTCCGCTGGAGGGCGAGCCTACCGGGTTCGTCATCAATCCGTTCTACGAAGGACCGGCGGCCCGTGATTGGATGAGCGACTTTCGACCGACCCATCGCGCGTGGGGCGACATGATCGCCGAGCGTGTCAAAGAGCTGAAGCTCGAACAAGGGACGATCGCGATCTCGGGGCTGCGCGACCATTTGCGGGCGCCAGAGGGGATCGTGCCGTCCGGCACCCTGGATCGCATTCGCGAGCTACTCCCCCACGCGAAGATCGTGAATGGAACCTGGATCTGCCAGGAGCCGCGCATGCTCAAGAGCGCCGAGGAGGTGGCGTTTCTCGACAAGTCCATCGAGCTCATCGAGCGCTCGGTCGTCGCGATGTACCGCACCGCGCGGCCCGGCGTGCGTGAGAGCGAGGTATACGCCTGGATGATCTGGGAGCAGATCGCCAATGGCGGCGACATGCCAACGCTTCTATCCTGGCTGTCGGGTCCATGGGGGCGCGTGTCGCAGCGCCTCCTGCAGGCGACGACGCGCGTGTTGGAAAAGAACGACATGATCTTCAACGAGATCGAGGCCCGCTATGGCGGGTACTGCGCCCAACAGGTCCAGCCGATGTGCCTGGGGCGTATCCCCGCTGAGGTGGCCGAGCAGTTCGAGTGGCAGGGTGAAGCGTTCGAGGCGGTCCGCGAGATCATGAAGCCCGGCGCCACCTTCGACGAGCTTCTCGACGCTTCCAAGATCGTGGGGCGGAAGTCCGACGTGTACGAGTCGAGCCTCACGCTCCACGGCCGCGGGCTGGGCGAGGACTGGCCGCTCCTCATGGGGCGCTACTCACCCGAGATCGGGCGAATGCAGCTCCAGGAGCGCATGGTCTTCATCATGAAGCCGACCGTGAACCGGAAGGACGCCCAGTTCCGGGGCGAGGGCATCGTTTGGGGCGACACGATCGAGGTAACCCCCTCGGGCGGCCGTCGCATGGGCAAGCGACCCAGGACGTTCTTGCAACTCGACGAGTAGTGCGTCAGTTAGCACGAATGCGACCGCTGATGCGAGCGATCACCCCCTCACTAACCCTCCCCGTCGAGGGGGAGGGGACCAGATCACCCTTTCGGTCGCCGCCTTGCCTTCGTTTCGTTCTCTCGACCTTGCATGCATCATTCCACTTGCCAACGGCTGGCTTCCGAACGAAGGTTCGGCCGTGGGCGTTGTTGCCGCTCCTGTTCAGCATCGTGTTTGCCGGCGCCTTTCTTGCCGCGCCACCGTCCGCTTTCCGCACAGGGGGCCGTGGGCGGGGCTGACTTCACCGTCCGGTCCGCTGCCGCCGCCGCCAACGCTGCGAACCGCACCGTCGACCTCCTCTGGCGACCGGGGACCGCACAGCCCAGCTACCGGCTGCGGCGCATGACCGGGACCGGCACCGTCGAGCTCACCTATGGCGGCGGCGACATCCTCCCGGGCTCGGGCACCATGACGATTACCCGCGGGCGCACTCCGGTCGGCGTGGCGGTAAACCCGGCCGGCACGCGGCTATACGTCGTCGAAGCGAACAGCCACACCGTGACGACGTTCACGCTGAGTGACGGCGACATCCAGGGCTCGGGCACCGCGACGAGTACCGGGAATACCGGCGGGAGCAGTCCGTCCGGCGTGGCGGTGCGATGAGGCGGCATTGCCACGTGTATGAGTCGACGACGGCGAAGCGGTGTGAGCCGGCGGCGCCCAGTGGGCGAGGCATCGTTTGGGACGACAAGATCGACAGTAACCAGTAGTATGCTAAAATCCGCATAGCGGCACAACTGGATGACTGGACCGTTGAGTATTACGTTGAAGACAGCGGCCGGGTTCCTGTTCGAGAATTTTTGCTGGAACTCGATCCGAAGACCCTTGCCCGTTTTCAAGGATCCTTGGAACAGTTGCGCGTTCGCAATGTCCTTGCGGGCTTTCCGCTCGTCCGTCATGTTGAAGGCAAGGTATGGGAGCTAAGAGAAGAGAGCAGCACCAATATTTTTCGGGTGCTCTATTTCTTCTATACCGGAAAGCGGGTCGTCCTGCTCCACGCCCTCGCCAAGAAGCGCCAGCGATTGCAGCGAAACGATATCGAGATCGCTCTTCGGCGTTTGACGCATTTTGAAGAGCGTGAAGGAGGTGACAAATAGCAATGGTTGAACACTACACGCAGGCCGATGGCCGACGACTATTCGAAGAGGACCGCGAGCGTTTCTTAGCTGATCCCGAGAATCGCCGGCTCTATGAGGAAGAGGCCGCCAAGAAAGCCCTCTGGCTACAGCTCACGGAAGCTCGCCAGGCGGCGGGATTGACTCAGGAGCAACTCGCCCAAAAACTCGGCGTAACCCAGTCTCAGGTGGCTCGGTTGGAAAAGCGGGGCTATGATGCCCACTCGCTCAGCTCGCTTCGTCGATATGTTGAGGCGCTCGGCGATGGATTCTCTTTGGAGATCAACGTGCATCGCCCGCAGCAGTCTGCCCATGGACGCCGACAGAAAGCTGCGGCAATCTCCACGGCATGAGTATGAGCCGGACGCCTTCGATCGCGCCAGCGGGCTGATACCGTGGCTTTACGGATCCACGTCCGACCCCAGAACGGCCTCGTCTAAGTCGGGGTAGCTTTGCCGGAGGACTTGCCAGTCCTTACCAGCCAGCAGATACGGCTCAAGGTTGCGCAGGTCCAAGTCATCGTGTGTGGAACTGCGTTCGAGGGTGCAGTGATAGGTGGAGGTGAGTTCGCTTGAAGCTCAAAGTCATCATTCACGAGGCCGAAGAGGGCGGCTACTGGGCTGAAGTGCCTGCTATTCCGGGCTGCGCCACCGAAGGCGAGTCATTCGAGGACCTTCTCCAGAATCTCTATGAGGCCGTGGAGGGCTGTTTATCGGTTGACCTCGAGCACGTGACTGTAGCTGAAACTGATCGGGTGCTTGATATCGTCGTATGAAAGCCCTCTCCGGCCGGGATCTGGCACGGATCGTCGAGCGCCACGGCTGGGTGCTCCAGCGCATTCAAAGCAGCCACCACATCTACGTCAAGCCCGGAAGGAACGATCGCCTATCGATACCAATTCACGGCAACCGACCACTGAAGATTGGCCCTCCTGTCACACTTTGCGAAGGCGGCTGGCTTGAGCGAGAAGAGCTGGAATAGGTAGCGCGTTTCCGTACTATGCTGGGGATCCCGGAGCCCTGACCGCGTGCACAGAGAGCGATCAATACGCTACCATGTAGTCACATTGAGCACTATATAGGGGTTGGGGCCATGGGAGAGATCGGGGTGCGCGAGCTTAAGACGCGCGCATCTGAAGTAGTGCGCATGGTGAGGGAGCATAGCGCGCGCTACACGGTGACGCATCGCGGTCGCGCCGTGGCGCTTCTGCTGCCAGTTGAAGACGTCGGCTCTGAAGGCCTCACGGCTCTCGATGCATTGGACGAGCTGAACGTGCTAGGCGCCGAGATCAGCGAGTCCTGGATCTCTCCCAAGAGCAGCGCCGAGCTTCTCTCAGAGATGCGTCGCTGACGCGGTGGCGCTCGTTTACACGCTGGATGCCAGCGTCGTCCTGAACGCTTTCCTGCCTCATGAAGTCGATCACCAGCAGAGCCTTGGCCTGCTGCGGGAGCTGATCGCGCAGGGCCTTCCGCTGGTCGAGCCGACCTTGCTCCTCGCCGAAGTGGCGGCGACGCTCAGCCGGGGCCAGCCCGACCCGGTCCGCGCCAGACACTTCGTCGAGTCACTGGCGCGCCTGCCCGGACTTGTGTTGGTCGCGCTCGATTCAACGCTCGGGCGCCAGGCCGCCGCGATCGCCGCCGACCACCGGCTGCGAGGCGCCGACGCGGTCTACGCCGCTACCGCGCTTCGCTTCGGCGCAACGTTGGTCAGCCGCGACCGCGAACAGCTCGAGCGCGCCGCGGCGACCGTTCCTACACGGGAACCGACTCAGGCGTACCACGAGATCGTGGCCTGAGCGACGCTGACCCGAGTCGACGCTGCACGGTATACCGGGAAGCCTCGCGGGGCCTTGTTACGAATGTGAACAAAGTTACATTCGTTATTCGGTTGGGCATGTCGGCGTAGCGTCGCACGACGCAGATGTGATATACCCGCGCTGTCCGTTACGTTTGTAACGATTGTGACGGGTCGGCTCTCGACCCCCCGAGGGCGTATTGGCCGTACCACGATCGATCGCTTTCCCCGCTGGCCCATGGAGCTTGTTCAACCGGTACATCGCCGGCAAGATCGTGGTCCCGTTCCTCGCCCTCGTCCTCATCCTGGCAATCCTCGCCACCCACATCACGATCAACCTGATCGCCGGCTCGCTCGAGGAGAAGTATCGCGAGGAGCTGGCTCAGGCGGGGCGCTCCGCTGGCGAGGCTATGGTCACCCTGGAGGACAAGCAGCTCGCCCTTCTCCGCCAGATGGCATTCACCACGGGCGTCGCGGAGGCCCTGCTTCAACGCGATCCGGCATCGCTCGAAGACCTACTCGCGCCGATTGCCATCAACCAGCGCGTGGCCTACGTCGACGTGGTCGCAGCGGATGGGACGCAGCTTCTTGCGCTGCGCGACCCAGACATCGAGAACGCGGCGGAACACTTCGATCCCGGCCTTCGCTCGTGGGCGCCCGTGGCTCGCGTCTTGAATGGAGACGCCGATGCCGTCAGTGACCGCTTCGCCGACGTCGTCTCCGCTCCCTGGGGAGACCTCTTTACGGTTGCAGCCCCCGTTCGCCGCGGTGGCGCTCTGGCTGGCGCAGTGGTGGTCTCTGTGCCACTACGAGACGTCAGCAGTCAGTTGAGCCAACAAGCGGGCTCCAAAGGGATAACGCTCTACGCGCCCAACGGGACGGTGTTAGCGAGCACCATTCGTTCAGCCCCCGCCGCGCTTCAAGCGGCGCTGGCCATCTCACCGACGGATACCGCTCCAATTCTCAGCAGCAGGAACACCACGATCCGACGGTCATCAGTGGTGGGCCTGCCCTACGTCGAGGCGCTCAGCGCGCTCCCGATCCGGGGACAACCGAGTCTGGTCATCGGCGTCGGGAACTTCTTCACCATGATCCAGGAGAGTGGCGAGCAAACGCGCAACCTGATGATTCTGCTCTTCAGCGCGGTCATGATCATCGTCGCCGTTCTCGGCTTCTGGATCACCCAGCTCATCCGTCGACCGATGCGGAACCTCGTGGCCGGAACCCAACGAATTCGAAAGAACGAGCTCAATTTCGAGCTGCCCGTCGAGACAGCGGACGAGACGGGGCACCTCACGTCGGCGTTCAACGAGATGACGGAGGGACTGCGCCAGCGCGAACGTTCGCGCCTCGCCATCGAGCGTTACATGAGCCCGAAGGTCTACCAGCTCATCCAGGCAGGCGAGCTGAAGATGGGGGGCGTGCAGCGGGAGATCACCGTCCTGAAGACCGACATTCGTGGGTTCACGACCATCTCCGAGCTCCTAGAGCCGGAGGCGCTCGTCTCCTTCCTGAACAGCTATTTCGAGCGCATCGTCGCGCCGATCAAGAAGTACGACGGCGAGATCGACAAGTACATGGGCGACGCCGTCCTCGCGAAGTTTGGCGCCACCGAATGGTACCCGGACCACGCTCGGCGAGCGGTGCTGGCAATGATCGAAATGATCGAGGCTTGCGACGCTTTTGCCGCCGAGCTGCGCTTTGCGGGTATGGACCCGATCAAGATGGGAATCGGCGCAAACACCGGTACAGCGGTAGTCGGGAACATCGGATCGCCGGATCGTATGGAGTTCACCATCATCTCCGACGCCGTGAACACTGCACAGCGCATCGAGGAGCTTTGTAAGGAACTGAACTGGGATCTGCTCATCAGCGAGCAGACCTACCGCGCATCGGAAGACGCCGTCGAGGTCGGGGAACCCTGGTCCATCCAGCTACGAGGGCAGGGCCGCGCGACCCTTGTCTATCCCGTTCTCGGCCGAAAGAACAACGTTCCCATTGAGAGGATGCGGGCCTACCAGGCCCTCAGCCGCGACGTCGCAGAGACGCTGAGCTGAATGCGCGGCGACCCCGACGCGCGTACCCTGCTACTGCTCTGGCGATGAGCGCCCCGTGATTGCACCTACGGGATCGCCCACGGGTGGCCCCCCAGTCGATGCCGGCGATTCCAACGACTTCGCCGCCCTGATCTGGCTTGCTGTTCTGACCATGGCCGTGGCCATCGTGGCGATGTTCTCAGTTGCGACCGTGCGGACGGCCAACGGGTTCGCGATCCCGGAGCTGTTCCGAGTCACGTTCATCAACTCCGAATACGTTGCCAACTACAGCGTTGGCGCCAGCGGCCAGGTCCTTTCGCTCAGCTACGATGAAGATTCGGAGACGATGGTCGCCAGACCTATCAGCTTCGAGACAACCTTCGAGCGCCTCGAGGAGAGCGTCGCCGAAGCCGCTCGAATCGACCAGCGCGTGGCGCAGGGGCAGCTCGGAGACGCAGCGGAGCGGTCTCCGCTCTCCGCGGCGTCATCACTGCTTATCACGGCGCCCCTTGCTACATTTGCGAACGCGAACGCGGAACCCGCGTCAGTCGCGTCCCAAAGCGACCGACGCGGCGAGGGCGCACCAGCGACCGGCTCATCGAGCGGCGTGCTTTCGATACTGGCGATCGCGATCCCATCCATAGAGCCTAGGATGGATCAGAACCTGGTTGCCGCGGCCGCAGCCACGACGACGGCATCCACATCCACGCTTGCCGTGGCGACGACGACGATTCCCGCGGCAACGAACACTGCTGCCGCCACTCAAGTGCCCGCCACCGCCACGCCGAGCAGCACCGTCAGTCTGGCCGCCCCGACCGTTCAACAGATCATCGGAAGCGCGGCGGCGGGCCAGACTCAGACGGGGCCAACGGCGGTACCGACGCTCGCAAGCCCCGCGGTTATCCTCGTCGAGGAAGCGACTGCCACTGTCTTGCCAACCGAGACACCCCCGCCGACCGCATCCCCAACGCCGGCCATTACCGCCGTCGAATCGGCCACGACCCCGACGCTACCTGTGGCGACCACGTCGCAGACAACGACGACTCAAACGCCTACGCTGGGTACACCGCGTGGCACGGCGACCCCGACCTTGCAACGAGGCTCAGCATCTGCAATCGCGACGACGTCCGGCACTCCAAGCATCACTCAGACCCCGCCGGCGGGAAGTCAAACGCCGCTGCAGACAGCCGCGCCGACCGTGACGGGCACGGTGCTGACACCACTACCGACGCCACGCCCGACGATCATCATGCCGCAGATGGGCGGAGCGGCCGCCGCCACGGTGCTTACGACGACACCTCTGGCGCCCGCGTCGCCAACCGTCAGCGGCTCCCTGGTACCGACCACGGTACCGTCATTTACACCTGCGCCGACGGTGCCCGGGTCTACACTCACCGTTTCACCGTTCGTCACGCTCACGCTGTCGGTGCTTCCGATAGCCACGAACACTCGGTCGCTCACGCCAACACCGTCACCGTCGCTTACGCGGTCGCCGACACCTCCGTTGGTGACACCGACCACGACTCCTACATTCTCGGCTGCTCGAACGAATACCCCCACGCCTACGCTCTCGATACCGACAATCACGATCTCGCCTACCATCACGGTCTTCGCGCCTACGCTCACCGTCACCGTCCCGGTAGGAACGATCGGGCTGCCAACCATCGGTATCCCCACACTAGCGGTTCCGACGCTGGCGATCCCGACGTTGTCGCTCCCGACCGTGGTGATTCCAACCGTCCCGTTGCCTTTGCCCACGCTGCCCGTTCCAACCGTTGTACTTCCGCTGCCTACGATCGTAATCCCGACCGTGGAGATCCCGACGGTCGCCATACCGACAATCCCGTTGCCGATTCCGACGCTCGCGCTGCCGACAGTGGCAATCCCAACCATCGCCATTCCAACGCTGCCTATTCCAACGATCGAACTGCCGACGGTCGTCCTTCCGCTCCCGACGATCGAGGTGCCAACAGTAGCGATACCCACACTGGCGTTGCCGACGGTGGCACTCCCCACGATTACGTTGCCTCTGCCGCTGCCTACATTGGCGCTGCCGACCGTCGGACTGGCCATCATTGACCCGCTGCAGGTCGACAGTCCCGTCATAGACGACCTACGCCTGCGCAGCCGGTCGCCTAGCCCCGTCTAGAGTGGACTGCGCCGACGTTTGGCTCTAATCGAGCTCCCAGAGGTGAGCGTTCCAGACCTGGCCGCCGAGCACGTTCTTGACGCGGGCGGAGCCAAGGATGAACGCGGCTCCCTGGAAGAAGAGCGGGAGCATGGTAACCTGGTCTGTCTGCTGATGGACCAGGTCACCCAGAACGGACATGCGCTCCTGGAAGGGGATCGTCCTCGAGTACCGGTCGATGAGTCCATCGAGCTCGGCGGACCCGTAACGAGCTGCGTTTCCGCCTGAGAAGTTGTTCTCGGCGAGCGGAATTGTGCTCCGGGTGAAGTACGGCTCTGGCCCTCGAATGGCTCCCTTGCTGAGCAGGATGAAAGAGGGGAAGAGCGCCCGCGCCCGCAGATCTGTCGCGCGCACGACAGGCAGGACGTCCGCCTGCACGTCCAGGCCAAGCCGCTGCCAGTAGGTCTGAACCGAGAGAGCCGTCGGGACGTGGAACGAATTCTGGTCGTGCGTGAGCAGGCCGACGGTTAGCTTGGTCCCGTCGCTCGCTTGGTAAATGCCATCGGCGCCCTTGGCAAACCCCAGGCCCTCGATCATCTGCGCCGCACCCTGCGGGTCGTACGCATAGCGAACGATGCGTCCCTCGATAGCTCGACCCTCGGGCTGGTCCGATTGCACCCAAGAGTGAGCCACGGGCCCAAGCCCATTGTTGAGGGTGTCGGTGATCTCCTGGCGGTTAATACCCATCAGAAGAGCCCGTCGAAACTGCGGGTTGGCCACAACAGGAGGATCGGGGTCGATGAATTGCGGATAGATGGGAAGGACGCCTGCCAATGGTCCCCCGAGCTGGACTTTCACTTCTTGGGCGCCCTGGAGCTGGACCGCGTCCTCCACGTTCAGGCCTCTCCCCATGGGAACGTGAACCGCACCGGCGAGCAGGCCTGCCTTGAGGGCGCCACGATCGCCCATGAATCGCACCTCGACCTGGTCGATCCGCGGTCGGCCCAAGACGTACTCCTCGTTGGCGCCCAACATGGCATGGCTTCCCGTAACCCAATCCAACATCTTGAACGGGCCAGCGCCGACGAAGCCCTCTCGCCAGTACGGGAGGCTGAAGAACCCAACCTTGTTCTCCTGGAAGGGCTGCTCGAGAAGGTGCCTCGGAAGCGGCCACATGGTGGGCAACCGGGTTGGAGCCGCGCTGAAGAGCTGGTCCGCGTCTATGAAGGGTCTCTGCCACTTCACGACCGCCGTCTGCGCGTCCCGGGACTCGACCGCCTCAATGAGCGACAGGCCTGCGACGGCCACGATTCCGATCTCTCGGTCGCGGTACACGTCGAGGGTGAAGCGGAGATCGTCGGCAGTCATTGGAACGCCGTCATGCCATCTCGTCCCTGGCTTGATGCGCCAGACCACCTCCATGCGGCCGTCCGGAAACACCTGCCACAGCCCATTCTCGACCGTGGGGAGCGTTTCCAGCAGCCACGGGCGGCTGTCGTTGTCCGAGTCGAGGTAGCTGAGCGACCCATTGAGGAGGCTGTAGAACTCTGCCATTCCGGGGACGCTACCCGCGCTCGGGACCGGATTCGTCAGCTCGTGGTGCAGCCCCGCGGGGTCGCTGAAGATGGTCGCTACAATCTGCTTCTTGGCCGCCGGAGCTTGTTTCCCGGTGTCCGACGTCGCCTGACGCGGCACCGGCGCGCAGGACACCAAGATCGCCAGGATCAGCATGACGGGCACGGCCGACAGCATTCGCTTCATGAGCTCACCTCCGATCCGCTACAGGGCCTTGCTCAGCTCCTTCGTTGCCTCCACCCAGTCGGCGTCCCGTGGCAGGACGACGCTACCCGAGCGGATTTGATAGGCTTCGGGCTTCTCGAGTCCTGGAGGCGTGGTTCCGTGGTCACGCAGAGCCCTGACGGCATTCAGTAGACGGAGACGCGTCCGAACGACCATCGCATCACTGCTGCCCAGGTGCTCGATCGTCCGGTCAGCGATGGGTCCCATGCTCTCAGTGATGGCCTGGTCCTGTGCGTGAACGCCATCAATTCCCGTGAAGCTCGACGTTCGCTGGACGGCTCGGTCGATCAGATAGTCATTCTCGCGGTTCTGGATCAGCCGCCATTTGCCCAGCCAGTCGCTCGTGTTCGGCGCGTAGTTGAAGCCCGTCGCGGTCCCCGGGAACTGCATGCCGGTGTTGCTGGTCCGCGTCTCACCTCCATCGTCGACGGGACGCGCCTGACGTTTCCCCATGGTCCAGAACATCACATGCTCGTCATCGATCGGCACCCAGGCACGAACCAGGATCTGCCGGCCGAGCGCACCGGGCGGAATCATGGTGAAGCAGGGAAACAGGAAGTGGGCCACGCGCCAATAGTAGGTGTCCTCCTCCGCCGGTCGGTACGCGCCGTAGGACGTGCCGAAGTCCGTGTCTACCGCGGCGTAGCGAGGCGCTCGGTCCTTGACGGTGTAGTAGTCGAAGCTCTTCGAAACGGCGTCTTCCGGCGAGACCTTGCCGAGGTGGAGGAAGCCGAAGTGGCTCGTGTCGATCTCGCCTTCTAGCCCCTGGAGCCAGTTGCATTCGCGCAGCACCTTGCCGACCTGGTATTCCCCGTCGGGCAGGAGGTTCGGCTCCAGGTCTGGCAGCGGCGGAGGCGACGTTCGGCTGCCCATGTAGGTCCAGACCACCCCGCCGCGCTCGCGGCACGGGTAGGCCGTCGCGCGAATCTTGTCCTTGAAATTGCTCTCAGGGGGCTCGTTGGGCATATCGACGCATCTGCCCGACACGTCGTACTTCCAACCGTGGTAGACGCACCTCAACCCGCCCTCTTCGTTGCGGCCGAAGAACAGGGAGGCGCCCCGATGGGCGCAGGCGTGAGCGAGCAGTCCAACGGTCCCTCGAGAGTCTCGAAACGCAACCAGGTTCTCACCGAGCAGACGCACTCGTTCCGGCGGCCCGTCTGGCTCGGGGAGCTCGCTGGACATGAGCACCGGCAGCCAGTATTCGCGAATCAAGTTGCCCGTCGCGGTGCTCGGTCCTACCCGGCAAAGAAGCTCGGTGTCCTCCTTCGACAGCATCCCACGCCTCCCCTCGGTTAATGGGTGCGATTCAACGGCTGAAACGGCCGGACCAAACCGCAATCGCGGCTTAGGTGAAGATTACACCCGCGGATAGGCCATTCAGTCAACCAGTGGATATTGGACCCAGCATCGACCGCGGCGAGGCACGTTGCCAGATGAACAACACCCAGACATATAATGGAACGCGCGGGATTGCGCACTGACGCTCGGCTGTGACCGTATCCGTGAGGAGGGATCGGCCAGAGTGAACCAGCGGCTAAGGACTCTTCTCATCCTTGCGGCCACGCTGTCCGCCGCGTGCGCCCCTCCTACTGCGCCCCGCACCGCGGAGCCGTCGGCCCCGGGCCAGCCGGCCCCGCCAGTTGTGCCAAACCGTGCATTGGTGGTCCTCGCCCGCGGCGAGCCCCCCAGCTTCGCGTTGCGAGCGTTTACGCAGGCGGGCGGAAACTCCAACAGTTACACCGTTCTCAATGCTTCACTCGACGAAGTCGACGAGGGAGGAACGCCGCACCCTCTGCTGGCCGAGGCACTGCCTCAAGTCAACACAGATAGCTGGCGTGTCTTCCCAGACGGCCGAATGGAAACAACGTATCGGCTGAAACCGAATCTCGTCTGGCACGACGGGACTCCTCTTGCGGCGGAGGACTTCGCTTTCGCCTGGCGCGTGTACGCCACTCCGGCCCTCGGGACCTCCGGCTCCGCCCCCGTGGCGCAAATGGAGGACGCAACCGCACCCGACAATCGGACATTGGTTCTGCGGTGGCGGCAACCGTATGCCGGGGCCGGAGTTCTGCGGGCGCTCGCGCAGATCGAGGGCTTCCAGGCCCTCCCGCGCCACATCCTCGAACAGCCCTTCCTTCAAGGGGACTACGAGGCCTTCGCCAACCACCCCTTCTGGACCCGCGAATACATTGGACTCGGTCCGTATCGGCTTGATCGCTGGGAACCGGGCGCTTCCATGGATGCCGTTGCGTTCGACCGATACGTGCTCGGGCGTCCGAAGATCGACCGCTTGCACATCCTCTTCGTGACCGATGCCAACGCGGCCGTCGCCTCGCTCCTGAGCGGGGATGGGCACATCGCCATGGATTACCTGGTGATGTACGAACAGGGATCAACCTTGCAGCAGCAATGGGCGGCGAACAACGCCGGCACCGTTCTCTTCAGCCCACTTCTCGTGCGGGTCAGCGTCTTCCAGTTCCGACCGGAGCTGATGGCCACGCCAGCCGTTCTGGACCTGCGATTCCGCCGGGCCTTGGCGCATGCGATGGACAAAGTGGGCCTCAACGAGGCCCTCATGGGCGGGCAGGCCATCGTGGCTGATGGATTCCTTTCACCACGGGCTAGCTATTACGCATCGATCGAGGCAGCGATCACGCGCTATCCGTACGATCCGCGGCGAGCGCAACAACTGCTGGACGAGGCGGGCTTGCAGCGCGGTGCGGACGGGTTCTACCTCGGACCGGACGGCCGGCCTTTTCAGATGGAGGTCATGGTCCTCCAGAATCCGAGCTCAGAGTCTGAGAACGCAATCATCGTCGAGGGCTACAACCGTATCGGCGTGAACGCCGTGACGCGCCTCTTGCCCGTACCCCTGTTCAGCGATGGTCAAATCAGGGCGAGCTACACGGGCATCCTCACAACGGGCGGTGTGGGGTTCGAGCAGGATATGAGTCGATATAGCACGGGGAAGATCAGTAAACCGGAGACGCGCTGGCAGGGCACGAACTACGGCGCCTGGACCAACGAAGCGTACGATCGTCTGTGGGACTCCTACAACAGCACGCTGGCCCCGGCCGAACAGGTCCGTCAGTTGGCGCAGATGGAAAAGATCCTGAGCGAGGAACTGCCGGCGATCCACATGTTCTACACGCCCCTCATCACGCCCTACGTCGCGGCATTGGCTGGACCGGCGCTCCGGAGTTCGCGGACCGCCGATAACCTCACCCACATCCACGAGTGGCAGTGGCGCTTCTAACGCTCACTGCCACTCCCACTCGTGCACGTTCCAGACGTAGGTGGATTCGGGCGCCGCGACCGCCGGCCCACGAATGGATGGCGCGTGAGCGAGGAGTTGGGCGCGGAAAAAGAGGGGGATCGAAGGCACCTCGTCGGTCAACATGCGGAGCATTCGGGCCACCTGTTGGGTACGCTCGGCTCGATCCAGCGTTCGATTGAACTCGTCCACGAGTCGATCGTAATCGGCGTTGACCCAGCCCCCGCGATTGCCTCCGTTCCAGCGATTCTCCGGTCGCGGAATCACCGAGGACGAGAAGTTCTGGAGCGAGTACTCGCCCATATTGGTTCCGCTGGTGAACATCGTGGGGAAGATCGAGCGCGCCTGGATATCCTGGGCCTGGGCGGCGGGCAGCACCGACCCCTGGATGTCGAAGCCAGCCTGCCGCCACGTGTCGGCGAGGATCAGCATCTCGCGCTCGGTGTCGGCCGCGGAAGTCGTTCGGACCGTGCCGCTGAAACGCTCGTTGGTTGGGCTGACGTAGATCCCATCGGAGCCCATCTGGAATCCCACCTCGGTCATCAACCGCTCGGCCTGGCGCGGGTTGTACGGGTACCTGGTGAGTGCCCCCGGGATGGCCGTGGCCGCTCCCCACTCGGAGCCGGCCCAGATGGGCGACTCAGAGAGCATCGCGTCGCCATCGTATGAAGCCGTGTTGATGGCGTCTTTATCGACGGTATATGCCAGGGCTTTGCGTACCCGCGCGTCGAGGATCGCACGCGGCGATGCCATGTCGGGTCGGAGCTGGATGGCCGTGTGGCGCCAGGAGTTGGGCCAGAAAACCAGCTTGCCTCCCGTTCGCGGTATCCACTCGCTCTTCAGCGCGTCGGTGATCTGGGCAACCGAGGCGTCTGCGCCGGCGTCCGCCTCTCCGGTCATCAGGTTGGCCAGCGCCGTGTTCGCGTCGTTGATGAAGAGGAGGCGGATTCGGTCGATCTTCGGCCGTCCGAGGGCGTAGTTGTCGAAGGCAACCGCTTCGAGAAAAGCCCCGGGCTCCCACTGCGCGACACGATACGGCCCCACGCCGACGTAGTCGCGGGTCCAGAACGGTTGGGTCACGAAGTTCTCCGTCGCCTGTCGTTCGAACGCGTCTTCGAGGAGGTGACGCGGCAACGGCGGAAGCTCCTGGTCCCGCGTCGACAGCGACTCCGCACCGGCGTATGGGACCTTCCAGCGAATCGTGACGGTGCGTGGCTCAGGGGCAAGCACCTCGTCAATGGCGGGCATCGGGGGCCGGTTCGCGTGGCCGAACTCTGGGGTCGCGTAGATCCTCCAGGCGAGCACGAAGTCCTCGGAGGTCAGGGGTGTGCCATCGTGCCAGGTGAGATTCGGCCTCAACCGATACGTCGTCTCCATCCGCCCGTCGGGGAAAACGCGCCAACTGTCGGTGTTCAATTGTGGAAGCGCCTCGGCGAGCTCGGGACGATGGACCGCGCGATCATCAATCAGCGCGAGGGACGCATTGAAGAGACGCCTGGGAACGTAGGGTGAGGTGCCAGCGTCGAGCTGCGGGGGTTTGCCCGCGATGCCGACCGGCTCGACACGAACGATCATCACGAGGGGACGGCTCTGGACGCGAGGGGCTCGCGGGGTCGTGTCCGACACCTGACCCACCGTTGCTGAAGGCTGCGCACAGGCGACGAGCGTAATCGCAATGGCGAGCACGACCGCCACCTTGCCGCGGCGATTTCGCCCCGGAGGGCCGCTCAACGGAACTCCCAGACGTGCATGTCCCAGGCGTAGCTCGACTCGGGCGCGGCGACCGCTGGCCCGCGCAGGGCTGGCACGTGGGCCAGCACTTGCGCGCGGAAGAAGAGCGGGATGGACGGCATCTCGCTCGTGTAGAGCTTGAGCATGTCACTGACCTGCCCAACTCGCGTCGAGCGGTCTAGGGTCCTGTTGAAATCCTCGATGAGCCGGTCGAACTCGGGATTCGACCAGCCTCCTCGATTGCCTCCCGCCCAGCGGTTTTCCGGCCGCGCGATGGCCGCTGTCGCGAGGTTCAGCAGCGCGGCCTCTCCCATGTCCGTGTTGCTGGTGAACATGGTAGGGAACGATGAGCGTGCCTGGATGTCTTGAGCCTGGGCAGCCGGCATAACCGCCTCCTGGACGTCGAAGCCGGCTCGCCGCCAGCCGTCGGCCAGGATCAGCATCTCTTTCTCGAAGTCCGCGGCCGCGGTCGTTCCCAGTCCCCCGGTGAAACGGCCATCCGAGCCAACGTAGGTGTTGTCCGGGCCCTTTTGGAACCCGGCCTCGGCCATGAGCCGCTCCGTCTGTCTCAGGTCGAGCGGGTATTTCGTGAGGGGACCCTTCGTTGCTGCGCCCCACTCAGAACCTTCCCAGATTGGGGAGTCCGAAACGATTCCATCGCCCGCGAGGACCGCTTCGTTGATCGAGTCCTTGTCCACGGCGTAGGCCAGCGCTCTGCGTACTCGTGAGTCGAGGATCGCGCGCTGGCTCAGGAGGTCTGGCCGCATCTGAAACGCCGTGTGTCGTAACGTGTTGGGCCAGAAGACCATCTGCCCGCCGGTCTTGGGCACCCATTCGGTCTTCAGCTCATCGACGATCTGCGCAACCGATGCATCCCCCGCGGCGTGGGCGTCGCCTGCCAAGAGATTGGCAAGTGCGGTGTTGGCATCGCTGACGAATCGGAGTCTGATCCGATCGATCTTGGGCCGCCCAAGCGTGTAATCGGTGAATGCACTGGCCTCGAGGAGTGCGCCCGGCTCCCAGCGCTCGACGCGGAACGGTCCTGCACCGACGTAGTCACGTGTCCAGAACGAGTGCGACCCGAAGGCGTCGGCGGACTGCCGCTCGAACGCCTCCGCAAGGATGTGGCGGGGCAGCGGCGGAAGCTCACGATCACGCGCCGACAGCGTGTCCGCCCCAGGGTATGGGAGGCGCCAGCGCACGGTTACGGTGCGCGAATCCGTCGCTGTTACCTCGTCGATCGCGTGGAACGGCGGCTTTCCGACGTGGCCGAACTCTGGGGTCGAGTAGACGCGCCATGAGAAAACGAAGTCTTCCGCTGTCAGGGGCGCGCCGTCGTGCCAGGTGAGGCCGGGCTTGAGCCGATAGGTCGTCTCCATGCGTCCATCGGGGAAAACGGCCCAGCTCTCACTATTGAGGCTCGGCAGAGACTCCGCCAGCTCGGGCCGCGGGGTCGCACGGTCGTCGATCAGGGCGAGCAGCGAATTGAAGGTGCGCCTGCTGATGTAGAGAGCGGTCCCAGCGCTAGATTGGAGGGCTCGGCTCGCCAGCGTGACCGGCTCCACTCGGACGATGATCACCAGCGGACGGCTCTCCTCGGACCGGACGGAACCTGCGACGGCCCCTTCGCCAGACTGGCGGGGTGAGGAAGCCGATGGTCCACACGCGGCAAGAACTACCGCAGCGATAGCCAGCGGGAGGGACACGCTCGTCGGCAGGCGATTTCGGAGCACGGCCCGACTCAGCGGACGGCCGCCGCTTCGCGCTTCGGGTAGACGAGCTCGCCGTCCGGCCAGGTGGCTCTCCCCGCGAGGTCCCGCGCTCCATCGAAGTTTGTGTCGAGAATTGCTTGCGCCGGGTCGCGGATCACGCCGATGGGGTCCTCGCCATCCTCGACCTTGCCAACCTCGCGGGCCAGGATGCTCCAGAACAGGGCGATACCACGGTCGGACGATCCGAGCCGCCAGTCGGCGCGCGGGGAGATCGGCCCCTGGGTCTCCACGGCCATGAAGTCCTGGAGGCGGAGTCGGTCCATCCGGTGGCGCGGGTACGGGTGGAGCGCGTCCGGGGGCAGCTCTGTCTCCTCGTGGTGCAGGACGTAGTGCTCGATCACGTCGCCCGCGGATCCATCGCTGTGCTCGTTCACGGCCCCCCGCGACTCGTCGGCCACGAAGATGTCCCATTTAGCCGTGTGGGTGTCGTCGATCGGCACCGCGATCACGAGCTGGTTCATGCGGCGGAGCGTGTTAGGAAAGACCACGGGGTCGTCCTCGATGTAGCCATCGATCAGTTCCTGGTGGCGCATGATGCCGAACGGGCATTCCCAGTAGGAGAATTCCTTGAGGTCGTCGAGGAGGCCGCGCGTGGTATTGGTCACCGTTCCCGTCTGCTTTAGCGTTTCCTGATGGAGGACGTAGATGTGCGCTCCGTCGATCGTGTTCTCCACGAGCTGGACCCAATTGGCGTTGTAACAGGGGAACTCCTGGACGTGGACTACCTTCGCCTGCTCGATCATGTCGTACCTCGGAAGCACCGGCGCCGGCAATGGGCCAAAGTAGGCCCAGAGGAGGCCGCCCATGGCTTCCACGGGATACGCCTTCACCTTGACGGTGAGATAGAACCTGCTGTCTGCTGGCTCGGCCGGCGTCTCGAGGCAGTTGCCGGCGGTGTCGTACAGCCAGCCATGATAGGCGCAGGAGATCCCCCGCTCCTCGACCCGGCCGTAGACCAGGGAAGCGCCCCGGTGGGCGCAGTGATCCTGAATCAAGCCGACGTTGCCGCTCTTGTCCTTGAAGAGCACCAGGTCCTCGCCCAGGACACGGACGAACTTCGTTGAGGCGTCTTCGAGATCGTCGATCGCCGCGACCGGGTACCAGTATCGGCGCAGCAGCTCGCCGCCAGGCGTGCCAGGCCCAACCCTGGTGAGCCGCTCGTTCTCTTCCTTTGTGATCATCTGCGAACCCCTCCAACCTCGAGGACGGCTTTCAAGAAGACACCGTTTGCGCGAGTATACTGGGGTCCCCGTCAGCACGACAGAGGAGATGCCGTTATGGCCCTGTCAGACATCGACCGAATGCAAGAGGCGATCAGCCTGGGCAACGTGAAGTTCGCCAAGGAGGAGATGGAGCGCCGGCGACAGGCGCCGGTACACGTTTCCGGCGCCGAGGCGAGCGCCTACCGCGAGTCCAAGGGTGGTCTGGGGATCGTCCACCTCATCGATCCGAAGCTCGGGTTCAACGTGCGGTCGATCCGCCTGTGGGTGAACTACGCCGGGATCGGCGAGGAGGGGTGGGAAGGCTGGGTCAATCTCGGCCACCGCCATCTCATCGACGCGGTGATCTGCATCCTCCAGGGCCACGGCTACAGCATCATCGACGGCGTGCGGTACGACTGGGGACCGGGCGACTTCATGTGCGTCCCCACCTTCGCCTGGCACCGGCACGTGAACCTCGGCGACGAGCCGGTCGCCTACGTCGCCGGGACGTCCACACCCTACTCGCAATCGATCGGGGTGAGCATCCACGAGGATGAGCGCTACCCCGAGTACTGGGTCTTTGCACAGAAGAGCGAGGAGGCGCGAACGACGTTGATCCCCGGCGGCGCGGAGGCGCCAAGTGTGATTCCGGGAAGCCAGTCGGTATCGGAGTTCCGCGGGGATCAGGGGCTGGCCGCGTATCTCTACGAGCAGCAGGTGGATTTCGCGGTCGCCGAAGAGAAGCGGCGAAGGCTCGGCCGCGTGGTCGTCCGCGGCAGCGACCTCGAGTTCGGCCAGACCCGCATGGGGAGCCTCGCGTACATCATCGACTCGCGCCTGGGTTTCAACACCAAGGTCATGTCGACGGTGCTGGCCGAGATCCCATCTGGAAAGCGGTCGGGCGCGCACCGCCACCTCTACGAAGAGGTGAACTACGTCCTCTCGGGTGAGGGCTACAGCATCATCGACGACAGGCGCTTTGACTGGAAGGCTGGCGATGCGCTCTCGATCCCCGTCTTTGCGTGGCACCAGTACTTCAATACAGGCAGCGAGCCGGTGCGGATCCTCTCGCACAGCAACCGAGCGGCCATGGAGAACATGGGCATTCAGGTCACCCAGCAGGGGGAACCCGCGGACTATTAGTCCTTCCGGGACACCACCATCCGCGAGAATCACCCCCCACCCCAAACCTCCCCCGCAAGGGGGGAGGGGGTACGTCGGGTGGCGCTAGAAGCCGAAGGCGAGGCTTTTGACGACGACGGGGACGTAGGATTCGCCTTCGACGATGCGACCGAGGTCGATGAAGTCGAGCTCGGAGAGCGTCACCTCATCGATGCATGCGATCTTCAGGTCTGAAGCGATGGTGGCGCCGATCACTTGCCCGATGTTTTGTTCGAAAACCAGCACGTCAGGCCGGTCGATCGGATCCTGGGCGACAATGGCTCGACGGAGCCCCTCGGCGAGCTCCTGGGTGACGCCGTAGCCGTAGAACGGCGGCGACACAACGGCGAGCGCGTAGGGCGTGCCGACGACCTCAGGATCACGACGGCTCAGCACGTCGAGCACGGCCATCTCGGCCCGCTCGGCCACCGGCGCATCCCAGGTCACGGGAACGACGAAGATGCGCAAGCCGTGGAGCGGAAGCCGTTCCGGTTCGGGGATGAAGATCGTTTCCCCGCTGAGCTGCATCGAGTACGCGGATGCCCCGATAACCGTCGCGCGGATGCCCTCACCTGCCTCGATGATCGGATAGCCGCGTTTCTCGGCCTGTCGCCGAACCTCGCGGCCAAGATTCGGACCGAGGTCGCCAAAGCTTCCGGGCTCACGCCCATAGATGTATTCCGACACCCCACCAGAGAACAGCACCCCGCCGACGTCGCTGGGCACGTTGGGGATTGGCTCCATGACGTAGAAGTCGTCCCAAGGGGCTGCTCTTCCCTCTAGCCCATCGAATAGCGTTTGGGCCATCCTCGCCGCAACTGCATCCAGCACGTCGTCGGTCACCGTGTCGCCAATGGCTAGTCGGTGGCCAACCGCCGTCAGAAATCGGTCGCCCGCGTGCTCCTTGCGGACGACGACGTTCGATTCGTCGTGCGCGATGAGTCGGGCGCCGATATTGATGGCGGTCGTCTCGACGACGCGACCGCGCTCGACAAGATTGATTTTGGTCGTCCCGCCGCCGATGTCGACGTGCAATACCCGCTGGCCTCGCTCGCGACTGTGCGCGACTGCTCCCGATCCGTGGGCGGCCATGAGCCCCTCGAGCCGCGGGCCCGCCGTCGCGCAGACGAAGCGGCCTGCCAGGTCGGAAAAGAGCTCTGCGATGCGCTGGGCGTTGTCGCGGCGGGCGGCCTCGCCGGTCACGATCCCCGCCCCCGTGTCGACCTGATCGGGTGAGAGCCCCGCCGCTGAAAATGCGCCGAAGATCAGCTCACGCAAGGGACTCGCGTCGATACTCCAGTCAACGGAAAAGGGCGTAAGCAGGATCGGCGAGCGGCTGAGCACGCGCCGGCTGAGCACTTGGGGCCGCCGATCGTGGAACGACGGATAGCCGACGGCCAGCTCCGAGAACATCAGGTGGGAGGTCGAAGACCCGATGTCGATGCCGACGCTCGTGAGATGTGTGTGCGGGACGGCGCCGTTGTCATGTTCGTGATCGTGCTGGTGGGCATCGATCACGGCTTGAGTTCCCACTCCTGGACGTTCCAGACTTCCGTCGAGCTTGGCACTTTCGCCACCGATGAGCCCTGCACCCGATGGCTGAAGAACGCGGTACGCACGTCGTAGAACAACGCGAGGGGCACGGCCTGGCGCGAGACGTGATTCACAATGCGGCCAAAGACCCGGAGCCGATCGGCTTGCGGGATGGCGGCAAAGTAGGTATCGAGCAGGTCATCCAGCTCCTCGCTGATGTAGCGCGACTTGTTTGCCCCAGTGAAGCCGTTTGCCGGTACCGGCGCCTGCGAGCTGTGGTAGCGAAGCATCCCGTCGATCGTCTGGTTCGTCGGGTACCGCGACAGCTCGAAACCTGGCCGAACCGACCGCCATTCCCGATCGACCGAACGAACCCGGGGAATCACGGACTGTTCGACCTGCACGCCGGCGCGTTGCCACGCGTCGGCCACGGCCAGCATCGACTTCTGCTGCACGTCGTCGCCCGTCGTGCGGACCTCAACGGTCAGCGGCAGGCCACCCGGCGCGCGAAACATTCCATCCCCGCCGCGCGTGTGGCCGAGACTTTCGATCAGCTCCGCGGCGCGGCGGGGATCGTAGTCGTAACGAACGATGTCCCGCTCCACGGCGGCGTAATCCGGCTCGGTTGGGTTGAGAATGCCGTGCGCCACCGGCACCAACCCATGCTGGATGGATTCCACCATCTCTTGACGATCGACCGCGTGCAGCAGCGCCCGACGGAAGGTCACGTCGCCGATGACCGCCGGGTTGGGATTGAGCATTTGTGGAAAGACGGCGACCCACGCATCCGGTGCCGTGTCTACCCTGCCCTCCCGCCACTTGCTTCGGACTTCGATCGCCTGCTCCAGCGAGACTCCACGGCCCATGAGGGCGTGCAGCTCACCGGCCAGGATGTTGGCGATGAGGGTGTTCGTGTCGGAGAAGAGCCGGATCTCGATCTCATCGATCTTCGGCTTGCCCAGCACGTAGTCCGGGTTTGCGCGCAGGATGAGGCGGGTATCTTCAGACCAGTCTCTCACCTTGTAGGGCCCCGTACCCACGAATCCCTCACGCCAATACGGGAGCTCGCCGAAACGAGCCTTCGCAGTCTCGAAGGTCTCCGACAGCAGGTGTTTCGGGAGCGGCACCGTTCCCGTGCCACGGACCGTCATAAACGCATCCGCCTCGATGTACGGGCGGTTCCACCGGACGCGAATCGTCGATGGGTCCAATGCCTCAACTCCGTCGATGAACCCGAAGGCCGAGCTGCGAAATCTGGGGAGTTCGGGATCCTGATTGACCGCGGCGGTGAACAGCACGTCGTCCGTCGAGACCGGCACGCCATCGTGCCACCTCGCGTTCGAGCGGATTCTCCACGTCGTCTCCATGGATCCGTCGGGGAAGAGCTTCCAGGTGCCGCTCTCGAGCGTCGGCACCGCTTCCGCGAGTTGCGGACGCATCCGATTGGCATCATCCACATTGGCCAGCCCAGCGCTCACCAATTCCTCGAGGATCTCGAACCCGGGCGCCCGATTGGAGGCGCCTTGCGACCGGCTCTGCAGGGTCATGTGGACGCCCGCGATGCCCGCAACCAGCCGCCGCGGCGCCACGGCAGCCTGGGGCTCTCCCGCGCCCGACGGCTCGGTTGAGCGAGCGGGAGGCTCAGCGCAGGCCAGCAACATCAGGACAAGCGCGAAAGCCAGGCGCCCGAACGACACCGTCGATCGCTGATTCTTCACGCTAACATCGCGGCGAGATCGTGTGCGTACGAGCTCCGTCCTAGGACGTCCATTCCCAGAGCCAGGTGTAGTTGACCGCTAGAGGTGCATCGGGTGTCATTCTCGCCACAGGGCCCTTGAGATTCCCGACATTGGCGGTGATCACCACCGTAAAGTAGAGGGGAATTGCGCCCACGTCCTCGTTGAGGACCCGCTCCATCCCCGCGAGCTGGCGGATTCGCTCTGCCTTGTCCAGCGTGCCCGCATGCGCCAGGAACAGGCGCTGGTACTCGGGGCTCTCCCATCCACCCCGGTTGTTGCCCTGCCAGCGGTTCTCGGGTCGTGCAACGGCGTCCATGGTGTACTCGGCCAGCCGCTCGTTCCCCGATCCGGCCACGAAGAACCCAGGGACCTTCGCACGAAACTCGGCGTCCCGGAGACGCGCAGTACCCAGAGCCTGGGGGACCGCATCCACCCCTATCTGCCGCAAGCTGTCAACGAAGATACGGTTCTCTCGCTCGAACACCGCGCCGCCCGTCGTCCACACCTCGAGGTGCAGACGCTCCCCGGAAGGACTCCCATAGATTCCATCGGACCCGCGGTTGTACCCGGCTTCCTCGAGGAGTCGCTGGCCAGTCTGGATGTCATACGGCCGCTTGGTGATGGCCTGCTCGATGGCGGGATAGTGGTCCGCGCGAGGCGACGTCAAGGTGTTCGTGGCCACGCCGTGGGGACCCGTGAAGACCTCCAGTGCCCCCGGCACGTCTAACCCATGCGCCAGGGCGCGGCGCACACGGACGTCCTGCAAAGCCTTGGGGTTGACGAATTCGGGACGGAACTGGATCTGGATTTCCCGGAACAGCACGGGCGCGAAGAAGACCGTTCCTGGGTTCCCACGCGCTGCCCATTCCCGCTCGAGAGTCACTCCGCCGTCGTAGTCGAGGATGAAGTCGGCAATGAAGTGTCCATCACCGCTGAGCATGGTGGCGAGGGCCGTGTTGGGGTCCGAGATTGGCCGGAGTTGAATGCGATCGATCTTCGGCCGCCCGAGGGCGTGGTGGTCGAAGGCTGATGCCTCCAGGTAGGCGCCCGGCTCGATGCGCTCCACCTTGTACGGCCCCAGGCCCACGTAGTCCACGGTCCAGAAGGGATGGTTGGCGAAGCTCATGGAGTCGCCGAGGGCGACGGACTTGAAGGGCTCTTCCAGCGCGTGCCGAGGAAGGGCCTGAAAGAGTTGGTCCATGCGGTCAGCGTCGGGGAACGGGACCTTCCAGCGAATGACCACCGTCCGCGGGTCCGGGGCTACGACTTCTTCCATCTGCTGGATGGGCTTGCTCCCGGAAACGCCAACCTCCGGCGTGGAGTACACCTTCCAGCCAAAGACGAAGTCGTCTGCCGAGAGGGGTATTTCGTCGTGCCACTTGAGGTTGGGACGGAGGCGATGCACCGTCTCCATTCGTCCGTCCGGGAACACGCGCCAGCTATCGGTGTTGAGTTGGGGGAGCGCTTCGGCGAGGTATGGCTGGGACTTCTCCTGCTCGTCGACGAAGTCCAGCGTCCCGTTGAAGATGCGCTTGGGTGGGTCGAGCGATCCGGAAAAGCCAACGATGGGCTTGGCTGCCAGGCTCGGCAACTCCTCCCGGACGATGATCATCAGCGTGCGCTGCGGCATCTTCACCGCCGCGGGAGCTGCCTGCTCCCCCTGCCGACTGGCAGGTGCTGACGGAGGAGAGGCGCAGGACGCCACCGCGAGAACGAGAACAGCCCCCAGGGCCAGGCTCTTGGTACCCATCGCTCCCCTCCTCCTCGGCTGGCGCGCTCGGGCTGGTGGGTCCGTCCCCGTTGTCACTCCGAAAAGCGATTCGTCCCTTGAGCAGCTCGGGAGCCAGACCGCTGTGTCGATGTCGGCGATTCTATCACGCGATCGGGAACCTTGAGATGAGATGAGGCGGAATCGTGTCGGGGCCGGTGAGTCAATCCAGCAACGTCTGCTTATTCAGGGGCCCCTCCAGGGTGATTTGCATGGTTGCTGCCCGCGCACTTCGTCGCGTTCACTTGGTCGTGACGTTGGTCAACCAGCCAGCTAACCCTTGTAGCAGAGATTGCAGGTGAGTGATCAGGCGACACGGGTATCGACCGTAAGGAGGTCCGACTCCCATGAGGATCCGAGACATCATGACCCAACCCGTATACACAGTCTTTGCGGATGCAACAGCGGAGCTGGCGGCTGAATTGATGGCGACTCATGATGTCGGGGCGTTACCGGTTCTCGATCACGGCCAAGCAGATTTCGATCGTTTCCGCCACGGAAGCATGGCTGATCACGTGATTCATCACATCGGGAAGCCCGCTCTGCTCGTCCGCGCGGGAGCACGCGTTGCTTCCTCCGGCACCGTGGCCGAACGGCGGAAGGCGGCGTAACACTCGAACGTCAGAGAGACCTGGGGTCTCCGTTCAGGAGTACACTGGAGCGATACAAACGCTCGCGGAAGGCCGATCTGACAAACGCAACATCGAGATCACGAAGGCGTTCTAGGACCCGTCCTGGCCTTGTGAAGATTCTGGTGCTCGCGGCGCTATTGATCCAGGTGGCCGGCTGCTCATCTGGTGGCGCACCGTCGGTCCCCGCGCCGGCTGAATCCAGGCGCGGTGGAGTCGTTCGCATCGCCCTGTGGCAGGAACCGGCTCTGCTCAACCCACTCCTCGGCGTTCAATCCGTGAATGCGCTCGTCAGCAGGACCATGCTGGAAGGGCTTCTCCGCTATTCCCCGGAGGGCCGGGCGGTGCCGGCGCTGGCGTCGGAGGTGCCCTCGTTCGAAAACGGCGGTATCTCACCCGACGGGCTGACGATCACCTGGAGACTCAAGAAGGGGGTACGCTGGGCGGACGGGAAGCCCTTCACGAGCAAAGATATCGCGTTCACCTACGGTGTGAACATGAACCCCCTGAACCCGATAACGAACCAAGCTGGATACCCGGACATCGAATCGATCAACACGCCCGACGACGCAACGGTCGTGGTGAAGTACCGCGCTATCTACTCGGGGTTCAAGCAACACTTCGAGTGGGTCCTACCTGAGCACGTCTTCGCGGGCGATACCGCCATCGACACCAAGGATTTCAACCAGGCCCCGATCGGTACCGGGCCCTTCAAGTTCAAGTCGTGGGAGCCGGGCACCGCCATCACGGTGGAGCGAAACCCGAACTATCGGGAACAGGGCAAGCCGTACGTCGATGGACTGATCTTCAAGATGGTCCCCGCTCGCGACATCGGCATTCTGTGGCTAAAGGTCGGGGAAGTCGACGCGTTATGGAACCTTGCAGAGGACAACATCCTCGACATCGATGCAATTCCCGATGTCGTTCTCGATCCCGCGATCGGAAACGGGATAGAGCGGCTGATCCTCAACACGAGCTGCCCGTCCGGCCCTCAGCAGGGCGATCCTGCCTGCAAGCACCCGGTGCTGGGCGACCTGCGAGTGCGGCGAGCTATCGACCTGGCCATCGACCGAAAAGCGCTCGTGGACGAGCTGCTCGCAGGGAAGACGACCGTTGCCTCGTCGATTCTTCCCCTGGGGCCGTACGCGGTCCAGCTTCCGCGGGGCGAAGCGGACCCAGCCGAAGCGCGTCGGCTCCTGGACGAGGCGGGGTGGCGCGTCGGCTCCGATGGGATTCGCGTGAACGATGGCGGCGTTCGGGCTAGCCTCTCCTACACAACGACTACCGGTGCGCGTCTTCGGGAGCAGGCTCAGGCACTGATCAAGCTGCAGCTTCAGGCGGTTGGGATCGAGGTGAACATCGAGAACCTACCCTCGCCAATGCTGTTCGGGAGCTGGCAGGACGGCGCGCCAATGGTCCGGGGCAACTTCGACATCATGATGTTCACCATCACTAACACCATCGATCCCCAGTCCGATCTCTACAACCTCTTCCACAGCAGCAGGGTTCCGACTGAGCGCACCCGAGCGGGTCAGAATTTCCAGCGAATCGTCGATCCGGAGATCGACGCCGCGCTGCAGGCCGCGAGCTCTACCCCGGACGACGCGAAGCGCGCGGCCGCCTACCGCGTGGTTGCCGAGCGCGCGGACGCCGACAAGGGCCACATCTTGCTCTATAGCCGCCTAGAGCTTGACGCCTACAACAAGCGGGTGAAGGGACACGCTCCAAATATCTGGAGCGAGTTCACGTGGAATGCGGAAGATTGGCGGATCGAGAGCTAAGCCCCTTACGCCCGCAACTGGGCTAGCTGACTCGCCGGCCGCGCAAGGATCTCAGCTACCACCGTGTCCCCGCACGAGAGTCAGTACTATAGGGCTGCGCGAGTGAGCGTGAGGTGGGATCCCATGAGTTTCCACAGCAGGTCAGTCCTCGGATTGTGCGTGGCCCTGCTAGTCGGCTGCGCGGGCCCAAGTGTGCCGGCTAGGGACGGCGCTGCGCAGCTTGGATCTCCCCAGGAGCCGAGAAGTGCACCTCGGATCATGAACATGATCGTTCGGTCCGAGGTCACCGACTTGGCCCCGAAGCTCCCAGGCAGGGCCAGCCCAATCGTCACCGAGCGCCTCTTCAATGCGGCGCTGGCGCTGATCGACGGGGACGAGGTCGTGCGGCCGTACTTGGCCGAGTCGCTCCCGCAGCTCAATACGGATAGCTGGCGCGTGTTTCCAGATGGGCGGATGGAGACGGTCTATCGCCTGCGCCGTGGACTCATGTGGCACGATGGGCAGCCGCTCACCGCCGCTGACTTTGCGTTTGCCTTCCAGGTCTACACCGCGCCGGAGCTGAGCGTCTTTACTCCAACGCCGCAGGACCGGATGGAGGAAGTAACGGCCCCCGACCCACAGACGATCGTTATCCGATGGCGCTCTCCCTTCCCGGAGGCTGGCGCCATCGTCGCCGACGACCTGGAGCCGCTCCCACGCCATCTTCTCGAGGACGCTTCGGCGGCGATCCGGTCGGATCCAGCAGCTCGGGAGGCGTTTCTTGGGCTGCGATTCTGGACCGTCGAATACGTCGGCGCGGGCCCCTACCGATTGGATAGCTGGGTGCCGGGTTCCCACATGGAAGGGTCGGCGTTCGACGGACATGCCTTGGGCCGCCCACGGATCGACCGAATCATGGTGCGGTTCGTGGCGGATGAGAACACGGTGCTCACCAGCGTGTTGGCAGGCGCCGTGGACTTCACCGGGAGCTACACGCTCCGTTTCGAGCACGCCCAGGTGCTGCAGCGCGACTGGGTACCCGCCGGCAGGGGCGGGGTGATCCTCAAGCGCGCCTACGCGCTGCTCTATCTCGCTCAGCTCAAACCGGACTACG